>Ga0209609_10001646_pt1 | contig 12921 bp, 8 predicted proteins | sample LakKivw325mmetaG_FD_184136 | JGI IMG/M metagenome (GOLD analysis project Ga0209609, IMG submission 184136) | Anoxic lake water microbial communities from Lake Kivu, Rwanda to study Microbial Dark Matter (Phase II) - Lake Kivu water 325m metaG... | ecosystem: Environmental > Aquatic > Freshwater...
ATCATATACGGGTCGTGCTGGTGGGGCCGCTTTATGGCGGCAATGTCGGCTCCATCTGCCGGGCGATGGCCAATATGGGATTGTCGCATCTGACGCTGGTGGCGCCGGCCCCGACGCTCAACTTCGCGGAAGCGCGCATGATGGCGGTGGCGGCGGATTACATCCTGGAAGCACGCCGGGAAACGGCGACGCTGGAGGAGGCGGTCGCGGACTGCAGCCTCGTGATGGGGACCACAGCCCGGATCGGCTTGTACCGCCAGCACGCGAAGACGCCCCGGGAATGGGCGCCGCAGATCCTGGAGTCGGCGCAGGCGAATCCCGTGGCGCTGGTTTTCGGGCGGGAAAATTCGGGACTGACCAACGAGGAGATCGCGGTTTGCACGAACATGATCCAGATCCCCTCCTCGCCGCAATATCCTTCCCTGAACCTGGCCCAGGCGGTCATGGTGTGCTGCTACGAGCTGTACCTGGCGGCCGCCGTGCATGAGCCGTTGCAGGAAAAGACGCCGGAATGTTCCACGCGGGCTCGCGAGCAGATGTTCAGGATGTGGCGGGAGATGCTGCTGGAGATCGGGTTCATGGAAGAAGAGAAGGCCGATCACATGATGCTGGGGATCCGGCGGATCTTTTCGCGGGCGCCGCTGACGGAGGATGACGTGAGGATCCTGATGGGGATCGCCCGACAGACGATGTGGAAAGCCCGGAAGGCGGGCTAGGCCGGGCGCACATCCGACGCCGGCAGGGCGCGCAGGTGCCGCTTGCGGTACCAGATGAACCCGAAGAGGTCGAAGAGGGTCCGCGGCAGGCGTTTCATGTTGGTGTACTTCGAGACGCCCATCGTGCGGGCCCGGTGGTCCACGGCGACTTCCTTGATGACACGGCCGTTCAGCTTGAAATAGGCCGGCATGAAGCGGTGCACACCTTCGACGGACGGCAGATCTTCCACGCAGGTCTTGCGGAAGGCCTTGAGGCTGCAGCCGGTATCGCGGATGCCATCGTGGGTACACCAGTTGCGGACCCTGTTGGCGATGCGGGAACCGATGCGGCGCGCCCAGGTGTCCTTCCGCTTGGCGCGGTACCCGCACACGGCGTCGCACCCCTCCAGTTCGGCCAGCAGGCGCGGGATGTCGGCGGGGTTGTTCTGCATGTCTCCGTCAATGGTCACCAGCACATCGGCGTCGGCCATGCGCAGGCCGACAAGCATCGCGGAACTCTGGCCGCGATTGCGGTCATAGTGCAGGCCGCGCACGCAGGTATAGCGGGCCTTGGCTTCCTGGACGCGGGACCAGGTCTGGTCGCGGCTGCCGTCGTCGACGAATAGCACCTGGATTCCCGGGACCTGGGCCGACAGGCGGTCCATTTCCGCGGCGAGCGGGAGGATGTTGTCCTCTTCGTTGTATACGGGCACGACTACGGCGACCTTCATGCAAGCACCTCCGGGCCTTCTGCAAGGATGCGGCAGTTATAGCGTTTTCCGCGGCAAAAGCCAGCGCAAGGTTGGGGAAGAGGGTGGGTCCGGGACGTGGCGGGCCCACCACTTGACGCCGAGTCCCAGCAGGGCCAGCGCGGCAATGACACAGAGCAGACGGCGTTCCGCCTGCGTCAGGCCGGACAACGAGCGGCCCAGCGCCGCCATGGCTGCGGTCCAGCGGTTCATCCGGCGGCCACGATGTTGACCAGTTTGCCCGGCACCACGACCACCTTCCGGATGGCCAGTCCCGCCACGAGGGCCGTCACGGAGTCCCGCGCCAGGATGTGGGCTTCCACTTCCTTCGGGGAAAGGGATGTCGGGATGGTTTCCCGGCCGCGGATCCTGCCGTTGACCTGGATGACGATTTCCACCTCGTCGCGGGCGAGGGCCTTGGGATTCACCTCGGGCCAGGCGGCGGACAGCACGCCGGGCGGATGGCCCAGTTCGACCCACAGTTCCTCGGCGATGTGCGGGGCGAACGGCGAGATCAGGATCACCAGGGACTCGATGGCTTCCCGGTACACCGCGCGGCGCTGTTCGCCGCTTGCCGCCTCCACCTTCACATCGTCCAGCGCGTTCATGAGTTCCATGATCTGCGCGATGGCCGTATTGAACTGGAAGGCGCCCTCCAGATCGTGCGTGATCTTGGCGATGCTCTCGTGCAGCTTGCGGTACAGGTCGCGTTCCGGCGTCTCCATGCGGGCGAGATCGGGCTTGAGTCCGGCCGAGGAACGCAGGAGATCGCGGGTCTCGAACACCCGCCGCCAGACGCGGCGCAGGAAGCGGAAGGCGCCCTCGACGGCGTCGTCGTTCCACTCGGCGTCCTTCTCCGGCGGGCCGATGAACAGCGTGTAGAGGCGGACGGTGTCGGCCCCGTATTCCCGGATCAGCTCATCGGGCGAGACGACGTTGCCCTTGGACTTGGACATCTTGTAGAGCTGGCCGTCCTTCTCGCTGCGCTTGCAGATCATGCCCTGGGTGAACAGGGCGCCGAAGGGTTCGCGGAAGGAGCAGTTGCCGTTGTCGTGCAGCACCTTCAGGATGAAGCGGGAGTAGAGCAGGTGCAGGACGGCGTGCTCGATGCCGCCGATGTACTGGTCCACCGGCAGCCAGTAATCCACGTCCTTCTTGCTGAACGGGGCGTCGGTCATGCGCGGGTTCACGTAGCGCAGGTAGTACCAGCAGGAGCAGAGCCACTGGGCGAGGGTGTCGGTCTCCCGCCGGGCCGGCTTGCCGCAGCGCGGGCAGGCGGTGCGGGTGAATCCCTCGTGGAACGATAGCGGGTTGCCGCGCTCGGTCTTGAAGTCCACGTCATCGGGCAGGAGCACGGGCAGGTCCTTTTCGGGGACCGGGACGGCGCCGCAACTGTCGCAGTGGACGATCGGGATCGGGGCGCCCCAGTAGCGCTGGCGGCTGATCAGCCAGTCGCGGATGCGGTAGTGGGTGGTGAACTCGCCAAAGCCGCGGTCCACGGCCAACTGGATGATGTCGTGCATGGCCTCGCGGTTGCCGCGTCCGTTGAAGGGGCCGGAGGCGACCATGGCGCCGTCCTCGACATAGGCTTCCTTCATGGCGCCGGCCTTCAGCGTGCCCTCCGGGTTCTGGATGACGACCTTGACGGGGAGGCCGTAGGTCCGCGCGAAGTCGAAGTCCCGCTGGTCGTGGGCGGGCACGGCCATGACGGCGCCGGTGCCGTATTCCATGAGGACGTAGTTGGTGATCCACAGCGGGGCCAGTTCGCCGTTGTAGGGGTTGCGGACGTGGTAGCCGGAGAAGACGCCTTCCTTGCGGGTGACGTCATCGGTCCGCTCGGCGGCGGAGACCATCTTTTCCTTTTCCACAAAGGCGCGGATTTCGGCGGCGCGCGGGTTGCCGGCGAGCAGTTTCTCCACGAGCGGATGCTCCGGGGCCAGCGCCATGAAGGTCACGCCGTAGATGGTGTCCGGGCGGGTGGTGAAGACGGGGCAGGGGTCGCCGGTCTCGGCGACGGTGAACTCCACGCGGGCGCCTTCGGACCGTCCGATCCAGTTGGCCTGCATGGTGCGGACCTTTTCCGGCCACTTGTCGAGCAGGGAGAGGTCGTCGAGGAGTTTGCCGGCGTATTCCGTGATGCGGAAGAACCACTGGGTCAAATCTTTCTTGTGGACGGGGCGGCCGCAGCGTTCGCAGGTGCCGTCGGGGAGGACCTCCTCGTTGGCGAGGGTGGTGCAGAAGTCGCACCAGTTGACGGGCGCGTTCTTCTGGTAGGCCAGGCCGCGTTCGTGCAGTTTGAGGAACACCCATTGCGTCCACTTGTAGTAGTCCGGGTGGCAGGTGGCGACCTCGCGGTTCCAGTCGTAGGCGATGCCCCAGGACTGGAGTTGGCGTTTCATCTGGCGGATGTTGTTGTAGGTCCATTCCTTGGGATGCACGCCCCGCTGTTTGGCGGCGTTTTCCGCCGGCAGGCCGAAGGCGTCCCAGCCCATGGGGGAGAGCACGCGGAAGCCGCGGACCATCTTGTAGCGGGTGATGGCGTCGCCGATGATATAGTTGCGACCGTGCCCGACGTGCATGGTGCCGGACGGGTAGGGGAACATGGTCAGGCAATAGTACTTCTTCTCGTGGCGCGAGGTGTCCACGGTGAATACTTCCTGGTCGGCCCAGTACTTCTGCCACTTGGGCTCGATTTCCTGAAACGGGTATTTCTCGTTCATCGGTTCCTGCTCCCGCCGCCGGATGCGCGGCAAATGGCGGTAACTATAGGGATTTGGCCGGAGGATTCAACAGCGAAGCGGGGGAAGACGGGGGAAGACTTCACCGCTGATGGACACTGATCGAAGAAATGGAAAAGGGCGTGTCAGGAGGCCGCGGGCACGGTAGTATACGATCCCATGAAGCCGACTACCGACAAGATTCGATTGACGTTCGACGGCGGGCGCGCGGTGGAATGCGCTCCGCGCACGGCGATCCGGAATGTCCTGCCCGCGCCGGCCGGCCCTGACGGATTGCCCTATATTGCCGCCCTGCTCAACAACGACATCGCGTCATTGAGCTATCCCGTGGAGCACGACAGCGATGTCAAGCTGCTGACCATGGCCGACGCGGAGGGGCGTCCCGTGTTCCAGCGGTCCATGGCGTTCCTGCTGGCCAAGGTTGTCCGCGAACTGCACCCCGGCTCGGCTTTCTCGGTGGATTACGCGGTAGGCAACGGACTCTACTGCTCGTTCGAGCTTCAGCCCGGGAACGGCAATGGCGGCATCACAGCCGCGCAGGTCGCGGCGATCCGCGACCGCATGCGGGCGCTGGTGGCGGCCAACCTGTCCATCGAACGGCGGAAGATATCCTTCGCCGAGGTCACGCGGCGGCTGACCGGAGCCGGCCAGACCGACAAGCTCAATCTCCTGCGGTTCCGCAACCCGCCGCGCGTGGTGATCCACGAGTGCGGGGGATTCTACGATCTGGCCCAGGGTCCGCTGGCGCCCGACACGGGAGTTCTCGGCGCGTTCGACCTGATCCACCACGCGCCCGGCTTCGTGCTGCAACTGCCCGCCGCGGGGGAGAAGCAGGTGGCTCCGTTCAAGGACCAGCCCAGCCTGTTCCGCATCTTCCGGCGGCACAAGGAGTGGGGGCGGACCATGGGCGTGAGCACGGTCGGGCGGCTCAACGAGCTGATCGTGGACGGCAACGTCGGGGATTTCATCAAGGTCGCGGAAGCCTTGCACGAGAAGAACGTGGCGGCGATTGCCGACGAGATCCACCGCCGGCGCGACCGGGCGCGGATCATCCTCGTGGCCGGTCCGTCCTCGGCCGGCAAGACCACGTTTTCCAAGCGCCTGCAGGTGCAGTTGCGCGTCAACGGGTTGCACGTCTCCATGATCTCGCTCGACAACTACTTCTTCGGGCCGGCGCAGACCCCTGTGGATGCGGATGGGAAGCCGGATTTCGAGCACATTGATGCCATTGACCGGGTCTTGTTCGAGGAGCACATGCGGCGGATCATTGACGGCGGGGAGATTGAGCTGCCGGTGTTCGATTTCGAAACCAAGCAGCGGACGTACCGCGGGCAGAAGGTCAAGCTGGGGCGGGACAGCGTGCTGATCATCGAGGGCATCCACGGCCTCAATCCCGGTCTGGCGCCGATGGCGCCCGCGGAGGCGCAGTTCCGGGTGTACGTCAGCGCGTTGACGCAACTCAGCGTGGACGCCAACAACCGGATCGCGACCACGGACAACCGTCTGCTGCGGCGGCTGGTGCGTGACCACAAGTACCGGGGCCATTCGGCGTCGAAGACGCTCAAGATGTGGTCATCGGTGCGGCGGGGCGAGGAGCGGTGGATTTTCCCGTTCCAGGACCAGGGGGATGCCACGTTCAATTCGGCGCTCGATTACGAGATTGCCGTGTTGAAGCCGTTTGCGGAGCCGTTGCTCATGGAAGTGACGCCCTTCGAGCGTGAATACGCCGAGGCGCGGCGGCTCACGGCCTTCCTGCAGAACTTCATCGGGATGTCCGACCGCGACGTTCCGAACACCTCGATGCTGAGGGAATACATCGGCCGCAGCAGCTTCCGGTATTAGCTAAGTTATAGCTAGACAGCGCGGATGCCGTCTAGTACGGTGCCGGCATGTATGCGTTGCCGGGATGGACAGTGGTTGTGCCGTTGGCGGAGCGGTATCGGGCGCTGGCGGGGCATCGGGCTGCCGGAGTGCACGAAGGCGCCGGCCACGCCGGGGAGTTCCTGTGGTCCGAACGCCACCTCCGCTGTGTCTGGGCCGATGCCCGCTGGCGGCCGGCGGAACTGGCGACCGCCGACCGGCAGCGGGTGGTGATCGAGGAGCCCGGGCGGTGGAATCTCGAGGCGGGGCCCGACTTCCTGGATGCCGTGTTGAGGGTGGAGCCCGGCGCGCGGCTGGTGCGGGGCGACGTGGAGCTGCATGTGCGCCCGCAGGATTGGGTGCATCACGGGCACAGCGGGGACCCGCGCTATCGCCGGGTGGCGGCGCATGTGACCTACTATCCCGGTGCGCTGGACAGCGGCTGCCTGCCGCCGGGTGCGGTGGAGATTGCCCTTGCCGACGCGCTGCGGAGTAATCCGCTGTTTTCCTTTGAAGGGCTGGATGTGAGCGCCTTCCCGTATGCGGAGACGGACCCGCATCCGCCGTGCGCCCTGGAACTGGCGGGGTGGGCGCCGGAACAGCGCGTGGCGCTGCTGGAGGCGGCCGGCGCCGAACGGCTGCGGATCAAGGCGGCACGACTGCGCGCCGAGATGGCGGCACGGAAGCCCGAACAGGTTCTGTATGAGGAAATCATGGCCGGTTTGGGGTTCAAGCACAACCGCCAGGCGTTCCGTCTGCTGGCGGCGCGGCTGCCGCTGGAAACGCTGCGACAGGAGGCGGCGGGGCTTGGGGTCACGGGCGCATATGCGATGCTGTGCGGGGTTTCCGGCTTGCTGCCGTCCAAGACCGGCGCCAAGTGGGATGACGAAGCCCGGAATTTCCTGCGGTCCGCCTGGGATGTGTGGTGGAAGCGTAAGGCGGGGTGGGAGGGCGCCAGGCTCGAGGCCGGCGAATGGCGGCTGTCGAACCTGCGGCCGCCGAATCATCCCCTGCGCCGCATGATGGCGGCGGCGGAACTGTTCTGCGGGGAACAGTCCCTGACGGCGGTACTGGGGGAAGGATTCGACGAAGGTCCTGCGCTCGTGGCGCGCATGATGCGGTATCTGGGCGGGATCGGAACCGAAGGGTTCTGGGGGCGGCGCATGGCGCTGGGGGCGATGCCGCTGCGCCGTCCCATGGCGCTGATCGGCCCGGGCCGGGCGGCGGCGTTGCTTTCCAATGCCATCGTGCCCTGGATGGCGGCGTGCGGGGACGCGGCCTGGATGGAAGAGGATGTGTTGTGCCAGCTTCCGGCGGAGGATGAAAACCGGTTTGTCCGCCACATGGCGCATGCGCTTTTCGGTCATGACCACAATCCGGCGCTGTACCGGACAGGGCTGCGCCAGCAAGGCCTGCTGCAGATATTCGGCGACTTCTGCCTCAACACGGGCGGCGGATGCAAAGCCTGCCGGTTGCCAGGCATCTTGTCGCAGCAGAAACAGTGAGCGCCTCCCGCAATCGTGGAAGCGGCCAATGCGGGCGACGGCGAATGGCCGCACCTGATCCGTGCTGTGTGTGTTGAAACAGTGTGCCGCCCCTGCCCGGAAGACGTTACGGAAGAACGATGGCGCGCGCTTCCCGGATGAAGAACGCCTTGCATTCGTCCCAGTCGAACGGCACGAGCATCCGCGGCATGGGTTCGCTTTCCGCATCGTCAAAGTACGTGAGGCTCTTCAGGATGTGGTAGGTGTTGATCCGGCTGGCGCCGTACTTGCGGGGCAGCATTTCGAAGTAGGTTTCCAGCGCGGGGTCACGCCGCAGAATGATGTACAAATCGGCAAAATCCTTGCGGCTGCCGCGGCTTGAGATGGCGGCAAGTTTCATCAAGGCAATATCGCCGACGGATGCGACGGAGAAGAACCGGCAGCGCTCGGCCTTAAAGAGGAACGGATCGCGGACCCGGAAGAACGAAAGCTTGGTGTCCCGGATCAGAACGGTCAGTGTATGATCGGCTTCCTGGAGTGTTTCGTATCGGCCATGCGCAGCGAGCACGTTATGGAGAGCCCGCACGTCGAGACCGTCCGTGCGGAAGAAGTCGAGATCGTCCGAAAGGCGATGCCCCAGGTGGAAGGCCAGTCCGGTGCCGCCCGCGAGAGTCCACTTGGTCAGGAGGGGCGAGGCGTCCGCTTCAAGTTCCGTCAGGAGTTCCAGGCTGTGTTGCGGGAGTACTTTTTCGTGCATGAGATGCCCTCCATGGCGAGCATGTGCCGCCAAAAGTGGCGGGTCTTGGGTGACAGGCGCCGGGCGGAGGCAACCGCCGCAAGGAACGCCCGCCGCCCCATCAGGTCGCGAAGCGCGTCCAGGTCCGCCAGTGTCCCGTATTCGAGCACCCGTTCGACGACCCAGACGGGATGTTTATCCACGTCGTCCGCGCGGAGCGGATGATCCCAGAACAGGCGGCGAAGCCGTTTGGCGACTTCCCGCGCGGTGCGGGCCCGTGGTTCGCGTTTGCCCTTGGGAGAAAGCGTGATGTCAAGGTCGCAGTCCAAGGCGAGGGCGAGTTTGCGGAGCGTGTAGGTTTCGAATCGTGTCCACCCATGCTCGTAGCGCGAGAGCGTCGCGGCGGAAGTCCCCGCCCGGCGGGCAACCTTGGACAGCGATAGACCCAGGGCCAGCCGCCTGCGTTTCAACTGCTCCGATACGGTACTCCCCGTTTCCATGCCTTTATCATGCATGATAATACCATTCGTGTCAATAATCAGGAGTGACCCGAATGACGCTTACATAGGACTTTTGTCTTCGTAGAGGCTTGCAAGGCCTGCTGCAGATATTCGGCGACTTCTGCCTCAACACGGGTGGCGGGTGCAAAGCCTGCCGGTTGCCAGGCATCTTGTCGCAGCAGAAACAGTGAGGAGCGGCGTTACTGCTTGTGGGAAGCGCGTATGGCATGGAAATGCCGCATTGACTACGATCACAGTGGTGTCCAGTATATCGCAAAGAGCAGTAGTGATGTAACAGTCGTCATGCCGAACATCATAAAGAATTCCAATGTGCCAACGTTGGAAAGAGGCCCGCAGACCTGCTTGGGACTGTTTCAAGAGCCATGTGGCTCGGAAGTTGGCTTCACGTTCAGCACCGTTAACCAATGGGAAAACGGACGGCGGCAACCCCATCCTTTTCTTCTCAAACACCTCATGGAACTCGATCGAAGACTGCTGGCGCATCAGAAGCCTGCGCGGGCGCCAAAGCTCCATCGGGGGTCCGCGTGAGCGCGAAGTTCTTCACAAGAGGACGCTAGACGAATGCCGACGCTTCACGATGTCCTGAAAGAAGAGACAAGCGCTTGGAAGTCCAAGTCCTGGACTTCGAGTGAATTCCCCGCGATTGGCGAGATTCTGGAATGGTCAGGGAATCCGGATGGAAGCGGTTTTGTGCTCCGCCCCCCACAGTTCCAGGCTTTGCAGGTCTATTGGTATCTGCGATTGATCCAGAAGACCCCGTTGATCCGCGATCTCTATGAAACGATCTTCCCGTCCAAGAACGATCGGCTCAAAGCCCTTGGTATCCCCGATCAGGCATTCCCAAAGGTCGATTTCGATATGGATGCCCTGTGGAAGGCTCTGAAGACTGACGACGATTTCGTGCGCGAGTTCAAGCTCCAGGGACTCCGGGAGACGCTGACACTCGAGTACCCAAGTTACATTCTTGCGCTTGCCATGGGTGCGGGAAAGACGGCGCTCGTCGGCGCCATCATTGCCACCGAATTCGCCATGTCGATGGAGTATCCGGCCGGCCCCTTCATTCAGAACGCGCTTGTCTTCGCTCCCGGAACCACGATCATCCAAGCCTTGCGGGGACTGGCGGAAATCCCCTACGACCGCATTCTCCCCCAACGTTTCTTCAAGTCCTTCGCGTCGTCGGTCAAAATCATCTTCACCCGGGACGGCGAGAAGGTTATCCCTGTTATCAGGGGCAGCGTCTTCAACATCGTCGTCACCAACACGGAGAAGATTCGTATCCAGAAGGAAACCATCCGCAAGGGCGATATTGGCGCGCAACTGCTTCTCCGGGGCGAGGACGAAGCGCGCTCGGAAATCGCGAATGCCCGACTTCAGGCCATCGCCAGTTTGCCGCATCTCGGCATCTTTTCGGATGAGGCTCATCACACCTACGGACAGGCTCTGGACACCGAACTCAAGAAGGTCCGGAAGACGGTGGACTATCTCCACGCGAACAGCCCTAATCTTATTGCCGTGATCAACACCACCGGCACGCCATACTACCAGCGACAGTTGCTGCGCGACGTGATTGTCTGGTATGGCCTTTCCCAGGGCATCAAGGACACCATCCTGAAATCGGTTGATGGTAGTATCCAGGCGTTCAGTTTCGATGACACCCAAACGCCCCAACTTCTCGATCATGTCGTGGGCGATTTCTTCAAGGACTATGGTCCCGTTCGCCTGCCGAACGGTGCCCCCGCGAAATTGGCCATCTACTTCCCGCAGACTGACGACCTGAAGGTTTGTCGCCCTGCAATCGAAGCCAAATTGGCTTCATTGGGTCTTCCGGCCTCGCTCATCCTGGAAAACCACACCGGCGCCGCGCAATCGGACATTGATGCCTTTGCCAGACTCAACGATCCGGACGCCTCCCATCGCGTCATTCTGCTTGTGAACAAGGGCACGGAAGGATGGAATTGCCCCAGTCTGTTCGCCTGCGCGCTCGCCCGGACATTGCGCACCAGCAACAATTTCGTCCTGCAGGCCGCCTCCCGTTGTCTCCGCCAAGTGCCCGGTAACATGCACAAGGCGCGAATCTATCTTTCAACGGACAACTACCGGACGCTCGACAAGCAACTGCAGGAGACGTTCGGCGAAACCATCGAGGATTTCGGTCACGCCAGGAGCAACAATCGCCGGACGACGATCCGTCTTCGGAAACTCGGTCTTCCGCCGCTGGTGGTGAGGCAGATCGTTCGCACGGTGACCAGGAAAGATTACGCCGCATCAGGCCTTACGATGACACGCCCCGCTGCGGCAGCAACCGGCACGCTGGAGAAGAAGACCTACACGGTTGCCGAACAACACGCGGCTTACAGCGTCCTGAAACAGATCGGCGAGACGGAGCAGATCTCCACCGCAACACAGCCAATGGGGCTTCGCCAACTGGCGGTCGAGTTCGCCGACAACTACCATCTCGACGTCTGGGCGGTGTTTGACGCTCTGTCGGCCATCTATCCCGGCGGCGAAGTGCCTATTCCGCACCTTACCCCACTCGCCGCACAGATCGAGGAACAGACGGTCTCGTACGAAGTGAAGGAGGAAAACGTCGAGGTCGCGCTGGCCCTTGTCAAACCGGAGGGGTTTGCCAAGACGCTTACCCCGGAGGGGTCCGAGGTATATACCGCCGAGATCACCTATCCCGTCGAACGCGAGGGACTGCTCGCGCACTGGGCGGAATGGGATCAGAAGGCGGGGGGCTTCGGGTTCCACTACGACCCCTACAACTTCGACTCCAACCCCGAAAAGAGCTTTTTCGAGCAATTGCTCGACACCCTCAAACTGCGCCCGGCGGACGTGCAGGATGTCTATTTCACAGGCGCCCTCACGGATCCCGGCAAGACCGATTTCTATGTTGAGTACCTGGGCGAAGATCACAACTGGCACCGGTACACACCGGATTTCATCGTCCGCCGCAAGAACGGCCGCTGCCTGATCGTCGAGATCAAGGATGCCCGGTTCAAGGCCGCCACCGAACAGGATATCGCGAATGACGCCAAGGGCGCGCCCGCGGTCACCACCGAAGGCCGGAAGGCTGTCGCTCTCAAGAAGTGGGCAAAGCTGAATCCCGACCGCCTCAAGTATCAGATCGTGTTTGCGGACGGGAATGTCCTTCCCTATGAAGCGCTTAAGGAGGCACGGGCCTTTGTGGGCGAAGAATAGGATGAACACGCGGGTGCAAAACGTGATTCATGGAGTCGACTCCTCTGCCAGCGGGCACGTTGCGTGCCGCTTTTTTTCGATTGACGCCATGGCGGCGGCAGGGGATACTGACTTTAACAATACCCGCCAAGCCTCTGGCCTTCGGTCATGCTCAAATCGGCGGGTTACTCTTTTCCAGGGGGGAGCATGAGTTACAACAAACCCCCGCGAACCTACGCCGAACAATTGGCTATCCTGAAAGGCCGGGGGCTGGTGGTCAGCAATCCTGATTTCGCTCTCCATTGTCTTGAACACTGTAATTATTACCGCATTTCCGCCTATCGCTTCCCCTTGACCGTCCCGGCTGATCCCGACCAGTTCCTTCCCGGCACCACCTTCGAGCAACTCTGGGGGCTTTATTGTTTCGACCGGCAACTCCGGCTCCTGGTGACGGAGGCCCTGAAACGCCTCGAGGTGTCTGTCCGGGCGCACTGGGCCTATGTATTGGGGCACGCACATGGCGCTTCCGCCTACGAGAACTCGGCGGTATTCAGGGATGCGCGCCGACACACCGGCGCTCTGGCGAAACTGGATGATGAGTTGGCTCGCAGCCACGAGGTCTTCGTCTCGCATTTCCAGAAGAAATATGGAATGCCCCGTCCTCCAATATGGGCGGCCTGCGAAATCATGTCTTTCGGTGTCTTGAGCCGCTTCTATGAGAACATTGCGAAAGCTCATGACCGCAAGACCATCGCCCGCGCTTATGACATGGCTCCGGATACCCTGAAGTCGCTGCTGGAGCACGCGGTCTATGTGCGCAACCTTTGTGCGCACCATGCCCGACTGTGGAACCGGCGCTTCACCATCACCGTCAGCCTGCCTCAGAATCGTCCGGCGGACGTTGTCGCCAGTCTGAACCCTGCCGAAGACCGGCGACTCTACAACACGCTGGTTCTGC
>Ga0209609_10001647_pt1 | contig 12914 bp, 12 predicted proteins | sample LakKivw325mmetaG_FD_184136 | JGI IMG/M metagenome (GOLD analysis project Ga0209609, IMG submission 184136) | Anoxic lake water microbial communities from Lake Kivu, Rwanda to study Microbial Dark Matter (Phase II) - Lake Kivu water 325m metaG... | ecosystem: Environmental > Aquatic > Freshwater...
ATGCGTCCAAAGAGACCCTTCCTTTTATACTTATATGCATTGCCGCGGTCTTTACAATACTTTATACACTTCGCACCTATTCAAAGGTCTTTCTCGGGGATGGCTCCAAAGCCCACGGCCATGATGCTCCGTGGCAGATGAGCCTTCCGCTGGCGCTGTTGGCGCTTGTCTCTTTTGTTAGTTGGCTTTTGGCGCCGGCTTTTTCAAACAGCCTGCATCTGTCCGGCATCCATGTCGAGCATCTTGCTTTTTCGGAGTTCATGCACGAGATATTCTTTAGCAGCATAACCATACTTTCTCTGGCCGTTATAACCACGGGGGTTGCCGCTTATTATTTAAGGCGAAGGATCTTATCCCTGCTGGGTTTTGCCGCGGCCCCGTATCTTTATGCTGCCGGACGGGGGTTCTGGTTCGATGATCTTTACGGCGCTTTGATTGGGGTCTTTATTTTTGTTTCCGCGTCTGTTTCAAAGATCCTGGACGAAGGTATCCTGAACAGGTTCAATTACGCTGCCGGAAGCGTTTTTTATTCCCTTTCGTCCAGTCTCAGGAAAGTGCAGACCGGGGAGCTTAACCTTAATCTGTCCGGGATGGTGCTTGGCCTTGCCCTGGTGATCTGGATGATAGTGTGGAGGCGCTGATGGATATTTTTGTTCTAACTTCGCTTGTTCTTGCCCTTCCGTTCTTCGGAGGCGTGCTGATATTCCTTTTCGGCAGGGACAGAGGGTTCTTTTCTTCCGGGGTATGGGCATCTGCTTTTGCTTTTGCGTCGATGGCTGCAGCTTTAGTGCTTCTATTTTTCCCTCCTTTTGACAAGACCGTCTCTATAACGGGGGAGTGGATAAAACTGGTCGGCATCAAGGGAGGCTTTTATTGCGACGGGCTTTCAATGATGGCGGCGGCAGTCTCATCCGTGGTCGCCTTTTTGGCCGTCATATATTCGCTGGGTTATTTTAAGAGAGAGAAGGACTTCAATTCCAGGGCATTTTACTCCCTGGTCATGCTTTTTCTTGCCGGCCTTACCGGGGTTTTCTTTTCTTCGGACCTTATACTTTTTTACCTGTTCTGGGAGATGATGCTTCTTCCGACCTTTGCTTTTGTCGCGTACTTCGGCTCCGACAAGGAAAGGTCTTTTGCTATTGCAGTAAAATATTTCATATTCACCCATCTGGGAGCCGTTCTTCTTTTGTTCGCTTTTCTTATGCTGTTCTCCCTTACCGGGACCACCGATATGCTTTCCATAAGATATATGCTTCCGGCAGTTGCGCTGTTCCCGCTTAAGATAGCATCTCTTCTGCTTTTCTTCGGCTTTGCGGTAAAACTGGCAGTGTTCCCAATGCACAGCTGGCTGCCTGAGACCTATGTGAACGCTCCTTATCCTGCAACCGTGCTCATGTCCGCGGTCATGATGAACGCGGGTATCTACGGTCTTTTGAGGTTCCTCTTTGGAGTGATGCCAAAGGCCTCTGTCGAGCCGTACCTGCTTCTTATGATGTCCCTGGCGGTCATTTCCCAGCTCTACGGAGCTTCTCTGGCATATGTGGAAAAGAACATCAAAAAACTTATCGCTTATTCCTCCATCTCTCAGATGGGCTATGTGCTTTTTGGCGCCGCCACGGCAACAGCTCTTGGCCTTGCCGGATCGGCGTTCCATCTTGTCAATCACAGCATCATAAAGGCCCTTTTATTTATGACGGCGGGTGCTGTCTTTTTTGCTGCAAAAAATGAGAATACCGATCAGCTGGGCGCCCTGGCAAGGTCTATGCCTTTTCTGGCTTTGCTTGGTTCTGTTGCCTGCCTTGCTATTTCCGGAGTTCCTCTCTTTGGGGCGTTCCAGAGCGAGTGGATGATCTTTGCCGGCGGCTTTCTAAGCGCTTATCCGTGGCTTGCCGCTCTTTCTGTCCTCGGGATAGTGCTTACGGCGGCATATGCCTTAAGGTTTGTTGCAGCGGTTTTCTTTGGCGAAAAGGAAGCCGCGATAGGCGATAGGCCCGCAGGCCTTGTCTATGTTCCGATGGCTCTGCTGGCAATCGCGACCCTGCTGATAGGGTTATTCCCCGGATATGTTTCATCTTTTGTGCGTCTTTCTATAAAGATGCTGGGAGTATAATATGCTGGCGATATTGCCTCTTATGATCTTGTTTTGTGGCGCGTTCCTGGCGTTCTTGATCTCCAGGCTTAGCCCCAACAAAGGTCTTGCGGGCTGCATAACGGCCTGCGTGTCTCTTGTCCTTGCTCTGGCAAGCCTTGCTGCTATCTTTGTCATGTTAAGGGCTGGCGCCGTGGTGCATTATCCGGTCAACCTCTTTTATTATTTTGCCGCGGTCAGGTTCGACCACCTGAGCCTGCTGCTTGGCTTTACGGCAGTGATCCTTGCCCTTATGGTGGCGATCTATTCCTACAGATATATGGAGCACGACCTGTCCCAGGACAAATACTATCCGCTTCTTCTTATCATGACTGGAGCCATTGTTGGGCTGGGTGCTTCCACAGACCTGTTCAATATGTGGGTGTTCTTTGAACTTATGTGCGTTGCCTCATATATCCTTGTTTCTTTTAGAAAAGAAAGATGGGAAAGTCTTGAGGCAGGGTTCAAGTATATAGTGATGAGCGCCACCGGCTCCATGTGCGTGCTTCTTGGAATAGCGATCGTTTTTGGATATACGGGCTCTCTTGATCTGCTCACTTTAAAGACGCGCCTGATGATAGGTTCCGGTATACCCCTTGCTTTTGCGGCAGTCCTATTCATTGCAGGCTTTTCCGTAAAAGCTGCTCTTGTCCCGTTCCACAGCTGGCTTCCGGACGCCCATTCGGAAGCTCCGTCAGGCATTTCGGCAATGCTTTCGGGGGTCGTGATCGAGGCCGGGCTCTTTGCACTGCTTAAAACCCTCTTTGCACTTTATTTCCTCGGGCTTGATACGGGTTCGGTCCTGATAGTCCTGGGGGTTATTTCAATGTTCTTCGGCAACCTGATGGCGCTTTCGCAAAAAAGGATAAAGAGAATGCTGGCTTATTCTTCGATAGCGCAAATGGGCTACATTGTTCTTGGTATCGGGATAGGGATGCATTACCTGTCAGTTGCCGGGATGGAGGGCGGGCTGTTCCATGTAATAACACATGCGGGAATGAAGGGGCTTGCCTTTCTTGCAGCCGGAGCGGCTATTCATTATTGCGGGACCGTCTATATTGACGACCTGAGCGGGCTCTCGAAAAAGATGCCCATTTTGGCGTTGGTTTTTGCCGTGGCATGCCTGGGCCTTGCGGGAGTTCCTCCTCTTTCGGGATTCATGAGCAAATGGATGATATACCTGTCCGGCATAACCGCAGGAGGCAAGGGCTATATTCTTTCCGCCTTTGCCATTTTTAATTCTGTACTCTCTCTTGGATATTATCTGCCTGCGATAAACAGGATGTACAGCAGCAAACAAAGCGGTTTTGTAACAGCTGCCAAACATCCGCCGGTGTCGGTAATGGCGCCGCTGGTGCTGCTTGCGCTTTCGGTAATAGCCCTTGGTGTGTGGCCGGACCTGGGTTTGTTCGTTGTTAACGGGGCTGTCGGCAATGCCTTCGGCCTTATGGGGGTGCTCAAATGACAGACGCTGTCTTTTCTCCTGGAGGGATCTTTGTTTTGTTCCTTGGTCTTTCCTGGCTGATTTATAAAGGTGCGGGACTTATCGCTCCAAAGCCGGGAGGCCAAAGTGGTAAAATAAAAATGTACGCCTGCGGCGAAGATCTGCCGCAGAAAAAGCATAATCCGAACGCGGCGCTGTTCTTTCATATCGCGCTCTATTTTACGATAATAGATGTGGCTGCCCTGACGATAGCCACGCTTTCGCACGGGGTCGCTCCGCTGCCCGTCTTCTTTTATATAGGAGGAGTTGCGCTGGCCGTTGCGGCGCTGCTGTTAAAATAAATGCTTAAAAACCTGATCAAGTGGGCAAGGATCAAATCTCCGTGGGCGGTCCATTTTAACTCCGGCTCCTGCAACGGGTGTGATATAGAGATAGTGTCGGCGCTGACCCCCAGGTTTGATGTCGAAAGGTTCGGAATAGTGCTAAAAGGCACCCCGAGACATGCAGATGTGATGCTGGCAACAGGGGCTGTCAACCATCACAGCAAAAGCAGATTGAAAAGGGTCTATGACCAGATGCCTGAGCCAAAGTTTGTTGTTGCGGTAGGCAGCTGCGCCTGTTCCGGATGTGTGTTTAGGGGATGCTATAACATTCTCCAAGGGATCGATTCGGTGGTGCCTGTAGATGTGTATATCCCCGGGTGTCCTCCGAGACCGGATGCTATTATCGATGGAGTGGTAAAACTCCTAAAAAAGATACAGGAGACATAGATGAACGAGGATATTCAGGCGAAGTTGGGAACAAAGTTCCCCGGAATAATAGCGGAATTTAAGAGTCCTCGCAAGGCAAGAATATATTTTAGACTGAATGGAGGGCAGTTCAAGGATGTGCTGGCCTATCTGATGAAGGACCTTGGCTACAGCCATTTAAGTACTATCACTGCTATTGACAATGGGACAGCTTTTGAGGCGGTTTACAATCTTTTTGGAAAAAATACCGGTGTTTCTATGGGGGTCAAAATTGACCGAGGTGATCCGCACATAGAAACCATCACGGATATAGTGCCGGGGGCTTTGGTTTACGAAAGGGAGATCCAAGAAATGATGGGAATAAAGGTTGATAATATTCCCGACGGCAGAAGGCTCATAATCCCAGAGAATTGGCCGCAGGACCAGTACCCGTTAAGGAAAGACTGGAATATAAGCATGCTGCCGGAATCATTCAACGACGGCCTGTTAAGAAAGTGGAGAGAGTAAGAATATCATGCATCACACAGGAGATATAACTTTTCCGGTAGGACCCCAGCACCCGGCGCTTAAGGAGCCCGAATTCTTTTCTTTTGATGTCGATGGTGAAAAGGTGGTCAGCGCTGATATCCGCCTTGGCTATAGTCACAGGGGGATAGAAAAGGGCTGCGAAGAAAGGACCTATATCCAGGCGCTTTATCTGGTGGAGCGCATCTGCGGTATTTGCTCACATTCCCATGCAACTGTCTTTTGCCAGGGGGTAGAAGAACTCATGGGGCTGGAGGTCCCCAAAAGGTCTCTTTATATACGTACCATTGTCGGAGAACTTGAAAGGATTCATTCTCACCTGCTTTGGTTTGGTGTTGCGGCCCACGAAGTCGGCTATGACACCATGTTCATGTACAGTTGGAGGGACCGGGAGATCGTAATGGACCTGTTGGAACTTGCCACGGGCAACAGGGTCAACTACTCTATAAATACCATTGGAGGAGTAAGAAGGGACCTGACAAAAGACCAGGGGCAAATACTGAAGGAAGGCATTGGCGAGATTGAGAAAAAAGTCCTCTATTATATGAATGTGGGGATACAGGAAAAGACCTTCATGATGAGGGTAAAAGACGTAGGTGTTATCTCTAAAGAGGTGACAGAAAAACTGGCTGCCTGCGGGCCCACTGCCAGAGGTTCGGGAGTGCCGCTTGATGCAAGAAGGGACGATCCTTATGCGGCTTACGGGGAGATACCTTTTGAGGTGGTCACTTCCGACAAATGTGATGTCCTTGGCAGGACCCTGGTCAGGATCGGCGAAGTTCTGGAGAGCTGTAAGATCATAAAGTATGCCATAGACAATCTGCCGGAAGGCCCTATAGCGGTAAAAGCTCCAAGAAAAGTTCCTGAAGGCGAGGTTTTTGCAAGGTACGAAACGCCCAGGGGGGAACTGGTGCACTACATCAAATCCAACGGCACCGAAAAGCCGGAAAGGGTCAAGGTGCGGGCCCCGTCTCTGGGAAATGTGATGCCCGTAAAATATATGCTGGAGGGTTATAACATTGCGGACATCCCGATAATCCTTGCTGCGATAGATCCCTGCTTTTCGTGCGCGGACAGGATGGTAAGAATAGAAGGTACCAGAAATAACAGAGAAATGAACTGGCAACAGTTAAGAGCCTACGGAATAAACTGGTATAAGAATAAATGAACGAACTATATAAGATATTCTACCTGCTTATTTTTCCGGGATTTGCATTCCTGGTCGTATACGGCCTTCTTCTTGAGTGGGCCGACCGAAAAATAGTTGCCAGGCTCCAGAACAGGGTGGGGCCCCCGTGGTTCCAGCCTTTTGCCGATTTCATAAAACTTTTTGCAAAAGAGGATATTACCTCCGAAAAGGCTGACCGATTCATGTTCGCGGCAGCCCCGATAATAGCGCTTGCCGCAGTTTTGACCACTGTTATCTTTTTGCCTCTTACAGTGCCGGCCCTCTTTTCCTTTGAAGGGGATGTGGTCGTTCTTGCCTATCTGCTAACGGTGCCGACTTTTGCGATCTTTCTGGGAGGCTGGTACAGCGTCAATTATTTTGCTTCGGTAGGGGCCATGAGAGCGACCCTGCTTCTTTTTTCTTATGAAGTGCCGCTGCTTATGTCGCTGCTGGGCCCAGCCATCCTTGCAGGGAGCTGGAGCGTTTCTTCTATCCTGGCCTTTCAGGCAAACCATGACTGGATAGCAGTTTACCAGCCGATAGGTTTTATTGTGGCTTTGGTGGCACTGGTCGGAAAGCTGGAAAGGATACCTTTTGACATTCCTGAGGCCGAGACAGAGATCGTTGACGGGCCTTTCTGCGAATACACCGGCAGAAAACTGGCCATTTTCCGCTTGATGTTCGATATAGAACTCGTTATTGTGGCTTCCCTCATAAGCCTTTTTTATCTGGGCGGGTTTTCTTACGGAAATATTTTCCTCAGCGCGCTTATGTTCTTTGTAAAGACCTTTGCGGTAGTGGCGCTTGTAGCAGCGGTAAAGGCGTCCTTTGGCAGGATAAGGATAGACCAGATGATAGGTTTTTGCTGGAAATACCTGGTGCCGGCGGCGGTCCTGCAGTATCTTTTGATAGCGGCCGCCAAGATTTGGATGTAAGGAGAAATCAATGCTTGGTTCTTTGGTTCCCGAGGTCCTGAGACAGTTGTTTAACAAGCCCGCGACCAATCTGTATCCCGCGGAAAAATTCCCGGTTCCGGATGATTTCAGGGGAAAACTGGTGGCGGACATACAAAAGTGCATCGGCTGCAAGATGTGCTCGCGCGATTGCCCGGCCGAGGCCATAAAGGTGATCAAGCAGGACACCCCGGAGAAGAAGTTCACTCTCCACATCTACCTTGACAGGTGCATATGCTGCGGCCAGTGTGTTGATGTGTGCCCTACAAAGACCCTGTCGATGTTAAAGGACCATGAGTATGCGGCATACAGCAGGAAAGACATCTTTACCGAGTGGAAGCAGTAGGCTGCCTATCTTCTCTTTTCCATCGGCTGATACTTCTTTTTGGAAGCGACGCTCTTGTAAGCCGGGCGTATTATGCGCTTAGATATCATCAGTTCTTCTATCCTGTGCGCCATCCAGCCCGCAATGCGCGCCATTGCAAAGAGGGGAGTGTAAAGGTCCGGTGAGATCCCCAGGCAGGTGTAGACGAACCCCGAGAAAAAGTCAACATTAGGAGAGATCACCTTTGTCGACTGCTTGACCTCGGCAAAGGTGGACGGGACTATTTCTTCAAGGTTAAAATACAGAGCAAGTTCTTTTTCCATCCCTTTTTCTTTTGCGAGTTTCTTTGCGTATTCCTTTAATATCACTGCCCTGGGGTCGGATTTTGTATAGATCGCATGACCAAAACCGTAGATCTTACCGGTCCTGTCCCCGGCCTCGCACCGTATTAGTTTGGATACATAGCCCTTGATCTCGTCCTTGTCATTCCAGTCTTTCACATTCTTTTTGATATCGTCCATCATGTTCATGACATACAGGTTGGCTGCGCCGTGCAGAGGGCCTTTTAGCGATGCAATAGCGCCCGCAATGGCCGAATACGCGTCCGTTCCGCTCGAAGACGTCACCCTTGTGGCAAAAGTTGAGTTGTTGCCTCCTCCGTGGTCAGTGTGAAGGATGAGCGCAACATCAAGAACTCCCGCTTCCGTTCTTGTAAAGGCATGGTCCTTTCTCAGCATATAGAAAAAGTTCTCGGCGGTCATGAGCTCATTGTTCGGGGGCTGGATGAACAGAGTGGCCCCGCTGAACTTTGAATGCATCGCGTGATAGGCGTGCGCTATTATGACCGGGAATTTGGCCACAAGGGAGATAGCCTGCCTTATCTGGTTTTCCAGCGACAGATCGTCAGCTCTGTCGTCGCTGCTGTAAAGCGCCAGGACAGCCCTTGCCAGGCTGTTCATAATGTTCCTTGAGCGGAAGTTAAGGATTATGTCGCGCGTAAAATTCTCGGGCAGATGGCGCTGGGCAGCGAACTCGTCAAGAAAGTCCCTGAACTCCCTTTTTTTGGGAAGTTCTCCGAACAGAAGAAGATAGGCTACCTCTTCATATCCGAACCGGTCTTCCTGCTGGATACCAGAGACGATATCGAAAAGATCTATGCCCCTGTAAGAAAGGTGTCCTTCCACCGGTATTAGGTCCTCATCTATCTTTTCATAACCTATTACAGATGCAATCTTAGTAAGCCCCACCAGAACGCCTGAGCCGTCCTCGTTCCTCAATCCTCTTTTTACATTGTATTTCTTGAAGAGGTCCTGACTTATATTGTTGTTCGCTTCACACTTATCGCGGAGTTTCTGGATAAGATGATCCTTCTTGCTTTCTTCCATTCAAGTTCCTTTCACTTACATTGTGATATCACTATAATAGCATATTAAAACTTATTGACAAACACAGGTGCGGAATATATATTGATTAAAGAGCCAAGGGTCAAGGGGCAAGGGTCAAGTTGGAACCCCGTCTACTATACCCTTGACCCTACACCCTTGACCCAAGCATTATTATGTTAAACAAATACTATAAACCGATAACCTCCAAAGAAATGAAGTCCCTGGATCGTTGGGCCATAGAGGAGCTAGGGATCCCGCAGGCAGTGCTTATGGAAAATGCGGGCAAGAAGGTCTTTGATGCGATAAAGGATTATATAGGCATCCCTGGGTCTATCTGTGCAGTCTGCGGAAAGGGCAATAACGGAGGGGATGCAAAGATAGCGGCAAGATACCTCAAAAATAGCGGTGCCAAGGTTAACGTGTTTGAGGCAGAAAAGGACGATGTGCATACCCTTCCTGAAATCCTTAATGGTTGCGGTGTAGTTATTGACGGTTTGTTTGGCATAGGCCTTGATAGGGAAGCGGATGGGGTCTACTCCGAGATAATAACTTTGATCAACGATGGCAGGGACCGTGAAGGATACAAGGTAGTTGCGGTAGATATCCCTTCCGGGCTTGATGCTGACAGCGGAGAACCAAGAGGAGTATGCGTCAAGGCAGACCTAACTGTGACCTTCCATTTGCCCAAAGCCGGGATGTTCAAGGAAGGGGCAGAATCAAAGATCGGCAGACTTGTGGTTGCGGATATAGGGATACCGTATGATAGATCACAAATCCTAAATCCTAAATCCAAAATAAATTCAAAATCTCAAATACCAAATCTCATTGGTGTTGAGTATGTTAAGAGAGCTTTGCCGGAGCGCAGGTTTGACTGCAATAAGGGTGATAACGGAAGGGTGATGATATTTGCAGGGTCAATAGGTATGAGCGGAGCTGCGATGCTGGCGGGTATGGCTGCGCTCCGCTCCGGGGCCGGGCTGGTTTACCTTTCTGTTCCGGCAAAGATACAGGACCGCATCAATGTTTCGGTGCCGGAGATCATAACACTGGCGGATGTTGCCCCAAAAAAAGTGGCATCCTATAAACTGAAAGCTGCAGGGGTGGGGCCCGGCATAGGTAAAGGTAAAAAACGCCTTGTTGAAAACCTGATAAAGACCGATCTCGGCTGCCCTCTGATCATAGATGCGGACGGACTTAATTGTATCGCCGGCAGCACGGGCGTTCTTCTCAAGAAAAAAAATCCAATAATTTTAACCCCGCATCCGGGAGAAATGGCGAGGCTGCTTGGGTCCACTGTTGAAGCAGTTCAACAGGACCGTATCGGGACAGCCCTGCGCACGGCAAAAGACCTGAATGTAATCGTTGTGTTAAAAGGTGCCGGCACCGTGACCGCTGACCCGTCGGGAAAGTATTTCGTCAACCCCACGGGCAACCCGGGGTTGGCTACCGCCGGGACCGGCGATGTCCTTACGGGCATCATCTGCAGCTTTGCCGCTTCTGGAATGGAAGCTTTATCGGCTGCGGCATGCGCCGTGTTTGTTCACGGCCTTTGTGCAGATGCGGTTGCCATTAACAAAGGCTTTAGAGGGATGATAGCATCTGATATAATTGACGCGATGCCGTTCGTTATTAATTCTTTGGTAAGTGCCGCATGAAAAAAAACCTTGCAGAGTCACTGGGAGTTGGCTATCTGAGTGTGATGGAGCAGATAGGGGGCGTTTTTCTGCTCTTTTGGAAGGCCGCTTCCGGTATATTAAATAAGAAGATAGATGTCCGCAACTCTTTTGACCAGATGAACCGTATCGGACTAGATTCTATCCCGGTTGCCCTTACCACGGCTGTCTTTGTCGGCATGGTGTTCGCTGTCCAGATAGCCAATGAGTTCGTTAAGTTCGGTGCGGGGAAGATGGTAGGCGGCGTGATGGCGCTTGCGGTCGCAAGAGAGATAGCCCCGGTCCTTACCGCTGTCGTTATAGCAGGAAGGGTGGGGGCCTCCATTGCGGCGGAACTCGGCACCATGAAAGTGACCCAGCAGGTCGATGCCATAAACATGCTAGGTACAGATCATGTCCGCTATCTTGTTATACCACGGCTTATGGGGCTTTCTGTGATGCTTCCGGTCCTTACCCTGTTCGCTGATGTTATAGGTTTCCTTGGTTCTTTTTTGGTGTCGGTCTTTCTGGTTGGAATAAACCCGTACGGTTTCCTTGAGACCGCGGGTAATTTTCTTAAAACGGGCGATGTCCTTGGCGGAGTTTTTAAGGCTTTTATTTTTGGGATGATAATTGCTTCGATCTCCTGCTACAAGGGCCTTAAGGCAAAGAACGGCGCCAAAGGGGTGGGGGAGTCTACCACCAGCGCGGTCGTCTCTTCCCTTATAACTGTTTTTATTTTTAATTATTTTATGTCGGTAATGCTCTTTAAATAAAATGATAAAACTATCCGGCGTTACAAAAGAATTCTCGGGGAAAAAGGTTTTGGACAATGTGTTTCTTGAAATACCCGACGGGCAAAAACTGGCCGTGATAGGACCTTCCGGCTGCGGAAAAAGCACCCTGCTGCGCCTTTTGGTAAAGCTCTCGCCGGTATCCCGGGGATCGATCTTTGTGGACGGCAGGGAAATTACAATGCTGGAGGGAGATCCCCTTATAAAAGCAAGGATGGCTTTTGGCTTTGTGTTCCAGACCTCTGCCCTTTTTGATTCCCTTTCGGTCTATGAGAATGTGGCTTTTGGCCTGCGCCAGCAGAAACATCTTGCCGAGGACGCTATCTCAAGGATCGTAAAAGAAAGGCTGGAAATGGTGGACCTGCCGGGAACGGAAAAACTGATGCCCTCAGAGCTCTCGGGCGGAATGCAAAAAAGGGTCAGCCTGGCAAGGGCTATTGCAACAGATCCCAAGATAATACTGTATGACGAGCCCACTACCGGGCTTGACCCCATCACTTCGACAGTTATCGAGGACCTAATAAACAAGCTGGCCGTAAGGTTTAAGGCCACTTCAATAATAGTGACCCACCAGATAACCACTGTTTACCGAACCTGCGACAGGGTCCTTATGCTTCATGAAGGAAAATTTATTGAGACCGGCAGCGCCGCGCAAACCGCGGCGTCAATAGATCCGGTCGTCAGCAATTTTATTAAAGGAGGTCTGAATTAAATGTCAACTCAAGCCAGGGTCGGGGCGGTTTTAATGGCGGCGCTTATCCTTTTGGCGGTGCTGGTCACCTGGAAAAGCGCGATACTGCTTAAGTTCAGCGGATATGAGTTGACCGGCTCTTTCCAGAATATCGAAGGGCTTACGGTGGGTTCCGAGATCAGATACAGAGGTTTTAAGGTCGGCAAAGTTATGAGGATTGACCCGGGGACACAGGAGATCCGCATTTACGGAGTGATAGACAAGAACATTAAATTCCCCGCCGATTCTGAGCTTCGAGTCGCTTTTGACGGGCTTGTCGGGCTCAAATACCTGGAAATAACACCGGGAGTGTCGGAAACGGTCTATAACCCCGACCAGATACTTTACGGCAAAAAAACCTCGGGAATAGTGGATTTTGTCGATATCGGAGCGCAGAACCTGGCCGAGACCAAAAGGATCTTTATGGCAATAAGGGAATTTGTCGAGGATAAAAAGATACGGGAAGCTTTTACCAACGCGGTCTTTAATGTAGAAAAAGCAACGGTCGAGATAAACCGCCTCACCGAACAGCTTCAGATGGCCACGGCCGGCATTAATAAGATAGTGGCTGACAAAGGTTTTCAGGAGAATGTTAAAGGGACAATAGCCTCTACGAACAAGACCCTTACATCTGCAAATGAGTTTTTTGAGAACTTCAGCCAAATAAGGCTTAAGCCAAGCGCGGATGTGCTGTTTGGAGGGCTGTCCAACCAGATCAAGGGCAATCTTGATATCAGCCAGAACGAGCGCAACACCTGGATGATAGCCCTGGGAGAAGGTCCAACGCGCAATTTGGCGCTGCTTGACCTTCAGATAGCCAGTGCTGTATCAAAGACCGGGGCTCTGAGGCTGGGTATGATAAATACCCATCTTGGCGGAGGCATTGACTTCAAGCCCAATGATAGCTGGCTCCTTAGCGGCGACATATACGACTTTAACAACCCAAAGCCTAACAATCCTAAACTGCGTTTTACGACCTATTATAGGGTGTCCGACTATGTGAACATGATCCTTCAGGCCGATGACTTCATAAACAGCGGAAGCGGCAACTACTCCATAGG
>Ga0209609_10001650_pt1 | contig 12907 bp, 8 predicted proteins | sample LakKivw325mmetaG_FD_184136 | JGI IMG/M metagenome (GOLD analysis project Ga0209609, IMG submission 184136) | Anoxic lake water microbial communities from Lake Kivu, Rwanda to study Microbial Dark Matter (Phase II) - Lake Kivu water 325m metaG... | ecosystem: Environmental > Aquatic > Freshwater...
CCCATGAATTGAATCTCCTGTCCATCGGGGGCGATGCCTCCGGCGTTGAACCCCGTGCCGGAGATGATGCCCACGCCCCAGCCTCGCGTGAAGCCGGCACCCATGGCTGCCACGGTGTCATTCTTGATGACATTCCTCTCGGCAGCGTTGATCCGCTCCACGATGGGATAGAGGTGCTCGAAGTCGCTGGGCAGGTCGGCACCGGCCAGTCCCCAGAAGCCGAAGGCCACCGGCCCCTCCATACCCGCTTCAGCCAGCGCCTGGTGAGTCACCCGATGAAGTCTCCGCTCTGCCTCGGCGAACCCCACATTCTCATGGTTGCTGCCCCCTGCCCGGCCGAAGCCCAGCAGCTGCCCCTCTGCGTCGGCTACCAGGGCGAAGGTTTTGGAGTTGCCGCCATCCACGCCGAGTATAAGGTCCAAACTGCATCCCTCCTTCGCGCGGCAAGCCGCGCTATTCCTAGAGTAGCGGGGCTTGCCCCACTCACGCAAACTGCGGCAGATACTCAGCGTTGGCCTCCAGGATGTCAGCCCATAACTGCCGAGCGATGGCAAAGGAGGGCACCAGCGGATGGGCGTTGAGGGCCTGCAGCGCGGCCCGCCCATCCCCCTCGGCCCCAGCCTTGACAGCCAGCTCCTCATAGGCCTTCACCGCTTGCACCAGCCCGCGAATGCACGCCGGCAGGGGATCGGTGGCCAGGGGATGAGCCCCTCGACCATCAATGACGCAGGGCACTTCCACCACGACCTCGGCCGGCAGGTCGGGGATGGCTCCTCGGTTGAGGGTGTTGACGATCTGGACCTCTCCTGTGTCGGTGGCCAGAGCGTGGATGAGGGCCACCGCTACCTTGGAGTAGTAGGCCCCTCCCCGCTGCTCCAATTGCTGGGGCTTGGTCACCAGCACCGGGTCTTTGTACATCTCCAGCAGGTCGCCCTCCACTTCCATCACGATCTCGCCCCGGGTCTTCCCCGCACCCTGCATCTCAGCCACCACCTGATCAGCGTTGTAGTAATAGTTGAGGTAGAAACTGGGCAGCATCCGCAGCATCTCCAAGAGCTCTGGGGCGAAGGGGCTTTCCCCCTGACGGGCGCGGGCGATGGCCCCCTCCATCACCTCATCGGTCACGTCCCGGCCATCCAGGTACACCCCGCGTATCCAGCTCAAATGGTTGAGCCCCACGTAGTCTAAGCGTATCCGCTCCGGCTCGACGCCCAGCCCGGCAGCGATCCCGCGCAAAGCGCCGATGGGCCCGTTGCACAGGCCAATCACCTCCATATCGGTGTACCTGGATACTGCCTCAGTGATGAGGCCCGAGGGGTTGGTGAAATTGATGAGCTGCGCCCCTGAGGCCACCTGCACGATGTCGGCTGCGATGCCCAGCATGACGGGGATAGTGCGCAGGGCCTTGGCGAACCCGCCGGGCCCCGTCGTCTCCTGGCCCACCACTCCGTACTTGAGGGGGATGCGCTCATCGCGGATGCGGGCCTGCATTCCCCCCACCCGGATCTGGGTGAGCACGAAATCGGCCCCTTCCAGCGCCTCCCTGCGGTCGGTGGAGAGCCGAAGCTCGATCTCCGAACCGGCGGCCTTCAGCATCCGGCCCGCCAGCCCCCCGACGATCTCCAGCCGCTGGGGATTGATGTCCATCAGGGTGATCCTCTCGACGGGCAGTTCCCTCTCCCCCTCGATGAAGCCTTCGATCAGCTCCGGGGTGTAGGTGCTGCCACCACCGATGACGCAGATGTTCAGTTTATCCATGCGATTCTCCTTGGGTGTTTGTTCACTCCTCAATGCCATTGCGCGCGATCACGTCCTTGTACCACAATGCACTTCTCTTGGGAATACGCCGCTGCATCTCGTAGTCCACGTAGACGATGCCGAAGCGTTTGGAGTAGCCCAGCGCCCACTCGAAGTTGTCCATCAGGGACCATACGAAGTAGCCGCGCAGATCAACGCCCTCCTCGATGGCCTGCCAGGCGGCGGCGAAGTGATCCCGGAGATAGGCCACCCGACGGGGATCTTCGACTGCGTCATCCACCAGCTCATCGGCGAAGGCCGCGCCATTCTCGGTGATGTACATCGCTGGCCCATCGTACTCATTGTGCAAATGGGTCAGGAGCTCGTACAGCCCTGCGGGGTAGATCTCCCAGTCCATCTCGGTGTACTCCGAGCCCTCAGGCCGCACGCCAGTGGCTTGCAGAGGGCCCCCCTCCGGATCGGCCCGCACCACACCTCGCGAGTAGTAGTTGACGCCCAGAAAGTCAATGGGCACACCAATGGCCTCCATGTCACCCGATTCCACTGTGGGGGCAGCCGCGCTGTGCCGTTCTAGCAACTCCAGCATGTCCTCGGGATAGTCGCCCTTGAACAGCGGGCCGAGGAACCAGCGGTTGAGGTAGCCATCCTGTCGGCGGGCGGCAGCCTGGTCCGCCTCGCTCTCTGTAGCCGCGTGGACGGGCGAGAGGTTGAGCGTGATCCCCACCTGGGTGCCCTGAGCACTGTTCGACCTCAGTACCGGCACGGCCAGCCCGTGGGAAAGGAGCAGATGGTGGGAGACCTGGATGGCCGCGGGCAGGTCCTGGATGCCTGGCGCGTGTACGCCCATGTAGTATCCTAGAAAGGCGATCACCCAGGGCTCGTTGTGGGTGATCCAGCCTGAGACGCGGTCCCCAAGCCACTGCGACACCACATCCGCGTACTCCTGGAACCAGTGGGCGCTGTCTCGGTTGGCCCAGCCGCCCTCATCCTGCAGCGCCTGGGGCAGGTCCCAGTGGTAGAGGGTCACAAAGGGCTGGATGGACTGGGCCAGCAGCCCATCCACCAACCGGCTGTAGGCATCCAGTCCCGCCGGGTTCACCTGGCCCTTTCCCTCCGGGAGGACGCGGGGCCAGGAGATGGAGAGACGATAGCCCTTGAGGCCCAGTTGGGCCATGAGCTGGATATCCTCCCGCCAGCGGTGGTAGTGATCGCAGGCCACATCGCCCGTATCGCCGCCCAGCACGTAGCCCGGCGTGTGGCAGAAGCGATCCCAGATGGACTCGCCCTTGCCATCCTCGTCCCAGGCCCCCTCGATTTGGTAGGACGCCGTGGCTGCGCCCCAGAGGAAACCGTCGGGAAATTGAAGGAAATCCGCTGTCATTTTGACCTCCTATGCTATCATTTTGAGCTCAACTCACCACAGAGGCACAGAGAATGCAGAGGATCCTGAGGCAATTCTGTGCTCTCCGGTGCCTATGCGGTTCTCATGTCCTTACCCAAGTTCATACTTCTTGAAGGCCTCGAACATCCACCATTTGCGCTCGTCGGGCACACCGATGGCCACGCCGTCACCGTAGTCGGAGAGGATGAAGCCACCCTCCGGCGTGCCCCACCGGTCGAGCAGGAGCTTGGCTTCCGCCTCGATCTCCTCCCGCGTGCCGAAGGGCAGGGTCTTCTGGATGTCCACCACCGTCTCGAAGCAGATGCTTCCCCGATAGCGGCGCCCCATCTCCTCGACGCCCAACAGCGTCGGCTGCTGGAGGTTGACCACGTCCAGCCCCACGTCAATCCACTCCCCCACGATGTCGTTGACCTTGCCGCAGGAGTGCATCCAGGCGTGCATCCCCGCCGCGTGGATGGCGTCGTAGAGCTTTTTGTAGCGGGGCTTAAAGAACTCCCGCCACAGGGGGACGCTGATGGTGGAGGCGTGCTGGGTGCCCCAGTCGTCGGTCATGGACATGCCGTGGATGCGGCCCCGGAAGCGCTGGCCGATCATCTCGCAGATGCCGAGGTGAAAGCCGAGGATGCGGTCCAGCAGCTCGTGGACTCTATCCGGTGCGAGGTAGAAGTCAGCCAGCATCGCCTCATAGCCGTGCAGGTAGAAGGCCCGCTCCCAGAGGGTGAAGCCATTGCCGATGATCACGTACTTGTCGCCGGCATCCGCCAGTTGATATTCCATCGTGGCCCAGCGTCGCTCGGCATAGGGATTGGGGAATGGGTAGGCGTCCAGGGCCTCCCAGTCGGCCAGGGGATGGCCACCGACGCGCCCCATGTTCTGCACCTCGCTCTTTACCCACCCGCAACCCCACTCGTCGAGGGCCTGCCGCGCGCCGGGGCTGCGATCCAGGGGGCTGGCGGCGGCGGGCTCGTAGTGCACTCCGTAGGTATCATTGACGCCGCAGGCATCGAAGCGCATGGGGAGCCGATCAGGCCCCTGGAACTCGATGGCGCGACGCACAACCTCGTAGCTGGTCTGCATAGTTCTCACCTCCTTGGCCTGGAGTAGCGCAGCTTGCTGCGCGATTGATTGTGCCACTCCTGCAGCGGCCGCACGGTCCAGTCGTCATCTTGCATGGCGCGGATGGCCTGGACCGCTGCCCAGGCAGCCGAGAGAGTGGTCATCATGGGCACGCCATAGGCCACTGCCACGCGCCGTTGGGCGGGCTCATCGTAGAAGGCCGGCTTGCCCAAAGGGGTGTTGACAATGAGGTCCACCTGGCCATTCTTGATGTAGTCCACTACATTGGGCCGCCCTTCGTAGACCTTGTAGATGGTCTCCACCTCCAGGCCATGCCGCCGTAGGAAGGCCGCCGTCCCCTGTGTGGCCACCAGCCGGAACCCCAGCCTGGCCAGCTCGCGGGCGATGGGCACCAGATTGGGCTTGTCGTTGTCGTTGACGCTCAAGAAAGCGGTGCCCAAGAGGGGGAGCTCCCCGCCGCAGGCCATCTGCGCCTTAGCGTAGGCCTGGCCGAAGTTGTCGGCGATGCCCATCCCCTCGCCGGTGGACTTCATCTCCGGACCGAGGATGGCGTCCACACCGGGGAACTTGTTGAAGGGCAGGGCCACCTCCTTAACGAAGTAACCCTCCACCTTCGGCTCCTCGGTGAAGCCCAGTTCCCGCAAGGTCATCCCGGCCATCACCTTGGCGGCGATCTTGGCCAGTGGGATTCCGGTGGCCTTGCTGACGAAGGGCACGGTGCGCGAGGCACGAGGGTTCACCTCCAAGACATAGACCACGCCCTCTTTCATGGCATACTGGACATTCATCAGCCCGACGACGTGCAGCGCCCGAGCCAGCCGATGGGTATACTCCCGGATGATCTCGTTGTGCTCCGGCGCGACCATGTAGGTGGGGATGACGCAGGCGGAGTCGCCGGAGTGAACCCCCGCCAGCTCGATCTGCTCCATGATCCCGCCGATGACCACCTCCTGCCCATCGCAGACGGCATCCACATCCATCTCGAAGGCGTCCTCCAAGAAGCGGTCAATGAGCACCGGATGATCGAAGGAGGCCTCCACTGCCTCGCGGATGTACCGCTCCAGCTCCCGCTCATCGTACACGATGACCATTGCCCGCCCGCCCAGGACGTAGGAGGGGCGCACCAGCACCGGATAGCCGATGTGGGCCGCGACCTCCCGCGCCTCCTCCAGCGAGGTGGCCGTGCCATTCTCTGGCTGGGGGATCCCCAGCTCGCTCAGGAGGTGTCCGAACCGCTTTCGGTCCTCCGCCAGGTCAATGGAGTCGGGAGAGGTGCCCCAGATGGGCACGCCCGCCTCGTGGAGCGCATTCGCCAGCTTGAGGGGCGTCTGCCCCCCGAACTGGACCACCACCCCATCTGGTTTCTCCTTCTCGTAGATGTTGAGCACATCCTCCAGGGTGAGGGGCTCGAAGTAGAGGCGGTCGGAGGTGTCGTAGTCAGTGGAGACGGTCTCCGGGTTGCAGTTGACCATGAGGGTCTCGTAGCCCACCCCCTGGAAGGCGAAGGCGGCGTGGACACAGCAGTAGTCGAACTCGATCCCCTGGCCGATGCGGTTGGGGCCGGAGCCGAGGATCATCACCTTCTTGCGGTCGGTCGGCTGGGCCTCGCACTCCGTCTCGTAGGTGGAATAGAGGTAGGGGGTGAAAGCCGGGAACTCGGCGCCGCAGGTGTCCACGCGGTGGTAGACGGGGGTGATACCCAGGGCTTTGCGTTTCCGTCGGATGAGTAGCTCTGGTGACGAGTAATGAGTAACGAGTAACGAGTGCCCCCCGTTACCCATTACTCGTTCCTTGTTATTCGTCACCTGTTCCTCGTTAACTCGTAACAGACTCGCCAACTGCACATCGCTGAACCCGAACCGCTTCGCCTCCCGCAGCAGCTCCAACGGCAGCGTGTCCAGCGTGAAGGAGCGCAGCCGATCCTCCATCTCCACGATCTCCGCGATCTGGTGGATGAACCAGGGGTCAATCCGGGTGAGCTCGGCGATGGCCTGGGCCGACAGGCCGGACTGGAGGGCGTGGCGGATGTAGAAGATACGATCCGGGTGGGGGGTGATGAGCCGCTCGCGGAGGAGGTGGGGGTCAAACTCGTCGTGCCCGTCGGCCCCCAGCCCGTAGCGGTCCATCTCCAGGGAGCGGATGCCCTTCTGCAGCGCCTCCTTGAAGGTCCGCCCGATGGCCATCACCTCCCCCACCGACTTCATCTGGGTGGTGAGTGCCGTGTCCGCGCCGGGGAACTTCTCGAAGGCCCAGCGGGGGATCTTCACCACGACGTAGTCAATGGTGGGCTCGAAGGAGGCGGGGGTCTCGCGGGTGATGTCGTTGGGGATCTCGTCCAGCCGGTAGCCGACGGCCAGCTTGGCCGCGATCTTGGCGATGGGGAAGCCGGTGGCCTTGGAGGCCAGGGCCGAGGAGCGGGAGACGCGGGGGTTCATTTCGATCACCACCACCCGCCCCGTCTGGGGATGCACCGCGAACTGGATGTTGGAGCCGCCGGTCTCGACGCCTACGCGGCGGATGATGGCCCCCGCCATGTCACGCAGCCGCTGGTACTCCCGGTCGGTGAGGGTCTGGGCGGGTGCGACGGTGATGGAGTCGCCGGTGTGGACCCCCATGGGGTCGAAGTTCTCGATGGAGCAGATGATGACAAAGTTGTCAGCCAGGTCGCGCATCACCTCCAGCTCGAACTCCTTCCAGCCGATGACCGACGCCTCGATGAGCACCTGGTGGATGGGGCTGAGGTCCAGACCTCGTGCCACGATGGTCTGGAAATCCTCGATGTTGTAGGCGATGCCGCCCCCCGTGCCGCCCAGCGTGTAGGAGGGGCGGATGATGGCTGGGAAGCCGATCTCCTCCACAAGGGCCAGCGCCTCTCCCAGGGAGCGGGCGATCCCGCTCTGGGGCACCTCCAGGCCGATCTCCTCCATCGCCGCCTTGAACTGTTCCCGGCTCTCAGCGACCTCGATGGCCTCGAACTTGGCCCCGATCACCTCCACGCCGTGCGCCTCCAGAAACCCCGACCGGGAGAGCGCCGAGGCCAGGTTCAGGCCCGTCTGCCCGCCGACGGTGGAGAGCAGGGCGTCGGGCCGCTCCCGAAGGATGATCCGCTCCAGGGCCGCCACATTCAGCGGCTCGACGTAGGTCGCGTCGGCCATCTCCGGGTCGGTCATGATAGTGGCCGGGTTGGAGTTGACCAGCACCACCTGGTAACCCTCCTGTTTGAGGGCTTTACAGGCCTGGGTGCCGGAGTAGTCGAACTCGCACGCCTGGCCGATGACGATCGGCCCCGAGCCAATGATCAGGATCTTGTGCAGGTCAGTTCGCTTGGGCATTCGCGGTTTCGCGCTTTCAATCTAACGTGTTCCATCCAACCTTAAAGCCCATGACCGTGATCCCGACCAACTCTTCACCATTGTGGTGATAGATAACATTGCCTTCCATCTCGCTGTCGGTAGCTTGTTGAGGCTTGCGAAAGCTCATGTACAATACATCCGCCTCCTCATCATAGTCCATCCATACCCGATGCGAGATCGCTACCAGATCAGGCGAGGCTTTCATCACCTGTTCAAATGCTGCTGTCGCCATAGCACTCCCCTTTTCCACACTTTCTCCACCTTTGAGGTCAAGAAAGCAGTGATCACAAAGCCGTCCTCGCTGTTCATGCTCGCTGGAATTTCAATACCGTGATCGAATGCACCGGGAAGGTGTAGGTGAAGGTGGAGGCCGCATCCGTCACCTGCCGCTCCACCACCCTCACCTGCTCCACACCGAAATCATTCACCGCCTTGAGATCGGGCCCGTTGACCTCGTAGACTGTGGCTTGGGGCGTGGGCATGAAGTCGGTGAATTGGATCGTGGCCTCAATGTCCTCGGCGGCGTGCCGGTTGGCAACGAAGAGGGTCACCGCCTGCCCCGCCTCGTCACAGGTGGCGGAGACATCCAGATAGGGCAGTGGCATCAGCGGGGCCAGGAAGCGACGATCCTCCGGGTCGGTCTCGGCAGTGAAGGTGCCAGACTCTACCCATACGTCCAGCGAGATGGGCTGAGCGTGGGTGGCGTAGAGCTGGAGCGGCCAGTAGATGGCCTGGCGAAAGAGCCCCTGGGGACTGGTGAAGATGGGAGCGATGACGTTGACCAGTTGGGCCAGGTTGGCCATTCCCACCTTTTCCGGATGGCGCTGGAAGATGTTGAGGTAGGTGGCCACTGCCAGGGCGTCGGAGAGGCTGTAGCGCTCCTCCAGCCCAGCGGTGCGCTCGCGAAACCAGACATTCCACTCGTCGTAGGCGATGCGGATGTCGTGGGCCAGCCGTTGCTTGTACCTCACCTCCTGGATCAGCGCCCAGGTAGCCCGGATGCAGCGCTCGGCGTGATGAACCTGGGCGATGTTCAGGTAGTGCTCGTCAGAGCCGGTGTAGAGGTGGATGGAGTGGTAGTCCACGTGCGGTGCCAGGACCTCCAGCACAATCCGATCCCAGTCGTGGAGGCCATCCCAGCCGCAGCTCACCAACTGGATGGAGGGATCCACCCACTTCATCATCTTGGCCGTCTCGCGGGCGAAGAGCGCGTACTCGCGGGCCTCCTTGTGGTCGATCTGCCAGAAGCCGTACATCTCGTTGCCCAGCCCCCAATATTTCACCCCATAGGGTTCAGGGTGGCCATTTTGACGGCGCAGGTTGGTGTAGTAGGTATCGCCCGTGCCATTACAGTACTCCACCCAAGCTGCCGACTCGTCGAGCGTGCCGGTGCCCAGGTTGATGCAGATGTAGGGCTCAGCGCCGATGGCCCGGCAGTACGCGATGAACTCATCGGTGCCGTAGCGGTTGGACTCCTCGGTATGCCAGGCCAGCTCCATGCGGCGGGGACGCTGATCTTTGGGACCGATGCCATCCATCCAGTGGTAGCCGGAGACGAAATTCCCCCCGGGCCAGCGCAGCACCGGGATGCAGAGTCCCCTCACCGCCTCTAGCACATCCTTGCGGAACCCCCGCTCGTCGCTCAGAGGTGAGCCCTCCTCGTAGATGCCACCGTAGATACAGCGGCCCAGGTGTTCGGCGAAGTGGCCGTAGATGTTGTGGTCAATCCGGCCCAGCCGCCGGTCGAGGTCAATTTTGATGCGTGTCATGGTCGTCCTCCTTGTTGTCATATGTTGGTTAGGGCACCGTGACATGTCAGCTCCTCCCCACCAAGTTGGGATTTAACTATGCTAACTCTAATCCAAGAACGCCTTCTTGTCAAATCCGATAGATCACACCAAGCGTTTCAGTTCGGCGACCTGTTTTTTCTCCTTGACCAGGTCGGGGTTCTGTTTGTGCTTAACGGTACGCACCGGTCGTCGCAGCCTCCAGTCATGGGCCTTGAGATAGTTCTCCACCTGCCGTGGGGAGATGACTATCCCTGTCTGCTGGGCCAGGTAGTCGGCCAGGTTGGCGGTGGTCCAGTTGGAGAAGGGCAAGGGTCGAAGTTAGAGGATAGTTCTTGAGTACAAAGGCGCAGGACGTCTACCTACTCGCAAACACCCCCAGCCCGGCTGGCAGTATCTACAGGTAGTCAAACAGCGTGAGAATGGACGTGTAGTGGGCGTCAAGTTACGCGTCATCTATGGAGACGAGGATGAGGTACTGGAGCTCTGGGGAGCAAGCACAGCGTAGTCGAAAGGATACAGCTTACTTGTGCCCCCTTAACAACACGTAGAGCCTATCCTAAAAATCGATTCTGTGGTAGAATGATAGCATGGAAGAGATGGATTCCAAAGCGCCACCGTGAAGCCCCCTTGGAGTGCGAGGAAACTGGATCCAACCCCACCGACCGAGGGAAAGGGGGCAGCAAACGTTATCTGATCGCCTCTCCTGAAAGACCCAGGCTTGAGGATCGGGTAGCACCACAAAATGGTGTAGAGTGGGTAGAATTTGCCTTGAAGCGAGACTGGGGTAATAATCTGCCTTTGTTTGTCACCCCAGTTCCCTGAGAGATACTTCACCAATGATTTGGAAGTTCATAGAACAAGTCCCCACACCAGGGGGCTGGCCAGACCACTCAGCGGTTGGAAGAGGAGCTTTTGCACCTCAGATTGCCGGACAAACCGCTCCCACTATTGTGTAGTGCTACCGAGGAGGTGCCCAAAACTAAAACCGAGAATAGTGTCGAAAGGACCAGACACAGAATGGCTGACCTGGAGCTCATCAAGAGCCTGCTCATTCCCCACGTGGTGGAGACGAAGATCGTCTTTCTCATCATAGATGGTGTCGGGGGCTTGCCGATAGAGGTGGGTGGTCCCACCGAACTGGAGGCCGCGCGCACCCCCAACCTGGACAGACTGGCTACCGAGGGGCTCTGCGGCCTGCACGACCCCGTGGCCCCGGGGATCACTCCCGGCAGCGGGCCGTCGCATCTGGCTGTCTTCGGCTACGATCCTCTCAAGCACCTGATCGGCCGGGGCGTGCTGGAGGCAGTGGGTATTGATTTTCCCCTCACCGAACAGGACCTGGCCTGTCGGGGCAATTTCTGCACTGTGGATGAAAAGGGCTTGGTAGTTGACCGGCGGGCAGGGCGCATCCCTACCGAGAAGAACCAGGAACTGTGCGATTTGCTTCGCCGGCATGTGAACTTGCCGGGAGCGGAGATGTTTGTCGAGACGGTGAAGGACTACCGCTTCGCGCTGGTGCTGCGCGGCGATGGGCTGGCCGAGGGACTGACCGAGACCGATCCCCAGGCCCTGGGCGCGGAGCCCCTGCCGGTGCGGGCCACCCGGCCGGAGGCGGAGAGGAGCGCCCGGCTGTTGAATGACTTCATAGCCCAGGTCCGTCAGGTACTAGCCGATCAGCACCCTGCTAATATGGTGCTGCTGCGCGGCCCCTCCAAAGTGCCCACCATCCCCCCAATGCAGGAGGTCTTCGGCTTGAACCCGGCAGCCATCGCCTCTTACCCCATGTACCGAGGCCTGGCCAAGCTGGTGGGCATGGCCCCGTTGGAGGCGGGGACGACTATCTCCGACGAGTTTGACACTTTGGAGCAGGAGTGGGGAAACTACGACTTCTTCTACCTGCACGTCAAAAAGACCGACTCCTACGGAGAGGATGGGGATTTCGAGGCCAAGGTGCACCTGATCGAGGAGACGGATGAACAGGTGAAGCGATTGATGACCTTGCATCCGGATGTGGTGGTGGTGACCGGCGACCACTCTACCCCTGCCCTGCTCAAGTCCCACTCCTGGCATCCCGTGCCGGTCCTCATCTGGTCCAACTACTGCCGCGCTGACCCTACGCGGGGCTTCAATGAGACCGAGTGTGCCAGGGGTGCGCTGGGCCGCATTCCGGCTACGGATCTCATGCCCATCGCCCTGGCCAATGGACTGCGGCTGGCCAAGTATGGGGCGTAGAGCGGGCTTCAAGTCGAAACCCTCAAGCGGTCTTATCGGAAAACTCGATCGCGATATAGCGGAGGTACAAACTATGTGTGATCTACCAAGCCTACTTCAACGCTGTGAGCAAGATACTGCAAGACTGTTAAGCCAAGGTGCAGCGAACAGATTGGGAAGGTAGAGACGATTTGCAGACAATCAGGCCGAACTGATTGCTTTCGTACAGCGAGTCCTACGTGGGCCTGGTCGTAGTGAGGACATTCACCAATGCACACCGACAGATTGTTTGGCACCGACGGTATCCGGGGCGTGGCAGGCCAATGGCCCCTGATCCCCGAGTTCGTGCTGCGGTTGGGGCAGGCCATCGGCCAGGCGCTGTACAAAGACACCCCACACCCTCAGGTGGTGATCGGGCGAGACACCCGGCTCTCCGGCGCGATGCTGGAGAGCGCGCTGACGGCGGGGCTGCTGTCCACAGGCGTAGACACCCATCACCTGGGAGTGATCCCCACTCCCGCCATCGCCCACCTCACCTGCCAGTGGAGGATGCAGGCCGGCATCGTCATCTCCGCCTCCCATAACCCCTACACAGACAACGGCATCAAGCTCTTCGCCCCCGACGGTTTCAAGCTCTCGGATGCGATGGAAGCCCAGATTGAGGGCCTGGCCCGAGGGGAGGAGCCGTTGAGGGGAGCGGTGGGAGTGGAGCTGGGCCGTAGCCTTCAGCGACCGGAGGGCGAAGAGATCTACTGCCAGTTTCTACTGGACACCTGGAGGGGAGACCGGTCGCTGGAGGGAATGCGCATCCTCCTCGACTGCGCCAATGGCGCCACCTCAGTCCTGGCCCCAAAGCTTTTCCAAGCGCTGGGCGCGGAGTGCCTGGTGCGTCATAACGCCCCCGACGGGCTCAACATCAACACCTCCTATGAGTACCTCACTCCTCACACCCTGGCCCAGGCGGTGGTGGATTATGGAGGGAACCTGGGCATCGCCTTCGACGGCGACGGCGACCGCGTGATCTTCGTGGATGAGCAGGGGAACTTCGTGAATGGCGATGGCACCCTGGCCATTTTGGCTCGGGAGATGAAGGCTGTAGGGACCTTGGCCGGGGACACGGTGGTCGCTACGGTGATGAGCAACCTGGGGCTAGAGGTCAGCCTGCGGGAGGTGGGCATCCACCTGGAGCGAACCCCGGTGGGCGACTACTATGTGACGGAGCGCATGGGGAGGGGAGGGTTCACCCTGGGGGGTGAGCAGGCGGGACACATTGTGATCTTCGGCCAAGGACACACTACCGGTGATGGGCTCTACAC
>Ga0209609_10001651_pt1 | contig 12907 bp, 14 predicted proteins | sample LakKivw325mmetaG_FD_184136 | JGI IMG/M metagenome (GOLD analysis project Ga0209609, IMG submission 184136) | Anoxic lake water microbial communities from Lake Kivu, Rwanda to study Microbial Dark Matter (Phase II) - Lake Kivu water 325m metaG... | ecosystem: Environmental > Aquatic > Freshwater...
CTTCTGCACGTTGAACGTCGGCGGCTCCTGCAGGACGATGTACTGGAGGCGGATGTCGCGCATCCCCGGGCTGCCGCGGGTGAGCGCGGCGAACCGGCCGAGCTTGCCGGGGTGAAGCAGTAGTTCGAGCAGGGCCGAACCGTAGAAGGAAAACCAGACCCTTTCCGGTCGCGTGGTCATTCCGAAAGCGTGGCGTCCGTAGATGAGGCGGAACGCGCGCCGCAGCAGGCGGTTGAGCTGCGGCGAGAGGCTAAATGTCTCACCGGTACGGGTGTTGATGTCGTAGAAGTAGATGAGCCAGCTTACGTCGTTGTCATCGAGGCTCGTCGGCAAGTAGGTGACCGGCTCGACCTTGAGGTCGGCGGCAATCGCGCGGTACTCGGTCAGCATGTCCGGGCCGGAGTCAGGCCCTTCGGTCGGGCTCCGGCCGGCATCGCGCGGCAGGGTGACGAGGACGCCATCGAAGAAGCGGAAGCGGGACCAGCGGCGCATCACCTGCGAGATTGTGCCGCGCGATTCGGGATAGACCGTGACCGCGAGCGCGGCCCAGAGCTGGCGGGCCTCGGCCATTTCAAGCAGACGTTCGCAGTCGGCGTCGGGGTCAACGCGGACATGCGACTGGCCGCAGTCCACGTGGAAAGCGATGCGGTCCAGACCGGCGGCGACCAGTGAATCCAGATACGCATCGCCGCCGGGTGCGAGCAGGCGGAGACCATTAGTGAGGACCTCGCAGTAGAAGTTGTGGTCCTTGACGTAGCGGATAATCGCGGGCAGGTCGGGATGGAGCGTCGGCTCGCCGCCCAATATGCTGATTGTCTCCAGCCTCCGCCTGGCGAGGCCGAGGTCGATTTCGGTCCGAATCTCGTCGAGGGTCTTGTCGGCGGCGCGGAAGCGGTTGTAGCAGGAACGGCAGCCGAGGTTACAGCGCAGCGTGGGCTCGATGACGAGGTGCGGGATTTCGTCAAGCGACCACTTCATCGGCTTTATGCCGGTTCCCGACCGCATCTGCTGGACGTTCAATGACTTTCCTAGCGCCCTAGAGTAGTGCCCCGAGCCGGATAGTCAAGCCGCGCGCACAGGACGCGCAGCCCAAAGGCCAGATGGCAGGAGCCGAATATCAAGACGCCCCCGGGCGGAGCGGTGTTGCGGTCCACTTAGGAATCGGAGGTGCGGCCGGCGGCTTGACCGGCGGCCACGTTCGGGTAAAGTAGGCATATGGGTCACCGAGATGCGGCGGCGTCTTCAGGAGGTGCGATGGATAGTCGAATCCTTATTCTGCTGCTCGGATTGCTCGTGCTGTCCCTGACCGCGGGCTGCGCGACCAATAACGCCCGGTACACCGGTGAAGGCGGCGGGCCGGTGAATTCGTGGAGCGGTTTCTGGAACATCCTGCTTCCGGTCCTCACGTTCGTCGTCGGGTTCATCGGCGGCGCGATGATGGTGCGGGGCGATGGTGTGCAGCTTCGTCATCACCACCACCGCCGGCGTACCGAGGCCGGCTGGCACCGAATCAGCCAGCACATCAGCGACGGCACACAGCGGGGACTGGCCGAGTGGCGCAGCGCCGGACAAACAAGCGAACCGGATTGGGACGACCTCGGTCGCCGAATCGAAGAAAACATCACCGCGGAGCTGCGCAAACACCACGACTAGCGCCCGGTTGCCTTGACCGCCGCGTTTGCCGCGGTAGAGTATGACGCTCACATCACAACGGAGGTAATGCCATGATGCACGACTGGTCGAAGATTCTGCTCGCCGGGCTGCTGGTTCTGGCGCTGGTCGCCGGTTGCGCGCCCGGAAACGTCCGCTACAGCCAGGAAACCGGCCGGCCTGCCAATTTCTGGGCCGGGCTCTGGCACGGTCTTATTATCATTGTCACGTTCATTGTCAGCCTGTTCACCAGGGACGTTGGCGTGTACGAGGCGAACAACGTCGGCTGGGCCTACAACCTGGGCTTCATCCTCGGCTGCTGCGTGTCGCTGGGCGGCGGTGCCCGCGGCGTCGTCCACCGAAAGAAGCACCGGCGCGAGCCCGACTGGGACAAGGTCGGCCGGCAGGTCGGCGACAGCATCAGGGACAGCGTGGCCTCATGGCGCAAGCAGGAGCGCCCGGCCGAATCCGACCAGGACTGGGACGAACTGGGCCGAAAGATCGAGGAGCGCATCCGCGAGGAGATGAGGAAGGCGCGGAACTAGAATGACGGCCCGTCGCCTTTTCACTCTACTCGCTTCACTCTTCACCCTCTGCCTCGCCGCCCAGTTCGTGGGCGAGCCGAGCTACACGCTGCCCGCCGACGAAACGCGCATCGGCGACATCTACTTCGGCGGCACGGTGTTCCGCATCGAGGGCCGGCTCGACGGCTCGGCGCTGGCCGGCGCCCAGTCCATCACTGTCTCCGGGCCGGTAACGCGGAACCTCTTTCTTGCGGCTCAGAGCGTCGATGTGTCGGGTGCCGCCGCCGGGGACCTGCTCGCGGTCTGCGCCACGCTCAACCTGACCGGCCGGGTCGGCGGCGCGGTTCGCGCCGGCGCCGGCACGGTCATAATCAACGGCGGGGTCGGCCAGGACGTGCTCGCCGGCTGCGCCATCCTCGTCGTGGGCAAGAACGCGGAGGTCCGCGGCGACATCGCGGCCGCCTGCCGGTCGCTGGAAATCGACGGCACGGTGCGCGGCGACGTGAAAGCGGTCGCCAACAAGGTCGTTATCTCCGGCTCGGTCGACGGCGACGTGGACGTTACCGTAGCCGACAAACTGACCCTGACCCCGGACGCCCGCATTTACGGCAACCTCCGCTACCGCTCGAGTAAGAAGCTGGACATCGGCAACCCCGACATGGTTTTCGGCAACATCGAGCACGTCCAGCTACCGTCGCCGAAGGAGATTGAGGACATCCGCGACATGAAGCCCCGGCCCGGCACCTTTGTCACGTTCTTCCTGCCGTTCACAATTCTCTCGATAATCGGCGCGCTGGTGTTCGGGTTCCTGCTCGTCGCCATCTGGAAGTATGCGCTGGACGAGGGCATCAACCGTTCGCTCGGCCACTGGGGCCGGACAATCGGGTTCGGCGCCATCGGGTTCCTCATCGGCCCGATGAGCATCCTCGTCGCGTTCGCCCTCATCGTCACCATTCCGGCCGGGCTCGTGGCGGCGGCGGGATACCTGGTCTCGCTCTACCTCGCCAAGGTGCTGGCCGGCATGTTCAGCGGCCGGCTGCTCTTCCGTATCTTCGGCTCGCCCGACGTCTCGCTCTGGTGGGCCGCGCCGGTCGGCATCGTAATCGTATTCGGCCTCTGCGCCATCCCCTACGCGGGATGGGCAATCTGGCTGGCAAGCATGGCAGTTGGTTTCGGGGTCATCGCCGAACTGCTCGGCATGTCCCGTACTGCATAACGAAGAAGGATGAAACAGGAAGGGCGGAAACCGGAAAGGCTGAAGCCGAGCGCGCGGGTGTCCGAGGCCGGGCTTCATCCTTCCGCCTTCATCCCTCAGCCTTCATCCTTCCAGACAGGAGGAATCATGGCTCAATCGACCCCGCCTTCGCCAAGCGAGGGCGTGCAGAAGTACATCGACCGCGCCAACCAGGCGCTTAAGGCCCGCAAACAGGACGTCGCCCGCGCCCGCAAACGCCGCTTCGACACGATCGCGGTCCACGGCCTCTACACCGCGACCGAGGCGATCGAGAAGAATCAGGGCGCGATAATCGAGCCGGTCTTCGCCAGCTCGGGCCAGGCCTACCGCGACTCGGACGAGATGGAAGCCGCGCAGGCGGGGCTCATCCCGACCTGGGCCTACATCCGCATCCACAATCCGACCCTCGCGTACCTCGAGGACACGCTGGCCCTGCTTGAAACCTACGGCACCGACGTTGACGCCGGCTGCGTGGTCTACTCCTCAGGGATGGCCGCCATCGAGAACATGAGCGACACCCTGCTGGTGAAGCCGGGCACTGACCCGATAAACTTCGTCGCCCAGTGCCAGATCTACGGCGGCACCTTCCAGCAGTTCAACGTCCGCAAGATGCAGGAGCGCGGCATCGAGGTGCGCTGGATTCTGGACCCGAACAACATTGACGAGTGGCGCTCGAAGATCGACAAGCACACCCGGTTCCTGTACGGCGAACTGCCGTCGAACCCCGGCCTCGTCTTCTTCGACCTCGCCAAGCCGGTCGCGCTGGCCCACGAGCACGGCATCCCCTTTGTCGCCGACTCAACCATCGCCACACCGGCACTGATGCGGCCGTTTGCGTACGGGGCCGATATCGTGGTTCACTCGGTGACGAAGACAATGAGTTCGTCCGGCACCGGCACTGCCGGCGCAATCGTCGCCCGCAAGCCGATTGTCACCAACATCCCGAACGACCGGATGAAGGCCGATTTCTGCACCTACCTGCGCGAATACCCGCACCGCGACCAGGGTGGCTGCCTCCATCCGTTCCAGGCGCTCTCGACCATCGGTGACCTCCGCACGCTGCGCACCCGCATCGACGTCTGGTCCCAGAGCGCACTCAAGGTGGCCCGGTTCCTCAAGAAACAGCCGGGCGTCACTGACGTCAACTACCTCGGCCTCGAGGACCATCCGCTCTACCCGGTGGCGAGCAAGTATCTCTGGCTCGTCGACTCCGAGTACGATGAGCGGTACGGCAGGAAGGTCAACCGCTTCGGCCACCTGCTGTCGTTCCGCGTCAAGGCCGGACCGCAGGCCGCGCGCCAGGTCTTCGACAAACTGCAACTCATCATGCGCGTCACCGACCTTGGCCGGGTCAAGTCCATCGCCACCATCCCGTCGATTTCCACCCACCTGCAACAGGGCGAGGAATCGCGCAAAATGGCCCACATCCCGCCTGACCTCATCCGCCTCTCGGTCGGCGCGGAACATGTGGACGACATCATCGGGGACCTGGAACAGGCGCTGAAAGCGGCGAAGTAGGTAGGATTCAAGGAATCCAGGATTCCAGGATTCTAGTGAGCGGAACGTGCTGAAGGACTACCGCGACCTACTGGTTTGGCAGAAGTCGTACCAGATCTGCCTGCAGGTCTATCGGGCGACAAGGAAGTTCCCCATCGACGAGCGTTACGGTCTCACGTCCCAGATGCGACGGGCCGCGGTCTCGGTTCCGTCCAACATCGCGGAGGGGTACAGCCGCAGTACGACTGGTGATTATCTGCGTTCGCTGCGCTTCGCGTATGCTTCGAACAGCGAACTGGAAACCCAGGTCATGCTGGCTCGTGACCTTGAGTATCTCAAGCTGGATGAATATGGCTCACTATCCGAGGGTATCCGAGAAGTGGAGCGAATGATGAAATCCCTGATAAAGTCCCTGGAACGCCGGCACTTGAATCCTCGAATCCTTGAATCCTCGAATCCTCCAGGTACCAAACCATGACCACTCTGCTCTACTCCACCAACCTCCGCTCCCCCGACGTCTCCCTGAAGGGCGCACTGCTGCAGGGCCAGGCCCCGGATAAGGGTCTGTATATGCCGCGCGAAATCCCGCAGATTCCGCTCGACGAAATCGCGGGATTCCGCGACAAGACGTACCCGGAAATAGCCTTCGCGGTGCTGAAGCGCTACACGCCGGGCCTGATTCCCGATGACGAATTGATGCGGCTCTGCACCGAGTGCTACAACTACGAAGTGCCGCTTGAGAACGTTTACGGCCGCAGCTTCCTGATGCGCCTCGACCTGGGGCCGACCGCGAGCTTCAAGGATTTCGCGGCCCGGATGATGGCGCGGATGATGCGCTACTTCCTCGCACAGGAAGGCGGCGAGTTGGTGATTCTGACGGCAACGTCGGGCGATACCGGCTCAGCGGTCGCGCACGCGTTCCACAACGTCGGCCGCATCTCGATGGTCGTCCTTTTCCCAATCAAGGAGGTCTCGGACCGGCAGCGGAAGCAGATGACGACCCTCGGCGGCAACGTCACTGTCATCGGTGTAGATGGCCAGTTCGACGACTGCCAGGCCCTGGTCAAGCGTGCGTTCACCGACCCTGACCTCGCGCGCATCCGTTTCTCTTCTGCCAACTCTATCAACATCGGTCGGCTCCTGCCACAGGCAGTCTACTACCTTTACGCATGGGCCAAGTTGCAGGAGAAGAACGAAGCGGCTGTCATCTCAGTGCCGTCCGGGAACTTCGGCGATATCTGCGGCGGCCTGATTGCGCGCAGGATGGGCCTGCCGGTATCGCGGTTCGTCATCGCCACCAACGCCAACGACGAATTCCCGAAGTTCGTGAGCACCGGAAAGTACGAGAAGATAGTGCCATCGCGCGTCTGCATCTCGAACGCAATGAACGTCGGCCACCCGTCCAACCTGCCGCGCCTCGTGGCGCTCTACGGCGGCGTGATGGACGAACAGGGCCGGGTGTCGAAGGAGCCCGACTTTGCGGCGCTGCGGCGCGACGTCTACTCGGTCAGCATCAACGATGATGGAACCCGGCAGGCAATCAAGGACGCGTGGCGCAAGTACAAGACGATGCTCGAACCGCACGGCGCCGTCGGCTGGGCAGGATTGCAGAAATACCTGGAGGATGAGGGACAAAGGGATAAAGAGACAAAGGGACAAAGTGGCGAATCCGGTCACTCTATCCCTCGATCCCTCTATCCCTCTATCCCTTTGTGTGTTTCCATCGAGACCGCCCACCCGGCCAAGTTCCCGGAGGAAATCCAGCGCCTGCTCGGCGTCGACCCGCCACTGCCGCCATCGCTTGCTGGCCTCGACGCCAAACCCGAGCACTACGAGCAGGGCCCGAACGACTATCCTTGGTTCAGAGATTTCCTCACCAAGAAGTTCCCGCGATGAAGAGTCATGCGTACTGACGACAGACTGACCGACTACGTCGTCGAACAGGTCGTGCGGCTGGTGAAAACGCCCAGCCTCGCCGGCCACACCGACGCCGCGGTCTCGTACCTCGAGCAGAAATTGACCCGGCTCGGAGTCACGCACCGCCGCACCGGCCGGGGAGCGCTGCTGGCGACGCTCACGGGCCGCGAACAGGGCCCACACCGAGCCCTGACCGCCCATGTGGATACGCTGGGCGCGATGGTGAAGGAGATGGCCAAGGACGGGTCTCTGCTCTTCACCTCGGTCGGCGGCTACGCGCTACCAACGGTCGAGGGCGAGTATGTGACCGTCGAGACCGGCTCCGGCAGGCTCTTCCGCGGCACCATCCTGTTCGACGAGCCATCGGCACACGTCAGCAAGAAGGTCGCCGATACGAAGCGGGAGTTCGAGAACATGCGTATCCGGCTCGACGCCGAAGTGCGCAACGAAAAGGAGGTCGCGAAGCTCGGGGTCGCGGTCGGCGACTATGTCCACTTCGACCCGCGATGCGAGGTGACCGAGACCGGGTTCGTGAAGACCCGGCACCTCGACGACAAGGCCGGGGTCGCCTGTATGCTCGGCGCGCTCAAGGCGCTGGCCGACTCAGGCTCGCGGCCCCGCCTCACTACGCACTTCCTCTTCAGCACCTCGGAAGAAGTCGGTTTCGGCGCTTCGGCCGGCATCCCGCCGGAAACGCGCGAGCTGGTCGCCGTTGATATGGGCGCGGTCGGCAAAGGGCAGGAGTCGGACGAGTACTCGGTCTGCATCTGCGCCAAGGATTCGACCGGGCCGTTTGACTACGCTCTCCGACAGCGGCTGGTGGAGCTCTGCCGCGCGCAGAAGATACCGCACAAGGTCGACATCTACCCGTTCTACGGGTCCGACGCGGCAGTCGCGGTTCGGGCCGGGCTCGACGCCGTGACCGGCCTTATCGGGCCGGGCATCAACGCCTCGCACAACCTTGAGCGCACCCATCGCAAGGCGCTGGCCGCCACCGTCCGGCTGGTTCTCGCCTACGTCGCAGGAAAGAAGTGATCAAGTGGTCTGGTGGTCCAGTGATCTAGTGACAGACAGAACACAGGTAAGGACCTATAGGGACTTGACGGGATGGCAGAAGGCATTTGACTTGTGCGCGGACGTATAGCGTGCCACCAAGCGGTTTCCCCGAGGCGACACCAGGCGTCTCACCAAAGCCCTCATCCGAGCGCTCGAACGCAAGCTCTCCTCGGACTCCTCCACTTGACCACTGGACCACATGACCACTAGACCACTATGAAATACATCATCTTTCTGGGCGACGGGATGGCGGATTTCCCCGTTGCCGAGCTCGGCGACCGGACGCCGCTGGAGGTCGCTAACAAGCCCGCCATCGACCGCATCGCCCGCCTTGGTCGGTGCGGTTCGTTTGTCACGGTTGACGACGACATGCCGCCCGGGTCCGAGGTCGCGAACCTGACCGTGCTCGGCTACGACCCGCGCGAATGCTACCAGGGTCGCGGGGTCATCGAAGCCGCCTCAATGGGCGTCAAGCTGGACGACGAGGACATCGCCATGCGCTGCAACCTCATCTGCATCACCGACGGCCGCATCAAGAACCACTCGGCCGGCCATATCTCCACCGAAGAGGGAGCTGAACTCATCCGCTGCGTCGACCGTTACCTTGGCGGCGACGACGTCCATTTCTTCCCCGGTATCTCGTACCGCCACCTGATGGTACTCGACCGCGGCTCGACCGACTTCGAGTGCTTCCCGCCCCACGACCACGTCGGCGAGAAGGTCGAGGACTTGATGATTGTCGCGAAGTCCGAAGACGCCAGGCCAACCGTTGACCGGCTCAACGACCTCATCCGCCGCTCATGGGAACTGCTGTCGCAGCACGCCGTCAACAAGGCCCGCGTCAAAGCAGGAAAAGACCCGGCCAACTCAATATGGTTCTGGTCCCAGGGCCGCAAGCCCAGAATGAAAACCTTGAGAGAGCAGTATGGCATCAGCGGCGCGGTCATCTCGGCGGTTGACCTTATCAAGGGCTTGGGCGTGTACGCCGGGCTCGACGTGATTGACGTGCCCGGTGCGACCGGGCTGATTGACACCAACTACGAAGGCAAGGCCGACGCCTGCCTGGAAGCGCTCGCGGACCATGATTTCGTCTATGTGCACGTCGAGGCTACGGACGAAGCCGGACATGCGCGGGACGTTAAGCAGAAAGTGCTCGGCATCGAGTACCTGGACTCGCGTCTGGTCTCACGTGTAATGAAGGGAATCGAAGATAATGGTATTGAGGCGTCGGTCGCGGTTCTGCCTGACCACCTGACGCCGGTCGCGAAAGGCAACCACGTCCACGGCCCGGTCCCGGTCGCCATTTCCGTCCTCGGTCCTCCGTCCTCCGTCTTCCGTCCTCCGTCCCCCGACTCCGTCCAGACCTACAACGAGGCTGCCTGCGCCTCAGGCGTCCTCGGCCTGCTCCGCGGCGACCGCTTCATCCGCACTCTTCTCGGCCGGCTGTGAACTGGTTTCTTCTGCTTGCACTCGTTGGCCAGCCGCCGTTATCGGCAAAACCCGACTCGTTGAACCGGGCGCCCAAGCCCATCAACGTTGAACGGGTATCAATTCACAGCGCTTCGTCCGATCGTCGCCGCGGCGAGCCGGACCAGTGGTTCGGAATGGACAAGTTCTGGCACTTCTCAGCCAGCTTCGTCACCGTCGGCGCTGCCTACCATTTTGGCGCCAACCGGGTGAGTATCTCCCACCCTTGGTCCACCGGCCTTGCCGTCGGCGGGACGCTGACGCTGGGTATCACCAAGGAGTTCTGCGACCTGGCCGGGCCGTCGAAACACTTTTCGTGGAAGGACCTTGTTGCCGACGCTGCCGGCATCGGCGTCGGCTACCTGGCCTTCATCCACCGCTACTGAAGGATTCCAGGAATCAAGGATTCAAGGAATCCAGTGACCGGACTTCCGGCACTGGAATCCTGGACTCCCTGACCCCTTGAATCCTGATCAGCAACAGTGGGCGGTGCCGGGTTCCGGCGGCGTCCGTGAGAGGAGAGACGCCTCGGGATGACGTCGGCACCGCCCGCCCCAGGGAGGATTCTTTCCAACCGCTGACCGGTCAGGACCCGTTTGCCTGTACCCGTTCGACCGCGACCTCGAACGCAATCGGCCCGACATGAGGCCGCACCACGACATGCGGCCCGGTCTCTGCCGTTCTTTCCAGCACCAATGCGCATCCGAACGGCAGTCTCAGGCAGAAGCGACCCGGCACGGAGGTCAGTCCCGACTCGTCCGGCAACGCCCGCCGGGCGACCTTGAACCCGACCAACGTGGTGCCGGTACCGACACTGAACTGCACAAGCACCTTCTGCGGCTGCGGAGCCGGATTTGCCGTCTGCGCGAGACCGGTCCCGGCAATCGCGAGCAGCAGTATCACTGCAGCAAAGCACTTCATGAACGCCTCATTTCCACGGCTGGGGATAGAGGGACAAAGTGATAGAGTGCGCGGCTCGTCTCCACCACTTCCTCCCTCGATCCCTTCATCTCTTGATTCCTGTATCATTCCTCGAAGCTGAACGGCGGGTAGCGGTCGGTCGAGAACAGCACCGCGTACCAGACGACCCGCGCCTGCCAGCGCATCACCCCGACCACGAAGTCAAACAGCGGGCGCGGGTATCTGCCAGTGAAGAGAATCGCGAACCAGGCGATGATGACGCAGACGTATGCCGCGATGTCCACGAACGCGAGGACAATGATGTGTGGGATGGCGAGAAACCACTTCACCAGCGGCAACCAGCGGTTGAGCTCGACCTTCGCGTCGGGGTAGGCGACATCGAGGCGCACCGCCTGCTCCTCGTCGGTCGATGGATAATCGTCACGGAGCAGGGCGAGGTACGCGCTCACCCGGAACAGAAACCGGTTGAGGTTCAGGTTCCAGTCGAACCACCAGCGCGGGTACTTCTGCCGGAAGAGAATCATCAGCAGCGTCGGCGCAATCGCGAACCCGGCCGTCGCGTACGCAATGCCATGCCCGAAGTCCCGATGCCAGCCGGAACCGACCAGCAGGGCAAGGACAATCGCAATCGGCACGACCACAAACAGCCGGAAGAACACGGTCGCCCGGTTGCGCGTTGCCTCCGGGTACTCGACCGTCAGGCTAACGGGATAGGGTTTGCCGTCCATCAGACCTCCATTGACGGCACGGCCGGCTCATAGCGCCTGGCCACGCCCCTGAAGTCCCGTTCGCCCATTTGCTCCGACTGCTTGTCGGCGAGCTTGAACCGGAACGGAACCATGACTTTCATCTCGGCCGGCTTCCCGTCAATCGTCCCGGCCGCGAAAGTTGACACATGCACCGCCTGCAGGGCGGCCTCGTCGAGCAGGCTGTCGCCCGAACTGGTCGCGACGCGGCAGGCGCGCATCACACCGTCGGTTCCAACCGTCACCTCCACTATCGCCGTGCCTTCGGTACCGGCCCGACGGGCCGCTTCGGGGTAGGCTGGCTGCACGATATTCACGGCATGCGGCGGGACCTCGCTGCTGCCCGCCGGTCGCGCCGAGCACGCCAGCACGAGCAGCGCTGCTGCCATCATTGTCGAATATGCTCTCATTGTAGCCTCCATTACTGACCAACCGCTAGTTTACCAACTCGACGCCGGGCCGTTGCGCAGCCGCAACGCTCAGGGCCGGTCGGGCATGCACCACGACTTCGGGCATCATGTTCGAAGTAACGACCACCTCGAGCACCGTATAGTGTCCGGGCACGGCGGCCACGACCTCGGGCGCGACGACCAGCCTTGCCGTACCGGCCACGTCGTTGACCTCGACCCGGTAGCCGGGGCGGGCCGTCTGCGAACCAACCGGGGCCCAGCCCGCTGCGGCCATCAGCGCGGCAACAATCGACACTGCCAGAATTGCTTTCACTTCTTCTCCTTACCCTCGCACTTGCCTTCGCCGCGACGGCGGTGCGCATCCTCACGGTCGCGCATCCGCCGCATCTCGCGGACCTTGTCCATGTTCACCCACGGCCGGATGACCTCGTAGAAACTGTCGTCGGTAACGTACTTCCGGCTGAAGTTCCGCAGCTCGACCGCGATCTCGTCCTTGGTCTTGCCGGACCAGAGCAACTCCGCGGTCCGGTCGAACGCGAACTCGTGGAACGCGCCCGAGAACGCCTGCATCGCCAGGTACGGGTCCTTGATCCAGACCGCGCGGTGCACCCCGGCCCCATTCTTCTTCAGGAGCGAATAGAGCGCCTCGCGGCTGTCGACGATGATGTTCATCCAGTCGGCCTTCCAGATCTCGAGGTGCGAGGCCGGCTTCTTCGACGGCGCGATCACCTCGCAGCCCTTGATCTCGCCCGGCAGGTAGATCATCGCCCAGACGTGCACGCCCCGCTTCGCCGCGGCCTCGATGTCGGCCCGCAGGTGCTCGAGCGGCTCCGGGAAGATGTCGATCAGCACGACGCTCCGCGCCTCGCGCAGGAGCGTCCTCGCCCGGCCGTATACCTGGTCCGGCGTGTTGAGCTGGAATATGCCGCCCTCGACCTCGCCCGCGGCCAGGCCCTTCAGCTCCTCCTCAAGGTGGACGCGCATCGTATCGAGCCGCCGCTTCATCCCCTCGAAGAACTCGCTCACCGGCAATGCGGTGTAGGTCCGGCCGCGCCCGGTCTCATCAACGATAATCGCGCCCTTCTTGTGCAGGGCATCCAGCGCCTTGTAGGTATTCGGCACCGGCTTGCCGGCGAGCCGCGCAATCCGATACCCGGTCGCCTTCGGCTCCGCAAGCAGGGCAACGTAGACCGCCGCTTCGGCGCCGGAGAAACCAAGCTCGCTCAGATGGTCGATTACGCTTTCTTTCATGTTCTAATCCTTAAGTTTGTTGTTAGTCACAACCATTAGTAATTAAAGACTACTATTATTCTCCAGAATGTCAACAACTATTTTGCGGCCCGCTTAGAGGCGACACCGCGAGCTGGGGTCAGGGGTCAGGGACCAGGGGTCGGGGGTCAGGGACAACGAACCAGGAGCCGGGAACTGCGAACCGGGGTTTCGAGCCGCACCCCCGGCTTGCAGCCTCTGCGGGCTGTATGTAGT
>Ga0209609_10001655_pt1 | contig 12899 bp, 9 predicted proteins | sample LakKivw325mmetaG_FD_184136 | JGI IMG/M metagenome (GOLD analysis project Ga0209609, IMG submission 184136) | Anoxic lake water microbial communities from Lake Kivu, Rwanda to study Microbial Dark Matter (Phase II) - Lake Kivu water 325m metaG... | ecosystem: Environmental > Aquatic > Freshwater...
CTTTCATATATAGTTCTCTTGGTACGATCCAACTCGTTTCTTTTGTCCAAGTGCCACTATAATGCACAATACCATCTGCTAGGAAGCGCAGGCTCAGCGCATACCACTCGTCTTCAGTTAGTACTCCTGCTGGCTCCCAGCTCAGCTTGATTTGTGAATTGCCACCACGGAATTCCGTTTGATTTTCTGGCCAGAGCAGACGAGGCGTGGCAAAGCTAGGCGTTGGTGTGTGCGTCGAACCTGGACGGCGTGTGGCTGTGGGCAGTGGTACGGTTGGCGTCTCTGTCGGTGGCACAGGCGTCGGCGTGAACGTGGGTGTGCGTGTAACTGTCGCTGTGATCGCTGGCATGCGTGTAGGCCTTGGCGTAGGCGTAAACACAGGTGTGGCCAGGAAAGCTACCACAGGAAGCCGCACGCGTCTTGGTAAGGTCTCGACAAAGCTCAACCCAAGGGTGCGTAACTCAGCCCATGGCACATACTTGATCGCCAGGTAAGCTAGAATAAGCAAAGCCACAAGCGTGCCCAGTGTCAGGAACAATGCTCGCCAACTGCGCTTCAACGCTGCCCCACAGTAGGGGCAGATGCTCAGGCCAGATGGCACCCGCGCCTGGCAGGCTCGACAGCGCAATGTCCTCCGCCAGAGCTTGGAACCTCGCAAAGTGGCCCCGCACTCAGGACAAACGCGCAACCCCGCCCTAACCTGAACACCACAAGTCCTACAGCGCATCTCTGCACCCTTATGGCAACGGACTCGTACCGCTGAAAATGCGCAGGATGTCAAAGTAGGACACTATTAGCATGAACGCCAGAATGAGCAACAAACCAACAAAGTGTACAAGGCCTTGCTGCTGTGGTGCGATACGCCTCCCCCCACGCAGCTTCTCCAGCAGGATGAAAGCGATGCGGCCGCCGTCAAGCGGTGGCAGGGGAAGCAAGTTGATGATGAACAGGTTAAGGCTGAGGAAAGCGGTGAAGTGCATTAGGTTCGCCACACCCGTTCGGGCTACGGCACCACTTATCTGGAAGAGGCCTACCGGCCCCGCAATATCCTCTGGCTTGATACCAATGCGGAACATGCGAATGAAACCCGAGATGACCAGTACAAGGGCCATCCACACTTCACGTATGCCCAGCAGGATGGCCTCCCAAATGGGATGTCGGATCGTTTTCAGTTCATAACCCTCCTGCATAGCGATGACAATGCCCATTGCTCCCTCGCCCGGAGGCGGCGCTGCGCGCGGTGTCAGGCGGATGACTAGATGCTCACTACCCCGTAGCAAGGATAAGCTGATCTCCTGCCCCTGGAAGGTATAAGTCCGCTGGGCCAACTCCACTGTGTTGCCAACCTCCTGGTCCTCAATAGCTACGATGACGTCGCCAACGCGCATACCAGCCTTTTCCGCTGGCGACCCGGACACCACGGACTGTATAACCACTTTGCCTACTGCGATTTGCTCGCCAATCATGAAAGTACAACTGAAAAGTAGCGCCGCCAGAACAAGATTCATCGCAGGCCCGGCCAGCACGGTACGGATGCGCTCCCAGGCGCTCTTGCTGGCAAAGCTCCCTGGCTCACTAGGATTGTCTTCACCCAACATGCGCACAAAGCCACCGAGAGGGATAGCATTAAGGGTATACTTCACACCGTCACGGACAGCTAGGGTCTTCAGCCGAGGCGGGTAACCAAAGCCGAACTCCTGGACAACGATGCCGGCCCGTCTGGCTAGCACAAAGTGGCCCCATTCATGCACCAGCACCACCAAGCCAAATACAAATATGAATGCAATCGCACTGAGCAGCATGCCCTACATTGATCTCCTCAACTCAACGAATCCTGACCCCATCATCAAATGGTGCGAAAAACATTATACTCCATATTCATGAGGTGAACAAGTGTCGCTTGGCATTTGTTGCATTGCGCATTATTGGTGTTTGTATCTTCAGACATTTCATGTTACAATATATATCAGTCAAAGGTTTGCTTCAAGCGACCTTTCCGCTCCAGGCCATCCTGTTCGCCCCGACAGGGCGAGCCTGCAGCAATCCCAAGGAAAGGAGGTGTGACGATGCCAGGGTATGAGTTGGTCTTCATCGTCCAGCCTGAAATGGAAGAAGAGCCCCTCACTGCGCAGGTGGAAAAGATTAAACAAACCATCAGCGATCTCAAAGGCCAGGTCTACCAGGTTGATCCCTGGGGAAGACGGCGTCTAGCCTATCCCATTAAGAAGCACCGGGAAGGGTTCTATTTCCTGATACAGATGGCCCTGCCTTCATCGGCAGTTCGCAGTCTGGAACGAAGCCTGAAATTAATGGAAGACGTTATCCGTTATCTGATCGTACGCCAGGATGAAGCAGGCGGCGGGCAAAGGGCTTAGCCGCTTAGACACTTCACGCTATCCGAGGAGGTTAACTTGACTATAGAAGATACAGAAGGACAAGAGCGAACAGCGCGGCCACGGCGCACTGTGCCTTCGCAACAAGACGTGCAGCGAGGACCGCGCAGGGGATTTGGTCCATCACCTACCCGCAAAAAATGCGCGTTTTGCACGAATAAGACACTACAAATTGACTACAAGAGGGTTGATCTGCTACAAAACTATATCACAGAAAGAGGCAAGATCGCACCTCGACGCAGTACTGGTCTTTGTGCCAGGCATCAGCGCCACATGGCTTTGGCCATCAAGCGTGCACGCCATCTGGCTCTACTACCTTTTACTGCCGAACATCTTCGCACGATCTGATTGACGGTTTGCTATGCCGAGACACAAAGAACAGTCCATTCTTGTGCCGCTATGAACTCGAGGCTAGCGAATGGCAAAGAGATCTAAGCAAAGAGAACTCTTAAGCAAAAAGCAACTATCCAGGAAAGAACGCGAGGCGCAACAGAAACGGGTTCTATATACCGTCGCTGCTGTGACTATCGTCGCCGTGCTCCTAGTGCTAGGCTTTGGCTTCTACCAGGAATACATCGTCAAACCTTCCTCTCCCGTCGCAGTGGTCAATGGGAAGCCGATCTCTACTAGAGAGTATCAACTGATGGTGCAGTATCAGCGCGCTGAATTGGCCAGCCTAGCGGCCAACTTGCAAAGTCAATTGTCTCAGTTGGATCCGACAGTCGAGGAGCAACAATTCCTTGTGCAGTATTTCCAACAGCAACTGCAGCAAATCCAACAGCAACAACTGAATCTTCCCACCCAGGTCTTTGATGCTATGATTGATGATGAGTTGATCCGACAGGAAGCTGCCAAGCGCAACATCATCGTCACACCTGAAGAGGTACAGGAGGAAATTGAGCAACAGTTTGGTTACGAGCGCAATCCGCCTACTCCTACGCCAACGCCAATCACGGCGACAGTAGCAATAACTGTGACACCTATGCCCACTCCATCGTTGATGAGCGAAGACGAATTCCAGAAGAGATACAGCGAGTACGTACTGGCTCTACGCAAAAACGTGGGATTCAGCGAGGCTGCTTTTCGGCGCCTGTTTGAGTCGGGTATATACCGCGAAAAGCTCCAAGAGGCACTGGCAGCAGAGGTACCCACAACGGCCGAGCAAGTTCATGCTCGCCATATCCTGGTAAAGACCGAAGAGGAAGCCAAGAGTGTACTAGAGAGGTTGAAAGCTGGAGAAGATTTTGCCGCTTTGGCCAAAGAGCTTTCGACAGACACCAGTTCTAAGGGTGGTGACTTGGGGTGGTTTCCGCGGGGACAGATGGTCACCGAGTTCGAGGAAGCTGCCTTTGCTCTCCAACCTGGGGAAACGAGCGGCATCGTGCAGACGAGTTATGGATACCATATTATCAATCTGCTAGAACGTGACCCTAACCGTCCACTGGACGAGGCTACTCTCTCTCAAAAGAGGGCTTCTGCCTTGGAAGATTGGCTCGCCAAACAACGCGAATCAGAGGCGGTGCAGCGCTTCTCGTACCTGGACAAAGTGCCTCCGCTCAAGTAAAACCTGATCAAGTTGACGGCTCGAGACGGGAAGAGCCCTGACTATGCTACATAGTCGGGGCTCTTTAGATTGAAGCTAATCCTTTTCGCGGTGAACTTCCAGCACATCACGAAGGCCTTCCAGTCTGCTCAATACGTTACGCAACTGTTGGATACTGCTTATCTGCAATGTGGCCAGGATTGTGGCGGTATTGTCCTCGTGCGCAGAAATATTCGCAGCACTCATATTGATGCCTTCGTCGGCTATTATGGCGGCAATATCGCGCAGCAGGCCAGCCCGGTCGAAAGCTTCGATGCGGATATCCACTGGATATGCCTCACGTATAACTCCCCACTCGACTTCAATCAGACGCTCAGAGTCGGCAGTGTTCCTGATATTGGAGCAATCGCGACGGTGAACGGTGATTCCGGTGCCCCTGGTAATGTAGCCGATGATCGGGTCTCCCGGGACGGGGTTGCAACACTTTGCCAGACGTGTGAGCAAATCGCCGACCCCCTTCACTTGAATACCTACAACAGACGGTGGTGGCAATATAGGCTCAGGAAAGAGCTGAGGTTGCACCGCAATGTCCGCCAGCTTAACAGCGATCTGCTGGGGAGAAACGTCGCCATACCCAATGGCAGCCAAAAAGTTGTCCACGTTCTGGAACTTGAAAAGCTTGGCCACCTCCTCAAAGGACCTCTGTTCCAGACCCAACCGACGCAATTCCTTCTCTAGCACTTCGCGTCCTTGGGCAATGTTCTCAGCGCGCTCTTGCTGCTTAAACCACTGCCTGGCTTTTTCCCGTGCCCGTGCCGTATTTATATACCCCAGTTGTGGATTCAACCAATCCCGGCTGGGGCCGCCCTTTTTTGCTGTTAGAACCTCTACCTGCTCACCGGTATGCAATTGGTAATCCAAGGGCACCAGGCGACTGTTCACTTTAGCACCACGACAACGGTGACCTATCTCGGTGTGGATGTAATAGGCGAAATCAACCGGTGTAGCCCCCTGGGGCAGATCTACTATATCCCCTTTCGGGGTGAAAACATATACTCGCTCTGGAAAGATGTCACTTTTCAACGACTCGACAAACTGACCGGCATCCCCTACATCCTGACGCCACTCGGAGACCTGGCGCAGCCAAGCGATTTTAGTTTCCAGGTTGAGATCCCGCCTGGTCTGCTCCTTATAACGCCAGTGAGCAGCGATGCCATGTTCTGCCACCCGGTGCATCTCCCAAGTGCGAATCTGTATTTCGAGGGGGCGGCCTTCTGGCCCGATCATCGCCGTGTGCAGGGACTGATACATATTGTCCTTGGGCATGGCGATATAGTCGTCAAACTGACCGGGAATGGGCCGCCACATGCTGTGAATGATTCCCAATACTGCATAACAATCCTTGATTTCTTCCAACAAGATGCGCACACCGCGTACATCATAGATCTGTTCAAAATCGCGTTCTTTTTCCTTCATCTTGCGATAGATGCTATAGATATGTTTCGGACGTCCGGTTACATCAGCGACAATACCTTCTTCCTTTAACCTCTGACGGATGACAGTAATCACCCGGGCAACGTACTCTTCTCGCTCCTGGCGTTTTTCTGCTAGCAAGTTTGCTATCTTTCTGTATTCTTCGGGTTCAACATGTTGGAGAGCCAGGTCTTCCAACTGCCACTTCAATTCCCAGATACCAAGGCGGTTGGCTAATGGTGCATAGATGTCCAAGGTCTCTTGTGCAATGCGTATCTGCTTCTCAGGCGGCAGGGCATTCAGGGTGCGCATATTGTGTAGGCGGTCGGCCAATTTGATCATGACCACCCGGATGTCATCAACCATGGCCAGGAAGATTTTGCGCACATTTTCTGCCTGCGTCTCGGCTAGCGCGCCCTGGGGGCTGCGGCTCAGTTGTCTAAGGCGCTCTAACTTTGTCACGCCGTCTACAAGTTTTGCCACCTCGTCACCAAATTGAGCCCGCAAGTCTTCCAATGTTACCGAAGTGTCTTCAGGCACGTCATGAAGCAATGCCGCCGCAAGCGACACTGCATCCAGTTGTAGATCCGCCAAGATGTCTGCCACCGCAACTGAGTGATATACATATGGTTCGCCGGAAGCGCGCATTTGGCCTTCATGCGCTCGTGTTGCCACCTCGTAGGCATGCCGCACGAGGCCAGTATCGGCATCCGGCGAATACCGCTGAAGTTTCTGCACCAGCTTGTCAACCTGTTCCATTTGCCTCACCTGCACCAAAAGTATAAAGCACAGTACCCCTCATGCCAAATGGCCGACATGGTCATGTCGTGGGAATCCTATCCCTCGACGCCAATTGCATTTCCAATGGGGTGCTTCTCCAAGCCCGCACTCTTGGCATAGATGGCTATCTATGGTATCATTTTGACATGACTTAGCGATTCAATACTTGTCTATGTACGTCCGAGTGCTCTGATAGTGAGCAATAGTGGCTAGGCCTTGCCTTTCCTGGCTGGCTAATGAAGAAAGGTTCGGGAAAGTGTGGTGGGGGAATCATGATTCCGGTTAGACTGCAGCTACGAAACTTTATGTGTTACCGTGATCCAACACCGTTGGACTTTACAGGCATCCACCTGGCGTGTCTAACTGGCGATAACGGCCATGGTAAATCGGCTCTCCTCGACGCCATCACCTGGGCGTTGTGGGGCAGGGCGCGGGCACGCTACGAGGATGAACTCGTGTCCTTGGGTGAGAAAGAGATGGAGGTGGAGTTCGAGTTTTTGCTGGGCGATGTGCACTACCGTGTAATCCGCAAGCGTGAGCTTGGTCGCCAAAGCAGAGGGGCACTTGAGTTCCAAATCAAGGACAACGGCAGATTTCGTTCCTTCACGGCCAGCACGCAACGGGAAACCCAGGCCAGGATCAGCGAGATCCTGCGCATGGACTATGACACCTTCATTAATTCAGCCCTCTTACTGCAAGGGCGAGCCGATGAATTCACGGTGAAACCACCGGCAGAACGTAAGCGTGTCCTCGCAGATATCCTTGGCTTATCCATCTACGATGAATATGAGCAGCGTGCCAAGGAATTGGCCAATGAGAAAGAGCGTGCAGAGCGCGAAGTTGAGGCGCGCATCCAGGAAATCGAGCGCGAACTGCAGCACCGCTCAGAATACGAACGAGAATTCGAAGTGGCCCAAGCAGAACTGGCACAACTCAGCAACCAGGCCAAAGCAGCGGAAGCAATTCTGCAGCAACTGCGCGACAAGATAAGGACACTGGAGGCTCAAAAGACCCAACTGGCCGATGTCCGCAAGCGCATTGAAGATGCCGAGACGCAACTACGTGAACTCAGCGTTCAAATAGAGGCCCAAAGTGAACGGATCGCCACCTATGAGTCCATTCTAAAACGCCATGAAGAGATCGAAGCAGGCTACGCACGTCTGCAACAGGCACGCGAACGAGAGGCTGAATGCAGCGTTAAACTCTCAAGGCTCCTCCCTCTGAACGAAGAAAAAGCACGCCTCGAGAAGCTAATTGCCGAGGCGAAGAAGAACCTGGAAGTAAGTAAGCATGTCACTATGGATAGAGCCGCTGACCTGGAGAAGCTAGCACAACAACGTACAGGATTAGAGGCTGAACACGCCAGAGTCTCCAAGGAATTGGAGGAATTGATGGCTCTGCGTGTCAAAGCCGAAGCAGACAAGCAGCGGATCAAAGAACTGTCCAACGAAACTTCTGTTCTGAACACGCTCAATGCACAACTGAAGGTGGAGATGGCTGCCCTCAAAGAGAAGGTTAAGTTGTTGCAGAAGCCGACAGCCACATGCCCCCTTTGCGGGCAAGGGCTGGCCGAAAGCGACCGCCTGCGCCTGCTCGCAGAATTCGAGGAAACAGGCACTCAGCAGGGGGAGCTCTACCGCAAGAACACAGCCAGGCTAAAGAAGATCGCCACTCAGATCACGTCCATGGAATCTGAGGTGGAACATATCGAACGCGATTTGAGGCGTTTGCCTGCACTGCAAGGGCGCGAAGCGACGCTAAGCAAGTCTATACAAGAAGCACTAGAGGCGGCCACCAAGCTGGAAGAGCAGCGGCAAGTGTTGTTTTCCCTGGAAAAGCAATTAGCGCACGGAGATTTCGCTATAGAGGAGCAAGCACAACTGACTACGATTGAGGCGCACATCACAAACCTGGGCTACGGCAGTACCGCCCACGAGGAAGTGCGCCGGGTCATAGCAACCTTAGCCAGTTTCGAAGCTGACAAGTCAGAGTTAGACGGAGCACAGCAGGCGCTTGCTGAATTGCACGCAAATCAACAGCAACTAACGAAAGCCCGCGAGCATTGGGCAGCATCGCTGGAAGCGGACAGACAGCGTTATGCAGAATTGTCGGCAGCCCTGGCCGGACTCGAAGAACTGGCTCAGAACCTGGAGGCCAAGCAGCAAGAGACAGACGAACTGCGCAGCAAAGAGGGTCACGCACGCCAAGTAGTAGGTGCAGCGCAGCAGAAACTGGATTACTGTCGCTACCTGGCTGGAGAGCGGAAGGAGCGAGCCAAACAACTGAAGGGCTTGGGGGAGGAGCGCAGCCTGTACGAAGAACTGCAACTGGCCTTCGGGAAAAAGGGCTTGCAAGCGCTGATCATTGAGAGCGCTATTCCAGAGATAGAGGACGAAGCCAATATGCTTTTAGGCCGCATGACCGAAGGCCGTATGAGTGTGCATTTTGAGACGCAGCGCGATACCAAAAGCGGCAGCACTATCGAAACTTTGGACATTAAGATCTCTGACGAGAATGGCCCGCGCAGCTACGAAATGTACTCTGGCGGCGAGGCTTTTCGTGTCAACTTTGCTATCCGTATCGCCTTGAGCAAACTTTTGGCGCGGCGAGCTGGCGCGCAGTTGCAGACATTGATCATTGACGAAGGATTTGGCACACAGGACGCAGAGGGACGGCAGCGGCTGGTGGAAGCAATAAATTCCATCAAGGATGACTTTGCACGCATCATCGTCATCACGCACATTGAGGAACTGAGAGATGCCTTCCCGGTGCGTATAGACGTATACAAGACACCGCGTGGGTCGCAGATTACGATCAACTAGACGGAGGCAAGCTGCCCAAAACGCCCTTATGCCATACCCGGCAAAGCCGCATCTTGAGCCTGCAAGTCCAAGAAATGTGCTCCGAGCCTATAAGGGTTGGGCAGATGTGTTGTAGCAACAGGTATCCTATGATATAATTTGACAGTAACGCTCTCATACAATTAGGAGGAAGCATTATGGCTGCATTTGAAACTCCGGAAGAGATGAAAGAGATCCTGAGCAAAATGGCCGATTTGATGCAATCCGACGCTGCTCTCATCCAGGCCAGCAAAGGCAAGAAACTGACTATCAGTTACGAGTTCCCCGACCTGGAGATTTTTTTCTACACCAAGTTTCTAGATGGCAACGTCGAGGCCGGACTGGGCGAGTTGGAAGAGTCCGACATCCAATTGACGATGGACAGTGATGTCTTTGATGGCATGTTCACTGGCAAGGTCAACGCTGCCAAAGCAGCTATGAAAGGTGACCTGGCTTTCTCGGGCAATGTGGCCTTGGCAATGCGTCTGCAGAGTCTAATGGGCGATTTCCAGCGCATCTATCAGCAAACCAAAGCTAAAGCGTAGCTGATGAAGATCCTGGTCACAGCCCAGTTCGATGCAGAGGCGCTGGCCACCTTGCGCCGCTACGGCGAAGTGGAATACAGTAGCTATGGCGAGCAGATGCGCGTCTTGGCTGGCTCCAAGCTGGTCAAGGCGCTCAAAGGTGTGCACATCCTGGTCACCGAGGTTGACCAGGTCCGCAGGCAAATCTTTCCTCACGTGCCCGACCTCAGAGTGATTTCCTGCTGCCGAGGAGCACCGGTCAACATTGACCTCGAGGCAGCCACTGAACACGGTATACCTGTGCTGACTACCCCCGGACGCAACGCCGACGCCGTAGCTGACCTGACTTTGCTTTTCATGCTAGCTCTCCTGCGCCACCTGCTGCCTGTAGCTGGCATTCTGCGTGAAGAAGGCGACGGCATGGAGAAACTGGCACGCGTTTTTACCCAGTTCAGAGGCAGGGAACTATGGGGAAAGACGGTCGGCCTCATAGGACTGGGGGCGGTAGGGCGGGCTGTGGCGGCCCGACTGTCGCCCTTTGGCGCTCGTGTGGTAGCGCACGATCCATATATCCCGGAGGAGCAGGCCCACGAACTCGGTGTGACGCTTCTCAGCCTGGAGGAACTATTGAGGCAGTCCGACATCGTTAGCATGCATGCCGTGGTCACCGACGAGACAGCGGAGTTGATCGGTGAGCGCGAGTTTGGTCTGATGAAGAAGGGAGCCTACTTTATCAACACAGCCCGCTCGGCACTGGCTGATGAAAGCGCGCTTTACCGTGCCCTGCGGGATGGGCATCTGGCTGGTGCAGCACTGGATGTATTTGACGATGAGCCACCCTCAGCCGACAACCCGCTGCTCGCGCTAGACAACGTCATCGCCACGCCGCACATCGGAGGGAGCACGGCAGAGGTCGTTATCCACCAATCGCGCATTGCCGTAGCCGACCTGGTTCGTTTGTTCGAGGGCCAGCGGCCACAGCATTGCGCCAACCCAGAGGTATTAACGGGCTTCCAGTGGTAGGATAGCTTCCAGTTGCACATTGCATGAGGTCAAGCATGAAACCTGATTACGTCATCGCCCTGGATGCTGGCAGCGGCTCCTGGCGCAGTGCTGTATTTGACTCTGGGGGCAATCTACTTGGTTTGGCGGCAGAGGATTGGTCTCCATACACGCCAGAGAACGAGCCTTTGGGCTCCGAATTCGATCCACAGGAAATGTGGGCTGTACTATGCCGCACCATACGTCGAGCGATGGAACAAGCTGGCGCTGATCCACGGGCAGTGCGAGGCATCAGCGCCACCAGCCAGCGGGATGGCGTCGTCTTCCTCGATGCCAATGGCCGGGAACTCCACTGTAGCACCAATCGTGACGCACGAGGAGTGCTGCATGCAGAGGAGATTGCCAAGAAATTTGGCCGGGCCATCTATCGCATCACCGGACGCTGGCCGCTAGGTCTGGACGCTATGGCCCGCCTGTGGTGGTTTCGTCTCCATTGCCCAGAGGTCTATGAGCGCATCGCACAGGTGTGCATGATCAGCGACTGGCTGACTTATCGCCTCTGTGGGGAAATCTGCTCAGAGCCAACCAATGCCAGTTCCTCAATGCTCCTCGACGTCGTCCAGCAGGCCTGGTCACCTGAACTAGCAGAGTTGCTAGGCTACTCGCTGCAACTTTGTCCACCATGCTATCGTCCTGGACAAGTTGTGGGCATGCTGACTGCACAGGCAGCGGGGGCGCTGGGTCTCCCCGCAGGAATTCTTGTGACCGCTGGGGCAGGGGATTCGCAGGCTGCATGCCTGGGCTGCGCTGCGTTCGCGGACGGTGCTACGACGGTCATCGCTGGAACGACCGTGCCGGTGCAGATGGTGCTTTCACAGCCCGTCTTTGATGCCGAGCACCGCCTGCAGCTAGGCGCTTATGTCCTCCCAGGTCGCTGGGTACTGGAGAGCAACGGTGGCCTGGCTGGCACGTCCTACCGCTGGTTCTGCGAGACTTTTGTCGGTACCATACCCTTGGCCTACACTATGCTCGAGGAGGAGATGCGAGATGTAGAGCCAGGTAAAGTGCTGGCAGTGATGGGCCCGCAAGTTGCTGATTTTCGAGAACTGACTTTCCCACCCAAATCAACCTTGATTTTCCCATTTCTAGGGGGCACAGAGCAACCACCTACGCGTGGTGCGTTCGGCCGGGCCATACTGGAAAATATAGCCTGTGCCGTGCGCGGCAATGTCGAACAGTTAACGGAGATCAGCGGGCAGGAAATCACAGCATTGAACCTGTGTGGCGGATTAGCGCACTCGAATCTATTCGTACAGATCACCGCTGACGTCTGCCAGCGGCCAGTGCGCGTGCCAGTCGTGCGCGAAGCAAGCTGCGTCGGCGCAGCGATCTGCGCGGCAGTAGGTGCAGGGATTCATCACGATTTGCCGTCGGCAGCCGAAGCGATGGCCCACTGGGAAAAGACTGTAGAGCCCAATCGAACCACTGGGCGGGCTTACAAAGGGTTGTATCGCAAGTGGACCAGGCTGTTTGAACAGGCACGCGGCCTGTAACCCGCGAATCACAGTATGGATGGGTAACAAATAGCATGTCAGCAGAACAGAAATTGCGTCAGGAAATTATAAGCATCGTTAACGAGTTGTTCGCCATGGAAATGATTACACCTACGGGTGGCAACGTGTCGGTGCGTATCCCCGATGAAGAGGACGCCTTTCTCATCACTCCCACTATGCTCTACAAAGGTGGCCTCAATGCTGAAGACATCGTCAAAGTCAACAGCAAGGGCCGATCGTATGAGCGCCGCCAACGCCCCTCTGTGGAGACGAAGGTACATCTGGCCGTCTACGCCGCCTACCCTGAAATCGAGGCAGTGATCCACAGCCATGCCAGGTTGTGCACTGCACTGGGCCTGATAAATGGCAGCGTCCCGCCTATTTCCGTTGACGCAGTGCCTTTTATTGACACGCAAGTCATACCTTACTATTTGTCTGGCACACCTGAATTGTGCGAGGCTGTGGTAAAGGCTTTGCAGCACAGCCCGGCTGTTCTCCTCCAGTGCCATGGCCTGCTGACAGTCGGCTGGACGCTGCGCCAGGCAGCTAACCGGGCCATGGCCCTCGAAGAGGTCGTGCAGATTATGCTGGCTTGTAAACTGTTTGGCAAGGAACCCGCTACCTTGCCTGCCGAGATGGTCGAATTGCTGAGGGCAGCAGGGCTGGCATAGCCAGTCAGTAGTTGGCAGCAACCTGGTAGGGCGACTGATAACTGCCGACTGCCCACCAATAACTATTTCCGGAGGAATACATGCCCAACGGATACTGGGGAAAAGTTCTATTTGTCAACC
>Ga0209609_10001657_pt1 | contig 12897 bp, 9 predicted proteins | sample LakKivw325mmetaG_FD_184136 | JGI IMG/M metagenome (GOLD analysis project Ga0209609, IMG submission 184136) | Anoxic lake water microbial communities from Lake Kivu, Rwanda to study Microbial Dark Matter (Phase II) - Lake Kivu water 325m metaG... | ecosystem: Environmental > Aquatic > Freshwater...
GAGAGAGTCGCCTGGAAATAAGATATTAAGATAAGATATTTCTCTCTCCTCTTGATACCTATAGTATAGCATATATACCCAAAAATGTCAAGAATCAAGCTTTCATACATTCATATACGCATATATGTGAAAGCGCAGATCGAAAAGAGGCCGAAGGCCTCTTTGAGGGAAGAGCTCTATTTAGTTTTAGGAGTTTCCGCCGGTTTTTCTTCTTTCACCGGCTCTGGCGCCGGGGCAGGCTCGGTTGCGGGAGCAGGTTCTGCCGCCGGAACCGATTCTGCTGCAGGAGCAGCGGGAGCTTCTCCGGCTGCCGGCGCTTCTCCGGCAGGAGCAGCTTCCTTTTCTTTCTTAAGCTTTCTGTATATTTTGATCTTCTTAGCATCGATGATTTTTTCCTGGACCAAGAGGTTATGAACCGTTTCCAGGGGCTGGGCCCCGACTGACAGCCAGTATTTTATCCTGTCCTGCTTCAAAACTTTTTCCTTTGTTAAAGGATTGTAAAAACCGACTTCCTCGATGAATTCACCCGAAGTCGATGATTTAGTCTTTTCAACCACCACTATCTTGAAGGATGGCTGATTTTTTTTGCCTGTTCTCAAAAATCTGATTACCAACATATGTTTTTTTTGTTTTCTACCAGCCTTTGGTTTTTAATGCGTTTTTAGCCGCCTCGAGTTCGGCTTCCTGTTTGGAAGATCCCTCGCCCTCTGAAATTAAATCTTCCTTGAGAAAAACTCCGATGATAAAGTGTTTGGCGTGATCCGGCCCCCACTCTTTCAGTACCTTATACATTGGAGTGACTCCCAATTTGTCCTGGGCCTCTTCCTGGAAGTGTGATTTGGCGTCCCTGAAAAGACCTTTTTCGATGATTTCATCCAATCTTGAAATCAAATTTTTCTTGAGGAACTCCCGGCAGCTTTTATACCCTAAATCCAGATAAGCTGCGCCAATCAAGGACTCGAAAGTATTTGCCAAGATGTACTGCCTGGCCTTTCCCCTTTCTTTGGCTTCTCCCTTAGAAAGAAGCAGGAAATCGTCGAACCCCAGGTCCCTGGCAACTTCCGAAAGCATTCTAGCATTAACCAGGGCGGCCCGCCAATTAGTCAGCTCGCCTTCCGAATTATTCGGGTACTTTTCGAACAGATAATCGGTAACGATCAGTTCCATGACCGCATCCCCCAGAAACTCCAGTCTTTCATTGTGCTCCAATTCAAGTTTCGGATTTTCGTTCAGATAAGAGCGGTGGCAGAAAGCCTGAGTCAGCAATTTCTTATTTTTAAATTTCAATCCTAATTTTTTTTCAAGCTTTGAAAAATCCTCCATCTTATTGTTTTTTCTCTAATTCCTTGAAAACGGTTCCGAGGACTCCGTTGACGAATTTCCCCGAACTCTCCCCGCCGAAGGATTTGGCCAGTTCAATTGCTTCGTTGATGGCAACTTTGGGAGGAACTTCTTCCTTGTTGGCGTACAAAAGCTCGAAAAGGCCGATTCTCAAAATATTCCTGTCGACTATCGTAATCTGGTTAATGGGCCATTCGGGAGCAGCTTTTTCGATGATCTTATCAATAGACGCAAGGTGCTGGACTACGCCAGTGATTATCTGCCAGATTAAACCCGTATCCTCGAGTCCCGGCCCGAACTCCTTGATGTTCTTTTCAACGACTTTTTCCAAATCGCCTTTCTTGCCTCCGAAATCCCATTCGTACAAACTCTGCATCGCTATTGACCTGGATAAATGTCTGGATGCCATTGTTGATTAAAAATTGGAAATTATTTCTTGGAAAGCTCTTCCCAGCTTAACGGTTTCTTCGCCGCTGTTTCCTTTCCTTCCTCTTTCTTCGCCTGCATTTCCCTCTCTCTCAGTTTTCTTTCCTTTTTGGTCAGCTTTTTTAGAACGTCGATCACTTCCCTGCCTTTGTAATAGCCGCAATTGAAACAAACCGTGTGGGGTTTCACAGGTTTTCCGCATTTGGGGCACGGGATCAAAGAAGGCTTCTTCAAAAAAATATGCATCCTTCTCTGGTTTCTGCTCCCTCTAGTTGTGTTCCATTTGGGTACTGCCATTGGTATTACCGAGTCAAGTCGCGGCTTCGCCGCTCCTTAACAACCCTCGGTTTTTAATCTTTTCCTATACAGGAGACCCGAAGGGTTCTCCCGACCCCACTCCGATGTGGGATGTTCTTAATTATAGAAACATATTTACATTATTACACTATTTGTTTTTAAAAGCAAGTCTCCGTACGGGACGGAACGTCCTTCTGTGGATTCTGCAGGGACCGTATCTTTTCAGCATCCTGAGATGCAATTTTGTGGGATATCCCTTGTGAATGTGAAATTTATAAAAAGGATATTTTTTGTCGTATCTTTCCATTATCCTGTCCCTCGTAACCTTGGCGATGATGCTGGCGGCAATGCAGGAAAAAACCTTGGTGTCGGCCTTAACGATCGGTCTTTGGACGATTTGAGAATTGATTCTGAAATTGCCGTCTATGATAAGGAAATCCGGTTTCGCTTTCAATTTTTTAATAGCTTTTAACATTGCCAGTTTCGTCGCCTCCAGAATATTAATCCTGTCTATAATCTTTTCCGAAACTACTCCCGTCCCCCATTTGATACCCCCGTGCTTCGTCAGAATCTCATAAAATTCATCCCGTTTCTTGGGAGACAATTTCTTGGAATCTTTTATTTTGGGCAGTAGTTTGTTTAAGCCGGGTCTCAACAGAACTGCTGCGGCCGTCACGGGACCAGCCAGTGGTCCTCTGCCCGCCTCATCCAAACAGGCAATTCTTTTATATCCTTTTTTCCACCATTTTTTCTCCTCGGACAAAAAATTCATTCGTCGAGCTTTTATTCTTTGTTTAATAATAAATGTAAAAGCGAAGATGGAAAAGATTTGTTTAAGCCCCACCTAAACAAATCTTTGATTTTCTTATTGTAGCATAGGCGATGAGATAAATCTCATCTTTACCTGTGCGTCTAGATATAATTTAATTTATGAATGACGCTTGGCAGTCAAAGAATGCTACGCATTCTTTTCCAGCTTCGTCTCTACATATATTATTTTTTATATAATGTATGAGGACTCGCAAGTTGACTTATTTCGAGAAAAAAACTAAAATGATTTAACGCTCAGAAGAGTTTTTTAATTTTGTCGAATCCGCGTTCCTATGGGACAAAAATTCACCCATTTACACGTTCACTCTCACTACTCCCTCCTGGACGGCCTTCCGAAAATCGACGAACTTTTGGATTACGTGAAAGAATCAGGCATGGACTCTGTAGCTCTAACCGACCACGGCGCTCTTTACGGCGCTGTTGAATTTTTTAAGAAGGCGAAGGAAAGAGAAATCAAACCCATCATCGGCTGCGAAATGTACATGGCTTTCGAGAAAATGACCCAGGAAAGACCGAACATCGATGCGGTAAGATACCACTTGCTTCTCTTGGCCAAAAACGAGGAGGGCTACAGAAATCTGGTCAAGCTTTTGACCAAAGCATACCTCGAAGGTTTTTATTACAAGCCGCGCATCGACGACGAAACGCTGGCTCAGTACTCTTCAGGATTGATAGGATCATCCGCCTGCCTCCAAGGAAGAATCCCCCAATTGATTCTGGCAAAGAAACTGAAAGAAGCGGAAACACTCGCTCTTAAATACAATGATATTTTCGGCAAAGGCAATTTTTATTTGGAAATCCAGTCACATCCCAACATAAAGGAACAAAAAATAATCAACGATGCACTAATCTCTCTTTCCAAAAAAACCGGCATTCCCCTCGTTGCCACCAACGACACCCATTATTTGAGGCCGGAGGATGCCGACGTTCAGGATATTCTGATGCTGATCAATACCGGAGCCGACCCCAACGACCCTGAAAGATTGACCATGAAATCAGACGACTTTTCCTTAAGAACTCCGGAAAGAATGATTCAGGATTTCAAAGACGTACCGGAAGCCATTGAAAACACTCAGAAAATCGCCGAAGCCTGCAATTTCCAGTTTGAATTGGGAAAAGCCAAACTCCCCCAGTTCGCGGTTCCTTCCGGAGAAAAACCCGATGACTATCTGGAAAAACTCTGCCGCGAAGGACTCAAAACGAAATTCGGAGAAAATCCCACCAAGGAAGTCACAGACAGGCTGAATTATGAATTACAGGTCATAAAACAAACCGGCTTCTCTTCATATTTCCTGATCGTTCAGGATTTCGTCAAGTGGGCTAAGGAAAACAGAATCGTGGTGGGACCGGGCCGGGGATCGGTCGGAGGATCTCTGGCTGCTTATCTGCTGAACATCACCAACGTTGATCCCCTGAAATACAATCTTCTTTTTGAAAGATTCCTGAATCCTGACAGAGTTTCCCTGCCGGATATCGATTTGGACTTCACCGACAGAAGGAGAGACGAAGTCATCCATTACGTGGCCCAGAAATACGGCAAGGACAAAGTTGCCCAGATCATCACCTTCGGAACCATGGCTAGCCGCGCCGTAATCAGGGATGTGGGCAGGGCGCTGGGATACGCTTACAGCTACTGTGATACCATTGCCAAGATGATTCCTTTCGGCCTGACCCTGGAAGACACCTTAAAAAAAGTGTCTGAATTCAAGGCCCTCTATGAACAAGATGAAAGAGCCAGAAAACTGATTGATTTTGCAAAAAAACTGGAAGGTGTTGCCCGGCACGCCTCGACCCATGCCTGCGGGGTGGTGATTTCCAATACTCCGCTAGACGATATCGTCCCCCTTCAGCACCCGACACAAAACGATGAAACCATCGTCACGCAGTACGAAATGCACTCGATTGAAGATTTGGGCCTTTTGAAAATGGACTTCCTAGGGCTTAAGAACTTGACAATCATCGAAGATACCTTGGCGAGAATTTACGCGATCCACGGCGTAAATCTCAACATTGAAACCATACCCCACGACGACAAGCCAAGCTACAAACTCCTGCAAAAAGGAGAAACCGTGGGAGTGTTCCAATTGGAATCGGACGGCATGAGAAGATATTTGAAACAACTGAAACCCAGCGAGTTTGAAGACATCATCGCCATGGTCGCCCTATACCGGCCCGGTCCCATGCAGCTGATTCCGGATTACATCGCCAGAAAACAAAAGAAGCAGCAGGTTGAGTACATTCATCCGAAACTGAAACCGATCCTGGAAAACACCTACGGTATCCCGGTTTATCAGGAACAGATAATGAGGATAGCCAAGGATATGGCCGGCTTCACCCTGGCTGAGGCCGACGTTCTGAGAAAAGCAATCGGCAAGAAAATAAAGAAGCTTCTGATGGCCCAGAAGGAAAAATTCATTGCGGGGATGAAGAAAAACGAAATCAGGGACGACATCGCCCAGCAGATCTGGTACTGGATTGAACCTTTTGCCAGCTATTCTTTCAACCGTTCGCATGCTGCAGCTTACGCCACCATCGCCTACCAGACAGCCTACCTGAAAGCGCACTACACGCCGGAATTCATGTCAGCCCTCCTGACTTCCGAGAGGAACGATGTCGACAGAATTGCTATCTTAATCGAAGAAACCAAAAAAATGGGCATCGAGGTGCTGCCGCCCGACATCAACGAAAGCTTCACCTTCTTCAGCGTTGTTCCCAAGAAGAACCAAATCCGCTTCGGGTTGTCGGCAATTAAAAACGTCGGCACCAACATCGTGGAAACGATCGTAAAAGAAAGAAAAGCACAAGGACCCTATACTTCCATTGAGAACTTCATCTCCAGGATCAATTCAAAGGACCTCAACAAGAAATCCCTGGAGAGCTTAATTAAAGCCGGAGTTTTTGATAAAATGGCTGAAAGGAACCAATTACTGAAAAACTTGGAAATGCTTTTGGAATACGGCAGGGAAAACCAGAAAACAAAAACAAACGGCCAGGCCGGCCTGTTTGACGGCATGGGCTTCAACAACAGTATTCATCTGAGCATGGCGATCCCCGCCTCGGAAAAAGAAAGGCTGACCTGGGAAAAAGAACTGCTCGGCCTTTTCGTCACCTCCCATCCACTGAACGGCTATCAAAAAATCTTGGAGAGAAAAGTCATTTCCATAGCCAAAGTCAGCCAAAGCCAACCAAGAAGAAATACTAAAGTCAAAATCGGCGGCATCATTTCCAACATCAAAAAGATAATCACGAGAACCGGCAGGCCGATGCTTTTCGTCAACGTCGAAGATCTGGACAGCAAGATAGAAGTGGTCGTCTTCCCCAGCATCATCGAGAAGAATCCGGCGGTCTTCCAGGAAAACAAAATCGTCATGATCATGGGCCGCCTCGATTCGAAAGACGGCGTTCCCAAGGTCATCTGCGAACAGATCGAAGAGGTAATTGAAACATAGTCGATGAAGATAAATCTTAATCTTCAGCTTCGATTTTAATAAATTAAAATCTTGCTAAATGAAAAAACTTTCAATCGATACAAAACGTCACTCCCTATCTCATATTTTGGCTTACGCGGTCCAAGAACTTTATCCCGGAACCAAATTCGGCATAGGACCCAGTATTGAGAACGGTTTTTATTATGATTTCGATTTCAAAAACCCAATAACTCCCGGAGATCTTCCGAAAATAGAAAAGAAGATGAAGGAAATAATCAAACAGAACATCGACTTCAAAAAAAAGATGATCTCCAAGACAGAAGCTAAAAAAATATTCAAAGACCAGCCCTATAAACTGGAAATCATCGAGGAATTGCCGGGAATCAAAGCGACGATTTATGAAAGTGGAAAATTCACCGATCTATGCAAAGGTCCTCACATAAAATCGACTGAGGAAATTCCGGCCGAATCTTTCAAATTAACAAAGGTGGCCGGCGCTTATTGGCGGGAATCCGAGAAAAACAAAATGCTCACGAGAATTTACGGTCTCGCCTTTGAAACCAAAAACGACCTGGAAGAATATCTCAAAAACGAGGCTGAGGCGGAAAAAAGAGATCATCGGCTCCTGGGGCAGAAAATGGATTTGTTCCATATTGATGAGAACGTCGGTGCCGGATTAATTCTCTGGCATCCCAAAGGCGCACTGCTCAAGAAAATCATCATGGATTACGCCTTGCAGGAATACCTGAAAAACGGCTATCTACTGGTGGACACTCCCCACATAGCCAAACTGAACATCTGGAAAACATCCGGCCACGTTGATTTTTACAAAGAAAACATGATGCCGGCCATGCACATGAGCGAGATCCAGGATGAGGAGAAAGACGACTACCAAATAAAACCGATGAACTGCCCCTTCCACATTGCCATTTACAAAACGAAAATAAGAAGCTATAAAGATCTTCCCTTGCGTTATACCGAAATGGGAACGGTTTACCGCTACGAACGATCGGGAACTCTCCATGGTTTGGTCAGGGTGCGCGGTTTCACCCAGGATGATGCCCACATTTTCTGCAGCCCGGATCAGCTTTCGGAAGAACTCTATTCCCTATTGAAACTAACGTATAAGATATTGAAAGATTTCGGTTTCAAGGAGTTTGACGTATATCTTTCCACCCGGCCCGACAAATACGTGGGAAACCCCAAAATCTGGCAGAAGGCAGAAAATTCCCTCAAATACGCTCTGGCAAAATTAAAACTGAAATACCAAACAGACAAAGGCGGCGGCGCCTTCTACGGCCCGAAAATAGACATCAAGGTAAAGGATTCTCTTGGGAGGCCATGGCAATGCAGCACCCTGCAGGTTGATTTCAATCTGCCGGAGCGCTTCGACGTGACTTTCATTGATCAGAAAGGAAAAAAAGAAAGACCCATCATGATTCACCGTGCGCTCCTGGGCTCTCTGGAAAGATTCATTGGCGTCCTGCTCGAGTATTACGGAGGCAACCTGCCTTTCTGGCTTTCTCCGGTGCAGGTTTGGGTAATTCCCATCGGAGAAAGGCATGAAAAATATGCCGATCTCATTGTCAAAGAACTCGCTGAAAATAATTTAAGAGTAGAAACAAGAAACGAAAAAGAAACCGTTTCAAAAAAGGTCCGCGAAGGAGAAATCCAGAAAATCCCCTATCTCCTGGTAGTCGGAGACGAAGAAATGAAGAAAAAGGAGGTCCGCGTTAGGGAAAGAGGTAAGGGAGACATCGGGATGATGAAATTAAACAAATTTTTGGATAAAATAAAATAGATGTTCGATGAATTAAAATTCATCTTTCATCTTGCAAATAATTAATTATTTACTGTGATGGCAGAATTATCACAATCAACGCAAAAATTGATTCAAAGATACCAGACCTGGTATCAGTCCACCCAGAGGAAAGAAAACATTTCCACCATTCACGTCGATGAAGTGGCTTCCAAAGTGGCTGCTTTCTACGAGAAGCTGAGAGGAATCGTCGACTGGAGGGAAGAGCATCTGATGAAAAGGGCGGCCATCGAAAGAAACCTGAGAAGAAGGCTGCTTTTGGCCAAGGACGGCAAATCGGTCGCCGAGCCTCTCGTCCTGGAACTGATCCGGGGAGGCCATTTTCCCAACGACAAAATAGAAGAATCGAAAATCGGAGAAACGGAAAGAATACTGGATAAATACATTTACATCCTGGAGAACGCCCCTTCTTCCTCGGAAAAACAGAAAATCCAGCTTTACAACTGGATACTGAGCATCGCCGCCTGCGAGATCGAAGAGATCCTCTCCCCCTCTTCCCGCGAGAAAGCACTGATTGAATTCATGATGGAATCGATTGCCGATAAAATAAACATTCAGCAGGGTGCGATTTCCCTCAACAGGATATCGGACGAGGAAAAAAATACCCAAATCTACATTGCCATCCACCGAGCCCTTTTCAAACTGGATTCTCCGATAATAACCTACCACCTCCTGAAAAGACGATACTCCCAGTGGTCGGAACTGCCGATTGCCCAGCTTCACGAAATAACCCAGAACGTTTACGCAATCTGGACCGACTTGGAGAAACAATTAAACCATCCCTTGGCGGATAAATTCTACAATATTTGCGAAAGATACGACACTCCCTATCTTTTATTGGGAGACGTTTTATCTCAGGAAAATCCGGCCGACATCCAGAAAAAAATCCTGGAACCGGAAACCTTGGATACTTTAATCAGGGAAGCATATAACAAAAGATTGACGACATTGAAGAAACGGCTTTACCGGGCAGCCATTTTTTCCACGCTCTCCATTTTCGCCACCAATATTTTTTCCCTTCTCGTTCTGGAAATCCCCTTGGCGAGATTGATCACCGGCACCTTCATGCCGATAACCATCCTGGTGGACATTCTTGGTCCCACTTTTCTGATGTTTCTTCTGACGATAACCATCAAACTTCCTCCCAAAAATAACCTAGCGCTCGTCCTGATGGAAGTAATGAAAATTACCTACGAGAGAAAAGAAAATGGCGATGTTTACGAGATAAAAATTCCTAAAAAAAGAGGAATCGTCGTGAAATTCTTCCTTTCCCTTTTATATCTCATCGGCGCCTCAATTTCTATTGGGGCCATAATATTCATTTTCCGCTGGGCCGGCTTCCCGCCCACTTCCGTCGTGATCAATCTCATGTTCGTGGCATTGATCGCTTTTGCGGGATTGGCCGTCAGGAACCGCGCCGAAGAACTGACGATTGAGGAGAAAAAAACGAGTTTCTTCAGTTTTCTTGGCGACATTTTATTCTTGCCGATGGTGGGACTCGGACGCTGGCTGTCCAATAAGTGGAAGAAATACAACGCCATCGCCATTATTTTCAGCGCCTTGGTGGATATGCCTTTTTCCATATTTACTGAATTTTTGGAACAATGGCGCTATTTCATGAAAGAGAAAAAAGAAGAGATACACTAGAAATTTCCCCGACCCCCGCTCCAGACACCTTCGGTTTCTGGCGCAGGCAAAGCCTGACTGTTTTTCCACCACGGGGAATTTTCAAAAGGTCGATTACATCAAAAAGCAACAAATTAAAAATATGCAAAACAAAATTATCATAATTTTAACAATCGTGGGAGCTCTTTTGACTGCCGGCATGGTCATGGCGCAGGATGCACCCGTAGCCGCCGATGAACCGGTACTCATCTCCGGTGCAACAACTACGACAGCTACGACCACTGCCGCAGAAGACGTTAACCTCGACGAAGAGATCAATGCGGAAGATCTCGGAGTAACCGCGCCAAATATTCTGCCCGACAGCCCGTTTTATTTCCTGAAAGAATTGGGTCGGAATATTCAAAGCTTCTTTACCTTCAATTCGCTGGCTAAAGCGAAACTGCAGGAAAAATTTTCCAACGAAAAGCTGATTGAACTTAAAACGCTGATTGAACAGAATCAAAATCAAGAAAGAATCGAAAATGCCATACAAAACTATCAGGGCACGTTGGATGACCTGAAAAAAGTAACTGAGAAAGTCAGGGAAAGAGCCGAGCAATCGGAGGAAGTCGGAAAATTCTTGGATAAATTCATCCAGCAGCAGACGCTTCAGGAAAGAATTCTCCAAAAACTGGAAACTCAGGTTTCCACTACCACTCTGGAAAAGATAACGGAAACCAGAGAACAGCATTTGGAAAGATTCGGAGAAGTCATGAATAAGCTTCAGGAAAACAAGGAACAACTCCAGGAAAGACTGGAACAGAATCTTCAGGAGATTTCCGGAAGCGAATTCAAGAATTTCAAAAACTTAGAGATTCTTCAACAGCTTGAGGAAAAAGTTCCTGAAGAAGCAAAAGAAGCCATCCAGAGGGCCCAGGAAAACGCTCTGAAGAGACTAAAGGGTGATCTGGAAAAAATGTCGCCGGACGACCAGGCAAGATTCAAGGACTACATCAACAGCATCATCGACGACAAGGAAACCCAGATGGAAATCTTGGACAGCCTGAAAGAACAGGTAAAAGCGATTCCAGACCTAAAAGAAAATCTTTTACAGATAAGGAATAATGTGATGAATACGATCAGGGAAAGATTGCAGGCAGCCACCACAACCTGCCCGGAAGTTGAAAAACCAGCCGCAGACTTCTGCAAAAACGGTAGAATCGTCATCGACAAGGATGACAAAGGCTGCACTCTCGAATTCAAGTGCGTAATTCCAGCCGAAACAGAAACAGAAACATCAACGTCAGCGAGTCCTACACCACAGCCGTCAACCGGAGCGTGTATTACGCTCTGGGATCCTATCTGCGGTAAAGATGGCGAAACTTATTCCAACGAGTGTTATGCCACGAAAGCTGGCGTGGAAGTTGACTACAATGGCGCTTGCGGAATGACAATCAAGGAAAAAATACAAAATCAGTTGAAAGCAGGCCAGTAATTCTTTGGAAAACGGCTCAAAGAGAATAAATTCTCTTTTCGACCCACGGCCCCATACTACTTGTATGGGGCTTGGCGCTTGAAAGGGCCGTTTTTCTGTTCTAAGATAGAAAACGATGAAAAAATACCGTATTATCACTTTCGGCTGTCAGATGAACAAGGCGGATTCAGAAAAAATTGCCGCTTCTCTGGAAAGAAAAAACTACAAACCAGCTTCCAATATAAAGGATGCCGATTTAATCGTAGTCAATATGTGTTCTGTCAGACAGGCGGCGGTAGACCGGGTTTACGGGTTATTTCCCAATTTTAAAAAACTGAAAATTAATAAACCGAAATTAAAAACCATCCTCACCGGCTGCATTACCAGAATGGACAAAAAAAAACTTGTCGGAAAGTTCGATTTAATCGTAGATAAAGAAAAATACTTGAGTTATCCTCCAAAATATTCCAATAAACTTCTGGCTTATATCGCCATTTCCAACGGCTGCAATAACGCCTGCTCTTATTGTGTAGTTCCTTTTACCAGGGGACGCCTTGTCTGTCGCGATCACCGTGAAATACTGAAAGAAGCAGAAAAAGCCGTTTCCAACGGAGCCAAAGAAATCTGGCTTCTCGGACAGAACGTGAACGATTACCACTCTCCCGGCAATGCTTCCGTGGATTTCACTAAACTTTTAAAAATGGTTAACAATATTGCCGGAGACTTCAAATTGTTTTTCACTTCCCCTAATCCGAAAAACTTTTCCGATGAACTGATAGAAATCATGGCAGAATCGGAAAAATTCAGCCGTTATCTTAATCTGCCTTTCCAATCGGGAGACAATAGCGTTCTGAAAAGAATGAATAGACACTATACGGTGCAGGAATACAAAGATTTGGTCAAAAAAATCCGCGAAAAGATGCCGGATATCAACCTGTCAACCGATGTAATCGTGGGGTTTCCTGGAGAAACAAGCTCGCAGTTTGAAAACACGGTAAAGCTTTTTAAAGAATTGGATTTTGACATGGCTTATATCTCCAAATTCTCCCCCCGGCCGGGAACGCTGGCATCCAAAATGAAAGATGACGTATCCCGTAAAGAAAAAGAAAGAAGATGGGAAATTCTCAATAATTTCATTCTTAAAAAATTCAAGCAGAAAAAAGAAATCGGCGATAAAAAACTAATCGTAGTCCTCGGTCCCACGGCGTCGGGAAAATCAGATTTAGCCGTGAAGTTGGCAAAGAAATTCAACGGCGAAATTATTTCAGCCGATTCAAGGCAAGTTTATAAAGGCATGGATATTGGTACGGGTAAAATAACGAAAAAAGAAATGCAAGGCATCCCCCATCATCTTTTAGACGTAGTCTCTCCTAAAAGTAAATTCACCGTAGCCCAGTACAGAAAATTGACGCTTAAAGCCATAGACAAGATTTTTAAAAAAAGAAAAATACCCATTTTGTGCGGCGGTACCGGATTCTACATTCAGGCGGTGATTGACGGAATAGTGATTCCCGAAGTGAAACCTGACTGGAAATTGAGAAAAAAATTGGAATTGATGACGACAAAAGCTCTGTTCAGTAAGCTGAAAAAGCTTGATCAAAAAAGAGCGAAAAATATCGACAAAAAGAACCGCCGAAGATTAATCAGGGCCTTGGAAATAGTGATGAAAACGAAAA
>Ga0209609_10001658_pt1 | contig 12888 bp, 13 predicted proteins | sample LakKivw325mmetaG_FD_184136 | JGI IMG/M metagenome (GOLD analysis project Ga0209609, IMG submission 184136) | Anoxic lake water microbial communities from Lake Kivu, Rwanda to study Microbial Dark Matter (Phase II) - Lake Kivu water 325m metaG... | ecosystem: Environmental > Aquatic > Freshwater...
TACTAAATGCGTTTGTATTAATTGACAATTGAATGGGCTGTTGCTCAAATCGATTTCATGCTTCGACAGGCTCAGCATGATCGGGAAAGTTACATAATTTCAATAAATCACCGTTCGCCCTGAGCCTGTCGAAGGGTAAACGGTGATTTGGGCAACAGCCCGTGAAGATGTGACCCAATTATTTATCCAGAACCCTTCTCACCTTTCTTAATAGACCCTCTATGGTAAAAGGCTTCTGGATGTAATTCATCCCCTTCTCCAGAATCCCGTGATGGGTGATGGTATCGTCCGTATAGCCTGACATATACAGAACCCTCATTTCCGGGTGATGGACTCCCAGACGATTGGCTAACTCCTGACCGTTCAATCCGGGCATCACCACATCGGTTACCATCAGGTGAATGGGCTGATCATGCTTTTCCGAGAGAATTAAGGCATCATTGCCTTGGGCCGCTACCAACACTTCATACCCCTGCTTCTCCAAAATCCGGACGGCTAACTTCCGAACCTCTTCATCGTCCTCCACTAAAAGAATCGTCTCATTCCCCGCAGGGAACTCCTCCTTCGCCACTTTTTTCCCTATCTCCTCCAAGGGCTCATCAACACGCGGGAGGTAAATCTTAAAGGTGGTCCCTCTTCCTGGTTCACTATAGACCCAGATATTTCCGCCACTCTGCTTCACAATTCCATAGACCGTGGATAGTCCCAATCCCGTTCCCTTTCCTTTTTCCTTGGTCGTAAAAAATGGCTCAAAGATTCGCTCTTTCACCTCCGGAGTCATCCCTACCCCAGTATCACTCACGGAGAGCATCACATAACGGCCCGGAGTGACAGCCACATGTCTTCGTGCATATTCTTCATCCAAAACCACATTGGCTGTCTCGATGGTGAGCTTTCCACCTGAGGGTATGGCATCTCTGGCATTGACGGCAAGGTTCATCACCACCTGTTCGATCTGCCCGGGATCCACTTTTACGTTCCCCAGATCTTCGGTCAGGTGCGTCTCCAGTTCCACATCCTCCCGAATCATCCGGCGTAACATCTTATCCAGATCCTTTAAGATGGCATTCAGATCTACAACTTTTACCTCCAGGACCTGACGACGGCTGAAGGCCAGAAGCTGGCGGGTCAGACCTGCGGCTCGTTCCCCTGCCTTTCGGATCTCTTCGAGGCTAGCCCTCAAGGGATCACCCTCTTTGAGTCCCATGAGGGAAAGCTGGCTATAGCCATTGATAATGGTAAGGAGGTTGTTAAAGTCATGAGCCACCCCGCCTGCCAATTGACCGATGGACTCCATCTTCTGAGACTGGCGAAACTGTTCTTCAAGGACTCTCTTTTCATGCTCTGCTCGTTTTCGTTGAATGAGCGAGCCCAATTGAGTGGCTACCGATGAGATGGTTTCAAGGAGTCGCTCATCCTCCTCCCGGAATTCAAATTCAAAGAAGTCCATCACTGCAATAATCTCGTCACCGATGGGAACAGGGATGGCCATCGCAGTGCGGATACCCACTTCATCTGTCATCTTTGATCTTAAAAAATTAGGATCTAAGGAAATATCCTTGACCCATGCCGGCTTCTTGGAAGCCCAGACCTTGCCAGGAAGCCCAATCCCGGGAGGAAATATCATTTCCCCGGATTCTTTCCTCAATTTTTCTAAACCTTCCCCCCTGCTATACCATGCCGGACTGCATTCGAGGCTTGTTCCGTCAGAATTTGGAACCCATGCCTCTCCCATCGCCCATCCTGTAGCCTCACACACCTTTTGGAGCACTATCTTTAAGGCGGAATGAAGATCCCCGGCTTCGCTGATTGCAAAGGTAATGGTTTGAAGGAGTCGAATTTCTTCCACCGCCCGCTTTCGCTCAGAAATGTCACGAGTGACCCCAAGAATACCGATAGGCCTGCCATCCGTATCACGTAAAAAAGTGATTGTGCTTTCAGTCCAGATGGCAGAACCATCCTTACATTTTTCCTCAAGCTCCAATGTCCGGAACCTCGATAAATCCTTTTTCCCCCTCTTCTCGATTTCCATCTCTTCCGAAAGAGTCTTCATGGCAACTTCAAAGGAGGTAGGAGTCAGGATTTCTTCCAACCTCTGCGCCATTGACTCTTCAACACTATAGCCTCTGATACGGGTGACGGACGGGCTGATATAGGTAAGCTGAAGATTCATATCCATTGTCCAGATGACATCGGTCGCATTCTCCGCAAGAAGACGGTAACGTTTCTCGCTTTCCCTCAGCGACTTCTCCCCCTGATTGCGTTCCTCCTCGCGAAGCTCAAGGGACTCGGCCATCTGATCAAATGAATGGGCCAGCTTGCCAATCTCCCCGTGTTTATAAGATAATTCAGACCGAGCAGTGAGATCCCCTTGGGCCAATCTGTTTGTAACTTTTAACAGGCGACTCACTGGTTGCAAAACGAAAAGCCCTCCGATAAACCATGCGGCCCCAAGAGCTAATATTCCAATTAAACTTAAGAAGATAAGGTTACGGGCCAAGATCCAGTTAATCTCCTCAAAGACAATTTTTGGGGGAATCCCTACGCTCACATAAATAGATTCAACCCCTTTTCCCAGTGAGGTAAAACTAAAAAAGCGGGACACACCGTCCAGACCTACGATCTCCTTCACTCCCTCCCTTTTTGATAAAATGGTTTTAACAATAGATGCCTCAGACATTGATTTGCCAACGTATTTTTCCGGTGAGGGATAGCGGAGCAAGACTATTCCATCACTATCAATCACAGTCACGCTGCTCCCTTTAGGAAGATCGCTTTTAGCCAGAAGTGGATTAAGCCACTCCAAATCCAGCCCAGTGGTAAGAACTGTCTTTAAATGCCCCATGTTATCCAATACAGGATAGGCGAGGATAATGGTTGGCTTGCCAGTAATTCGGCCGATCAGATATTCGCCGATTACAAAGTTCTTAGTCTTGATAATCCGTTTAAAAAAAGGGCGATCGGCGAGGTTGGTTGGGTTGGCAACAGGATGAGCACTGGCAAATACATCACCATTCGGCTTTATGGCAGCAAAATTCACATAACCCTGAGTTTCTCTTAAAAGATGGACAAAGATTTTTGAAGATTCCTTACCATCCTGTTCACGGATTTGAGGCATTTGTGAAAGTGTAAACAGAATGTGTCGGGCACTTTCGATAAGCTGCTGTTGTGATTTAGAAATATCTTTTGCAAGATTGACCGCCTTATGAAAAGCACCAAGGCGGGCATGCCTTCGCAGCTCAAGCCCTGAATATATTGTAATGACCAGGGCTGGAATAATAGCGATCAGGACAAGGAGAATTAACCTCAAGCGTAAACTGAAAAATAAAGGCCGTTTCATTCTTTATCATCATAAATGAGGTTCTAAAAAGGATCTCTAAACATCATGTCAGCGTTGAAGCCTCATAGATCTTTTCCTCCAAAAAGGTCTCCCCGATGTTGGGATCGAATTGTCTTCACCTACCATTCTCCATCTCATCAACCATCTCATGGACGGCTATTACCCTTTGACTGGGGTTCCTTGACAATGAGTATTCCTCTCTCCCATTGCCTCCCCTATTTTTGGCCCACCCTTAAAAATCGATACAGCTCAGATTGATGGACCCTGAAGCCATTTCCAACTTTGACAGCTTTGATCCTTCCTGAGCGAACATATTTTAGGAAGGTGGGTTTCGATATTTTTAGATATTTTGTAGCTTCTTTGGTTGTTAAAACCACATCTTTATCTGTAAAAGACATAATCTTATCCTTTCTTATCCATTTTTTACCGTTATAAAGCAAAATCTATGCCTGAAAATACAGCCCAGAGTGATCTTCATGTAACTATTCAATTCTTCAGGATTTAATTAAAATTCAGAATGGGTATTGAAGAGGATAGGCTTTTACGTACAAGAACAAATCTTGTCCAAAATTGTCATTAGGGTCACATCTTCAATTGTCAATTGCTCCCTGACAAAAATTCTCCGATTTTATGAGAATGCAATCATGGTCAGATCCCTCCGGATGGACTGTCCCCGATTTAATTTGATTTAAATTGGGATTTTTGGTAAGAATAAAATGATGGAAGAGATGAAAATTTTGGTGGTGGATGACGAGGCGCCTATCCGGGAGATTCTCCAAAGGGGTCTCACCCAGATGGGAGGATTCTCAGTGGAGTTGGCGCAGAACGGCCAGGAGGCGATCGAAAAGGTCGAAAAGGATATCTTCGACCTCATCTTGACCGATCTGATGATGCCCGAGATGAATGGCATGGAGCTTCTGAAGATCATCAAGGGGACAAGGCCGGAGCTTCCGGTCATTATGATGACCGCCTACGGCTCCATCGATACCGCGGTGGAGGCGATGAAGATCGGAGCTAATGATTACATCACCAAGCCTGTGGACTTCAATGACCTCCTCATCCGCATCTCCAAGGTGAAGCAGGAAAGCCTCCTCCTCAAAGAGAATCGGCTTCTGAGGATGGAGGTGAGAAAAAAATTTGAATTCTCCAGTATCATCGGAAAAAGCAGGCGGATGCAGGAAGTCTTTTCTCTGATTGAAAAAGTAGCGCCGAGCAGCAGCACCGTCTTGATCTATGGAGGAAGTGGAACCGGCAAAGAGCTTGTTGCCAAGGCGATCCATTACAACAGCCCGCGGGCGGAGAGGCCTTTCATCCCCTTCAATTGCGGGGCGATCCCTGAAAGCCTGGTGGAGAGTGAACTTTTTGGCCATACCAAGGGTGCCTTTACAGGAGCGATTCAGGCCCAAAAGGGATTATTCGAAGAAGCCAACAACGGGACGCTCTTTTTGGATGAAATCTCGACCATCCTTCCATCGGTTCAGGTAAAACTGCTCCGGGTCCTTCAGGAAAAAGAAGTGATGAAAGTGGGCAGTACGGAGAGAACAAAAATTGATGTCCGTCTGATCGCCGCCACCAATGAAGACCTCGAAGCCAGTATGAAAAAAGGGAAATTCCGTGAGGACCTCTTCTACCGGCTTCATGTCTTTCCCATCTTCCTGCCGGAGCTTAAGAATAGAAAAGAAGATATCTCCTTGCTCGCCTACCATTTTCTTGACCTCTATTCCAAAGAGGCGAGAAAAGAGATTAAGGGCATCTCAAAGGAAGCAATGAATCTCCTGTTAGAGTATGACTGGCCAGGCAATGTGAGGGAGTTAGAAAATACGATTGAAAGGGCTGTGATTATGGCAGACCAGGAGTATCTCACTCCCGATGATTTCCCCAAAGACCTCTCACAAGGGGTTCCCACACTGATTAAAAGAGGAATTAAAGATCAAAAATCTCTGGACGAAATTAAAGACGAATATATCAGGCAGATATTAAAGGAGACCAATGGAAATAAGAAATCAGCCGCAGAAATTCTAAAAGTCAATCTTAGAACTCTCTACCGGTTTGAAAAAAGGGGCCAGCCTAAAAATTCAGAGAATTAGAATCAAAACCTCCCTCAAATTAATGATAAAAAATGTCACTTTTTGCTAAATTGACAAAATAAAAAATTATTAAATATCAATATATTAAATTGATATTCTTAAAAAGGAACATTTTGTCATATTAAATTTCCCGTTAAACCTCACTTCATAAAATAAATTCAATAATAAAATCAAATACTTGTAGAATTTCTTCCTTTTGGCACATGTCTTGCTCTGAAGAGTGCTAAAAGGAGAAATAGATGAGAAAGATAATTGAGTTTCTGGTTATTGCAATCGTCCTTCTGGTTGGCCTCAATGGCTTTGCATTTGCCGGAAACAAGGCGTCAATTACTGTAACAGCAGTCGTAATGCCAAGAATTTCTCAGATTCTTTCCCATCAGGAAGCAAGGATTCAGATCACTGAAATGGATATAAAAAGAGGATTTATTGAAGTCCCCTCAGGGACTATCCTGCAGGTGAAGACGAACGACAGAAAAGGGTATGGCCTTTTCCTTGAGGGAGGCGATGAGCTTTTTAAGGAAGTCTGGGTGATTGATAAAGGAAGAACAACTGTCCTCTCCTCAGGCGGAGGATTTGTCCACCAGCCTTATTCCGGCGGGAATATTGAAGTGAAGGACCTTTCTTACAGGTTCCATCTCAGAGAGGATATCCAGCCTGGTATTTACCCATTCCCCATACGGGTGAAGGCTTCACTCCTCTAATCATCTACCAATCGATTGTAATCGTGAGCGTATCCGAATAACTTCCTACGGAAACATCCTGTCCGGGCGGGATGCTCCCATAGATTGTGACAGTCCGATTCCATGCTGCAGGTGGGCCCGGGGGGCGATGAAGCACGATGTCGGAAGTTCCTGTCTTGCCGCTTCCAAAGATACTCGTCTTGGCCGCATCCACATAAATGTTGTAATTTAATAGATCACTTCCACCCGGGCGTCTCATCTGCCTCGGGTTGAAAGAATTGGAAACAGCGCTTGGGCCCATGCTGAGCGTTGCCCGGGGAACATCCGAGGTACAACTTAATGTGACGAAACACGTGGTATCAACGGAGGTCATGGAAAAGGCATTGTAATTGCCGAATCCGATCTCAGAGATATTGATCGCACAGCCTGAGAGGGCCTCATCAGTTTCAAAAATCGAAAGCAAAGCGATTACCCCGATCATGATAGTCTTAAGAGCTCTATTCACAGATGATTTCTCCCAGGTTAACAATCACTTCTTCGGTTTTGGGTATCATTATATCAAAAACATACTGCTTCTCCAAATAATTAAATTCTCCACTGTATCGGCCTGGCTTTATATTTTCGAGATAGAACTCACCCCCTTTCCCCGTAGGAGAGAGCCACTCTTTCCCCTCAACAAATAATTTGAATTCGATATACTCCACAGGTTTGATCTCCCCTTCAACCCTGACCTTTAACATCCCTGTAAAACCCTGAATCTTTGTTGCAGAGAACTCAATATACGAGCCGCTTCTCAGGGGGGGAGAGACATATCTCATCACCTCTGCGAAGGTATACTCCATGGGGACATCCTTGTCGCTGATGGAGATCTGGCTGTCATAATAGGATCCAAGATTCGGAATGAGGACCCTGCCTGAAGAACCGGTCCTCCCAACCTCCTGGTTGTTCAGATAGACACGGACCCCTTTTAAATCCCCCACCTTGACCAGCGCGAAGCTGTCCTGTATGGGTCTGCTGAAGTTTAAGGAATCCTTGACAAAAGAGACCCCGCCCCCGGCGGAAAAGGAATATCTCTCCCTGTGATCCGAACTGATGACCTCCCCTCCATATTGACCGTATCTCGCATTGTATTGAAGTTGAAGACCGTAATCATTGTGCTTCTCAATGTCACCGTAATTTCTGTCAAAAGACGCCCTTCCCCCGAAACCCTCTCCAGGAGGAAGATTCTTGAGGACCTGAATCCGCTCGCTGTAGGTCCCGTCGGTTCTCTGGTGGCTTGCTGAGGCAGTGATCCCGTGTTTGAAATAGTAATTGAAGCTGATCAGAAACTCGCTCGTCCGTGCCTCAAGGTCTCTCTTGAAAGTGGCAGAGACAGTGGAATGATTCGTTATATTCCTTGAGTAACTCGCCAGAATGTTTTTCGTGTCTGTCCCCTGATATCGCCTCATCGCGGAAAAACCAAGGGATAGCGAACCCAGCAGGGGCGAATGATAGCCAGCCCCTGTGCTCACCTCGTATTTTGTCCTTTCGATGGTATTCGCCAAAGAGATATTGGAATAGTTTCTTGTAAAACCTTTGAGAAGGAAGTTGAAGGAAAGGTCATGACCCTGATAGAGGTAACCGACCATCCCGGCCAGGCCATCCTCCCCTCCTTTTGAGCCACTCCAGGCCAGTGAGGCATCGATCACCCCGAACCTCTTCAGGATGAGGAGGGTGGATGAGAGGCCCAGGTTGATGACCTCCTCCGAGCTCTCTCCCCTGATCCCTGCGGTGAGATCGTCGCTGATCCCGTAGCGGTGGAAACCTAAAAAGGTGAGATCACCATACTCATCGCTCGCCACTCCAAAATTCCTTCTCTGAAATCCGATCGTGTAACTGAATTCGTGGAGGCCCTTCTTGAGAAGCCGGTCGGTGAAATAGTAGGGTTGCCGAATTCTCTGCTCCCTTCCAAAAGGGTCCCTCAGGACTACCTCAATGATGCCGGTGCCCACATACGCAGGGATATCCCTGAGAATAAACTCCCCCGGAGAAATTCTCTCCTTTTTGATCAGAACTCCGTCCCTGTATACCTCCACCTCCGAGGGAAGGGAGATTAACCCTGAAAAACTGACCTCCGGATACTTAATTAAATAGGGATCGATCAGATAATTCTTCGAAAAACTGAGGCCTCCCATATTGAGGGTACTTCCCAGGTCTCCGGAAGTGGCAAAGAAGTCCCCGAGAACTCCTCTCAGGAGATCTTCCCTCCGGTCATACGTGATGTTACTCATCAGCCGAACAAAGTCCGCTCCCTCTCCCTTCTTCTGGGAATAGGAGGAATCCGTGAGCAGCAGAAAGTCTCCTGTCCGGAAACCCAGTTGATTGCTGAGGAGAGTCTGCTCATATCTCAGATGATCCCCCGCGGAATAGACGAGGTTGTAATTGAGGAAGCCCGCTGTGTCTTTCGGGTAATAGATCTTGGGATATTTCGGATAACGCATGGTAAGGATCTTTTTCCCGAAAAGCCCGGGCTCCGCCTGAATTTCAAGGCTCAATTTCTTCTCATTCAATTCAAAAGCGAGGCCTTTGATAGACCGGAGAGAACAAAACTCCTCTCCCTCGATCACGGAGATCCTCCCTCTGGCTTCGGGAAGGCCTATCTTTTTCAGGTCTTCCACTCGAATGAGAAAATCTCCATCCTCTGTGATATGGATGAAGAAATCTCCCTTTTCTTCCTGATTGAGGACAACTCTTAAAATGGCCATCTGCCCCCCTTGGGCAAGGGGGAGGCGGGAAAGGCTGAGGATAAGAAGAAGACTAAGGCATGCACATTGCTTGATCGACATCCAATTTGCCGTTCAGGTTAAATCGGTTCGTCCTGGCCTCAACGTCAAGTTTTGCCAGATCTTTGCAGGAATCCTGGGGGATAGAGAGCGAATAAACTCTTGAGACCCCGCTCAGGAGATACCAGCCGCTCAGTTCTTTTGAAAAGACCTCCTCTCCTTTCATATTCTTCCCTTTGAGGTTGACCGAGTTGATGATGAAATGGGTATTTCCTGTATTTCTGACCCAGATATTTAAGATCCCCTTCGAAAGTTCGATCTTATCAATGGCCCCCCTGGCCTCTTCTTTTAAAGGTCTGACAAAAATGGGAACACCAAACCGGATCGAAATCGCCACATTGACCCCTTCCGTCTTTTTGGGCCCGGGGATCTCCTCGATGAAAAGGCGGTAGGTCTTCTCTCTGGTCGTTGCGGGTATCCGAATCCCTGCCCGGATAATCTTCTCCTCCTTTTTATCAAGCGTCATCATTCTCGGAAAGTAGATAATCTCATTGGTCTCGGTATATTGGTCTTTTCCCTCACTGTTTTGTGCCCATTCAAATGCCCTCATCTGGAGGGAGAGCTTCTCCTCCCCCTCATTGACCACCGTGATCAAACCGGTCCGGGTTCCACGGTCAAAATCAAGCCTGATGGGTGTGACCCTGAACTCCCCTGAATAACCGAGACTTGGGACAAGAAAGAATAGAAAAGGGAAAATAAGAATAAATTTAAGTGAGAAATGATGACCCTCAGGTAAGAATATTTTCATTGGGGTTGAAAATACCAGAAACAACCAATTTTTTCAACAGAATTTTACGGGACAATGGTGAGGGTGACCGTGTCCGAAAAACTTCCTGCCAGGGCATCCTGGTAATCAGCACCCCTAACCGTCCCCGTGAGGGTCAATGTCTCATCCGTGTTTTTAGGGATGGTCCCGGAGGTCGGACTCAGAGTTAAACTGTAAGGCAGAAATTCTGTAGTCGTGAGGATATGCCTCATTCGATTGGCATCCTGACCTGCCTCGTAAAGACCATCATCATCTGAAATAAAGAAGGTGACGAATTTATCAGAACTGGAGCACCTAAATGTCACGGTGGTCGATGTAGTTACATCAGATGGGTTGGCAGGATCAAGATTTCCAAAATTGAGTGAGGAACTGGAACTGCGAAACCTGCAAGAGCTATTTGATATCACTGTTGCAGTCACTGAAACCACACCTGTATTTGCGGCATAACCAATTGCAGTGATCAGAAGGATTGTCAGAATGATAATGATTGAAAATTTCTTCACTTCAATTCCACCTGATTGACTAAAAAGGGGTGACTTTTCAATCACCCCTTTCAAAATCCTGAATCTCCGCTAAAGAAGCATAAATCTTCCCTTACGGAGTTATTGTGAGCACCACTGTGTCCGAATAATCACCGGCGGCCACATTCTGGTAATTTACAAAGGTCACTGCCCCTGAGATATTCAGCGTGATATCTGTCGTTCTTCCCTGCCCAGTCCCTGTGGTGGGGCTATAACTGAAGGTGTAAGGGATATACTCAGTCAATGTAGTCGCATGGCGCATTTGGTTTGCATTCGGTCCACTTTCATAAAGCCCATCATCATCCGTGATTGAATAGGAGGCATTCTTTGTGCACCAAAATGTAGTGGTTGTTGAAGCGTTTACATCGGCTCCGGAATTCGGATCTAATGCGCCGAAAGCAAGGTTAGATGTTGCTGAATTGAACTTACATGTTCCGACCACATTTGCCGTGACAGTCACAGTATTGGTATCACCCGCAAATGCCAATCCTGTTAAAAGAACCATACAAAAAACCATTACCAAACCTACCAACTTTTTCATTTTCATCTTCCTCCTTTTTTAATTTAAATAATTTTTATGTCTTTTTGTCAATATAAATAAAGCAAATGCCGTGCCAAAAATTGAGGTTTTGAATTAAAATTGGAATAAAAATTCAATTTTTCTAAATAAAATTGAAAGGTTATATTAGGTTTTCACCTTAAACCTCCATTCTCAAATTCTTATGAAAAATTTAAACCAAAAGGACAATTTCTGGCACATAAAATTAAAAAAATTGCGGTTTTTTCGAAATCTTCTGACAAAAAAGAATACTTATGCCAATTCTTTCTCTCCATCTCCTTTGAGAGGATCTCCCGTTAATCCCCATAATCCGTAACTAAAAATGGAAACCTTAGCAATATCGCTGTAATGCTGAAATTTTTTCAGCATCTCGCTTTTTCGATAACCCATAGATCCTGAAACAAGTTCAGGATGACGATTACGGATTATGGTAATCCGCTCTTGGTTTGATTTCAAATAAATCTTGTGGTAATTTCTAAATTGTCATGGCCGATGGCCTCCCCTGCCTACCGCAGGCAGGCTCGAACGATGAAAATAAAGATCGGGGAGGGGAGGCTTTAGCCTCCCTTTTGGGCGACTAAAGTCGCCCCTACCCCAATGTGGTGATAAATTTTTATCACCTTTATTTTCTAAGCAATCGATATGGAAAAGGCAAGGGCACGTGTGATGATTGAGGGAAGGGTTCAGGGGGTCTTCTTTCGTGCCCATACTCAGGAGATGGCTTATCTCTTAAATTTGAAAGGCTGGGTGAAAAACAGGAGCGATGGTCGGGTGGAGGCCCTCTTTGAAGGTGACAAGACAAAGGTGGATCAGATCATCCAGTGGTGCCATCGAGGTCCCTCCGGGGCGAGTGTAAGGCATGTCGAGGTTGCCTGGGAGAATTTTACCGGAGAGTTTGACGATTTCTCTATCGCTTATTGACTCTTCTTGGGGAATTCCTTATCCTCTTTAATGATCTTCTTTTTAATGTCTTTCCCGACCTCTTCTTTCTCCTTTTTAATCATCTCTTCTATGACTTCCATCCTCTTGCCAGTGTCTGTTAAACCCTCCCCCATCTTCTTCACCGCTTTCCCGCCACCGAGGTAGACGAAGAAAAAGAAGAGAAGAATCCCAACGATCACTCCCAATAAGAATCGAATCATCGCTTTTCCCTCCTATCCCCCTTGAGCCTGCCGCGCCCTTTTAATATCCTCGAGATAAAACTTGATCAGAGGAGACATCTCGGGGGGTTGCCAGTCTGTCTTCTTCGGATCCTCGGGCCAGGTGAAAGGCAGATGCCAGACCTCTCCTGGATTCTTTGCTTTTTCAAGAACCTCAAGGGTTTTCAGGAGAACTTTCCTCTGCCCTTCCCTGTCTCCGATCTGTCCCACCGGCCTTCCGTAAGGGTATTCAATCGCCGCCGTCCGGGGGATGCCCACGGCCCGATGAAATTCCCAGGTTTGACTCAGAACAACCGTAGAAAAACCGCTCTCCTCCAAGACCCTTGCAGCCAGTCCAACGGACTGACAGCAGAAGGGTCAGGCAGGGGTGAGAAGAACAGCCTCCACCTTCTCCGTTTTCATATCTTTTGAAATCGGTTCAATGGCCTCCTTAAGAAAGTCAGTATTCTGCCACTGAAAACCATAAAAGGAATAGGCTGTCGGAGCAAGACGACCGATGATCTTCTCCTGCTCAAACTCAGCCATCCGGGCCAGAGGAAGAATCACATTGATGTCCTGTTTAATCCAATTGGTGTTGATATGAAGATGGTTGACTTCGATATCCTTCTCAGTGGTCCCTCTCGGGATCGCACGATAGGAGCGGTCACCCCAGAGAAGCTCTCTCTTCTCTCTCTCCATATCAAAAGGGGGATCCGTTTTCAGACTGATTCCGCTGCTTGTAACCAGGGCAAGGGTTGTTTCACTCAAAGGTTTTGACATCGGTGTCCATGGAATATACCCTTTAAAATCCTCTTCGGGGATAAAGGTCTTGATCCAGGCCTTCAATCCCGGTGGAAGAAAATGAAATCCGTCGACTCTCTTTTTCTCCTGTTCCATCAGCCTCTCTCCTTTTGACCGGCAAGTGCCCCGCAAGCCCCGCCTTGCAGGCGGGGTCAAGGGGCACAATATAAATG
>Ga0209609_10001659_pt1 | contig 12880 bp, 14 predicted proteins | sample LakKivw325mmetaG_FD_184136 | JGI IMG/M metagenome (GOLD analysis project Ga0209609, IMG submission 184136) | Anoxic lake water microbial communities from Lake Kivu, Rwanda to study Microbial Dark Matter (Phase II) - Lake Kivu water 325m metaG... | ecosystem: Environmental > Aquatic > Freshwater...
CGTATAGGCCGCCCAGGGTGGGATTCGTAACCAGGGCTGCCTTCCCTCCCAGGCCCCGCTGGCGCGCCAGCTCGCCCACATAGGCCAAGAGACCCCTGCCCAAGTGCACCTCATAGCCCCCGGACGGCGTCCGCACAGGGATTGTCTCCGTTGTGGTCTCATCTCTCAACAGGTCAAGCACCCTGTCCCCTACCTCCTGTACTGTCAGCTTCGTGGTATCTATTTGGTAGGAGGTGCGCTGATATGCCTCGCGCCGCTCGGCCAGCAGGTTGTTGATCCTCTGCCGACGGTCGGGCAGGGCCAGAAGGGGCCGATCTCTGGCGTGTGACAAACGTCGCAAGAGTGTATCCACCTCGCAGGTCAGGCAGACCAGTAGGCTGCCTGTGCCCAGGACCATGCGGTTCTCTTCGGCAACCAGGGCCCCGCCGCCGGTAGCGACCACCAGGCCACGTCTGTCTGCCAACTGCCGGCACAATTGCCCCTCCTGTTCGCGAAAAAAGCTCTCACCGTGAGCGGCGAAGACCTCCGCGATGGACATGCCTAGCTGCTCCTCGATAAGGGCATCCATGTCCAGGAACTCGCGACCCAGGCGCCTGGCCACCTCGCGCCCCACGGACGTCTTGCCCGTGCCCATGAAGCCGGCAATCACGATGTTGGTACGGCTTGCCCGCTCAACAGAGCTGCGGGATGCTTGTTCTTTCTTGCTGGTGTTGTTACTCACACGCCCGTCTATCGCCATCTGGCCTTGATCTCCTGCATGCTGTCCCCCCCGAGCTTTTCTAGGAGCGCGTCTGCGAGCACCCAGGCAAGCATGGCCTCGCCCACCACGGCTGCGGCCGGAACAGCGCAGACGTCGGAGCGCACGTACTTGGTGAGCGCAGGCTCTCCAGACGCCAGGTCGACCGAGCGCAAAGGGGTAACGGTGGTGGGGATAGGCTTCATCGCTGCCCTGAGCACGATGGGCTCGCCGTTGGAGATGCCCCCTTCGATTCCGCCTGCACGGTTGGTGCGTCGCAGAATCCGGACCTTGCTCAGCGACGGCTCCCCGGACGAGGCGCCGTGCGCTGACTCGGCGAAGATCTCGTCGTGGACGTGAGTGCCTGGGAGGCGAGCGTTCTCGAAAGCCGGGCCGATCTCCATTCCTTTGACCGCCGGGATGCTCATCAGGGCCTGAGCCAGGCGGCCATCCAGCCTCCGGTCCCAGTGCACATGGCTTCCCAATCCCACCGGCACGCCGCTGGCGACGACCACGAAGACGCCGCCCACACTGTCCCCCGCTGCCCGCGCCGCGTCTATGCGCTCGCGCATGGCCTGCGCGGCTTGGTGGTTGGGGCAGCGCACGTCCGAGTCCTCAGCCAACTCGCAAAGCTGCGCCAGAGGCAGATCCGGAATGCCGGCCACTACTCCCCCGATTTCAGCCACGTAGCTGCCCACGAGCACATCGAATTCGAGCAGGAATCGCCTGGCGACCGCGCCGGCGGCTACCCGGGCCGCCGTTTCCCGGGCACTGGCGCGCTCCGCTACCAGACGCAGGTCATCGAGGCCGTACTTGACGGCACCGGCAAGATCAGCATGGCCTGGGCGAGGCACGCTCCACCGTTCCCTCGGCCCATCGCGACCGGCATTCTCAATGCGCAGGGCGATCGGAGCGCCGTTGGTGCGACCGCTGTCTACTCCGCTCAGCACGTCGACCTCGTCGTTCTCGAGCTGCATGCGCCCGCCGCGTCCGTAGCCGCGCTGGCGGCGCCTCAGGTCGCGATTGAGCTCCTCGGGGCTGAGCGGCAGGCCGCATGGCATGCCTTCAACGATGACGATGAGGCACGGACCGTGCGATTCGCCTGCGGTCAGAAAACGCAGCATCTCAATCCTCCTCAGACGGAGCGGCAGGCTTTGTACATGACCTCCACGGGTGGCTCGCGCCCGGTCCACAGCCGGAAGGCCGCCGCACCCTGGTGCACCAGCATCCCCAGGCCGCCAACGCTCTTTGCGCCAACGGAAACTGCCTTCTTCAGCAGCTCGGTCTCCGGAGGGGAGTAGACCAGGTCAAAGACCGTCAAGTGGCTGGGAAGGGCAAGCTCTTCGGGCCAGGGGCATCGGTCGGGCTCCGGCCACATGCCTACCGATGTCGTATTGACGAGCAGGTCGGCTGCGGCGGCATGTTGCTCCAAGCACTCGACTGTCAGAGGCAGAGCCTTCAGCGCAGCAGAAGGGAACTCGGCCGAAAGGTCCTCCACCAGGGCCTGGGCGCGTTGTTGACTGCGATTGAGCACTGCTACCCTGCTCCCCGAGCTGGCCAGAGCGTAGACCACGGCGCGCGCGGCACCGCCAGCTCCCAGGACAGCAGCACGCCTTCCTTGTGGGGAGAAACCTATCTCGCGCAGGGCTGCCAGGAAGCCGTACACATCGGTGTTGTGGCCTATGGCCCTGCCTTCCTGGAAAACGATCGTGTTCGCCGCACCGATGTAGCGTACCTCGGGTGTAGCCTCGTCAAGGCAGGCAACCACGGCCTGCTTGTGCGGAATCGTGACGTTGACTCCGGCAAAACCCAGGCACACCAGCCCTCTCAAAGCATCTCGCAGCCGCTCCGAAGCTACCGGCATGGGCACGTAGCACCAATTGAGGCTCAGCCTCTCAAAGGCAGCGTTGTGCATGCGCGGAGAAAGGCTGTGCTCCACAGGCCAACCGATCAGGCCCACTAGCCGCGTCTTGCCATCGATCATGGCTCAACCTCACGTCTTTTGTCGCGCCCGGTCAATTGTCCCAGGATGGCCTCGAACTGCGGGAAGGAATCTCCAATGCACTCTGCGCCGTCGATGTGGGTCTCCCCGCTCGACGCCAGGCCAGCCACGGCCAGGCTCATGGCCAGGCGGTGATCGCTGTGACTATCGACCCGCGTTCCCTGCAGTCTGGTCGGCCCCTGCACGACAAAGCCGTCGGGCCGCTCTTCGATGCGAGCGCCAAGCCTGTTCAGCTCGGTCGTCAGGGCGGCAATGCGGTCCGACTCCTTGATCCGCAGCTCTGCCGCATCACGCACCACGGTCTGCCCTTCGGCCTGAGTGGCCACTACGGCCAGGATGGGCAGCTCGTCGATCATTCTCGGAATCCAGTCGCCGCCCACCTCGATCGCGTGCAGGTTCGGAGCTTCGCCCCCGGGTGTGGCTCGCACGACGATGTCGGCCACTGGCTCACCATCCCTCTCTGCCTGGTTCTCGACAGCAATCTCAGCACCCATGGCTCGCAGCGCATCCAGCAAGCCCGTGCGGGTCGGGTTGATGTTCACTCCCAGCACCACGATCTCGGATTCGGGCACCAGGCAGCCGGCAGCGATGACAAAGGCAGCAGAGGAAAGATCCCCGGGCACCACAGTATCCACTGCTGCCAGCCTGTCTCCGGGGTAGAGGGTCACCGTTCCCTGGTGCACATCAAGCTTGGCTCCCCGTGCCCTCAGCATGCGCTCAGTGTGGTCGCGGGCCGGACCAGGCTCGTGCAGCGTAGTGGTTCCCCGGGCGTAAAGGCCTGCCAGCAGAAGGGCCGACTTGACCTGGGCGCTGGCGACGGGCAGCCTGTAGTCGATCCCGCGCAGGTTGCCGCCACTGACTGTCAGCGGCGGTAGCTGACCGCCTCCGCGACCCAGTATGGTGGCGCCCATCTCGCGCAGCGGTTCGACCACGCGGCCCATGGGCCGCCGCCGGAGCGGCTCATTCCCGGTCAGGACGCTGTAAAACGCCTGCCCGGCCAGCATGCCGGCGAGAAGCCGCATCGTGGTCGCCGACCCTCCGCAGTTCAAGACGTCGGCCGGCTCGCACAGGCCGCGCAGGCCTCGCCCCTGCACGATCAGGTCCCCATTGTGGCCCTGCTCGACCTCGATGCCGCATGCCCGTACGCAGGCCACGGTGGCCAGGCAATCAGCCGCTGGCAGGAAGTTGACCACTCTGGTCACGCCCTCAGCGATGGCTCCCAGAAGCAGTGCGCGGTGGGAGATGGACTTGTCCCCAGGCACATGGATGCGACCGCGCAAGGGGCCGCTCCTCCGTGTGCTGAGCCTCATCGGAACATCTCCCTTCGCCTGCGTTGGGCCGCCTCCATCATCTGCCGCAGGGTCTGCTCATCCTGGCAATCCAGTGCGCGCTGTAGCTTACCCAGTTTGTCCCGAAGACCGCCAAGCATCACACTCACCGCCTCACGATTGGTAAGCAGGATGTCCAGCATCATGCGTACGTCGCTGGCAGCCAGCCGGCTGGTGTCGCGGAAGCCGCTAGCGGCCAGGTCCCACAGCAAAGGGTCAGCCTGGGCCTGTTCCTCGGCGCTGGCCATCAGGCCCAACGATAACAGATAGGGCAGGTGGCTGACTGCAGCCAGCAGTCGATCGTGTCGCTCGCAGTCCATCACCATCGGCCGTGCCCCCACCGCCTCGACCAGCTCCTGGGCCAGCCCGAGCGCCTCTTGGCCCGTCCTGGGGAGAGGGCACAGCACAAAGGCCGCTCCCCGGAACAGGCGGGCATCCGCGGCCTCGATTCCAGAAACCTCCTTGCCGCAGACCGGATGGCCGCCCAGGGGCCGGACGCCAGCCGGAAGACGCTGCATGGCTTCGAGGATGGCCGTCTTGGTGCTGCCAAGGTCCATCAGCAGGCAGCCCGCCGGGAGCAAGGGGCCCAGGCGCGAGACCAGCTCGATAATGGCTCGCACGGGCGTGGCCAGGATGACGATACTGGTCTCTTGTAGCCCGCTTGCCAGGTCGAGGGTGCCCGTGTCGATCCATCCACGTGCCAGCGCCTGGTGGATGGTGTTCTCTGTTCGCGCCACTCCTCGGATGTGCCTGCAGGCTCGCTCTGTCTTCAGGGCAGCCGCCAACGAGCCGCCCATGAGGCCCAGGCCCACGATGGTCACGCGAGCGTCAGCCAACTTCACTTAGAGGCTCCTGTCCACAGCCTCGGCGACACGCCGTAGCTCCACTACCAGGCGCGCGAACTTGTCAGGTTTGAGGGACTGGGCTCCGTCTGACAGGGCGCGCTCGGGCCAGGGGTGAACCTCAATCAACAGGCCGTCGGCACCGGCAGCCACGGCGGCCCTGGCCGCGGCTCCCACCAACTGCCACCTGCCTGTGCCGTGGCTGGGGTCTACCACGATGGGCAGATGCGTGAGCTCTTTCAGTACGGGCACTGCGTTGATGTCCAGGGTGTAGCGGGTAGAGTCCTCATAGGTGCGGATGCCGCGCTCACATAGGATCACCGGTGCGTTGCTTTGTGTGAGCAGAATGTACTCCGCTGAGAGCAGCAGCTCCTCCAGGGTGGCCATCATGCCTCGCTTCAGGATCACGGGCTTTCCGGACGCGCCGACAGCGTGCAACAAGGCATAATTCTGCATGTTGCGCGTGCCGATCTGCAGGACGTCGGCGTAACGGGAGACCAGGGGCACCTGCTCCGGCGCCATCACCTCCGTGACAATGGCTAGACCCACCTCTTGTTTGATCTCGGCCAGGATCTCCAGCCCTTTCTCGCCCAGGCCCTGGAAGCTGTAAGGCGAGGTACGTGGCTTAAAGGCCCCGCCGCGCAGGATCTTGACGCCGGCCTCCTTAACCGCATAGGCCACTTCCCGCATTTGCTCCCGGCTCTCCACTGCGCATGGCCCGGCCATGAGCACAACCTTGTGCCCGCCGATCTTCTCGCCGTTCAGGGGGATGACCGTGTTCTCCGGCTTAAAGTCGCGGCTGGCCAGCCGGAAAGGATGCAGCACGCGCATGGCCCTCTCCACGCCGGGGAGCAGCTCAAAGTTGTCGGGGGTCAAGGGGCGCTCATTGCCGATGATGCCGATAATCGTGCGCTCCTTGCCGGACGAAACGTGGGCTGCGAATCCCATGGCTTCTATGCTGGTAATGACTGATTCGATCTCCTCTTGCGTTGCTCCCATTTTCATCACAATGATCATTGCAACCCCCTGTGTAGTCTCGGACTGTGTCCTGGCTGCTGCATGCTCCAGGCGCTCAGCCCTGTGGTTGTTCGAGGACGGCTGCCGGGTAGGAGCCCAGCAGCTTGATAAAGGTGGCCTTGTCCAGCAGGCTGACCAGCGCCTCAGCGCAAGGCGTGTCCTGCCAATGACCCTCGAAATCGAGGTAGAAGATGTAGTGCCAGGGCTTGTTGTGACGCGGACGCGATTCCAGCTTGGTCAGGTTGAGGCCGCGCCTGGCAAACTCTCCCAGGCAGGCGTGCAGCGATCCTGGCGTATGACGCGTGGCAAAGACGACGGAGGTCTTGTTGCGCTCCGCCCTGGGCGGGTCGTCGTGACCCAGAACGAAGAAGCGGGTGTAGTTGAAGGGCAGGTCCTCGATCTCGCTGGCCAGCACCTCCAGGCCGTACAGGCGGCCAGCCAGGGCGCTGGCGATGGCGGCCACTCCAGGCTCCGGCGCGGCGGCCAGGTCCTTGGCGCTTCCCGCTGTGTCGTAAGCGGGCACGGGATCCATTCTGTTGCGCGCCAGGAACCTCTCGCACTGCGCCAGGGCCTGCGGATGGGAGCGAACCTGGCGCACGTCCTTCAGCTTCGTGCCAGAGTTTGCCAGCAGTGAATGCCGCACGCGCAGAAACACCTCACCGGAGATCTTGAGGTCATGCTCCAGCAGGAGATCGTATGCCTGGTTCACGGAGCCTGCCGTCGAATTCTCCACCGGCAGGATGCCGTGATCGGCCTGGCTCCCCTCAACCGCCAGGAAGATGTCCAGCAAGGTACGGCAGGGCAGGGTGCCTGCCTCGGGCCCGAAGAACTGTTGGGCGGCTTCCTGCGAATACGCCCCGAGCTCTCCCTGGAAAGCGACCGTGACCATCTAGGACCTCCCGCTCAAGTCAGGGCGCAGCGCCCTCGCCCCCCTGAGATAGACATGTTTGATCTCGCCTTGAGGTTTCTCTGTATTCCAGTGCAGTAGGACACGAATGCAGCGCGGGACGTCCGCGGGCACCGCGATCTCCTGCGCGCAGAACAGGGGGACAGCCGACCAGCCCATCTCCCGAGCCGCCCGTGCCGGAAAGGCGGCATTGAGGTCCGGCGTGGCAGTGAAGACGGCGCTGCCCACGTCCTCCGGGCGCAGGCCGTTGGCCTCGACCAGCAGCCGGAGCAGCTCGGCAGTTGCCTCCAGGATGGCCTGGGTGGTGTTCTCATCGGCGCTCGTCGCCCCGCGGATGCCTTGACAACGCATGCATGCCCTCCGTGTGATAAAACAAAAGCGTGGAGCTTGTCTGCTCCACGCTTCTTGCAGCCTCTTTGCTGTTGATCGCTAGCCCCACTCTGGGGCGGTCCTCCTGGCGTGAAGCACTCTGCCTGCAGCGTTGGCAAAGGCAAAGTAATAGTAGTACTCAAAGAAGTACTCACGCCCGGACGACGACACAGCAAAGGTTCCCGAGTCGCGGGTGCGCCCGGTGCCGGTCATCCAGCTCTCACGTCCCGACTTGGCGATCATGTTCGCTAGCATCCTTCCAGCCGAACCATCGTGTGTAGCTTGCATTCTAGCAGGCTTCTGCTGGCTTGTCAAACAGGCGTTGGGTGCTCTTGGGCAAGCCTGTGACAACTGGCGAAGCGAGGGCACGCCGGGGCCACTTCAAGACGCGGGAGTGGGCCGGTGCCAATTGACAGCGCCTATGTCGTGAGGTATACTTTGTCCGCATAGACGTGCCACGCCGAGATCCAGCCGTCGCATACGCAGCTTTACCGCATCGGGGCAGCTCGGTTCGTACTTGGATGGGGTGCTGAGTGGATGAAACGCGCGTTGCTACAGAGAATCCTCTCCGGATCCAAGGACATCCGATTCGACGAGATGATGCAACTCGCAGAGGCCTTTGGATTCCGAGTGTCCCGGATCAGAGGCAGTCATCACATCCTGGTGCATCCGCACGTCCGGGAACTCGTCACTTGCAGAGTGTGGGTGGGAAGGCCAAACCCTATCAAGTACGACAGTTCCTGCGTCTGGTTGAGCGCTACAACCTGACGATGGAGGATGAAGGGTGAAGGACTATCACATCAATATCTTCTACAGTGAAGAAGATGGCGGATACATCGCGGACATTCCGGATCTCGAAGCCTGCTCAGCTTTTGGCAACACGCCCGAAGAGGCGCTCAGCGAGGTCGAGATCGCAAAGCAGGCCTGGCTGGAGGCGGCCAAAGCTGAGGGTCGCGCCATTCCTCAACCATTGTATCGACCAGTCATCTACCAGGTGCCGGCCTGACGGCGACTTCGTCCCGGCCTTCACACGTCAAGGCCGGCCCTGGCCTGTGTTTGCACTTCCAGCGGGAATCCGCTTGGAGCTTCTTCAGCATGCTGTTGTGATGGTGCGCCACAAAACCAGCGACTGCGGCAGCCGAATCACTACTCAAACATCGGACCTTTGAGATCAGCGTCGTTGTTGTAGCCGCGGTCCTCCCAGTAGCCCCTGTAGTCCGGGTCTGCTGAAAGCTCGATCTTGGTCACCCACTTGACCCACTTGTAGCCCCACTTGGACTCGGCCACCACCTGGAACGGGAAGCCGCGCTCCGCGGGCAGCGCGATGTCGTTCATCTTGAACGCCAGCATGATCTTGTTCTGCCGCACGTACTCCAGTGGCAGCGAAGACGTGTAGCCGTCTGCGGCGTGGAAGATGACGGTGACCGCGCCATCCTGGATCCCCGCCGGACGCAGCAGGTCGTCGATCAAGACGCCCTCCCACAGGATTTTGGCGTCCCAACCTTCGACGCAGTACAAGGTGACCACTTTGCTGTAGTGGGGATTGGCCAACGCCTGGTCATAGCTCAGCGAGAGCGGCTTGTCCACCAGCCCGACGACGTCCAGCTTGTACTTGTCGAGCGAGACCTGTTGCGGACCCGCGATCGAGTTCTCGCGAAAGTCCCTGACGGACGACAGGTTCTCACCCTGGTATTCGCGTACTTCGGCGCCAGGCAAAGACGATGATGTCGGGGCAACGCTGCGACAGGCCGCCAGCATCAGCGCTGCGAGCAACACGACCCAAACGACGCGCATACTACGCGTATGTCTCATGACTTGACTCCTGTTGTCGGGGACCGGCGTCGTCGAAATGCGCCGATGCCCACGTGGATAATGGCCAGAACCAGCAGGGGCAGGCCCACGTACTCGTGCAGGCGAAAGGCGAGCGGCTTGGTCAATAGCCCGAGCGTCAGGCGCTCCACCAGTCGAAATTGGGTGATCCCGTAACCGGTCAGGAGCGACAGCAGGAGCAGTGCCCATGCCAGCCGGCCGCTCCATTTGCCGATTGCGAAGAGGGCTTTGCTTCTAGCTCGCAGCACGTTGCCGCCTTTCTGCTCGCGGAGCTTGCGCCGGCCCTCGGGCCTCGTGATCGCCGTACCTTCGCGCGCGTCCGCCCCGCGTCCTATCATACTAGAGATTGTGCGTTGGATTTGCGTTAGAGGGGCGTAGGAGGTGTGTTAGAGGTGGCTCCGGGATCGGTGGAATGAAGCTGGCGCGCCAGGGCTGCGCCCGCGACGTGGAACGCGAGCGTCGCGAGGCCAAATAGCGCAGGGAGCCAGGCAGGCGCCGGGCCGAGCTCACGCGTGCGGGCGAGTCGGGCGCTCATCCGTTGCGCCTCCAGGGGCGCAGCGGACACTCGCCCACACGCTAGGCGACTCCCAGCAGCGCTGCGTAGCCCAGAGCGAATGCCAGGTAGAGCACGTTCGTGAGCGCCACGACCGCGGCGTAGGCCAGCAAAGCGCGCCCGCGCGAGACGCCCAGCCTGCGCGTGTAGCGCCGAACGAAGAGCACGACGCTGAGCGCACCCAGGAGTGAGGCGAGCAGCACCGGCAGACCAACCATGATGCCCAAGCCCGCGGTCGCAACCGCCAGTATGCTGACTGCCGCACCTACCACACCGTTCGTCAATGGGTACAGCAGCGACCAGCCCAGGGCCTCGAGATGGCCGCGCCAGTCCAGCCAGGCGCGGCGCACTCCCAGCATGCGCGCCATCACCCAGCGCCACACGAGCAGCCAGAGCAACGCAGCCACGCCAAAACTCAGCGGCCAGGTGATGAGCTGGATCCAGCCCTGGCGTGCGATGCGAGCCAGGGCCTGCTGCGTCTCCTGGGATGGCCCGGAGAGCGGCATCACTCTCACGTCCGTGGTCGCGTTGCTGTGCATGTAGGTCACGCGCCAGACGCGCCCCCAGTCGCCAATGGCGTCCTCGACGGCAAACGCCGGTCCGTCCGCACCCTGAATGCGCGGCGCGGAACGTCCGAACCAGCCGCCGGGGGAGTAACCCGACAGATCGGCACCCAGGCGTGGATAGTCAACGGCAAAGTCCGTGCCCGGCGGCGCCACCACGTAGATGCGCGTCTGTTCAATGGGATGCGCCCAGGCGCTGCCGGTACCGAGGGGGTAGGAGTATGCCGGACCATCCGGCCCATCGAACAGGCTCGAGGTCCAGCCCAGGTGCAACCCGGGCTGACCCGAGGGCGCGTAACCTGTACCACCCGCGCCTTGGGATGGCGGCTGTGTGCGTAGCTTGACCACGGCGATCTGCTGCCCCCGGAAGCGGGCCAGCGTGTCGCGGACTGCGGGATCCAGCCCGGCGGTCAGCATCAGCGCCGACAGGTTCGTGTCCTGGTCGAGGCCGTAGATGGCCACTTGGGAGCTGGGCGTCTCGAAGGTGGCGAGCGGCTCGATGCCGCCCATCGGGGCGCACGAGGCCAGCGACCAGACCAGCCAGAGCGGCCAGCTCCAACCTCCATTGAGCAGGAGCGTGCCAAGAAGCAGAGACCAACGCACGTTGTTACGGTAGCTGGTCTGGCGTTGCGCTGCGGATTTGAGCGTTGCGTCCAGGCTCTGGGTCAGTGCCTCATCAAACTCCAGCGAGGTCCTTTCCTGGACCTCAAAGGCGCTGGGCTGCTGGCCCAGTGGCAGGAAGAAGGTGATCTCGTGCGACTCGCCGCTCTCGTCGAGCATGGAGACGAACAGGTCGACGTGCAGCGCGTTGCCCTTGCCCAGGGTCACCACGCCGATCTGCTGGCCCTCCTTGAGCATGGCCCACAACTGCGGGTCGGTGAGGATGGGCCCGCCGTCGGCCAGTCCGGAGCTTGCGAGGCCCAACCAACCAGTCAGGGCCAACGCGATGGCCAACAAAGATCGCCACACGTGCTCAGTTCTACGCATTGCCCACCTCCTGGCAGACTGTGCCAGCTCGGCAAGTCCCGGGTCTCATGGGCGCCGAGGGCACTGCTTCTGAATCGTACCGGCCTGGGCATTCACTGGCACTCTCTTCACAAGCGGATTATAGTACGTATTCATGGCCAGGCATATTGGCTCCAGCCGATCCCGTGGCGTGCTAGATGCGCTTGCGATTCATACTTCCCTCCCATATAATGGTTCGGGGCGCGCCGGCGGGGTGAGAGATGAATCATCGCACCAGACAGCGAGGCGAAAGGCGCAATTGGATGGAGGTGCTGACCATGCAAGGCAGACTGGCCAGGGTCGCGATGGGTGTCTGCAACCTCGGGCAGGCACTGTTTTTCAATCCTATGCAGACGTTCCTGATCTTCCTCTGCGCTGACGTGCTGTACTTCGAAGCAGAATCGCATGGACCACCACGACAGTGCGAGGCCCAATGACCCTGGCCATCTTCGACCTTGACGGCACGCTCTACACCGGCCACATCGTGCACGGTGTGGCGCGGCATCACCGCGCGCACCGCGTCAAGCGGGTGCCGCTGTTCGTCTACATGGCTTCGCACATGGCACTGTGGCCGCTGTGGCGGCTGGGCCTGCTGTCAGAGGCGACGGCGCGCGAGCTGTGGACGCGCGACCTGGCCTGGGCGCTGCGCGGCTGGACGCCCGAGCAGGCCGCGGCTGCCTTTGCCTGGATCGCCGAACGCGAGGTGCAGCCGCTGGTGCGCGCAGGCGTGATGACGCGCTTGAGGCAGCACCAGTCCGCCGGGGAGCGCGTGATCCTGGTCTCCGGAACGCCCGCTCCCTTATTGGCCGCGATCGGCCATCAGTTGGGAGTCGAGGAGACGGTTGGCACACCCCTCGTCCTGCGGAATGGGCGCTACACGGGAGCTTGTGAGTTGCCCGTGTGCCAGGGTGCGGGCAAGCTGTCGCGCCTGGAGGCCTACCTGCAAGGCAGCGATGACGTCCTCTGGGCCGAGAGCCACGCCTACGCCGACAGCATCACCGACCTGCCTCTGCTGGAACGTGTGGGGCATCCTGTGGCCGTCTACCCGGACCCGCAACTGGCTGCCCATGCCAGGGGGCAGGGATGGGAAGTCATGGGAGAGGGAACGAGCGTCTGAACCAAGAGCTTTGAGGAGGCGCAATCATGACGGGCAGACTTGCCAAAGTCGCGTACGGCGTCGGCAACCTGGGGCAGGCGCTGTACTTTAACTCGGTGCAGACGTTCCTGATCTTCTTCTACACCGACGTGGTGCGCCTCGACCCCAAGCTGGTAGGCCTGGCCTTTGCCATCTCCTATGGCGTGTGGAATGCGGTTAACGACCCACTGGTGGGGGTGCTCTCGGACCGCACGCGCTCGCGCTGGGGGCGGCGCATCCCCTACGTCGCCATCGGCACGCCGCTGGCGCTGCTGTTGTTCGTCCTCGTTTGGTCGCCGCCGCTGGGCGACCGCTCCCTGACCGATCCTTCGAACATGGGCATCTTCCTGTACTTTGCTGCGGTGATTGCCCTGTTCGACCTGGTGTACACCGCCGTGAGCGTGGCGTACACGGCGCTCTTTCCCGAAGCTTTTGAAGGGCTGAAGGAAAGGACCGAGGTCTCCATGTACCGCCAGATGGCGGCGATGGTGGGCACAGCGCTGGGCGTGGCGGTCATGCCGTTGATCGTGGGCGCGTTGTCGAGGCGCTTGGGCGAGCTGGGGGCATGGCGCGGCGCGGGTATCGTGCTGGGC
>Ga0209609_10001660_pt1 | contig 12874 bp, 9 predicted proteins | sample LakKivw325mmetaG_FD_184136 | JGI IMG/M metagenome (GOLD analysis project Ga0209609, IMG submission 184136) | Anoxic lake water microbial communities from Lake Kivu, Rwanda to study Microbial Dark Matter (Phase II) - Lake Kivu water 325m metaG... | ecosystem: Environmental > Aquatic > Freshwater...
CATAAACAATAGTTAAGGGCACTAGCAAGCACCAGGCGGCTAGGACGCTAAGTATGGAGCCTAAGGACATGTGTCGGCTGCGCAGTGCCGATATGGCAAGAACTTCGACTCCAAATATAGCTACCGGAGGGTAGATAGCAAATAGTGTACCAAAGTAAGCAGTTACGCCTCGACCTCCTTTAAACCTGGCAAATACAGGCCAGTTATGTCCTGCCATTGCTGCCAAACCAGCTATGGCTTGGGCTATCTGCCAATGAAGAGAGATACTACCAATGGTCAAGATTGCGCTGCCCACAATTATTTTAGCTAGCATGACTGCTATGGCAGCCTTGGCTACATCAAGAATTATAGTTAAAACGCCAAACTTAGTCCCTACGGTTCGCATTACATTAGTGGCGCCAGTCTTGCCACTTCCATATTTTCTGACATCAACACCTTTCTTAAGTTTGCCTATGATCAAGCCAAAAGGAATGGAGCCAAGAAGATAAGCAATAATCACCACAGCAACAAACTTAGCAATTATCATGTTTTCACCACCTTTATCCTTCTACTCCTTTTACTGTTAGCCCTGATGAAAATTAGGTGCAAAGGGGAGCCGCAAAAACCAAAGCTATGGCGAAGTTTATTCTCCAAGTACCTTTGGTAGGAAAAGTGGACTAAATGTGGGTCATTAACTTGTAGCACGAAAGCTGAAGGTCTGGATTCGTCTTGATAAGCTTGGGCAATGTGCAGCTGCCTAGAGCCCATACGAGGTGGGGGATGACTGTCTACTGCTTGTTTAATAATCATGTCAACTGTTGAATTCGGCAAACGCTTCTGCCTTTCCTGCCATACCTGCCAAGCTTGGGGTAAGATTCTATCAATATTGTGCCCTAACTTGGCGGAGATGTAAAGAGTGGGCACATAAGACATAAAGCTAAGTCGTTTTTCCATATGCTGCTTAAATTGTTGCCTCTGTTCCTGAGAAACAAGGTCCCATTTGTTAACCACTAATACCATGCCTTTGCTTACTTCTATAATATAGCCAGCGATATGCATATCCTGAGCGGTGATGAACTCACCAGCATCGATTAGTAATAAGGCGACATCGCAGCGGTTGATAGCTTGAACAGCGCGAATCAGGCTGTAGTAGTTAACGCCAGTACCAACCCTGCCGCGTTGTTTGATACCAGCAGTATCAATGAGTAATGCCTTCTTATCATCCCAATGGACTATAGCATCAAGAGTATCATGAGTAGTCCCTGGAGCCTCATGAACGATGGCTCTCTCGTCGCCGAGCAGTGCATTTAGCAATGTGGACTTTCCTACGTTGGGGCGTCCCACAATAGCTAGTTTAGCCTCTTCTGGCTCTACCAAGCTGGTGGTTGATGGGGGGAGAAAGGCTAGTACAGCATCCATAAGCTCGTCTATCCCTCGGTTATGATAGGCACTAATGGCTATGGGCGTACCAATACCTAGGTAGTAAAAATCAGCCACCGAATCCCCTTGCTTTACAGAATCTATCTTATTTACCGCTAACACTGTGGGCTTGCTGGCAGCACGCAATATATCGGCTATTTCTTCATCAGCAGCAATGGCTCCATCCTGAGCATCTACCAGAAAGATGATGGCATTCGCTTGAGTGATGGCTGCCTCTACTTGCTGTTTAACCTTTTCATCTAAAGTTGTCTGTGGCTTTGCTTGCCAGCCACCGCTATCAACCATAGTTAGCTCTCTCCCCTGCCATGAAACAGGAGCGAAAACGCGATCCCGGGTAGTTCCCGGTAAATCGGTAACGATAGCTAGGCGCTTGCCCGCCAAGCGGTTGAGCAAGGTGGACTTACCTACATTAGTCCTGCCGACAATAGCTACAATGGGTTGCGTCATTTGCTTAGTGCCTCTGAATCGCTTGGCAAAAGAATTTTTGCCAGCAGTGCCTTTTGAAGATGAAGCCTATTTTCAGCTTGATCCAAGACCACTGATTGAGGGCTATCTAGTAGCTGGGCGGAAATTTCCTCACCATGATGGGCTGGCAAAGGATGCATAAATAAAGCATCCTTCTTAGCTATAGATAACAGCTTAGCATTTACCTGATAGCCGGAAAAGGCAAGGCGCCGTTTCTCTGCTTCGGCTTCCTGCCCCATGCTAGTCCACACATCGGTGTAAACTATATCGGCGTTTCTGGCTGCCTCACCAGGCTCACTGGTTAGCTGAATTTTGCTGCCACTTCCAGTAGCAAGTTCTCGGCCTCGAGCCAATATCTCTTTCTTAATTTCATAGCCAGGTGGGGAAGCAACGCAGAAATTCATTCCTGTGAGTGAGGCAGCGAAAAGCAGACTGTTAGCCACATTGTTACCATCTCCTATGAATGCCAGAGTCAAACCGGCAAGCCTGCCTTTCTTTTCAAATATAGTGAGAAGGTCGGCAAGCGCTTGACAGGGATGTTCCATATCAGAAAGGGCATTAATTACTGGCGCTGAAGAATACTCAGCCAGAATGAGCAAGGTCTGATGAGAAAAGGTGCGGGCGGCGATACCATCAACGTAGCGGCTGAGCACCCGCGCTACATCGGGAATCGCTTCCCGTGTGCCTAAGCCTACCTCATCTGGAGAGAGATAAATAGTGTGCCCCCCTAGCTGATGCATGGCTAGGTCGAAGCTAATCCTGGTCCGTAAAGAAGGCTTCTCAAAGAGGAGAGCCAGGGTTTTCCCTGAGAGTGGAGATTGCGTGCCCTTTTGCTTCATAGCCAAGGCTTGCTCTATGAGCTGTTCAATCTCCTCACGGCTAAGGTCAGATACCGAGAGCAAATCTCTCTTCATATGACTTTAGTATATCATGCCTATCAAATAGCTTGATAGACTAAAATGATTAGAGAGCCGGGATATCACTTCTTGAAGCAGGAAATGCTATAATCTTTCAAAGGAAAGCAAAAAGAGGCGGTTTTAAAATGGCTAAGAAAAAGGTTCCTGAGTACAAGCCATCGGACTCTAAGGGAGTTGATTTCGTTTCTGAGCAGCTAGGGTTAAGCATTTATTTAAATTTAGAAGAGGAGCCAAAGGTTTTAGAAGTCCCAAAATCCGAGCATCCTCGGGTTTCCTTCCTTAATGATATTGACCTTAATAGATGGAAAAACTACAGAGAGGTAATGACAGATAGTCTATGGCTTCTAGGAAGCCGAGATACTGCGAGTGTGCATACAGCAGAGCTTCATGGGAACTTTATCCCTCAGATTCCACATCAAGCCATGCTTCGTTATACCAAGCGCGGGGAGAGACCGCCCAAAGCACCTTCAGAGGATAGAATATGAGGGCACATGCTTTTATTACGGATGAAAGTACATATCCTGTTGTTCGGGATAATAGCTTTGGGGAGTTGGCATAAAAGGAATACCTGACTCTTTGGGAGGTTTAGTTAAGGAAAACCTGAAAAATCCAAGAAAACCTTACTTTGCAATGCTTGGAGATATTTTAGGGACACGGGTGGGAGATATAGCTTTTTTGTATGAAAGGCAAAGAGGATTTCACGGTGTATTCAGAGTTTCTAGTGAACCCTTTTTTGACCCAACAGCAATAGGATGTGTGGATGGGACTTGGCCAATAAGACTAGAGATGGAATGTCTAAATTACTTTGCCGAACCTGTTCCTGAAGATTATCTGTTTTCTACAAAAGAATACGAAGCAAAATTCTGGGGATGGTTTTATAGGAAAATCCAAGGACCAAGAGGTATCAATACAATAAACCCAGAAGCTGCTGAAGCATTGATGGAGCTGCTTATCAAAATTAATGGAAACAGTATTAACAAGCCCGCTCAAATTAAGCCATACCCTTCAAAAAATAGGAGTAAAATCATATTGCCGCTGGATCAGGATGGTAAAGTATATTTAGAAGACATATTGAGAGCTTGGCTAATCAGAAACATTGATAATCCTAACAGGAGTGACCTTAGGGCAATTTTTGGTCCTGTTGAAGATTTGGAGTGGTTTGCAAATAGTGTGCCCTATCATGTAACGAGGAAAAATATAGATATTCTGTGCTACCACAAGAATATAAAATATACTGGCCTACCTTTAAGGTATAAATTTAGCGTCGTGGAATTGAAAAGAGACGCAGCAAATGCTGAAGATGTTTCTCAAGTCATCAATTACTCCAAATGGGTAGCAGGAAGACTTGCTGGTAGCGAAATCGAAACAGTTCAGCCAATTTTGGTTGCCTTTGATTTTAATGAGGAAGCAATAACTAAAGCAAAAAACAGTGATTTCAGCGATCGAGGTATCCGTTTCTTTAAATACAGGGTAGAAAATAACACTTTAAAATTTGAGGGGGTAAACATATGAGAAAAAGAGGAATGCCTAGAAGGGTAACCTTATGGAAAGGAAATGAAGGAGAGGGATTAGAGATTAATTACGAGCATACATTATCAGATGGGTTTGGTATCCCGGCTATTGTCGTTGGATGCCCTATTACGGAAAAATTCGTCAAATATGAAGGGATAGACGAATATGGCTACAAAGTAAAGGGCATTAGCTTTGATGATTGCACTAACTGCCAATTCTTTGAAGAATTTGGATTTGGACAAGAAATTTATTGCACTTACGCGAAAAATCCAGCATGAGCCTTATCTATAGGGTTTTCATTAAGCCAGAAAAGGTATATCCAAAGCCTATATCTGAGTGGGATGCGATAGACAATTTACCTCTCTGTGCCAAAGATGTGCGCTGGAGCCTTCTTTATCGCAAGCTAAAAGGAGAGCGAGGTTGTTCATACCTTTTCCCTCAAGAATATATGGGATTGGTAAAGTTGCTAGAAGAAACAAACGAAGGCACTACTTTAAAAATCGACCCTGATGAGGAGATTACTTTGGATAGTAGCACTAGCGAAATCATAAAGTCAGGCAAAAAGCCACAGCCTTACATTGCTCCGATAAGAAGGCCCATCAATCCGCTAATCGAAGCCGCACATCTCATCAGGAGAGGCCAGCAGTTTGAATCCTATTTACAAGCCTACTTCACTTTAAATATAGATAGAGACCCGACTCTTGCTGAAGTTTGTGGGGTGTCACCTCAACTATCCTGGTTTGCTAATGAAGTCTATGCCGGCACAGGAATGCAAAGAATAGATATTTTCTGCATCTTGCTAATGGATAGAGAGCAGGAGTTCAGAGTAATAGAACTAAAAACGACGCCCGCTTCGGTAGATGATATTGATCAGATTGCTAAGTATGTTCGTTGGACAAAGGTTTATATCCACGGAGCTAGTCAGGAGAATGTTCAGCCAGTGCTCTTTGCCCGCTCTGGACTTGATAAAAATAGCTCAGCCTCACTTTCTTCAGTTATGAGAGCTTATGATAATCAGCATCAAGCTAAACCCATTAAGTATTATGAGTTCGAGGTTAGAGATAGGAGCTTACTTATAAAGTAATTAATTAAGTGATGTTGCAAAATGTGCTCAAGGAAGAAAAGCCTCTGTTGTTGCTTTTTGATGGCAATGCTTTGGTGCATCGTGCCTTTCACGCCTTGCCTCCACTGACGGTATCTAAAACCGGGGAGATGGTAAATGCTGTTTATGGCTTTGCCAACACCTTGCTCAAGGTACTGGCTGAGTTCAAGCCCACTCATTGGGCGGTGGCCTTTGACCGTCCAGCTCCAACTTTCAGACATGAGATGTTTGAGGAGTATAAAGCACAACGCCCTAAGACACCAGAGGAGCTGAAAAGCCAGATAAAACGAGTCCACCAACTGGTACAAGCGTTCAACATCCCTATCTTTGAGATTGATGGCTTTGAGGCTGATGATGTTTTGGGCACCTTGGGTAAGCAGGCTAGCGAACAGAGCATCGAAACCATCATCGTTACTGGGGACAATGACGTGCTCCAACTTGTGCTGCCGAGGATAAAAGCTCTCATGCCGAGGCGAACCTTTAGCGATACTGTCCTTTACGACGAAGAGGCAGTTAAGCGAAAATATGGCATAAAGCCAGGCCAAATTACTGATTTTAAAGCCTTGGTTGGTGATGTTTCGGATAATATCCCTGGCATTCCAGGCATCGGCGAGAAAACAGCCGCCAAGCTAATCCAGGAATATGGCAACTTGGAAGGAATCTATGCTCGTATTGATGAGATAAGGCCGAGCAAGCTGCAGGCAGCGCTGCGTCAGCATCAATCACAAGCCTTTCAAAGTAGAGAATTAGTCACCATAGTCAGGGATGTTCCTGTCAGCTTGAATTTGCCAGCCTGCGGGGTAAGCACTTATGACCGGAGTGAGGTAGTGGAACTTTTCCGGGAGCTTGAGTTTATTAACTTACTTCCTCGGTTGCCACAAGAAATTTGGGAGGGGATGTGGGAGGGGATGAGGGAGGGGACGAGCCCCTCCCCTACTGAAGGCATTTATCAGGTGGTAAACACCGAGGCAGCTTTAGCCAAGCTTATGAGTCAACTGGAGATGGCGAGCGAAATAGCCTTTGACCTTGAAACCACCCTCACCTTTCCCCTCTCCCCTCAAGGGAGAGGGATTAAGGGTGAGGGCTTGGCAGCGGAGCTCGTGGGAATAGCAATATCGCCAGTCTCTGGAGAAGCATTTTATATCCCTTTAGGCCATTATGGCTTGAATCAACCAGCGCAACTTCCAGCGGCTCAGGTGATAGCGGAACTAAAGCCAATCTTGGAGAGCGCAAGGATAAGCAAAATTGCTCACAATGGTAAGCATGCCATGAGTGTGCTGGCTAATTATGGAGTGGAGCTGGGAGACCTGGATTTCGACGTCATGATTGCGGCTTACCTTCTGGGTGAAAAGAACCTGAGTCTGAAAGCAATCGCTTTTAATAAACTGGGCCTGGAAATCACCCTCACCCCTTCCCTCTCCCATCAAGGGAGAGGGATTAAAGGAGAGGGCATTGGCAGGGGAAAGAAACAGGGCTTGGTAGCAATGTTAGAAGTGGAGCAAGTTGCTGATTATGCTTGTGCTGCCGCTGACAGCATGTGGGGTTTAAGGGATAATTTGAGGGAGGAGCTAGACCAGCAGGGATTGTGGCAGCTCTTCAAGGAAGTGGAGATGCCTTTGATTCCCGTGCTGTTAGCTATGGAGCGAAATGGTATTACTTTAGATACTGCCTTGCTCCGTAAGATGTCTCTCGAATTGGGTCAGGAAATGCTAAAGCTAGAGGCAGAAATCTATAACAGCGTGGGGCATCAATTTAACATCAATTCACCCAAGCAGTTGGGCAAGGTACTGTTTGAGGAACTAAAGCTACCTTGTTCCCGCAAAACAAAAAGCGGCTACTCCACAGAGGCTTCGGTCCTGGAAGGATTGAAGGGTCTCCATCCCATAATTGAGCTTGTGTTGCAATATCGCCAGCTTGGTAAACTCAAATCAACGTATGTTGATGCCTTGCCGGCGCTTATTGATGGCAGAACTGGCAGGTTGCATACCAATTTCAATCAAACAGGCACGGCTACAGGACGACTTTCCTCCAGTGAGCCAAACCTACAAAATATCCCTGTGAGAGGGGAAATAGGTAGGAAGATAAGGCAGGCTATCGTTGCTCCTTCAGGAGCGTACCTGTTAAGCGCTGATTACTCCCAGATTGACCTCAGGGTGCTAGCTCATCTCTCCCAGGACCCCAGCCTTATTGCTGCCTTTATCAGCGATGAAGATATCCATGCCATGACTGCCTCCAGGCTGTTTGATATCCCAGTAACAGAGGTGACCGCTGAGATGCGCCGAACGGCTAAGACAGTGAACTTCGGTGTTATTTATGGCATGAGCGATTATGGCTTGGAGCAAGCCACTGAGCTTAGTCGGGAGGGAGCTGCTCAATTTATCGCCTTATATTTTGAGAGGTATCCCAGGGTAAAAGAGTATATTGAGGTGACTAAAGAGCAAGCCAGGAAGCTTGGCTACGTGCAAACGGTGCTGGGAAGGCGGCGGTTTATACCGGAAATCAACTCCCCCAACCGGCAAGTGAGGGAAGCTGCGGAGAGAATGGCTATAAACGCCCCGGTGCAAGGCACCTCTGCTGATATTATCAAGGTTGCCATGATTAATGTGCAGCGGGAAATGAAGAAGCGAAAGCTGAGAAGCAAGATGCTTTTGCAAATTCACGATGAACTGCTCTTTGAAGTACCTCAAGAGGAAGTGGAGGAGATGAAATCTCTGGCGGCTGAGCTAATGTCTCAGGCTATGGAGCTCTCTGTGCCTTTAAAGATAGATGTCAAACTGGGCCAAAACTGGCTTGAGATGGCATAGATTAATAAACACGAAATCCTAAACATTAGGAATTTGAAGATTTGGCTTTAGGATTTTCTCTGAAGGTAAGCATCAATATCAGCGGCAGCTCGCTTACCAGCTCCCATAGCACTGATAACTGTAGCAGCCCCGGTAGCCATATCGCCGCCACACCAGACTTTTTCCTTGCTTGTTCTGCCCGTAGCCTCATCAGTTTTTATCGTGCCCCATCTGGTGAGTTCGAGCCCTTTAGTCGTTGAGGGGATGATCGGGTTGGGTCTGGTGCCCAGAGCAACAATTGCCGTGTCAATTTCGATGATGAATTCGGTGCCTGGTTTAGGAATTGGTCGCCGCCGACCACTTTCATCAGGTTCACCAAGCTCCATTTCATAACACTCTACTGCCTTGACCCTACCCTGTTCATCGCCGATAAATCTCTTGGGATTGGTTAGAAGCTTGAAAATAATCCCTTCTTCCTCAGCGTTCTCACTTTCCTCACGCCTGGCTGGCATCTCTACTCTGGAACGGCGATAGATGATATATACCTCCTCAGCCCCAAGCCTGAGGGCGCATCTGGAAGAATCCATGGCGACATTTCCTCCGCCGAAGACTGCTACCTTCCTGCCCACTTTTATCGGAGTATCATATTCAGGAAAGAGATAAGCCTTCATCAGGTTTGTGCGAGTAAGAAATTCGTTAGCGGAATAAATGTTACTTAAATTCTCGTCGGGAATATTTAAGAACATGGGTGCTCCAGCTCCGGGAGCTAAAAAAACAGCATTGTAACCATCTTCCAGAATCTCATCCACAGTGGCTATTTTGCCTATTACGTGGTCCAGCTTAATTTCCACACCAAGTGACTTTACATAATCAATTTCACCTTGAACAATGTGCTTGGGCAATCTAAACTCGGGAATTCCATACATTAGTACGCCGCCAGCCACATGAAGTGCCTCAAGGATAGTAACTTGATACCCTAGCTTAGCTAAGTCGGCGGCACAAGTTAAACCTGCTGGTCCTGAACCAACTACGGCTACCTTCTTATCCTTGGATATGTCCTGAGCGCCACGAGATTCTTCACGGAGTTTACCCTGAGCGGCGTGAGATTCTTCGCGGAGCCTGTCCTGAGCGAGATTCTTCGGTCGCTTTGCTCCCTCAGAATGACAGGAAGCGAAGGGCTCAGAATGACAAGGGTGAGCCCTTTCCCAATCAGCTACGTACCTCTCTAGTCTGCCAATAGCGATGGGAGCACCCCTTTTGGCTAGGTTGCAAGTCATCTCACATTGTATTTCCTGAGGGCAGACACGACCGCAAATGCCAGGAAGGCTGTTCTTGCTTTTAAGTATTCTTACCGCCTCGGGCATATCATGGTCGCCTATTGCCTTTATAAATTCGGGAATATCTACATTGACCGGGCAACCTTCCTTGCAGCCAGCCTTCTTGCATTGAATGCAGCGGCTGGCTTCCTCGATAGCTTGCTCTTCAGCATATCCTAAAGCTACTTCATTGAAGTTCCCTCTTCTTATCAAAGGCTCCTGCTTTGGTATGGGCACCCGATTTAGATTTATCTTTTTCTTTTCCGTCATAATTTTCGTCTCCTTAGCTTACGAAGGCGACGAGATTCTTCACTTCGTTCAGAATGACAGGCGTGAGGAAGATTCTTGTTCCTCATCTAGATAAGCTCGTTGACGATTCACAAGCAAATCCCAATCAACCTCATGCCCATCAAACTCCGGTCCATCAACGCAAGCAAGCTTAGTTTGACCGCCTACTGATACACGGCAGCAGCCGCACATCCCAGTGCCATCAACCATTATGGGGTTAAGACTGACCATGGTCTTGACGCCGAAGGGTTTTGTCACTTCAGAGCAAAGCATCGTCATAAAAGTGCAACCATGAGCAAATACCCGGTCTATTTTTTTACCCCCTTCTAGCATCTCCTTTAGTTGATCAGGGGCCCACCCTTTATAGCCAGAAGAGCCATCACCTGTGGTCACTATCACTTGGTCGCTAAATTGTCCCAGTCGGTCTTGCCAGTAAAGAAGACTTTTATGCCTTGCCTCAATTATAGAAATGACTTCGTTCCCCTTTTCCTTCAAGGCTCGAATCTCCGGCAATATAGCGCCAATCCCATAACATCCTCCAGCGCAAACCACCCTACCAAACTTTTCAATTTCCGCCGGCAGCCCTAAAGGACCAACAAAGTTGACCACCGAATCACCAGCTTTAAGCTGAGCTAGCTTATGGGTAGTCGCGCCTACTTCAAGGAAAATGATTGTGACTATGCCTTCCTTTCTATCCCAATCAGCAATGGTTAGCGGAATGCGTTCCCCTCTCTCATCAATCCTAACCATGGCAAATTGCCCTGGCTGGATTTTCCTCACTACCTCTGGCGCTTCTATTTTTAAAATGTAAATATTAGGAACTAATTTTTCTTGGGTTACAATTCGATACATTTATTCTCCAGCTAAGTTTTCTCTATCTTCACGGCGCATACCTTAAACTCAGGGATCTTGGAAGTAGAATCAACCGCAGAGTTAATTAAGCTTTCAGCCAGATGGAGGTTCATGCTTACTACGCCCGATGCTACAACTTCAGTGACCTTAGCCCTACTGGTTAATTCGCCTCGGCGTGAAATTACCTTCACGACATCACCATCATTAATTCCTAGCTTAGCGGCGTCCAATGGATTCATCTCCACCGTCTCCTTAGGGCTAAGAACCTCAAGACCTCTCACTTTAGAGGTAAGCACCTTAGTATATAAATGATATAGACTGCACTCAGTAGTAAGGATTAAGGGGTAATTTTCATCTGGCAACTCAGCCGAGGGTTTATATTTGAGAGCTGTAAATCTGCCTTTACCATTAGCGAATTTATCACGATAAAGAATTGGCGTTCCCCGATGGTCATCACCAGGGCAAGGCCACTGCAAGCCGCTATCCTCCAACCTCTCATAAGTGATACCACTATAGTCGGGCATAACGGTAGCGATTTCTTCCATTATCTGGGAGGGGTGACCAAAGTGAAAACCTTTAGCCCCCATTTTCTCTGCAACCTGGCATATAATCTGCCAATCGGGCCTGGAATTGCCTATAGTTTTGCTGGCCTTTCTTACTCGCTGTACTTTCCGCTCAGCACTGGTGAAGGTGCCATCCTTTTCGGCAAAACTTGCCGCGGGCAATACCACGTGGGCTAGCCGGGATATCTCACAGGGGAAGCTATCCTGAACAATCAGAATTTCTAGCTCTTCTAACCAATGTCGCAATTTATCAGGAAGGGGCTGGTTAAAAATAGGGTTGCCGATTAAATAAAGTGCCTTTATTTGATGTTTGGCCACAGCATTGAAAATTTCGCTAAACGTTAATCCAGAGTTTGAGTTTAAGGCGCAAGCCCAGGCTCTCTCAAACTTTGCCTTGCTTGCCTCTATATATACAGGTTGATAATCAGGGTAAAAATCTGCTATAGCCCCCATATCACAAGCACCGTGGGCATTATTTTCTCCCTCCAGCGGATAGACCCCGGAAGAGGGTTTACCCAAATTCCCGGTAAGCATGGCTAGGTCGCATAAGGCAAGCACATTACTTGTGCCACGGGTATGCTGGGTAATTCCCGTTCCATAGAGAATTACACCCGGTTTTTGCTTAGCATAAGTCCGTGCTGTCTCAACTACTTGTTGCCAAGCTACACCGGTAACCTTTCCTACAAAATCCGGGGTAAATTCTTTAAGCGATTCTTTAAAGGCATCCAAATTCTCACAGCGCTCCTCAATGAATGGCCAATCAGCTAAGTTTTCATCCACTATGACTTGCATCATGCCCATAAGTAAGGCGACATCGCTGCCCGGTAAAAGTTGCAGCCAGCTATGGGCAAAACGGCATAAGTCAATCCTTTGCGGATTTACTGCGATGAGCTTTGCTCCTTTATCCACCGCCCTCATTATCTCTGCCCTGATAATGGGATTATCACAGGAGACGTTGCTGCCAATGAGCAATATGCAAGCAGCATCGCCTATCTCGTTAATCGAATTAGTCATCCCCGGACTGCCAAAGCTTTGGCTTAAGCCAATTACTGAAGGGGAATGTGATAGACGAGACGACTGATGGTCGATGTTATTACTGTTCATCACCACTCGGGCAAACTTTTGCGCGATGTAATAGTCTTCGTTGGTGCACGGAGATGAGCATATAAGGGCAAATTGCTCACCTTGATAATTAGGCAATTTACTAGCTATTAGGTTCACAGCTTCATCCCAGGTTGCCGTTTCTAACTTTCCATCGCGCTTTATCAAAGGAGATTTCAGGCGGCTAGGGTGGTAGGTAGATTCACGGATGGCAAAGCGACCTTTAACACAAGCCAAGCCGTGATTTACCCCGTCTTCAGAGGGCACAGAGGTGGCCACATTTCCATCCTTAACTTCGAGGTTCAACTGACAACCAATTCCACAATAAGGGCAAGTAGTAAGTATCAATTGGTCGGGCACTCCTTCCCATCTTGCCGCTCGTTCAATAAGCGAGCCGGTGGGACAGGCATCAACACAGGCACCACAAAATTGGCATCCTGAATCTTGTAAACTACGCCCAAGGGCAGTGCCCACAAGGGCTTTTGGCCCACGATAGGTAAAAGCAATGGCACCAACACCTATTAGCTCCTGGCAGACTCGCACACAGCGCCCACAG
>Ga0209609_10001663_pt1 | contig 12869 bp, 10 predicted proteins | sample LakKivw325mmetaG_FD_184136 | JGI IMG/M metagenome (GOLD analysis project Ga0209609, IMG submission 184136) | Anoxic lake water microbial communities from Lake Kivu, Rwanda to study Microbial Dark Matter (Phase II) - Lake Kivu water 325m metaG... | ecosystem: Environmental > Aquatic > Freshwater...
GTGCAGGAATGAATCTCAGAATCTTCAGGTGATTTCCATAATTCCCATAAGCCGGCAAAGGCAAAGGGCTGGCTGTCTTTCATGCGGATATACACGGGTTGCTTGCTCTTCCGATCAGGATTTTGTTTCCATTCGAAAAATCCATCAGCGAGGATCAGGCAGCGGCGACGGCGATAGGCGTTACGGAAAGAGGGTTTTTCAGCCAGTGATTCTGCCCGCGCATTGATCATGTGGTCTCCGATGGAAGGGTCCTTTGCCCAGGAGGGAATCAACCCCCACTTATACATCGAGACGGTATTAGCGCCCGTATTGGGGATGACTGCCACAGGTTGAGAGGGGGCGATATTATACCTGGGGAATAAATCATCATGGATAACTGCCCATGGAAACGCTTGCTGAAGAGTTGTAGGATCAATTGTTAATGTAAACCGCCCACACATAATTACCTCGCTTTCTTGTCCTGCTGATCAATGTAAGCTTTTTTATTATAACCAGAAACATCTAATCGTATTATTCTATCGAACTCAAAGAATTAATAAAGGGATTGCATTCTTAAAAGCAATCCCTTTATCGTTTGATGGAGATAGACCAGGTCCCCGACTTTTACTCTCTCCTCGATGGTTATCTTCTAACCGGTGAAAGTCAGGACCCAATCTCCCGGCATTTATTCTTGGGTCTCAATAATGGCCTGAGCGGCGGTATCGTTCAGATCGCTCAACAATGACGGGATATCCGCCGGGGTACCGGCCAGGATGGCGCTAAAGGTATCGCCAACCGAACGACGCACCGAGGTCCAGGAGGGCCAGGCTGGCTCAGCGGCACCATACTGCAGGAACGAGAGCCCGTATGACCAGATTGGATTCGTTGCCTTGTATGTGCCCAGGAATTGAAGGGTGTCACTGCGGGTTGGGTAGTAGGCGCTGCCTCCGATCCATTTCGCCTGAACTTCAGGTGAGGTGAGGTACTTGAGGAATACCCAGGTAGCCATCATGCGCTCGGGATTGGTGTTGCCGATCGCCACATATTGACCGAAGAGGTTTACTGCCTGACCGCCATCTTTACCAGGGAATGGGATCAGAGTCCATTCATCCTTTATCGCATCAGGAGCATCAAATGCAGCAATCTGATAAGGGAGCCCGGCGGTGGAGCTGACGGTGAACAGCGCCTTACGGGTGGCGAACTCGGGGTTGGGATAGGATTCAGTGGGGTAGGCACAACCACTGTCCCACAGGTCTTTAAAGAAATTGGCTACATCCACCACCGTCGGATCGCTAAAATCGTAGCCAGTCTTATCAGCATTGAGCATCGTGCCACCATTGGCGAATACAAACGAGGCGACATTGGAGGCGCTGGCATAGAGGACTAAACCGCCGGTGCCATCATTATCGGGATTATCATCGTTGTTGTTGGCCTCGGTCGCGGCACAGGCCTGTTCTTTGAATTCTGCATAATTCGTGGGTGGGTTGTCAAATCCGAGTTCTTTAGCCCATTGGGAGTTGTAAAAGATAACATTGGCTGACTGGCTGATGGGGAAAGCGAAAAGCTTACCATCGGGAGCTTTGCCACCCTCAATGGCGCCGGGGTAGAACGCTGCCCAGTCTTCCTGGCTGAGACCTAAAACCGGATCGTTCGCCAAGGGAGTCAGGTCTACAACCGCATCCACTGCATACCAGTTCGCCATGGCATTGGTATACCCTGTGACCAGGTCGGGTAGATCACCCGTTTGCACCGCGGCGTTAAGAGCATCTTCAAGGTTGGAATAACCACCTTGATCCATCGCTTCAACCGTAATGCCCCACTCATTGGTGGCATTGAATGAATCCACAATCGCCAGCATCGTGTCGTTGGGTAAGCCGGTACCCCAGACATGCCAGAAGGTGACGGTTTGACCGGTGGGGTCGATGGCCGGCTTTGGAGGTTCTGCTGGAGGCGTAGTGGGTTGTGGAGCGGGAGGGCTGGTTGGCTCTGCAGGTGGTGCGGTTGGCTCAGCAGGTTGAGAGGTGTTGGTGGGTGCTGCTGGGGGTGGTTCCGTGGCCAGAGGGGTGGATGTGGCAGCCGGGCCACAGGACACGAGCAGCATGGATAGAACTAATGCAATTGGAAATGCCAACTTCAATAATTTATTGATCATCGTTTCTCATTCTCCTTTATTTATATAAGCTAATTGGTACCGATGTAGCGTAAGCTTTAAGTTTTGGTTTATTTTCACCTCCTCGGATTGAGCAATCATCCTTTTAATCCACTACGGGCAATACTCTCGGTAAATTGCTTTTGGGTGAAGAAGTATAGAATAAGGATGGGGATAACGGCGATGAATGCGCCGGCCATCATCAGGTTGATCATCTGGCCCGCTTCTCCGATGAAACTATATAATCCGACCGCAATCGGGCGCCAATCGGGAGAACTGGTGACCAGCATCGGCCAGGCTAATGCATTCCATGTACCGATGAAGGAAAGGACGATGATCACCATCATGGGGGCTTTGGAGAGAGGCAGGACAATATTCCATAAAAAGCGCAAATGGCCTGCGCCATCCATTTGGGCTGCGTCAAAGAGCTCATCGGGTACCTGAGCAAAGAACTGGCGCAACAGGAAAATGGAAAAGACGCTCCCCATGAATGGAATGGTCAGAGCTGGCCAGTTATTTATCCACTTTATGGGACCAATCCTGCCCAGCCATGTGACGGTGAGGAAATTTGGGATGATGGTGACCATGGCAGGGATCATCATGGTGGTTAGCAGCAGGGTGAAGATAATATCACGCCCGGGAAATTTAATACGGGCAAATGCATATGCCGCCAGAGTGCTGAACGTGAGCTCTCCGACAAGGGTCATCAGGGTGATGCGTGTGCTGTTCCACATGTACCTGGAAAAATCCGCTTCCTCCCAGGCATCCACATAGTTTTCCGGGTGGATTTCAGAGGGGATCAGCCGGGTTCCCTGCGCTTCACCCAATGACATTAACGAGGTCGAGAGCATCCAATAGAAAGGGAAGATGGCGACTAAAACTCCAACGCTGAGAAGCAAGTAAGTGGATAAATTTCGGAAGATAAGCCAGGCAGGTTTTCGATTTCTTCGCTTTGAGGTATGAGGACTATCCATAAAAAACCTTTGATCCCTGGGTTTTGGTGTTCAGGTAGGTGAGAAAGATGATGATTGCGAACAGGATGAAAGCCATGGCAGAAGCATAGCCATAGCGTAATTTCTCGAAAAATTCGGTGAAAATTACCACGCTGAATGTGTCAGTTGTGCCAAGGGCGGCATCCAGGCGCATTACCCAGATGTGATTGAATGCCTTGAAGGTGCCAATAATGGCGATGATGGTCAGAAAGTAGGTGGTTGGGGATAACATTGGAAATGTAATATAGCGGAAAACCTGCCAGGAGCTGGCACCATCTACTTCAGCCGCTTCGCTCATCTCTTTTGAGATATTACCCAGCCCAGCCAGGTAGATGACAATATCATAACCAACGAACACCCAAATGGAGAATATTATGATTACTACCAGCGCCAGGCTGGGTCCATCAGCCCAGGAAGGCCAATTTTGGATGCCTATCGAAGTAGCCAGCAGCTTAAAAATACCTTTTGGCTCCCACAACCATTGTAAGGGACTCAGGCCGAGCATGCGCAAGCCAGCATTGACAGGTGCCTGCAAGCGATTGGAGAATAATTGGCGAAATACAGCTGCACTGGCCACCGTGGGAGTCACATAGGGAAGGAAGAAAATCATCCGGAAGAGCTGAGAACCTTTTAGGTTTTGGAAGAGCAGGATAGCTAAAAAGAGGGATAAAGCCAATTGGAAGGGGATGGTTCCCAGGGAATAGAATAAAGTTGCCCTGAGGCCAACCCACAAATCAGGGTCGCCGGCGGCGACCACTACTGGAAGCTCGCCGACCATGATCCAGCCACCAACGATGAAAATCATCGCTGCCAACAGGCGTAATATGAATAGCAGGGTGGTAGCTTGGCGTTGCGCCGATTGCCAGACCTTCCACCCGATGAACAGCAAAATGATGCCCGATGATATGCTGATCAATTGCGGGAAAATGCCGGGATCTGTGCCGGCTGCAACCGCGGCGTTATAATCGGCCATCATTTGCGAATAAACATACCACAGCAGGATCGCTCCCACAGCAACCCCCAGCCAAGCACCAGCTAACGAACCCTGAATTTGCAGGTTATCAAGTGTGCGCCAGAAATATAAGCTGATGACAAGGGACAGAAAGGTAAGACCGATCAGCCAATATAGCAGTGATTGAGCCTGAACCACTTCACTGGCATTAAAAGCTTCGCCAAGCAGCTGCATGAAGAGCTGGCGCGTCTTTTCAGCCCCTGGAATTTTATTGGCAATATCGAGAATGTTGGGGAGCAAGATGACAGTCCAGCGAATGAAGCTTAATGATAGCCCAGCAAGCAAGATGCCGGGGATATTCAGCAGCCAGAAACGTATAGGCTTCCCTGACAACTGCAGGTATAACTTGCGAAATAGTAGAAAAGCCCAAATTAATGAACCGATGGCAATAGCAAACACTAATAAATAGGCAAAAATACCAACCGCACTGGTATAGTTATCCAGGCCGATTATGTCGCCACGCTTGAGCCGCCATCGATGCAAGCTGACAAATAGGGCAAACCCCACCGGGAAAATCCCAAAAATAAATATCAATATCGTAGCAGGTGCGATCATCAGGTATCCGGTGAGATATTCGCGCCATGTACGAATCCGGCGGGCAGTAAGCCAGGTACGGAGTGTTTGAGGTTGGAAACGTGGTAATGCGCGAGTTGCCATTGTGATTTACTTTACCAGACTATCAAAAAATGAAAATATCATCCAATGTTATTTGTAATATAGGCGATCACCAGCTCATATGCAGCACACAGGCCGGGAATATTCTCTCCTTTATGGATGAAGAAAATATGGGATGATCGTTCCATCGACGGTACTGGCAGGCTCAAAGGAAAGCAAGCTGGCGATGGTAGGCGCATAATCAACCACCTTGACGGGGGGGATTATCATACCAGGGTGATCTACTCCGAAACCGGCGGCGATGAAGATGGTATGCATCTCTGGTAGAGTGCTGTCGTAACCATGCTGACCATAAAAATCTGCAGGCGTAAATATAAAGTCATTGCCTCGCCACGCATCAAGATGGTATCCGGGGACAGCTTGAGCAAAAACATCACCTGAGTTGGGATGGTCAAGACCCAAGGAGGCAAGCTCATCCCTGCCAAGCACACGTTGAAAGACGGGTTGGGAAGTGTCTGGATCGACCAGATCCTTGAAAATGCCGATGATTTGTTGTTGAATGGCAGGGTATTCTTCTAATGAAACAGTTCCTCCTCCTTTCTCACGACCAACCAGATTGATGTAAATATGCACTGAACCACCAGATGCGATTGCAAAAGCTTTCGTCTTGCCAAGCACCACGCTATTTTGTGTATCCAGGGTAAGCAGCCCGGCTTGTTCGAGCAACGTGTTGACATAAACAATAGAGTGAATGGGGGCCATACCATGATCACCGACCACAAGGACCGTTGTGTGGTCCATATCGAAGGCCTTTAGCATACTGGCAAGGGAATTATCCGCTACCCGAGCGGCCCGATGATAGTATTCCTGGTACTCCTGTGAAAGGGCAGGAGAATAGTGCAGCTGGCGCGGATCGGTGATTAAGAATTGGTGACCCGCCGAATCAAACGGGTCCTGCCAGGTGAACATCAAGTCAGGCTGGTAGGTGCTGTAAACCCAGGCAGCTACATCAGCCATGTATGTCGACTGGCGCTCCAGCTCGTACAAGAAATTTTCTTCCGTGATCCACCCATGCTCCAGCGCATATGAATCTCCGCCGGCGGGAAAGAAACCGAAATTCAGGTTAATGGCGTCCAACAAATCAGAGGGTGTAGCCGTATTGTGCTCAACACCTGTATGGTAAAGGGTAATCGATTCAGATGTAATTTTCTGAATAAGAAAATCTGCCCCAGCATAAGCGCGTTCGAGCAAGACCAGAGAACCCCATTGGGAGACTTTCAGGGATAGGGCAGGCTTGTTGCCTGAAGGCGAAGTATTCAAAATGACCGTATCGTAATCGTGAATTTGATTGTCGGTGGAATCGTAGACAAATATATAAATACGGCCCACATTTTGGATTGAGAAACTGCCCCCTAAAGGATTGCTGTATGAAACAGGTATGTCGTTCCAACCCTCGGCAGGAGCCAGGTCGATTTTATATTGGGATGAGTAAGCATCTTCGATCCCGTAACCGATGGTGTAATCTGCTAATTGTGTGGTGAGGGCGGGAGCTCCACCCGGGAAGAAAACCGAAGCAGTAGTCAGGCCATTCCTTGAAGCTGTGACCCAAACAGGTTCTGCATTATCCATCTGTTGCTCAAAACCCGTACGATACCAGTAGAAATCATCACCGGTAACATGGAAACTGTTAGAGGGGATGCCGGTATGAGTGGGATATGAACCTGAAGATATACTATTATGCGCTGCTGCAGTTAACGATGGATCGATTGTTTGTGCATATTCTGCCTGTATGCCTGCTGATGCCAGGGAATATAAAGTGGGCAACTCACCTGCTTGGATAAGGCTATTTATGATATCAGTTCGGGCGGCATCCAATGAGATCAGCACGACCGAGTGCCTGGCGGGTGCCGCGATTGAGGTTGCTGCGGGTGATACTACCTGTTCTGTGGCGGTACCCGTAGATCCACCAGAGCTATTGGAAGATGATGGAGGTGATTCAATGGTTAGGAGTGATGGCTGATTTTTTACAGACGAAATACACCCAACCAGCATGGACATCAAAACGAATATTGCAACGATGATTGGGAGGTTTTCTTTTTTCATTTTAACCAACATTTGTTGGGATGGATAAAATATACCACATAGGATGCCATTAATCCATCCATAACGAAAATTTTAGATTATTTTAATATTCACCAGCCCAGATAGCCATGATGGCACTTCACGGTGACTGTCATTGGCTCATAATAAGAAAAATTAAGTATTGGGCTGCCTGGGGTGCTTTCAGGAATATGATCTACCCTTGTCGCTGTTTATCGGGGTGAGTATACTATAACCAAGAAGGTGGAAAGCATGAACATCGACAAGTTGATGGAATCCCTACCAGACCTGTATACGATTGCTGATCGTGAGCTGATCATGCGCGCTTATCGCATGGCTGAAAACGCGCATAAGGGTCAGTTCCGTGCGTCAGGCGAGCCATATGTGAACCATTGTGTGGCTGTAGCTTCCATATTAGCTGATTTGCGTGTGCCGGTTGACGTGGTAATAGCTGGCTTGCTGCATGATACGGTTGAGGATACTTCTATCACTCTCGATGATATCCGAAGTGATTTCGGTGATGACGTGGCAAAATTGGTGGATGGGGTTACCAAGCTGACCCAGCTACCCAGGGTGTCGAGAGGTGACCAGCATCTCGAGGAAAAGAGCATTGAGGCAGAAGAACGCCAGATTGCGGACCGGCGTGGAGAGCCAAGCCCAGAGCACACGGCAGAACAACGCACGAAGAGCAGGCATTATGACCTGGTTTCGGAAACGCTGCGCAAGACATTCCTGGCGATGGGTGAAGACGTGAGAGTGGTGCTGATCAAGCTGGCCGACCGGTTACATAACATGCGGACGCTCGGCCACATGCCGGTGCAAAAGCGCCAGCGCATTGCCCAGGAGACATTGGATATATTTGCCCCACTGGCGAATCGCCTGGGTATCTGGCAGATGAAGTGGGAGCTTGAGGACCTGGCATTCCGTTATGTGAACCCGGAAAAATACAAGGAAATCGCCACCAACCTGGCAGAACGGCGTTTGGATCGTGAACGCGAGATGAGCGACATCATCGATCACCTCAATGAAATCATCTCACAATCGGGAGTTAAAGCTGAAATATCAGGAAGGCCGAAGCATATTTACTCGATCTATCGTAAGATGGTGCGTAAAGGGGTGCCATTCGACCAGGTACATGATATCCGGGGAGTACGTATCATTGTGCCCGATGTGCCATCAGCATACAGTGCGTTGGGGATCATCCACACCCATTGGCGACCCATTCCAGGGCAATTCGACGACTATATCGCGGTACCCAAGGATAACTTTTACCAATCACTGCACACGGCCGTGCTGTACGATGACGGGAAAACCCTTGAAATCCAGATCCGAACGCCTGAGATGCACCAAAATGCAGAGTTGGGTATTGCCGCCCACTGGAGATATAAGGAAGGTGCCCCCCGCGATGAAGCTTTTGAGAAGAAAATCTTGTGGTTCCGCTCTCTGATGGAGTGGCGGCAAGACGTGGAGGATGCCGGCGAATTTGTCGATAGCCTCAAGTCGGATGTATTTCAAGACCGGGTGTACGTTTTCACTCCCAAAGGAGATATTTACGACCTGCCAGCCGGGTCTACACCGATCGATTTTGCGTATCATGTGCACACGGATATCGGCAATCGTTGCAGGGGCGCGAAAGTCAACGGGAAATTAGTTTCCCTGGATTACGTTCTACGTACCGGTGAGCAGGTTGAGATATTAACTGCCAAGCGGGGGGGGCCAAGTAGGGATTGGTTGAACCCGAACCTGGGATTGGTAAAAACACAAAGAGCACGGGCGAAGATCCGTTATTGGTTCAAGAAACAGGCGCGCGAGCAGAATGTCAACCAGGGAAGGGATTTATTAGAGCGCGAGTTACGCCGCTTAGGAATCGGAGAGATCAATTTCGAACAGCTGGCACGCCAGTTTGATGTTAAAACTGTAGAAGATTTATTTGTCGCCATCGGTTGTGGGGATATCCCTCTCATTCGAATTGCTAACCAGCTGATGCAAAATGAGCAGGATGAAGAAGGCTTGAAGTTTGGCACACGACAGATCCCCGATACGGCAGGAGAAAGCCACGACACAATCACCGTGGTCGGGCTGAAGGGCTTGCTTACCACCATGGCACGCTGCTGCAACCCGGTACCAGGCGATGATATTATAGGTTATGTTACGCGTGGGCGCGGCGCTACCATTCACCGCAGCGATTGTCCTAATATCTTGCGGTTAAAGGAGAAGGAACGCCTGGTGCGAGTGGCATGGGGGGAGCCTAGACGCACCTATCCGGTGTCAGTGCGGGTAAAAGCTTATGACCGCGATGGTCTCGCACGAGATGTTTCGAATTTAGTAGCCAATGAGGGCATCAACATGGGCCTGGTGCAAGCCGGGGTAAACCATGATTCGAAGCTGAGCCTGGCGGTGCTTGACCTGGTATTGGAGGTAAAGGATATCGACCAATTAACCCGGGTGCTGACCCGCATCGAAGCCCTACCCAACGTGATGGAAGCCCATCGTGTGAGGCCCGGGTAATGTTTTTTACTTAGGGGAGCGTCTTCAAACCTTTTTCTTGCGAAGTACAGGTTGAAAAATTAAGATTGGGTGATATAATGTCGCCTCATATTTTTGATGGCGGCAACATGGTGAAATTCACCCTTGACAGATACTTTTCTGTTTACACTATCTGAGGTAAAATCTCTGCCGTCTGAAAAAGAGATCTTCTTATTGATCACAGGTCAGAAATTACTGGTAAGCAATAAATATCTTTCAGGAGGAATCAATGCCCCGAATACGATGCCATTACGTTGATTGTGTTTTCCTTGATGATGGGTATTGTGGCGCTGCTGCTGTAGAGATCGATCCTGACATGGGATGCATGACATATTCGCGCGCCAACGATGTGGAGACGGAAGATGAATGGGAAGAAGAGGAAGACGAAGTAGACGAAATGGATGATTGGGAAGATATGGACGTTGATGAGGATGACGACGATCTCTATCTGGACGAAGATGAATTTTAAGGCTCACATCATTTCACAATCAGTCACACATGAAAGAGCCTCCGTTTAATGGAGGCTCTTTAGATAAAAACTAACCGTGCCAATCTTTGATCATTTCGACATCTTAGCACCCATTTATGACCGATTTATCAAGCCAGCAGACCTGGACAGGTTTTGCTCCATTGCAGGTTTGCCAACCGCCGGGAGATTGTTGGATGCAGGAGGAGGAACGGGGCAAAAATCGCATCGATTGCTGAACATGGTGGATGATATCGTGATCGTCGATGCTTCCTGGGGAATGTTATCACAGGCCACCAAGAAGGATGGATTGCGGGTGGTGTGTTCACAAACCGAGCACCTGCCATTTGAGGATGGATATTTTGACCGGGTGATCATGGTGGATGTGCTTCACCACGTTTGTAACCAGCGATTAACAACCGGTGAGCTGTGGCGGGTAGTCAAACCGGGAGGGCGGATTGTCATAGAAGAGCCGGATATCAGGGCAGGTGCGGTAAAGGCCATTGCTGTCATCGAGAAATTGGCGTTTATGCGCAGCCATTTTCTAAATCCGCAGAAAATTGCTGATATATTCACCTATCCGAATGCAGTGGTCAAGGTTAAATTAGAAAATTCCATCTCGTGGATCGTGGTTGACAAGCAAATCAGCTGAATTGGCAAACCTATATGGGAGATGCCTGGCAGGGGATCAGCATATCCTGGGGAGCATCTCACCGGAGAGCATATCGACCAGCCGTGTAGTGCCCAAGGTTGTACGCAAGGTGACATGCTGGCCTGGCTCATCGGTCACCGTTCCAATGATCGAGGCATCGATGCCGAGGGGGTGGCTGTGCATTACCGCCAATAGCTCATCGGCATGGTCCTTGCCCACAATGGCAATCAACTTTCCCTCATTGGCGACGTATAGGGGATCAAAGCCCAACATCTCGCAGGCCGCTGACACCGCAGGTTTTACCGGAATGGAATCCTCGTGAATCTGGATTCCCACGTTCGATTGGATGGCGATCTCATTGAGGGTAGTGGCCAGCCCTCCGCGGGTGGGATCCCGCAAGACATGGATGTTATCGCTGACATGCAACATGGCTGAAACCAGGCTATTCAACGGGGCAACATCGCTGGATATCTGGGCATCGAAATATAATTCACCCCGGGCTGCCAATACGGCGATGCCATGGTCGCCGATTGTGCCGGATAGAAGAACGACATCCCCGGGTTGCGCATTGCTTCCGCGGATATTGACCATTTTGGGGATGATGCCAATACCGGTAGTATTAATATACAAGCCATCAGCCTTGCCCCTTTGGACAACTTTTGTGTCGCCGGCGATGACTTTAACTTGCGCTTCATGCGCAGCAGATTGCATGGATGCGATCACCCTGCCTAACAAATCAAAATCCAAGCCTTCTTCCAGGACAAAGCCTGCAGTGAGATACATGGGTTCGGCACCCATCATGGCGACATCATTTACCGTTCCACAAACCGCCAAGCGGCCAATATCACCACCGGGGAAGAACAGCGGCATGACCACATGTGAGTCGGTGCTGACTGCCAGCCGCAAAGCGTGTGGATCGTCACCCGATGGCAGGCTTACTACACCTGCATCATCTCCTGCCCTCAGGATGGGATTATCGAGGGGAGGTAGGAAAAGCTTCGAAATGAGCTCGTACGACATACGCCCGCCGCTTCCATGGCCAAGCACAACCTGGCGGTTGTGAAGCAGCGGAACCGGGCAAACCAATCCTTCGATATTAGGCATGGGATCTGTCATTGTGGCCTTCCATAGCGATAGTAAGCCGCACAGGCACCTTCAGATGAGACCATCGTAGCCCCGAGAGGATGCTCGGGAGTGCACTGGGATCCAAAAGCCGGGCAATTATAGGGTTTCTTCAAACCTTGCAGTATCTGCCCGGCGATACAAAGGGGTGATTCCTTCGGTTTTATCGCTTGAACTTGAAAACGTTCGGAAGCATCAAAATCCTTATAGTCAGAATTGAGCTTCCAGCCGCTGGCGGGGATATTTCCTATGCCGCGCCAGGTCTGATCGCATTCTTCAAAGACCTGGCTGATCAATTTTTGGGCCGGCTGGTTGCCTTCAAAGCTCACCACCCTGGCATAGGCATTTTCTACATCATATCTGCCCTTTTCCAATTGCTTGACAGTATACAGGATTCCCTGAGCGATATCGACAGGTTCAAATCCTGTGACCACGATGGGCACTTTATATTTTTGCGCAATAGGCGCATATTCCCAATAGCCCATCACTGCGCACACATGGCCGGCGGCCAGAAATCCTCTCACACGGTTGCTGGCTGAACCTAATATGACATGCATGGCAGGCGGGACCCTGACATGCGATACCAGCAGGCTGTAGTTTTTCAAGCCAAGCTTTTTTGCCTGAAATACGCTCATAGCATTGGCTGGAGCGGTGGTTTCAAACCCAATGGCGAAAAATACCACCTGTTTATCAGGATTTTCCTGGGCAATCTTGAGGGCATCCAATGATGAATACACCACGCGCACATCGGCACCAGAAGCCCGCATTGAGAATAGATCACGGTCTGAACCGGGCACACGCAGCATATCACCATAGGAGGTAAAGATCACCCCCGGTTGGGCGGCGATAGCAAGAGCTTTATCGATCATTTCCAGTGAGGTGACACACACCGGGCACCCAGGGCCATGCACGAGCTCGATGCCGGTTGGTAACAATTGATCCAAGCCATACCTCATGATGGAATGGGTCTGCCCGCCACAGATTTCCATGATCACCCATGGTCGATGAACTATGCGCGCAATCTCGTCCATCACCGTATGGACGCGGGTAGAATCACGATATTCGGCGATATATTTCATGTTTCAGTATCCTGCCTGGAAATCTCATCCAGAAGAGCCAGGGTTTCCATGGCTTCCTGCTCATCAATCAGATTCAAGGCAAAGCCCACATGGATGATGGTATAGTCGCCAACCTTGGCTTCGGGCACATAGGTGAGGCAGGCCTCCCGTATTACCCCACCGAAGTCAATCTTGCCC
>Ga0209609_10001665_pt1 | contig 12862 bp, 6 predicted proteins | sample LakKivw325mmetaG_FD_184136 | JGI IMG/M metagenome (GOLD analysis project Ga0209609, IMG submission 184136) | Anoxic lake water microbial communities from Lake Kivu, Rwanda to study Microbial Dark Matter (Phase II) - Lake Kivu water 325m metaG... | ecosystem: Environmental > Aquatic > Freshwater...
TGAAGGACCTGCTGGACAACATCGAACCTTGAGGGGGCAACCCCTCATCCCAACTCTCTCATCCCTAAACAATCTGTTTACAGCTTTCGATTTCTCTGAGCGGCGGCGCAGCACCTTGACACTGACCGTTTCTTCAGTTATAACCTCCGCCGTGCTCCCTCGCTTACTGGTGGATTGAACCATGAGAACTCAGGTCGTCATCGAGAATCCAGTCCTCAACTCAGCCTACGCGGAGCCGACGCGGCACTTCCGCTTCGACGAGGAAGGAATCACCGACCAGATTGAGGGATTCCGCCGCCCGAGCGCCTACTTCGTCCCGGTCCCTCAGCCGCGCAGACGCGGCAGACAGATGGTGCTGGACACCCAATGGACGAAGGACCGCGTGCAGGAAAACAAGCTCGTCAATCAGGTTCGCGAGAAGGTAGGCAAGTGGCGCAAAGGTCGCTATCTCGACGTTACCAAGACAACCGCCCGTCTGCTTGAGTACTGGCAACGCGAAGACCGCGACCGGAGGCTGTTCTTCTGCCAGGTCGAGGCACTGGAGACCGTCATCTACCTCACCGAGGTCGCGTCCAAGTATGGTGACCAGTGGATAGACAACTCGGTCCGCGAGGGCAACGCTGGCGCGAACCCGCTTCTCTATCGGATGGCCTTCAAGATGGCGACCGGGTCCGGCAAGACGGTAGTCATGGCGATGCTCATCGCCTGGCATGCGCTCAACAAGGTCGCCAACCCGCAGGACGCGCGATTCTCCGACACGTTCCTGCTGGTCACGCCCGGCATCACGATTCGGGACCGCCTGCGCGTTCTTCTACCCAACGCCCCGGACAGCTACTATGCCAAGTTCGACATCGCGCCTACTGAGATGCTGGCTGAGCTTGGCAAGGCGCGCATCGTCATCACGAACTTCCACGGGTTCCTGCTGCACGAACGTACCGAGGCGGGCAAGCTTACAAAAGCCATTCTCAAGCAGAATGAGTCCAGCCCGTTCACCGAGACACCGGACCAGATGGTGCGCCGCGTGTGTCGCGACCTTGGCAACAAGAACAACATCGTAGTCATCAACGACGAGGCCCACCACTGCTACCGGCACAAGGCCGGGGAGGAAACCGGCGAGAAGCTGGTGGGTGACGAGCGCAAGGAAGCAGAACAGCGTGAGAAGGACGCCCGCGTCTGGATAACCGGTCTAGAATCAGTGAAACAGAAGCTCGGGGTCAAGGTCATCTACGACCTCTCCGCCACGCCCTTCTTCCTGCGCGGGTCGGGCTACTCGGAAGGGACTCTCTTCCCCTGGGTCGTGTCCGACTTCTCGCTGGTCGACGCCATCGAGGCAGGAATCGTAAAGGTCCCGCGCGTACCGGTGGAGGACAACGCGATGACCGGCGAGATGCCGACCTATCGCGACCTTTGGCTGCGCATCCGCGAGGACCTACCGCGCAAGGGGCGCGCAACCGAGCAACTTGGCCGCGAACCCGTCCTGCCTAAGGAGCTTGAGGGGGCACTTCAGAGCCTGTACGACAACTACCAGAAGTACTTCCGCAAGTGGGAAGCCAACGCCGAGGCCCGCGCCCGCGGCTCAACGCCACCGGTGTTTATCGTCGTCTGCAACAACACCAACGTCTCCAAGCTGGTCTACGACTACGTCGCGGGCTGGGAGAAGACCCTGCCGGACGAATCAAAGGTGTTGGTGCCGGGCACGCTGCCCCTGTTCAGCAACGTGCAGGACGGCTGCTGGCTCGGCAAGCCGAACACAATCCTGATTGACTCAAGCCAGCTTGAATCCGGCGAGGCGATGAGCGAAGACTTCAAGAAGATGGCAGCAAAGGAGATTGAGGAGTTCAAAGACGAGTACCGACGCCGTTTCCCCGGCCGTGATGTCGCGAGCCTCACTGACGAGGACCTGCTCCGCGAGGTGATGAACACGGTCGGCAAGCCCGGAAAGCTCGGCGAGCAGGTGCGGTGCGTAGTCTCAGTCTCGATGCTCACCGAAGGCTGGGACGCCAATACTGTTACGCACATCCTTGGCGTGCGGGCGTTCCGTACACAGCTCTTGTGCGAGCAGGTCGTCGGTCGCGGCCTGAGACGTACGGATTTCGCGGTAGATGACAACGGGATGTTCCGAACTCAGTATGCCGAAGTCTACGGTGTACCATTCTCCTTCATCCCATGCTCCGGCGGCCCGGCCGACCCCCCACCGCCAGTGAAGGCGACGCGGGTGAAGGCACTCGAAGAACGCATCGCCCTTGAGATCACCTTCCCGCGCGTTGTCGGCTATCGCTACGAACTGCCGTCCGAGAAGCTGGACGTGAACTTCACGGCCGACTCCAACATGGCGCTCTCCACGCGGGAAATGCCGACGAAGACGACCGTGGATACAATCGTTGGTGCACGGGACGTGCATGGCTTGGAGTCCCTCAAGACCCGGCGAGAACAGGAAGTTGTCTTCGCCCTGGCCAAGATGCTTCTTGAGCGGTACTTCAAAGACAACGAAGACAACCTCAAACCCTGGCTGTTCCCGCAACTCGTTTCCATCTGCCGGCGCTGGCTGGCCGAGTGCGTCACCTGCAAGGACGACGCCTTCCCGCAGATGCTGCTCATTAAGGAATACGAACACGCCGCAGCCGAAATCCTCCACCAGTCTATCGTGAAATCCACTGCCGGTCGGAAGACCCTGCGGCCAATCCTGCGGCCCTACGAATGGGTCGGCTCGACTCAGTACGTTGGCTTCGACACCACTCGGAACGTGTATCCGACCAGCGCGAGTAGTTGCCATATCAACTATGTGGTCTGCGACACCGAGTCCTGGGAACAGAAGATGGCCCAGGCCCTTGAGGATATGAAGGAAGTGGCCTGCTACGCCAAGAACCAGAACCTTGGATTCGAGATACCCTACACGATAGACGGCGACGAGCGCTGGTATCGCCCGGACTTCCTCGTCCGGTACAGAATTCCCTCTCCCTTGAAGGGAGAGGGCAAGGGTGAGGGTGAAATCCTGAACCTCATCGTCGAGGTCTCGGGCGAACCGCGCCGCGACAAGGCGGCCAAGGTCACCACGACCCGCAACCTCTGGATTCCGGCAGTAAACAACGACGGCCGCTTTGGCCGCTGGGCGTTTGTCGAAGTGACTGACCCGTGGTGCGCGAAGAACACAATCAGGGCGGCGATGCAGAACAGCAAGGAGTGCTAGCGCATGTGGTGCTTCATGGATGAGTCATGGTCCGTCAAGAAGGACGGTCAGCACATTGGCGTGCTATTTGCGCTGACGATGCCCTACCCATCTCTCCGGCAGTTGGACACGATGTCCTACGCAGTCAGAAAGAAGTACTACGACCAACGGTACAAGAATGGCCACGCGAAGAACTACGAGCGCGAACTCAAGGGCAAGGACCTGCTTTCCGCCTGGACCTTCAAACTCATGGCAAAGAACAAGGGAGAGCCACCTGTCAACCACTGCGTGGCTCGGGAGATACTGACTTGGCTGGGAAACCGTCGTGACTCCCTCAAGATAGACGCGTTCGCGATGGTTGTGTACGGTGCCGACCCACGGCTTGAGTGCGTCGCGCCGAGGCAGCTTGAGTTGCCCTACCGTGAGTTGTTGCACCGCATATCCGTCTGTTGCCAGCATCGCAACCCGCACGGGTTCGCGACGCTGGTATTTGACTGCCGCGAGGTCGTCCAGAAGGCAAACGCGATTGCCCTTCGGAATTTCATTGCAGGAACCCGCATAGGCAACATCAATCCCTGTCCCTACTTCGCCGTCTCCAACGTCGAGCCAGCGATTCAAGTTGCTGACATCTGTGCCTACATCTTGGCTCGCAGGGCCGCTGGCGACAAGCGCTTCATAGATCCATGGTATTCCGAACTGAGGCGAGTTCAGTGGTCGGGGGAAGTGAATGGAGTGACCTGGTTTGGATATCGAAGATACGACCAAGCGGGCCCGCAGGACTTTCGCATCAGGCAGTCGTGGTGATTCCCCGTGCAAAAGAAAGGGGAGTTGGGTGATTCCTGGAAGGAACCGCGCTCGGACCGGGCAGGTCCGACGCCAACTCCATGACTATTATAGGTTCGGCGGCGGCCTTGTCAAACAATCTCGGATATTCGGGATCGCCGCCCGTCAAGCCCTGCAAATGCAATCGCCGCACCGAGGGATGGCGAAAGGTCTCTTTCTACATGGTAGATGAGTCTGCAACGACAGCAGCCGAATTGCCCATCATTTCAAGCTCGGCTGAAGTGCCATCCGGATGTGTTAGCAGTACGGTCCGGATTCCGGCCAATCGGGCCGGCTTCACGCTAACTGCCTACCCCGGCTGGACTTGCGGGAACCGGAGCGTTAGCGGAGTGTTAGTTTTGAGCGGTCTGGAAGGGTGGTGGCAATGGTAGTGCTCAGTAGGGATACGCTCTCCAACATCTTCTATGGCGCAAGGCCTGCACTCGGCGAGGTCTTCTCCTTCATGCACATGAACCGGACAGGGGTCGCCGATGCCGACGTGCCGCAGTCGTCGCAGGCCCTTGCCCTCGACGTGTTCGGCACGCTCAAACACTGCCGTTCGCGCGACCGTATCTGCGACCAGATTGCGATTCTCCTGGAAGTGCCGAACGGGGGGCCGTGGGACATTCACCTTGAATACGTTGACCCGGACAACATTCTCGGAGAGAAGCAGCACCAGACGCAACTGGATGTGGTTATGTTCGGAAGTCGAAGCCTCATCGCCATGGAGTGCAAGTTCGCCGAGAAACGGCTGGACCCGTGCGGTCAGACCGGCAAGACCGGCAAGGGATTGGTCCAGTGCAATGGGAACTACGAGACGCAGACCAACCCGTCCAACGGCCGTGCTGCTCTGTGCGCCCTGACCGGGAAGAAAATCCGTTATTGGGAATACGTCCCGCGCGTATTTCGCCTCTCGGCGGACGAAGCGCGTCGGCTCTGCCCTTTTGCCGGTGCTCGGTACCAGTGGATGCGAACGCTGGTGACGGCCTACGCACTCGCCGAGAAGCGTGGACTCACACCCGCAGTCGGACTGGTTCACGTTGACCGCCGCTCTATGCCGTTGCACGCACGAATCAAGGACGAAGCGCCTCGAATGAAGGAGTTGCTCACCGGCGCAGTCAAGTGCGAGCTCATGCGCTACGAGAAGATGGCCGGTGTGTTCGAGGCCGCCGGCGACCCCAGCGAACGCGGTCTGTTTCAGGATTTGCACCAATGGGTCGAAGCCAAGGTCAACTGGGTTGAGGCCAGACTGGACAATGAGCGCGCAGGAAGAAAGACCCGCGCGAGGTAGGAGATCTTGATGCCCCCAAAGAAACCCAACGGCAGGCAGGTTCCGGTTTCGTCTCTGAAGCATAAGGACAAGCGGACCAATATCCCAACCCGCGAGTTGCAGGATTTTGTGAAGGATGAAGAGAAGAGCCCGAAGACGGTGAGCTATCCGGGCCTGCTCTACGCCCGGGACCCGTCGCTCGACCCGCAGCTCGTCTGGAAAGGCAAAGACGAGCAGGACCAGAAGCCGCTCGAAGTGCCCGCAGTGCCGGTCTACATCCAGGAGAAGATTCACCCGCAAGCCATCGTCGAGCAGGTGAAGGCCGAGGCCAAGAAGGCCGCGCCGAAGATGGCCGACCTCTTTGGCGACTTCAACAACATCAAGTTCGAGGACATGGTTGACTTCTACCGCCACGAGCAGAATTGGTCCAACCGGATGATTCTCGGCGACTCGCTTCTCGTGATGACATCATTAGCCGAAAAAGAAGGCCTCAAGGGCAAGGTCCAGATGGTCTACATCGACCCGCCCTACGGCATCAAGTTCGGCTCCAATTGGCAGGTCTCGACCCGCAAGCGCGACGTGAAGGACGGTAAGGCCGAGGACACCGTGCGCCAGCCCGAGCAGATTCGCGCCTTCCGCGACACTTGGCAATACGGCATCCATTCCTACCTTGCCTACATGCGCGACCGCCTCGTAGCCGCACGCGAGCTCCTGTCCGAGACCGGCTCGGTCTTTGTCCAGATTGGCGACGAGAACGTACATCTGATCAGAAGTCTGATGGATGAGGTCTTCGGTGCGGAAAACTTCGGGCAGCTGATCCCCTTCCGCAAGAAGCTCATGCCGCTGGGGGCGACGCTCGTCGAGGGTATGTGCGACTACCTACTCTGGTACTGCAAGGACAAACCCTCCGCAAAGTTTCACCCGCTCTACCGGATACTCGAACCCCTGTACACGTCGCGATGGACGAACTACGAGAAGCCTGACGGAAGCCGATGCCGCTTGTCGCGCGCCCAGATTGAAGATCCCGGCACGCTCCCTGACGGCTCGAAAATCTACAGACTCGTCTCGCAACGAGCCCCGTCGTTCTCTCCGGCTGGTGTCTATGAATTCGCCTACCAGGGCGCTGCGCTAGTCCCGCCGAAAGGCGGCTGCTGGGTGACCCCACATGACAAGATGGTTAGGCTGTCGTTGTCCGCGAGACTCGAAAAAGAGGGCGACAACCTCAGCTATGTCTACTTTCACGCAGACTTCCCGCTGTCGAAGCTCAGCAACATGTGGGACGATACGTCTCCGACACAGGACAAAAACTACGTGGTGCAGACCTCGACAGGCGTCATCGAACGGTGCATGCTGATGACAACAGACCCGGGTGACCTTGTGCTTGACCCGACGTGTGGGAGTGGAACGACCGCGTATGTGGCGGAACAGTGGGGACGCAGGTGGATCACGATGGACACGAGCCGGGTTGCGCTGGCTTTGGCCAGGACGCGGCTGATAGCGGCGAAGTTCCCCTACTACCTGCTGTCGGACACGCGTGAGGGGTACGACAGAGAGCAGGGACTGAGCGCGAGTCTGGTGCCTGCTGGAGACCGCAAGTTCGGCACCGACATCCGCAAGGGCTTCGTGTACAAACGCGTGCCGCACGTGACTCTGAAGTCCATCGCCAACAACGACGAGAGAGACACCATCCACGCGAAGTGGCAGGAGAAGCTGGAGCCGCTACGCAAAGAGTTCAACAAGGCGACGAGGCAGGCTTGGGAGGAATGGCAGATTCCTCGTGAGGCCGATGCGAAGTGGTCGGACAAGGCCAAGCAGGCGCACAAGGAGTGGTGGAGACTGCGGCGCGAGCGGCAGCAGGAGATTGACGCCTCGATTGCGAAGCATGCGGACACCGAATTGCTCTACGACCAGCCGTACGAGGACAACAAGCGCATCCGGGTATCTGGTCCCTTCACGGTCGAGAGCCTGTCGCCGCACCGGACTCTCGGTGTGAGCGAAAAAGGGGACAGTCCCTCGAAGCGGCGCGAGGAACGCGCCGCGGTACAGTCCCCATTTTCGCCCGAAGGCGACACGACCCAGTTCGTCACCCTCATCCTCGACAACCTCAAGAAGGCCGGTGTGAAGAGCACGGATAAGAAGCTGCGCATCGTCTTTGACCGGCTGGAGCCGTTTGCAGGAACGTGGCTGCACGCGTCGGGCGAGTTCACCGAGTCAGAAACCGGCAAGCGGAAACGGATTGCTGTTTCGATTGGGCCGGAGCATGGCACGGTCAGCCCGGAGCAGGTGAAGGAGGCAGCAAAGGAAGCAGTGCAGGGCGTCGGCTATGACGTGCTGGTCGTCTGTGGCTTCGCCTTTGACCCCTACGTGCGCGAGGAAGTTAAGCGATACGGTCGCCTGACCGTGCTGCCTGCCCTGATGAATCCCGACCTCTCGATGGGTGAGGAACTGCTGAAGAAGACCGGCGCGGCCAATCTGTTCATGGTGTTCGGCGAGCCGGACGTTGCGCCGCTGGACCCGAAGTCAGGCAAGCTGCTGCCGCAGAAGGATGGGAAGTACTCCATCGAGATTCGTGGCCTGGACGTCTACGACCCGACGACCGGCGAGATTCGCTCGAACAAGACCGATGACATCGCCTGTTGGTTCATCGACACCAACTACAACGGCGAGAGCTTCTTCGTGCGCCACGCCTACTTCTGCGGTGACCAGGAGCCGTATGACCGCCTGAAGCGCGCCCTGCGGGCCGAGATAGACGAGGCGGCATGGAGTGCGCTCTACTCGACCAAGAGCATGCCGTTCGACAAGCCCAAGACCGGCAAAGTCGCGGTCAAGGTCATCAACCACTACGGTGACGAAGTGCTCAAGGTGCTGACCGTCACCGCGGCAAGCTAGCAAGCTCACATAGCGCCGGCCCGAGACCGGCAGGGGTACGTATCCGAACGGCCACCCGGGAATGGGTTTGTATACTTCTTAGGATACAAGCTCAGAAGGCGGTTTCTTGGCCTATCTGCTTGTGGCGTGAGGGGTTAGGCCAGGTGCGGCGAAACTGACGCCCCCGCCTACCGGACAGTATACAGGATTCAGTAGACAGCAGTCAGGCAGGTTGTCTCGGACATTGTCTGGAGGAGTCCTTCGTCCATCGTCTGGCGGGCAGTCTCGGAGGTTGTCTCGGACATAGTCTGGGGAAGTCCTTGGTCCGTAGTCCCGTGGGCAATCCGGCGAGCTGCTCGGTAGATTGCGTGGACCGCTGCTCTGCGGGTTCTCCCGCAGATTACCCGGAGAATTGCTCTGGAGGTAGTCCTCGGAGCAATCTGCCGAGCAATGGGGCGAACAGTCTCCGCGGCTGTTCGGAGAGCAATCCGCTCGGTGGGCAATGCAGTCAATGACCAATGGCCAATGACCAATGGCCGGTGAACGGGCCGCGGTATCTTAGTCCAACTTGACTGTCTTACGGGCGAGCGTGGCGTCGTCGCTCACAAGCCGCCAGAAGAAAACGCCCGGCGCAACGCGCCGCCCCTGCCCGTCCCGGCCGTCCCAGGTCAGGGAATAGGTGCCGGGCGCGAGGGACTGGGGGCCAGAGAGTGCCCGGACGAGAGCGCCAGTCGCGGAGCGAATGGTGACGCTTGCCAGCATCTGGCGCGGGATGCTGAACCGGATCGTGGCCTGGCCGCGCATCGGGTTCGGCATGACGCGGTCGAGCGAGAGAGCTTCCGGCAATCGCGGCTGTTCCTCGACGCCGGTGTAGACTCCGACCACAACCGAGTCCTGTAGCGCGTCGTTTGCCGGGTTTAGGTCGGTTGCGAGCAGCGTGGCGCAGGCAACGGGGAAGGCGCCAAGCGCAAGCGCGGTCCATTCCGCGAAGTCAATCGTGTCGCGCGCCCCGGCCGCCAGCGCAATGGACACCGTGTCCGCGTAGTCGGCGCCGATGGTGAACCGCGTATCGAACGTCTCGGCGGTCGTGCCGAAGTTCCGTATCACGGCCCGCGGCGTGGTCGCCGCGCCGGAGTCGACCGTATCCGGCGGCGCGAGCAGTTGGGCGCAGGCGACGTCGCGCACGCGCACATTCACCATGCCTTGCTTGTAGTCGTTGCCCGGGAAGCTGTCGCCGTTCAAGGCCGTGGAGCAGCGGGTGACGTTGATTCCGCGCGCGGTCGCGGTCCAGGTCGCGAAGCTCACCAGCGCTGAATCGTCGGGTGCGAGGTCGGGCACGTTCTGAGTGTCCGCGTACGCACCGGCGCGGAAGAACACCGGGAAAGACGCGGGGTTATAGCCGTAGTTCTTGACCCGAACTTGCGGAGAGGTAGAGGTACCTGAGTCGACGATGCCGGTCGGCGCGATAATACTGGTGATGCCGGCGTCGAACTGCCTCGGGATTCTGGCTCGCGCGAATACCGCCGTGTTGTAGTCCGGAATGCTCACCGGCGTGTCGATGGAGACGCCGGTAACGTCCCAGGCGAAATGCTCGCCCGCGAAGTAGTTGATGGCGCCGGTCTTTGAGTCCGAGACGCCGTCAATCGCCCGCACGAAGACTGAGTCGGCCTGGCCGCCCGTGATGTACGGCTCACCCTCGGTCATGTCGAAGACGAGGTTGTGGCCGGGGAACGCGCGGTCGGTCTTCGGATGACGCCACGTCCGGAAGTCCTTGGCCCAGCGCGGGGACAGCGTGCTGCCTACGCCGAGGCGGATGCCGATTTTGTCCCGGGCCGGGTGGGTGATTTTCACCCGGCCGTACATGGTCGGCGAGTAGTCGATACGGTCGTCAAGGTAGTAGCCGGCTTGTCCGCTGAGCTTCTCGTTCGTCGCCGCTTCGTAGGACATCCACCAGTATCCGGACTGGCCCCAGCCCTTCCCCCATGAGTTAATCATCTTGAACGCGCCCGTCCCGTCGTGCGTGGACTTACTGTCGTCGTAGCCGATGATGGTTACGGCATGGCCGCCGCGGTCCCCACCATAGGTGTCGGCCACGCAGTAGGTGTAGTTGAAGTCATCGATGTTGTCGAAGTTGGAATAGACCTCGATGCTGATGACCGTTGTGTAGCCGCTATCGAGGCGCTGCTTGGCCATGTCGACGCCTGTGGTGTCGTTCATTTCGAACCAGTGGGACGTGCTGCCGCGGTACGGTATGGCGCGAGCATAGGCCGATTCGGACGGCCACGTTGTGTAGTCGTCATCGTCGTAGGGGCAGTCGGACATGGTCGCGCAGCCCTGGGCGGATATGAGCGAGAAGGCATCGGAGAAGCCCGAGCCCGAGTCCGCGCCGCCGTTAATCTGGTTGTAGACGAACGCCGGACTGAACTGGTGATTGGTCGTGGAGTCGTTCCAGTGATGCTCGACCCATTCGTAATGGGTCTTCTGGTAGTACCCGATGGCCCATGCCGTGCACGACCCCTGCTGGCCCTGGTCTCCGACCGGGGGCATCTGGTCGGACAAGTCGACCGAGAGGACGGCATCAGCCGGCCGAGGGCCCGGAGCTACCGAAGCGGGTTCGTCCTGGACCATCCACGGAATCGTGCGCGGGTCCTCGCGGATAAGACCGCATGGATGCAACGGTTCAGCCCGGGCCATGGCCTGGGCTAGTAGCACTGCGGCAAACAGGAGAAGACTGCGGGGACAGACACTAGAGCTCATGTGAGTTCCTTCCAAAGATAGGCGGCGAGGACCGTCGTGAAAACAGGAGAACGCGAATTCAGGCATGGCGGAGCCGACGAGCCGTTGCTTGTGGCCCGTGCCACGGACAGCGTCACTGATGTAGTCTACCGGAGTATGTACGGACATCAAGGTTGGCAGCGGTCCGGAGTCAGGATCGGGGCGAGCAGGAGGAGCCGGGACTGGGGCGAGGGGGCAGACCCTAGATGGCGTTGGGCGTCAGTGGTGGAAGAGACGGAGCCCGGTAAAGACCATGACCATGCCATACTCGTCGGCGGCGCGGATGATGCCTTCATCGCGCGAGGAGCCGCCGGTCTGGACCACGTAGCGCACCCCGGACCGGGCGGCCCGGTCGATGTTGTCGCGGAACGGAATGAAGGCATCCGAACTCAGGGCCACACCATCGAAGCGGGCGAGCCACTCCTGCTTCTCTTCACGCGAGAGCGGCGCCGGAACGGCGTTGAAATGGAGCCGCCATGCCGCGACCTCGGCCTCGGTCGCGTCTTCTTCCAGGTACAGGTCGATTGCATTCGCCTTCTCGGTGCGGCTGGTGCCCTTCTTGAATTCAAGGCCGCGCAGCTTCGGGTGAAGACGGAGCAGCCACTTGTCGGCCTTCGCACAGGCGATACGAGTGCAGGCGATGCGCGATTGCTGCCCAGCACCGATGCCAATGACCTGGCCGTCATAGGCGACGCAGACCGAGTTGGATTGGGTGTATTTCAGGGCAAGCGTGGCGATGAGCATGTTGTTGTGCGCCTCGCCCGTAATCTGCTTCTTGACAGTGACGACCTTGTCCAGCAGCGCAGGCGTGATAGGCGCGTTGTTGCGGGTCTGCTCGAGCGTGACGCCGAAGACCTGCTTGCTCTCGAGTTCGGGCGGCCGAAAGGACGGGTCAATCTCGAGCACCGGATAGGCGCCGTTCTTCTTGGCCTTGAGGAGCTTGAGCGCGGCCGGCTCATATCCGGGTGCGATGCAGCCGTCCGAGACCTCGCGGCTGATGACCTTGGCGGTAGACTCGTCAGCGGTGTCGGAGAGCGCAATCCAGTCGCCGAACGAGGCCATTCGGTCCGCGCCGCGCGCTCGGAGGTACGCCGTCGCGAGTGGTGATAGCTCGACGCCGGCGACGAAGCAGGACTCGGCCAGCTCGGGTGATAGCGGCCTGCCGGTTGCGGCGCCATCTGGCGATACATGTTTGAACGAGGCGGCTGAGGGCAGGCCGGTGAGTTGCTTCATCTCGGAAACCAGTTGCCACGAATTGAGTGCGTCGAGCAGGTTCACGTAGCCGGGCGAGCCGGCAAGGACCTTGAATGGAAGCTTGCCCTCAGGTACGTATGCACGGGCCGCGCTTTGGTGAGGATTGACGCCGTAGCGGAGCTTTATCTGGTCCATCGAATTCACCTTAGCGCAGCAGGCGGCAAAGTCAAGCGCAGGAGGTGACCAGGGCCGCAAGCCCGGGAGCAGGCGCATGTCGGAATCCCGCGAACAGCTGAACCGCGGAACCCATTGAGAACACTGAGCGGGCGGAGCCTGCATTTCGATGCCGTTTCCTTGCTCGGCGTGTTGTGCAGTTCAAGGTCGGATCCAGGGGAGCCCGGTCGCTTGACCTCCGGCAGTAGTGGGGTACAATCGCAACAATGTCACCCAGACAGCACGCCCCAGCTGACGTGGGCCAGGCCCCGACCCGGTCGGCTGTGTGGTACTTCAAGGAGAAGCGAGTCGTGCTTCTATCCGCCCACGGCCTGGCTAACGGCCGGTTCGAGTCCGAGGGCGAAGCCCTCCGGGCGGCCCGCGCCAGGCTTTTGCGCGCAGGACTCTGGGGCCGACATACCGCCGACGCCGTACGGCGCAGGTTCCGAGCCGAGTTGCGCCGGGCGGGCGGGCCGCCGCCGCGGGCGTACTGGACCCGGAGCGAAGACCGGGTCATCGAGCGCTTTGCTCGCGCTGTGGTCCGGCACGAGCAC
>Ga0209609_10001666_pt1 | contig 12861 bp, 14 predicted proteins | sample LakKivw325mmetaG_FD_184136 | JGI IMG/M metagenome (GOLD analysis project Ga0209609, IMG submission 184136) | Anoxic lake water microbial communities from Lake Kivu, Rwanda to study Microbial Dark Matter (Phase II) - Lake Kivu water 325m metaG... | ecosystem: Environmental > Aquatic > Freshwater...
CCCGGGAGAACCCCGGGGGATTGCGGAGCCTGTTCCGAGTAAAACGAGAAATCTCACTCCTCGCAATGGCACAACGGATTGCCAGAGCCTGTTTAAACTTAAGATGAGCTGTGACTCCATACTTCGAAGTATCCACCATCTATCTGAACTACATCAGAGGTCAACTACACCGTGTCTTATATAGAAAAGCCCCTGCCAAAGATTCGAGGGCTATCCATCAATTTACCTGAGTTTGGCTAGAGGTGAGATCAATTCCTCGTCCTTCCTTAATTCCATGATGCGGTCACGGATGAGGGCAGCCTTCTCAAACTCTAGATTCTTAGCCGCTGCTTTCATCTGGGACTCAAGTTGTTTGATGAGGCGAGGTATCTCTTCTCTGGAAATAGGGGTGACCATGTAAGGGATTCGAGTTTCGGCAACTGCTTGAACTCGCTCAGTTATGTCCTTGATTGCCTTTTTAATTCCCTGTGGGGTTATACCTCGCTCCTTGTTATAAGCTTCCTGAATCTTCCGTCGGCGGGAGGTCTCCTCTATCGCTTTACGCATGGAGGTAGTAATAGAGTCAGCATACATTATGGCATGAGCCTTCACATGTCTAGCAGCCCGCCCCATTGTCTGGATAAGCGCTTCCTCTGACCTGAGATAGCCTTCCTTATCGGCATCGAGTATGGCTACCAAACTTACCTCGGGTAAATCCAATCCCTCACGAAGCAAATTAATACCCACAACCACATCATAAACGCCGAGGCGAAGGTCACGGAGAATCTCCACCCTCTCCAACGTCTCCACCTCAGAGTGAAGATAATGAGTCTTTATTTCCATCTCCCTGAGGTAGTCACTTAATTCCTCAGCCATCCTCTTGGTCAAAGTAGTCACCAAGCAACGCTCCCCTTTACCCACCCTGGTTTTTATCTGATAAATGAGGTCGTCAATTTGCCCTTTGGTTGGCTTGACCTCTATGCTAGGCTCAAGCAGCCCGGTAGGTCGGACCAGTTGCTCAACCACCTGTTGGCTATGCTCATATTCGTATGGTTTCGGGGTAGCTGAAACATAGATAACCTGCTTGATGCGTTCCTCGAATTCCTTAAAATTCAGTGGGCGGTTATCTAAAGCTGAAGGAAGGCGAAAACCATAATCAACCAGAGTCTGCTTCCGCGAGATGTCGCCATGATACATGCCTCTTATCTGAGGTAGGGTCATATGTGACTCATCAATGAACATCAAGAAATCATTGGAAAAATAATCAAGCAAAGTCCATGGTGTGCTTCCTGGAGCGCGCCGCTGAAGGTGCCGAGAGTAATTCTCCACCCCAGTGCAATAACCCACCTCTTGAAGCATCTCAATATCGTAGTTAGTTCGTGCTTCAAGCCGTTGAGCCTCGAGAAGCTTACCCTGAATCCTTAACTCTTTTAGCCTCTCCTCTAACTCAGCCTTAATATCTTCGATCGCCGCCATCAGTTTATCATAGGGGGTAACGAAGTGCTTAGCGGGATAAATATCCACTTGGTCAAGGTGAGCCAGCAACTCACCGGTAAGGGGATCAACCTCTACAATGCGGTCAATTTCATCCCCCCAGAATTCGATTCTCAGGGCTGTTTCTTCGTAGGCTGGCTGGATTTCCAAAGTGTCACCTCGGATACGGAATTTACCTCGGGTGAGCTCAAAATCGTTCCTCTCATATTGCATATCCACCAAGCGGCGAACCAGCTTATCTCGCTTGTAATTCCCGTTCCTTTTCACAATAAGAGCGAAACCATGATATTCCTCAGGTGGCCCCAGACTATAAATACAGGAGACCGAAGCTACTATAATCACATCCCGGCGCTCAAAGAGAGCTCTAGTAGCTGCATGGCGTAGCTTATCAATTTCTTCATTGATATCGGTTTCCTTCTCAATATAGGTACCAGTACCGGGAATATAAGCCTCTGGCTGATAATAGTCATAGTAACTAACAAAATACTCCACAGGGCTATCGGGGAAGAATTCCTTGAACTCGGTGGCTAGCTGGGCAGCTAAAGTTTTGTTGTGACAGATAACCAATGTAGGCCTCTGCACCCTCTCAATAACGTTAGCCATGGTAAAGGTCTTACCGCTACCAGTGACACCGATCAGCGTTTGCTGTTGATAGCCTCTCTCCAGCCCACTAACCAGCTTATCTACCGCCTGTGGCTGGTCTCCAGTAAGACGAAAATCAGAAACTATCTTGAAGGAAGGCATTTGAGTTCACTCGCCACTACCCCTGCCTGTCTCGCTTGCTGAATATTCCTGTTGCTCTTCAAGAAGTGACAATTGAGCTTTGATATTTCTTTTTTCGTAATTTCTCAGCCTTAATTTATACTTCATCTCAATCTTACCTTCATTCAGTCTGTCAAGAATCATTTTATGATATTTCTCGTCAATCTCAGCGGAGATATAGTGTCTTTTGAGAATTTTGCATACTTCTATTTCAGAGCCACTACCACCAAAGAGAATCAAAACGATATCGCCCGGTAAGGTACAAGATTTTATTAACATCTCAGAAAGTTTCTGGGGAATCTGGCACGCATGAAATGTTTTTTCCTTACTTACATTTTTGACCAAATTGAAATAAACCCAGTCATAAGGCATTCTCCCCCTCGATCCGTTTGCCAAGTTTCTTAAAATCCGCCTATCGGTTGGGTTCTGATAAGGAACCGCTATGTTATCTTTGTAAAATTTGTTGTTTTTCGTCTTGTGGCAGTGCAAAATACTTCTGTGGGCAGTAGTAAAGCGTTTAGGTGTGTGCCCCACATTTGTGTTATATACCCATACATAGTCAGAAACTCTATAGCATGCCTCATCCAAGTATCTCACCCTTAAATAGGCGTTTTGTTTTGGGTAGTTTACCAAGAACATATTTCCCGTATCCTTTAGAACCCTCAGGGATTCTCTCGCCAACTCTATATACCATTCGATATATTCATCAAAAGTTTTTGTATAAGATTTATCACCGTATTTCACCCCAACATTGTAATCAGGGTCACCATAGACCATATCAACACTTCCACTAGGTAACTCTTTTAGGAGGTCAAACACGTCTTCTAGAAAGACTTTATTTAGGTATTTTTCAATACTCATTCTTATATTTTAGACCTCCTTCAAATAGTTGTATAATTTTGCTCGTCCCTCATAATTCCAGTAAACAATATCTTCCATAATAAACATCCATTTTATGACTTTTAACAGGATTTCAACCTTTGCCCCTGTTTGAAAGGAAGTCAGCAGTTTGGGATGGCTTTGTAATACCCGATTAACATCACTTTCTACACAGTTATGTATTTCGGTAATGGCTTGTAGCACTTCATCAAAAATTTGTGGATTTTCACGCTTCTTATTCTTTATGTCCGAGGCAATTTCATCATGGCTTCCTTTCCCAAGGCCTAAATCCAGTGTCACACTCACTTTAAAGTCAAAGTTCCATTTACGGAGTCCGCCTGGCCTGAGGATAAAAAGTTGTTGATTATCAGGTAGTTTTTCCACAGGATACCAAAATTGCACTCCCTTGCCTCTCTGCTGCCACTCTGTGTTTATGAATACATTGATAATCTTTCTCACTATTTCGTGCCGAGACAATGAGCCTTTTATCTCAATGAAATCACAAACAATCTTTCTAGTCATTTTCACCTCCCCGCCAGTTGTTGCAGCGCCATTTTAACCTTTTCCTCCAGGCTTAGCTCCTTAGAATCGGGTAGGCTGGAGATAGCTTGGGTGGCTTCCCTTAGGGAATAGCCCAAATTGGTTAGGGCGGCTATGGCATCAGCATCTTCCGCAGCTAAAGGCAAGAGGGCTCCTTTCCATTCTCTTTCTAGCTTACCCTTTAGCTCAACAACCAGGCGGCCAGCTATTTTTTTGCCAATGCCAGGCACCTGGCTGATAATATCCACATTACCGCCGGTGATAGCCATAGCAAGCTGCTCAGGATTCAAGGCAGAGAGTAACGCTAAAGCTGTCTTGGGGCCGATTCCTGAAACAGAAATGAGGTTCTTGAACAAAGCTAGCTCTTCCTCAGAGGCAAAGCCATAGAGAGAGACATTATCCTCCCTCAGGTGGAGATGAGTATAAAGGGAGACTTTATCCTTTATTGCTCCCAGTTGGCTCAAAGTTGAGCCGGGAACATGTACCTGAAAGCCTATGCCACCCACATTGATGATGACCGAGTCAACGCCCCGATATTCCAACGTCCCTTCTAGAGTAGCTATCATTTCGATATCTGTTTAGCGAGCCACTGACTAAGGCGGCTCTGCTGAATATGGCAAATGGCTATAGCCAAGGCATCGGTAGCATCACTAGGCTGAGGAAGCTGAGGAAGTCCAAGCTGGATTTTCACCATTTCCTGTACTTGCTGTTTATCGCTTCGCCCGTAGCCGGTTACCTGCTTCTTTACCTGAGCTGGTGAGTAATAGTGGATAGGTAATTCCCGGTTAGCTGCTGCTAGGATGGCTATAGCTTGTGCCCTACCTATAGCAAATGCCGAGTGCACATTAAGACCGATAAAAGGCTCTTCAATAGCTACCTCGTCTGGCCTATGCTTGGCAATAATTTCGCTTAATCCAACATATAAAGAGCACAATCTTTCCTCCATAGGCATTCGAGGCGGGAAATTGAGTACCCCACAATCCACCACCTGTATTTCTTCCTCGGCATCCACCACACTATAGCCTAACTTTATAGTCCCGGGGTCAATGCCAAGAATGCGCATGCTATACTTGACCGCGCAGCTTCTCTAGAGTGGCATCAGAGAAGTCAACATTGGAGAACACATGTTGTACATCGTCTAGCTCCTCGAGATGGTCGAGGAGGCTCAATGCCTGAGCTGCTTCCTTTTCATCCAATAACATTGTCGTTTTAGGTATCAGGGAGAGCTCCGTAGAGATTATATGTTTTCCCTCTTCAATGGCTTTTCTTACCTTTTCCAAATCCTGTGGTTGAGTGTAGATTTCAATATAGCCCCTTTCCGTCTTAACATCTTCGGCTCCAGCATCGATAGCCTGCAAGGCTATTTCTTCAGCATCCGAGCCATCGCTTTCCACAGTAATTACCCCTTTACTTTCAAAGAGCCATGAGACACAACCACTCTCACCCAGATTACCGCCATGGCGTGTGAAAAGGCGACGCACATCCTGAATAGTACGGTTACGATTGTTAGTCAATGCTGCTACCAAAACCGCTATGCCGTTCGGTCCGTAGCCTTCAAGGGTTACCTCGGCTAAATCAGCTGCCTCAACTCCGCCGCCGGCACGCTTTATAGCCCGGTCAATATTCTCCAGGGGCATGTTATTATCACGGGCCTTCTGCACTGCTAACCTTAACTGGAAATTGCTTTCTGAATTGGGCCCGCCCTGCCTCACCGCCACCATTATTTCCCGAGCAAGCTTGGTAAATAACTCCCCCCGCCTGGCATCAGCTACCCCTTTCTGCCGTTTAATCTGTGACCACTTAGAATGTCCCGACATAGTTACTCCTTAAATTGATTTTACATCGCAAACCCCAAAAGGTAAAGTGAATAGAGGGATTGTTTATTTTGTCACCCTGAGCGATAGCGAAGGGTCTAGATTCTTCGCTGCGCTCAGAATGACAAGTAGGCATGGCAAACAATCTCAATAGACGCGGGCCAGATTTCTTGCTATATTGGGTCTATGTTTGAATTAATTCCCTCAGGCACTATTACCTCAGCAAAAGGGTTTCTAGCTGGAGCAATTCACGCTGGGATAAAGACCAAGGATAAACTTGATTTAGCCATTCTTTACTCTGAGATGCCCTGTATCGCTGTCGGCCTCTTTACCACTAATCGGATTAAATCAGCGCCAGTTATTCTATGCCAAAGGAGGCTAATTAAAAGACAAGCACAGGCAATCGTGGTAAATTCAGGATGTGCCAATGCCTGCCTTGGTGAGCAAGGCATAGCCGATGCCTCAGAAATGGCGAGCTTAACAGCGAGAAAGTTAGCTATCAAGGCTGAAGATGTCCTTGTAGCTAGCACGGGCATAACTGGGATACCACTGCCTATGGATCGTATAAGATATGGAATTAAAGAGACAGAGCTTAATGAAGATGGAGGTCACGATTTTACTAAGGCAATAATGACTACCGATACCAGGCCTAAGGAAATAGCAGTTAGGGTTGATGTGGAGGGAAGTAAATTCATCATCGCTGGGGTAGCTAAAGGGGCAGGCATGATCCACCCTAATCTGGCTACTATGCTCTGCTTTATAGCCACTGATGCCCTAGTAGATGCCGACTTTCTACAATCATCACTGCAGGAGGCAGTAGATACCTCTTTTAACATGATTAGCATTGATGGTGACACCAGTCCCAGCGATTGTGCATTTTTACTAGCTAACGGTTTGGCTGGTAATAAAATCATCAGCTTTGGCAATGGTGGAGCTTTCCAAGGGGCCTTGGATGAGGTTTGCACTTATTTGGCTAAGTCGATCGCTCGAGATGGCGAAGGGGCCACCAAGCTTATAGAAGTTACCGTGGAAGGAACTATAAAGCAGTCTGAAGCTCGCCAGGCAGTTCGAACTATAGTTAGCTCGCCGCTGGTGAAAGCAGCCATACATGGTAATGACCCTAACTGGGGACGCATTGTTGCTGCTCTAGGAAGAAGTGGGATAGAGCTAATAGAAGACAAACTGGATGTCTATTTGAACGACACTTGCGTCATGAAGCAAGGTTGCTCCGCACCCTTCAACAAGGAAGAAATGAAAATAGCCTTGAGCAACAGTGATAGCGTGATTATCAAGGTATGCCTAAACTTAGGAGAGGCCAAGGCTACTGCTTGGGGCTGTGACCTATCTGAGGAATATGTTAGGATAAATAGCGCTTATTCAACGTAATGCAGAAGAATACTATTGTAGTAAAGATTGGTGGCAGCATTTTGGGCAATCAGGACACCACCTTAGAAGACCTGGTAGAGCTTCAAAAGCAGGGAAAATCCCTGGTTGTGGTTCATGGTGGTGGTCAAGTGGCTTCTGAGTGGCTTGCCAGGCTTGGTATCTCCACCAGCTTCATAAAAGGATTAAGAGTTACTGATGCTGAGACTTTAAAGGTAGTGGCGGCAGTGTTTGGCGGCTTAGTTAATAAAGAATTGGTAGTAGCCATTCAAGCTTTGGAGGGGAAGGCAGTTGGTTTAAGCGGTGCTGATGGCAATTTGCTCTGGTCAACTATGAAGAACCCTGAACTAGGTTATGTTGGTGAGATTGTGGCTGTTGACCCCAGCCCTTTAAGGACGTTATTAGAAAAAGGCTATATGCCCGTGGTGGCACCACTAAGTTTTGGCTTAGTTGGGAACAGGACAATGCTGCTTAATATTAATGGGGATGCTGCTGCTGGAGAAATTGCCGCTGCCTTGGCTGCTGAGAAGCTTATATTTTTGACCGATGTTGATGGCATTCACGATGACTCAGGCAAAACGCTATCCAGGCTTAGTGTTGCTGAGGCGAGAAAAATGCTTACCAACGGTATAATCTCCGGTGGAATGATCCCTAAAATAGAGGCTAGCTTCAAAGCCTTGACCACAGTGCCTGTGGTACGCATCATCGACGGCAGAATGCCTCACGCCTTGCTCAAGGAGGTTGAAAAAGAGAGTGGAGGAACAAGCATTGTACCACGATAACTGGCAAGAATTAGAGCAAAAGTTGTTTCTGCGAACGTTTAGCAGGTTTCCTTTGACTTTGGTTCGTGGTGAAGGAGTTTGGGTCTGGGACGATCAGGGCAAAAAATACCTCGACCTTGTTGGTGGCTGGGCAGTTGATAGCCTCGGTCATTGCCCACCAGTAGTAGTTGAAGCTTTGGAGAAGCAGGCCAAAACCCTTATACAGGCATCGAACCAATTTTATACCATCCCGCAGATACAATTAGCCCAAATCCTGATACAGAATAGTTGTCTCGATAAGGTTTTCTTTTGCAATAGTGGCGCTGAGGCTAATGAAGGAGCAGTGAAATTAGCCCGCAGATATGGCAAGCTCCACCTTAACGGTGCTTATGATATTATCACCACTCATAATTCCTTCCACGGGCGGACTTTAGCTATGACTGCTGCCACGGGTCAAAGTAAATTCCAGCAGCCCTACATACCTTTGCCCACCGGCTTCATCAATGTTGCTTACAACGATGTAGAAAAAATCAAAGTAGCCACTACCGCTCGCACCTGTGGTGTAATGCTAGAGCCAATCCAGGGCGAAGGTGGAGTCAATGTGCCAGACGACAACTACCTTAAGGAGGTAAAGGAATGGTGTCACGAAAAGGGTATCCTCCTTATTCTGGATGAAATTCAGACAGGCATCGGTCGCACAGGAACGCTTTTTGCCTACGAGCAATATAATGTGGAGCCAGATATAATGACTTTAGCTAAGGGATTGGGCAGTGGTGTGCCCATTGGCGCTTTCTTAGCCAAAGAGCACGTCTCTGTCTTCGCCCCTGGTGAACATGGTTCTACCTTTGGCGGCAACCCCCTGGTTTGCGCTGCTGCTTACGCCACCATGAAATACATCATCGAGCATGATATACTGGGAAAGGTTAAACAGGGGGGAAAGTATTTTATGGCTAAGCTGGAGAGCTTGAAGCAGCAATTTGATTTCATCACTCAGGTGAGGGGTAGAGGACTCCTAATAGCTTTGGAATTCAAGGGTGAAATCGCTGAGGAAATAGCCCTGGCTTGTCTCAATAAGGGCTTGCTAGTTAACAAAGTGAAGCCAAACACTATCCGATTTATGCCCCCCCTCATTATTAGCCAAAAAGAAGTAGACGAGGCAATTAGCATTCTAGAGGATACTTTAGAAGAAATACGAAATCCTAAGCACTAAATACGAAATGCTAAACAATATCAAAATCCAAAAGCGAAGCAATCTCATCATGTCTGGGAATCGCTTCCTATAATGAGAGGGTGTTTAGGTGTTTAAAAATGTAGTTGCCCAATTTATTGGGCGACTGTGCCTGATAAATCAGGCAACTACAAAAATTTGGGGGTGAAACACCTCTGAGAGGGCTGAAATTGAACGAGGAATCAAAATTAAACGGGCTCAATGACAATGGGAGGTAAGATGTCAGATAAGGCAGTTCTAGCTTACAGTGGTGGTCTGGATACCTCTGTAGCCATAAAGTGGCTCAAGGAAAGGTATAACCTGAAGGTTATAACTCTCACTGCGGATATAGGTGGCTATAGCAATCTCGAAGCTATTAGGCAAAAGGCACTCGATATAGGAGCAACAAAAGCGCTAGTAATGGATGCCAAAGAAACTTTTATCAAATCCTTTGTTTTCCCAGCTCTTCAAGCTGATGCTCTTTATGAGGGTCAATATCCTCTAGCCACTGCGCTAGGGCGTCCTCTCATCGCCCAACTTTTAATGGATACGGCTAAAAAAGAAGGAGCTACCATTGTAGCTCATGGCTGCACCGGCAAGGGCAACGACCAAGTAAGATTCGATGTAAGCATAGCCGCTCTGGCTCCTGAGCTCAAAGTGATAGCTCCAGCCAGGGAGTGGAATATGACCAGAGAGCAAACAATTGCCTATGCCCAGGATCATAATATCCCTGTTCCAGCTACAACAGCTAGCCCTTATTCCGTTGACGAAAATTTGTGGGGAAGGAGCATTGAATGCGGCGCCCTGGAAGACCCCTGGAGTGAGCCTCCCAAGGATGTCTTTGCCTGGACGAGATCCCTTGAAGAAACACCAGGACAACCTAGCTATCTGGAGATCGGTTTTGAAAAAGGAATACCAGTAAGCCTTGATGACGAAAAATTGGATGGGGTCACGCTTGTTCAGAGAATTCACGAGTTAGCCGCTGAGCATGGCATAGGCAGGATTGACCATGTGGAAAACAGATTAGTGGGCATAAAATCGAGGGAGGTTTATGAGGCACCAGCGGCTACTGTGCTGCTCAAAGCTCACCAAGCTTTAGAGGATCTGGTGCTGACCAAAGAGCAGCTCCGCTTTAAGGCAAAAGTAGCTAGCGAATATGCTGACCTTATTTACAATGGATTATGGTTTACCGGTCTTCGCCAGGACTTGGCTGCTTATGTGCAAAGTTCGCAAAGATACGTTACTGGCATAGTGAGGGTTAAGCTTCACAAAGGTAATTGCCGAATAGTGGGTAGAAAGTCTCCCTATTCCCTCTACAATTTCAGCCTGGCTACTTATGATAAAGGTGATGTCTTTGACCAGAGCGCCTCTCCCGGCTTCATCCACATTTGGGGTTTGCCAGTGAGAACCCAAGCGAGAGTGCAACCTCCAAAACCATCCGAATAGTAAAGGGGGATTCTTTGCTTTTGCCAAAGGGGGCAAAATTGACAAAACTTGGCTTACAGCCAAAAAGCGGGAAAGGGGTTATGCCACGGGAACCTCAGGAGACGCCTAAGACAAGCAATCCTCAATTAACACGGGAAGGGCATAGAGCACGGCTACGGGAGAAATTTAATAAATCTGGGGTGGCAGCATTCCTTGACTACGAAATTATTGAACTATTGCTAACTCTGGGAACATCTCGCAAAGATTGCAAACAGCAGGCGAAGCAAGCAATAGAGAAATTCAAAACCTTAAGAGGCGTCTTAGAGGCTCCCCCAGAGGAATTGCAGCAAATCAAAGGAATTAGTCCTCACAATACTTTTGTAATTAAGTTTGTGCAGGAGCTAGCCGCGGAATTCCTCAAGGAGCAGATTCTCGACAAGCCCTATTGCAAGTCCTCTAAAGAAGTCTTTGACTATCTATCTCTTTCTATGCGAGACCTCAAAAAAGAGACCTTCAAAGTTATGTTCCTCAATGCCCAAAATCAAGTTATTCAAGTGGATGACCTCTTCGAGGGGACATTAACCGCTAGTGCTGTCTATCCCCGGGAAATCATCGAGAAAGCTATTAAATACAATGCTGCTGCTCTAATCTTTGTCCACAATCACCCGGCAGGAAATCCTGAGCCCAGCGATAACGATAAACAAATAACCAGGGATTTGGTCTTCGCTGGCAATATTATGCAGATTAAAGTCTTAGACCACATCATCATAGGCGATAATAGATACTTCAGCTTTGCCGACGAAGGGCTAATTGAAGAATACGACCGGCACTTCTTAAGCCTGCAAAAAAGAGACGCTATTTAAATGGAGTCCCTCAATCCAGCGACGGAGCACCGTTTAGGCACAATTAACCAGAGCACGATTGAATTTATTACCCAGTGCTTGAGGGAAGGCAAGCCTTTGCCAGATAGCTACTGCTACATAGTCCCTAGCAGAGCACTCACCCTGTTTTGGATTTTGAAGTAATTGCCCTAGCAAAAGCTCTCGAAGTATCCATTGTATGGCTGCTTGAGGAAGCAAGTAGTCATGATGCGTTTCCTTAGTCTTAATTTACTATAAAGCACTTGACAGCATATAATACTATAATGCTATAATACTATAGTAAGCAGATGAACATAAGACAAGGAGCTGAACTTGAGTGAACAAAGGGGAGAAAGAATAACCGCTATTGTTCTTCTTCCTGAGTATTACAATCCAGATGAGCATGGGCAACGCAAGAAAGTAGAAAGGAATAAATTCAAAGTTACTTGTAAAGAAATTACAGAAATGATGATGCAACGGTATGATGAAGGAGGCTGTACGTTGGATCCAGAGCCTAAGAAAGGTTTCTGGGGATGATCAGGAGTTATTTATGAAGATGGTGTCATGGCACTTGAGATTGATAATTTTCCTAACACAGAAGAGGATAAGCAGTGGCTGGTGCAATATGCTCAGGATGTTTTATGTAACCGATTCCATCAGGAAGCAATTTTGCTTAAGTTTATTTCGCTAGTTGAGGTATATATTGTTGAAGCAAGGAGGTCGTAAGCATATTAAAGAAAGGCTGTTTAAAAATGTAGTTGCCCAATTTATTGAGCAATGAGAGCCTGATGAATCAGGCAACTACGAAAGTTTGGGGGTGAACACTCACCAAAATGCCCAAAATTGAACGGAAAAATTAAATTAAACAGCCTATAAAGATTAAAGGAGGTGATGCCTATGAAAAAGTCTCAAAGGAGAGTTTCCTAGAGGGGAAGAAAGTAAGCCTTCCTGGAGAGGTCGACTTCAGGTAAAGGTTGAAGTAAGTTAAATTTTTGAAAGGAGAAATAAATGAGTAAAACAAAATGGCATGCTGATAAGGTTGTGCTGTTTGCGTCTATTGAGAAATCGCAGCATGATGCCTTACGCTACATCGCATATAAAGAAGCCCGGTCAATTGCTGATATTGTGCGCGAGGCACTTAACGATTATTTAGAGTGCAAATCACCCGAGTATCCCATCAGAGATCTCGGACCAAAGACTGTAGAAAGTTTGAAGGTTGAGGCTTGAGGCTTCTTCATTGGCAAAGTAGTCAAAGTTGAAGCCAGAAAGGAGGTGATCAAAAGTGGAAGATAAAAGCCGAGAAGGTGTTGGATGGGCGATAGCAACTCTTTTATTTGGTATCGGGGCTGCCGAAAGTCCACATCCGCTTCCTAAATTGCTTTGTTCCTTAGGAGCAATAGGCGCGGGAACAAAAGCCGTGGATTGCTTCAGCAGCACTGCTAACGCTGCCTATCAGCAGTTGGCTGCTCCTCGAGAATATCGCCAACTGCCAGTGCATGTCTGCCGTGAGTAAACAGAAACAACTCCCTTTAAGGAGATACCGAATATGAAAAACAATAAGAGATTCACCGAGGCTAATTAAAGGAGAAGGATTAACAGGAACGAGGGATTCTTATGGAACCGCTAAGTCAGGGTGAAATTGAATTTATTATCCGGTGCTTGAGGGAAGGCAAGCCTTTGCCTGATAGCTATCGCTATATAATCCCTTTTGAGACAAAGAAGGAATATGAGCTTACCTACGCTGATAAGGAGCGAGA
>Ga0209609_10001669_pt1 | contig 12849 bp, 11 predicted proteins | sample LakKivw325mmetaG_FD_184136 | JGI IMG/M metagenome (GOLD analysis project Ga0209609, IMG submission 184136) | Anoxic lake water microbial communities from Lake Kivu, Rwanda to study Microbial Dark Matter (Phase II) - Lake Kivu water 325m metaG... | ecosystem: Environmental > Aquatic > Freshwater...
GTCCATTTACGGGTAATAAAAGTATAGAAGTTTGGCCATTATAATTTCTTAAAAGTTCGACTTAATGATTTTGGTTTTGAATCACCTTGATCTTGGAGTAATGAAGATTGCTATCTTGTGTTGAGATATATAGAGCTAAATCCCTCGTTAGTTTATCAACCAGGTAGAACTGGGTATACTACGTGATCACTTCGGCTTATTGTTTGATATAGGAATTTTTGATAAAGTAGGATAGATTAGTTCTTTAGGGAGGTGAAATGAGGATTAATTTGAGCCGGGTGCCGGACAAGAGATACCGGCCAGCCCTCGCCTCTTTAGAGCAAGAGGTGAGACGGTTAGGCTGCTTCATTCAGGTTCTGACAGACGGCAATGTGGTCGTCTTGGCGAAGCCTATCTCAACAAAAGTGAAAAAAGAAGGCTCACTTGAAGTACAAATTGCCGAACATGAGGTCGAGCTCGGTCCAAAAGTGAGACAAAGGTTAAGCAAGGCAATGGGAGAAAAGGGCTATGCCATAAGCTTCTGCTAGTGGAATTCTCGTTTGCCTCTGCCAGCCCATCATGATGATGGGTTTTCTTTTGGATAAAGGTCAAGCGAGAAATACGAGGACGATTCTTTATCTATCGACGATTGTTTGACGCGAGACAGAATCGCGATACAATATAACAGTACCAAAGACGTCGGGAGGTATATCGTGAATAGTCAAGTAGTGACTCAAGTAGTGATTCTGAACCTCTACTTTCAAGTAGGAAACAGTTGTTACGAGATTATGCGGGCATCCTATAAACCGAGCCCTGACGGGATGACAAGGAGATGGAAAATTGATTTTCGGCCCGTGATAACGCCTGATCTGGAACTGTACGCCCGTATGACAGCAATCCGTTTTGTAAGCGAACTCTGGGAAGTCCCGCTTAAACGGATCAAAAAAGTATCTTTAATAGATACGAGTGTCTACCTGACGGAGGATTGCCATCTGGAAGGAACCTGAAAGTGGGAAGTAGGGAGTGGCGAGCCGTCACCACTCCTTTTTATTTTTTAAAAAAATGGCCGTTTTGGCCGTAAAAAATCTTCAAAAATTAGAGTTAGATTATTTTGGTAATAAGGCACAAAAAACAAGACAGAAAAGAAATGGCCGGGAAACCATTCTTTTCCGTCTTGTTAAAAGCCGAAGGCTTACTTGGGCAAAAACACGATCTTCAGGCTTTTGACCCTTGCCTCGGGATCGAGTTGAACCGGCAGGGGGATCGGGTTTCTGTCGCCCTGGAGATTGGACTTATTCCAAGGCCGCGATCCGTCGTCAGTCCCCCTCGCTTCAACGCTCCCTGGTTCTACCTCGGGAGCAAAGGTGAACCTGAAAAGAAAAGTGTCTTTCTGCTCCAGATCAGCGATTGGTCTGGTTTTGGCCAACGGATGAATCTCTTCTCCCTTGACCGAGTAAAACCGGAACCAGACGTCTTCTAATCCTTCGCCTGGGAAGACAACCGTTAGATCGACGATCCAGATGCGAGGAGTGGGGATAGGGGTAGGCGAGCTGGTCGGCGTGGTTGTCAGCATCGCTACGACCGCAGTCGAACTGACAGCCTTGCTTGGGACTATCGTTGGTTGGCTGGTCGGGGTCACAGGGTCGATGTCTGGGTCGGTGTGGCGGTACGGGTGCGGGTAGGAAGAACATTCTCTTCCACCCACTCGTCTAGTGTTGGTGTCGGCACGAACACCGGCGTTTCTCTGATTGCCACACCCTTGCTTGTCCGATAACCGACGAGCAGAACCAACAGAGTCAAGAGTAGAATCAGTTTTTTCATTATTCTAAGCTCCTTTTCCCGGTTTGTCTTGCTTCGGCTTTGAAGAACTAACTGAAAACTTTGGTTTTCAGAAAAAACCTTTTTTGTTATACCACGGTTGTGTAATAAGTCAATGATTGACAGGTTCTATTTGCGTTCTACAATAGAATTAGAACCTTTAAATAAAGGGAGAGGAACGACCGGGAAAGGATATAGCCAATGGCGATATTTTTTCCCGGCCGGTCTTCTCCTAGTGTTCGACACTCATCTCCGTACCAAACCTCCTCGGATGGGATTGGGGCTAGTGGCAAGTTCCACCTAGCGCTCACGCGGCTCAGCGTGATCACCATTCATATGGGAACTGGCCACAGATGTTAGGCGCTCACGGCACGAGGGGAAGGACGGCCTTCATCGAACACCTTAAGGCTGGGTTTTACCCCCAGTCTTTCTGTTTTTATTGTAGTTTTGACACCTTTTATAGAATAAATTTAGACAACTGAGGTTGGACCTCAGTTGTCTTGGTTTTTCTAGCCTCTTGACAAGATTGATGGAAAAAAATAAGATAGGAAGCAGGGAAGCTAAATTGAAAGGTTTATTTAAGACACCAAAATGAAGTAAATAAAAAAACTGAAGGCCCGTAATTCTGGTCAGGAAGGTGTTTTCCTGATTTTTATTCCTAAGGAAAGTACTTTGACAATTCAAACAGTGAGTTCATTGAGCCAACCCTTCGACAGGTTCAGGGTAAAAGTAAAAAACCTGTCAAAAAGTAATCATTCGACGAACCGAAGTTTCGTAAAAGCTTGCCCTGAGCAAGCCCGAGCAGAAACGAGGGCGCGTCGAATGGGTTTCTTAGAGTTGTCCCGATGCTTCTGCTCTGCAGAAGCCACTGATTTTCGCAGATTTCAAACTGATTTTCGCTGATTCTTATCAGCGGCAATCAGCTATCATCAGCGTCAATCAGTTATATTTGAGAGTTTGATCCTGGCTCCCCGAACAAATCGCTTCGCGATTATACGGGGCAGGCAGGATTTCATCCTTCGCCAATTTGTAAAAAAGTTGTCGTTGGATGAAGGCATTCATTGCCCATCTTTCAAATCTTATTTGAGAGTTTGATCCTGGCTCAGGATGAACGCTGGCGGCGTGGATAAGGCATGCAAGTCGTGCGGAACGTAACATTTTGCGCAAGCAAAATTGTACGTTCAGCGGCGAACGGGTTAGTAACACGTGGGTACATACCGTCAACACAAGTATAACCCATCGAAAGGTGGGCTAATCCTTGATAGTCTGGTAGTCGATTACTGGACATAGAAAAACTCAAAACTCAAAGTGCAAAAGTCAAAATGAAAATGTAAAATTAAAAAATTTTGAATTTTTAGCTGTAATTTTGAGATTTGATTTTTGAATTTTGAACTTGAGTCCATTAGAAAATAGAAAAACTTTGTGTTTAGTAATCGGCTACCAGTAAATGGTGCTCGCAAGGATTACCGGTTGGCGATTGGCCTGCGGCCTATCAGGTAGTTGGTGAGGTAATGGCTCACCAAGCCGATGACGGGTAGGGGAGATGAGAGTCTGTTCCCCAACAAGGGCACTGCGATACGGGCCCTACTCCTACGGGAGGCAGCAGTCGAGGATATTGGACAATAGGCGAAAGCTTGATCCTGCGACGCCGCGTGCTCGAAGAAGCCCTTCGGGGTGTAAAGAGCTTTTCTGGGAGAAGAAAGCGTGCTTCACTAACGTGAATCACTTAAATTTCAAATCCTAAAATCCAAATTCCAAACAAATCACAATTATTTAAATCTCAAATTTTAAACTATTATGAGTTTAGAAAATTGGTTATTTAAAGATTGTTTGGAAATTGGTGCTTGGTCATTGGAATTTATGATGTGGTTTGCATTGGCGAGGCACGTTTGACGGTATCCCAGGAATAAGGGGGTGCTAACTCTGTGCCAGCAGCAGCGGTAATACAGAGCCCCCAAGCGTTATCCGGATTTACTGGGCGTAAAGCGTCTGTAGGTGGTTTAGCAAGTCTTCGATTAAATACCAAGGGCTTAACCTTTGGTCTTTTGAGGATACTGCTGAACTAGAGGGCGTTAGGGGCTGATGGAACGGTCGGTGTAGGGGTAAAATCCGTTGATATCGACCGGAACACCAAAAGCGAAGGCGTTCAGCTGGAGCGACCCTGACACTGAGAGACGAAAGCGTGGGCATGGAAAAGGATTAGATACCCTTGTACTCCACGCTGTAAACGATGGACACTGGCTATTTGAAGTGTCGACCCTTCAAGTGGCGAAGCCAACGCGTTAAGTGTCCCGCCTGGGGAGTACGGCCGCAAGGCTAAAACTCAAAGGAATAGACGGGGACTCACACAAGCGGTGGACCACGTGGCTTAATTCGACAACAAACGAGGAACCTTACCAGGGTTTGAAAGACTAGTGAAATCCCGCAGAAACGCGGGCCCCTCCACAAGAGCACTAGTCCAGGTGCTGCATGGTTGTCGTCAGCATGTGCTTTGAAGTGCACCCTTAAATGGGGTAACATGCGCAACCCTTGCCCTATGTTTATTTTGTCATAGGGGACTGCCCTGGATAACAGGGAGGAAGGTGAGGATGACGCCAAATCAGCACGGCCCTTTGATATCCTGGGCTGCACACATGGTACAATGGGACCGACAATGGGTGGCGAAGCGGTAACGCGGAGCTAATCCCAACAAACGATCCCTTAGTTCGGATTGAGGTCTGCAATTCGACCTCATGAAGCCGGAATCGCTAGTAATCGCCAATCAGCTATGTGGCGATGAATATGTTCTTGAGTCTTGTACTCACCGCCAATTAATCCGCGCCTGGCAGCTTGGTTAGCTAGCGGGTGAAAATCCCGCCTCTTTAAAAAGTAGCCAAAAAAATTCAGCAGTCCTGTTTTCGTAAGGAAACGGACGGAGGGCTTGAGGCAAAGAGCAGCCTGTGAGATGATTTTATGATAAGGCGACTTCCGATGGGCGGTCGGAAGGAAGCCGATTTAAATCGAATTCGCAGGATGCTTGAAAACGTTAACCAAGTAACCCAGGGAGACCCTGGAAAGATAGGAGATTATTGCTTTCCAGGGAGTCAGCTGCGTCATAGTACCTAGCCGTGCCAGATTAACGGCTGGGGAAGGACAAAACCAAAATATGCTTTCTCCTCATTATGTCGTTGGTTTAACCGACGGCGAAGGAAGTTTCTCGGTTTTTATTCATCAACCTATAAAAGCGAGAGCAAAAGAAACACGATATTACCGGATAGAATGCCATTACTATATTAAACTACGAGAAGACGAACTGCCGTTGCTTCGAGAGGTTCAGAAATTTTTCAGTTGTGGTGGTCTTTATCTCCAGAAGGAGAAACGGAAAAATCACCGCCAATGCTATCGTTTCGAAGTAAGCAGCTATGAAAAGATTGAAAAGGTTATTATCCCATTCTTCAAGAGATATCCACTTCATAGTGTTAATCGGAAGAATGATTTCCGCCTTTTTTGCCAAATCTTTTCGCAGGTGAAAAATAGAAAAGGGAAACATCTTAATGAGAACGAAATTGAAGAGATAAGGAGATTAAAAGGAGAAATGCATAAATAGGGCTCGCCGTATGCGGAAAATCCGCTCGTACGGTGGGAACGGGAAATAATCTCAAATTATCCCAATCCGTCACACCAAGAGAGCTAGTAGTACCCGAAACCCCGCCCCCTATGCTTTATCTATATATGAAGATGAAAGTGAATAGAGCTTAGAGGGCGGGGCTAAGGTAAGGCTAGTAATAAGGGTGAAGTCGTAACAAGGCACCGGTAGGGGAACCTGTCGGTGGATCATTCTTTTCTACTTTTTTGTAGAAAATGAGTGTCGACTGGAGTTGAAGTCTTAGAAATTTCGATTTTAACTCCAAGTGGTGTCCTGCCACTATAAAAAAGAACCCCTCCTTTGCATAAAGCTACGGAGGGCAAAGTCGGGACAACTCTAAGAAACTAAAATAAACAACAAAAAAGCCTCGAAAGGCTTTTTTGTGTTTGGTGCGCTCTAATGAAGGAATTGAATCAATGACTGGTAAATATGGTTAATCCCCGCTTTTACTGGCAAGCCGTAGCTGAGTGGCGCAAAAAACAAGAAGACTAAGAAAACAAGGGTTAAAAGAGTAGAATAAAGGGCAAAATAATTCAGCGAACGGAAATCAAAAAAATTTTGTTTTAGCTGTAGTTTTCCTTTCTCTAATAATTTTTTTATTCGGTAGGGCTTCTCTTCAGCTTCTTTTAGAGGATTGACTAACCGATCAACCAAAATTGAAGAAATCAAAACTCCGAATGATAAAGCGGGAAGATAATGATATAAAAAAGTGACTCGGCCGATAAAAACAAAAGGCAGGAGGTTTACAAAATAACCAAAGACTAAAAGACTAAATAGAGGAATAACCCCGTTTATTTCTTTGGTATTAAAAGGATAATTTATAACCAGACCTGAAATACTAGTGATTATTGCCAGGATTACCATTAGCCACACCAAGGGATTGCCGATAAGATAAATATTCATTACTCCCTCGGGTTTTGAAGAGGGAGAGCTTTTAGTCCAGTACCAGACGGGCTTACGCATTATTGGCCACTCTCGCCACGAACTGCCATCCGGGTGAGTCGCGGTTAAAGTGGCGGAAGCGCTATACATTCTTTTATTCAGTTCGATAAACTTTTCCAGAAAGGAAAGCGGCTTTGTCGCTTCAGTGATCTTGTTTCCCTGAAGCTCTTTTTGGAATGCCGGCGTCATAAAAGCGTCTCCTGGCCCAGACTTATACAAGAGACGGAAATGAATAGCAAAAAAAGAAATATAGACCAGAAGAGGAATTATCAGGAAAATTAATGATTTTAAGAAAAACAGTTTAATTTTGAAATGTTTTAGAAAATTAATAAACAGAGAAAGCAATATTACCGCCAGAAACGTCAGCCCTGTCCACTTTATGCTAAAAGATAAACCGCTAAAAATCGCTGAAAGGACGATAAGAAAAATTTGTTTTTTCCCAGAAGCCTTTCTGGAAAGGATGAAAAAATAGAAAGCGGTAAAGCCGAAACACAACAGGAACAAATCTATCAGGATAAATTTAGATTCAACCAAGAAAGCATTGTCGAAGAGAACCAAAAAAGCACCGAAAAAAGCACCTTTTGGCGAGACGCCGAGAGCCAAGATAGTCTGGTAGATTAACAGAACAAAAATGGCGCCGAAAAAAGCCGGCAAAAACCTTAAGATAAAGAGGCTGTATGGATCAAAGGCAGTACCGATTGAGTTGAAATCAGAATCAACCCTCAAACCGCAGAGTTTGGCAAAGCCGGCAATCATTAACTTACCCAATGGCGGGTGAATATCAAAATAATATTGATGAGAAAAGTAAGCGGAAACAAACTTGCCGAAATGAACCTCGTCAAAAACCACCTCTGCCGGCCAGCTTAAATTCCAGAACCGGGTAAAAAATGCTAAAACAACAAGGATAACAAGAGGCCAATTTTTAAGCAAATTACGTTTCATATATTATTGCAGGAAACCTTTAGGATTTCTTTTTTTCCGTAGATGGTGACCTGAGTAAAAATAACTTTTGTTTTGGCGCGAAGGATTTGTTCATTCAATCTCGGAAAAGTTTTTTTCAAACCATCATCTAAAAGAATATAGCCAATTTTTTCCTCACAAGCCTTTTGCCAATCGCCTTGAAGTATCTCTTCAGCCTGTCTTAAATTTTTAGAATGATCAAGGCCTTCAGTCCAGAGCCAGCCGGTAAAACCGAGATAAACAGGCCGGCCGGCTAAAAAAAGTGGAATAGGATCAACTGACTGGTCGGTTAGAAAAAGCGCATTGGCCGGGAGATTGTCTTTTATCCACTGTCCCATCACAATATTTTCTTTAAGCCAATCGGCATAGCCAAAAGAACCGATTTTTTTTGTCCAGAAGAGTTTAGCGGTGAAATCAAAGACGCCGGCAACAGTCCCCAAAAAAACTAGCCCAATGACGAATAATTTTCCGAAAACCTTGCTTCTCCAGAGAATCTTGAGGAAAGGTATAACGCAGAATAAAATTGCCAGAATCCACCAATAGAAAAATATTTTATTGTTATCAAATTCCCAAGGCTGGAACAAGAAGAGATTCGGTAAAAGAAACAAAACCAGAGAAGCAACAATAAAACTGCTGTGAAATTCTTCCTTACTGTTTTTTCTCAGATAAGATTTGAGAAGAACCAGGGAAAAAATGGTCAGAATCCAGACCCAAAAAATCACGCCAAAATTTTTTGACCAGAAAGTCAGCACACTGGAGTCAGTACCTGGCTGAGGACTGCAGAAAAGAAAAGATTTTTGATGATTACAGGTCATCCAGCCAAACCAGGGCTTAAAAAGATTCTGCTTGAAGATGGCGCTTGATTTATAGTAAACCAGCTGGGGAAGAGCGAGGACAGCAGTGAAAAAGGCAAATCCCAGCCACCCTTTCCAATTTGAGAGAAAGAACCAAAAGAGAGTGCCCAAGAGAAAGAACAAAGCCAGGAAGGAATGGCCGTGAACCAGCGGTAAGAGTCCGGCGAGAATGCCAAAGCGCCAGAAATTTTTGTTCCTACCATAATAACAAATCCCTAACAGGATCACGGAAAAAACAGCTAAGCCAAAAGTAAAGGTCCTTTGGTGAGATAAGAAGGAAATAGCGGGAACAATCCAGACAATGTTGTCTTGAGTGTCCTTTTTACTATCTTTACCGCCCGTCCGGTTGTCAAGATGCGTATATTCATGGTAAGGATTTTTTAGAAATTCCGTTAATTTAGCTTCTTGGTAGGCTGAATTTAAATCTTTAAAGAGCACTGAAAATCCCAAGCCGCTTCCCCAGATGATTAAAATTAAAGCTAAAATGGCGAAATATTTTGATTTTAAAATCCGGTATGAAAAAGCAAACATTAATAATAGACCGTCTACGCCGAATACCATCAGAGGTAGTCGGTAGGCAAAAATTTGGTCAGCGCCGAATTTCCTCAAGATGCCAGAAATAAAATCAATCATAAATGGATAAGTTAGATTAGCGCCGCCTAAAAAAGGGTGCTGTAAATTAAAGGGATTGGCGGTGGCGAACCGCTCAATCAATCCTAAATGAAGGGCCGTATCGCCCCAGCCGATTAAAACCGCTTGAAGATTTCCGTCTTTACCGAGGAACAAAACGGTGGTCAAAAAATAAGAGTAAATCAGAACAATTCCCAATAAAATAATCAGCCAGCCGTTCTTCTTCAGAAAGAACCAAGTCTTTGGCGATAGAGGAGAATTAAGTCGTGCGCCAAAAGCCTTAATTCTTTCTAATTGCGCCCGGAAAAATCCTAATTCAAAGTTATTCTTCAGTCTTAATAAGAACGTGATTATCTTGAAAATAAGCATTAAATAAAAAATCAGAAAAAACAAAATGATACCTTGATTAAGAGATTTCGAAACGAGAGTAAAGAGTAAGATTGAAAAACTGCCCAGAAGATAACCAACGACAATACTTGCCATAAATCTCTCCCAAAAATGGAATTTTTTTTCCGGATCAAAAAAAGAGAACAACAGCCAACCGAAAATTATCTGACAGATAAAGAAGAGATAGCTAGGAAACATTGTTTTTGTGCCTTAAAATATACCGACGAAAGTCGGCTAGACCCCTGAAGGTGCCAATATCGTAGAATCTCTTCTTGATTGGATAGGCAAGTAGTTCTTGGCGTTTTATCAGGGCTTGGTTCAGTATTGCTAGATCGCCAGACTCGCCTTGGCGGAGGTATTTTAAGGAGTCTTTCCTAATAATTCCTAAGCCACAATCAATATAATTCATATTCTTTAAGTGTCTTTTTTTGCTGTAGTATTTAACCAGACCATTCTCGACCACGGTGTTGCTGGGCGCATATTTGCCAGCATTTCTAAAAACCGTCATCATTCCGAGCTGTCTGTTTTTCTCAAAAAAATTAATTGCTTCTTGAAAATTCAAGGATAAATAAGTATCACCGAAAAGCACTAAAAAAGAATCAGCCAGGAGGTTTTCCGCTTTTTTGAGGGCGCCAGCCGTGCCCAACAGCTCTTCCCCGTCTTGGCTGTATTTTATTCTAACATCAAACCTTTCTCCGTCCTGAAAGTGTTCTTTGATTTGTTCTCCCTTATCGCCAATGCATAAAACAATATCAAAAATGCCGTTTCTTTTCAAAAGGTCTATCTGGTATTCCAGAAAAGGCTTTCCTTCGATTTCCGTCATTGCTTTAGGGACTTTCTGGCTTAAAGGATAAAGCCGTGTTGCCTTTCCCCCGCATAGAATCACCACCGGTATAGTGATTGAGTTTTCACTCCCTGGTATTTGATGTTCTTCTTCCATATTCTTTTATTGTTGTTAAATAGCCAGCCAGAGAAAAGGGAATTACGACCAGTAGGAAGGTAAAAAGAGATAAGGCTAGAGATTCTTCCTGGCTAATACCGACCAATGATAACAGAAAGATATAGGCATATTCTCTTGTCCCTAAACCCATCAACGAGATGGGCATAATTTCGATGATATCAATCAGCGGTATGACTAATAGGAGATAAAAGAAATTAATTTTTAATCCGAACGAAAGGGAAACTAAGAAGACACGTAAGATTCGGTTAAACCAAAGGACAAACGCTAATGTCGTGGCTGACAAAAAGAAGTATTTTTTTTCGCATATAGTCGAGATCTCCGAATAAAACTCGGCCAAACCACCTTTCGTTTTGTTGAATAAATCCTTAAATTTTACTGGGATAACCCTTTCGCCAAAAATTTTTAGCAATTTATCAATCAATTTTTTGTTTAAAAAAATCAGAAGCAGAATCGCCGCGGCAATGACAAAGAATAAGGAATAGAGAAATATCTTTTCCGTTTTTCCTTTTAACGTCAAGATGGTGATTCCCAGTATGGCTAAAAGGCAGAGGGTAAAAAAGTCCAATATTTTTTCTGTAACGGCGATGCCGAGACTCTTTGTTAAAGGCAGGGACATTTTTTTTGAAAGGGCGTCAGTCTTTATCAGGTCGCCGAATCTGGCTGGGGTTACCAAACCAAGAGGGAGTCCGACCAAGGAGACAATCAGGCTGTCTTTTAAGGAGCTTGTTGAATGGGGCGCGACAAGAATCTTTAATCTTAATGCTTTTAATAATAATTCGCCAAGAAGAGTGGCGAAAGCCAGGAAAAAGAAGCCTAATTTTATTCTTCTAATTACCCCGACTAATTTAGTAAAATCAGTATTTAACAGAACGGCAGCTAGAAGAATCAGACTAATTAACAAGGCAATTTTGATTAAGACATTGTTTGACGGCAATATCTTAGCCATGATATTCTTTTTAAAGATATGAAAGCATTAGAAGAAAAACCTTTTGTTTCGATCATCATTCCAACCTGGCGCGAAAGCAGGATTCTTAACCGATGTCTTGATTCTCTCGCTGGACAGAATTATCCCAAAGAGAAGCTAGAAATTATTCTTATTTTTAAGGAAAAGCCCCAGATTGATAGTTTTTCGACCGGTGGGATAAAAAACCTTTCCTTGGTTGGCAATTTTAACTGCGCCGAAGCGCGCAACATTGGAGTAAAACTAAGCCATGGCGAAATCATTGCTTTTATTGACGATGACTGTGTTGCCCCTGATAATTGGCTTTCAAAAGCAGTAAAATTTTTTAAAGACGAAGGCGTTGGACTAATTGGCGGTCCGGCTTTACCGTTTAAAAATGAACCATTTCCTTACCGACTGGGCGGCTATTTATCAGAATCTTTTTTTGTCACTGGTTTTTTGGGCAACCGCTACAAAATTGTTCCCGGTCCCGGCGAAAGCAATGATTACGACTTAATCTTAGCCAATAATTTTGTTCGCAAGACTACATTTCAAGAAATCGGCGGTTTTGATAAGGATCAGGTGCCAGCTGACGATTACGATTTGTATTTCCGGATAAAAGCCAGCGGCAAAAAAAATCTTTACGCCCCGGAAATATTCGTCTGGCATCGAGCCAAACCGATTTTTTTGCCTTGGGCGGGAAAAACCTTTTATTATGCCATTGGCCGAGGACTGTTAATGGCACGAAATCTCAAAACAGTAAAAATAATCTTTTTCCTCCCTACTTTTTTTGTCTTAAGTTTTATTAGTTCCGGGATTATTTTCTTAATTTTTAAAGGACTTGTTTATCCCTTTCTCTTATTAATTTTCATTTACGGTTTATGGAACATTGCCAATGCCTTTTACATCTTCTTTAAATTTGAAAAAAATCCACTGGTATTTCTTTATTCGCCCCTGGCTGTTTTTTTAATCCATTTCAGCTACGGTTTGGGAGTTTTGGTTGGTTTTTACAAGTTTATTAGCGGTGGCTACAAAGGAGGGATAAGGGAAAAAGTTAGTTATTAACTTAGTTGTCTTTACTTTGTTGCATCAGGAAATTCAAAGTTTTTCTACAACAAAAATTAACTGGGTAGCCAGGGATGGAATTTTTGTCAAAAGATTATCGAAAATTTTAAAAGGATAAAATCGCAAGAGATGCGATGAGTTCGTGCCAGAGATCTCTCGAATTTTAAAATGATGGAGTTGTAATAATTCTTTCAAGCTTCTAAGGGTAAAAACTATTAAGTGTGGGCAGGGTTCTTGTTTTCCAAAAAATTTTCCCGTATTATATCTTAATCCTGTTCCTGTCAAATATGGCTAGAATCCAAAAAGAAGACTTATGCGATTTAAGTAACTCCCTAAATTTGGCGTTGTAATCACAGCGATTCCTTTGGTTTTTAATGTTCTGAATATTTCGTCTAACAGATGATCTGGATCAAATAAATGTTCGATTAATTCTCCGCAAAAAATAATATCAAAAAAACCGTTAACGAAAGGTAAATTATCTTCATCTACATCTAAGTAGGAAACCTTTATTCCTTTTCCTTCCGCAATTTTTCCAGCTTCTTTTGATATTTCTACGCCGAATACTTCGTGAGAAAATTTTTGTAATTCTTGGGTAAGATTTCCTGTTCCGCAACCAATGTCTAAGGCATTTGATCCTCTATAACGACGAAAAATTTCTTTTAACTTTTTTATTCTATCAGAATCGTTA
>Ga0209609_10001670_pt1 | contig 12840 bp, 15 predicted proteins | sample LakKivw325mmetaG_FD_184136 | JGI IMG/M metagenome (GOLD analysis project Ga0209609, IMG submission 184136) | Anoxic lake water microbial communities from Lake Kivu, Rwanda to study Microbial Dark Matter (Phase II) - Lake Kivu water 325m metaG... | ecosystem: Environmental > Aquatic > Freshwater...
GCGGCGGCGATTGTTTCTAAAGAAGCAAGCGAAATTGAAATTATCGGTTCGGGGTTTGCCACCGATTATTTATTGACTTTTGAGCGCAAAGATTTAACCCATTTTGCCGCCACGCAAATCGCGGCGAAAAAAGCGTTCGCGATGGCGGGATTGTCGCCGCAAGAAATTAATGTTGCCGAAATTCACGACGCGTTCACTTCGGTGGAAATGCTGTCATATGAAGATTTGGGGTTTGCCGAATTCGGCAAGGCGGGGGAGCTGATTCGTTCGGGAAAAATCAATTTGGGTGGAGAAATGCCAATTAATCCTTCCGGCGGATTAAAGGCGAAGGGTCATCCCATTTCGGCCACGGGATTGGCGCAAATCTATGAAATCGCCGAGCAATTGCGCGGCAATTGCGGCGAGCGCCAAGCCAAAAACGCCAAAATCGGCCTGACGCACAATATCGGTGGCGCGGGAGGCTCCGTCACCGTGCACATATTCCGACAGAATTAGCCATCGGCCGCCTTCGCAAATGCTTCGGCGAGCTAAAAGCGGCGCGGGCGGCAGTGTTACGGTTCATATCTTCAAAAAAAATTAAGAAGATAATTTAAAAAACAAAAAACCGCACGAATTCCGTGCGGTTTTTTGGGTGATAAAATTAATTTTCAATGATGCCTTTTTGTTTTAAAATTTCCACATAATGATTTTTATCCATCGGGCAATCTCTCAAATCGCAAAAATCTTTTTCGCTCAAGCGAAAATCCTGCCTGATTTTATCGGCGGCTTCGGCGTCGCCGTTGCCGTGCGAAAGGCGAGTGTTTTGATGATTACTTTGCCGTTATGTCTAAAAAACGCCAATTTGTGGTGGGTTTGAGCAATTTCCATTCCCAACTTTTCATATATTCTCTCAACTTGCTTTGCTTTCAGTTGTATCGGTTTCTTCAACGATTGTTTCCAAAAAACGCCAAATGTGAATCATTTGCTTGCCAAGATTTTTCTCGCCCTCTTTTTCAGAAGATAAAAGAAATCTTCCAGGTTTTCTGAAAAGTCAACAATGGCTTCCTGCTCGGTGTCGCCGACTCCGTAAATATCAACATCGGGGCAGTCGCAAATGAATTCCTTTTCATTTTGCTCAATCAATGCCAAAAGCGGCTGTTTCAATCTCAATCTGAAACTGCGCAAATTGCTCAGCAAAACCTGCCTTGATTGTTTTGTCGCGGTATCAATTGGCATATTTTGATACTATCAAAATCAATTTTTCCGTCAATTAGCGGAGTTTTTCTCGGGGGTGAAGTATCTTTTTAAAACAAAGCGGAAGACGGTTTTGTTTTTGAGATTGGCTTCCAATAGGCAAATGCCCTTCGGGGGATAGCCATAGACCACCAGTGTTTTAGGTTTTGCCAAAATCACGGCGCAAATCACCAACAAATCTTCTTCGCCGTCAACGCAAAGATTGGTGTTTTTTTCAATTGCTTCGCGCACCGCCTCCCAGCTTTCTTTTTGAATGGTTCCCGCCGGATTTTTCACGTTCAGTGAACAGCGGTGTTTTTGATCAAACGCCTCTCGCCGCACGCGCCGGTCAAAAATTTTGATGTCGGAGGGCAAATGGTGGGAGCAATAGTCGCCCACGGTGATGACGGTTTTATATTTCTTTTGCGCGAGAATTTTTTCAAATTTTTCTTTAACTTCGCTTTCCGTCCCCCAGATCGGCTTGCCCCAGATTTTTTTCATCGGAAGGCGGTGCTTGTCTGGCAAAAAATAGGTTTTCATTAAAAATTAAAAATTGAAAATTCAAAGTGGAAAATTATAATGTAAAATGTTAAAATATCGGATGGTCAAATTTGCGGAAATTTTAAAATTTTAAATTTTCATTTTTAACTTTGATATTTACATTTTAAATTAAAAATAGCAGAATTAAAACTTGCGGGAGGGAAAACCTAATTAACGATAAAATAATCATGATTTTTTATCAATGCTCACAATGCAAGCGGCGCTGGCAGTATCCGCTGGCGGAATGTCCCTATTGCTTGATTTCCTTGGATAAAATGCCCGAAGGCGCCGTCAAAGTCTGTGGCGCGGCAAAGGTGAACATCCCCACGCTCTTTCATCCCAATACGCCCTATAATGTTTTGGTTTTAAAAGATGACGCTGGCAATTGTTGGGGGCACAAGTCGGAGAAGGAATATCAAATCGGCGCGGAGTTTGCAGTTGATAAAAATAACGACTCCGGCGCGGTGGCGGTGTGGCGGGTCAAATATGACCAAAAAGAAGCGATCGGCAAGGCGCTGGATTTAATCGGCGGGATAAACATTGGCGCCGACGCGAAAATCGTCGTTTTGCCGGCGCTGGAAAAAGCGAGTCATTCCTATTTTCGCGACAACACTTCGCCGGAATTTTTAGCGGCGGCTTTGGAATTATTATTGGAGAAAGGCGCAAAGATTGAAAATATCGCCGTGGCGCAGCAAAGCTTTGGCGATTTGCCGGTCGGCGCGATGGCGCAAAAATCGGGATTGCTCGCGGTTTGTCAAAAATTCGGCATCGCGCCGATGGATTTGGCGGCGGGTGAGTTTGTTAAAACCGGTCAATTTGAAATTTCTCAAACGATTCTTGGCGCCGATATTGTCATCAATTTGGTGATGGAAAAAATGGGGCGCGCGAGCGCTTGCGAGAATATATTTTTTGTTTTAAAAAAAGAAAATTACGAGGCGCAAGCGTATTTGTCTTCAAAGGCCGATATTGCCGCGGCATTGGCGCCGTTGCTGGAAAATATGATTGTTGTCGGGGAAGCCGAGTTTGTGCCGCGGTCAAATAAGCTGGCGGTGTTTTTGGGGTTGGCGCTGGCGTCAAAATCGGCGGCCAATTCAGACAGAATATTCAACGAGATCGCGCAATCGTTTAAACTGCCGGAAATCATTAAAAATATATCATTGGAAAATATTCCTTTGGTTGGCCGGACGATTAAAGAAGTGCAATATCAAGCGGAAATCTTTTAAAATTAAAAATTAAAAAATCAAAATTAAAAATGACAATGCAAAGTTAAAAATTGAAAATACAAAGACATTTTAAATTTTTAATTGTCATTTTGATTTTTGATTTTTAAACTTTCAATTAAATTTATGGCAAATACATTTGAAGGCAAGGTGGTGTTGGTAACCGGCGCGTCGCAGGGGATCGGGCGCGCGATTGCGGCAAAATTCGCGTCAATGGGCGCGAAGGTCGCGTTAAACGACATTTCTTTTCAAGAAGAGCAACTGAAAGCTGCCGCCGAGAAAATGAAAAGCGCGGGCGCTCCCGAGGCGCAATATTTTTTGGCCGATGTTTCCAATTATGGCGAAGTGGAAAAAATGATGGCCGACATTCAAACCGCTTTCGGGGGATTGGATGTTTTGGTCAATAACGCCGGCATTGCCAAAGACCGCACGTTGGCGAAAATGACGGCGGAAGAGTGGCAAAAAGTGATTGATGTCAATTTGACGAGCGTTTTTAATTGTTCCAAATTGGCATTGCCGATGCTAATTGCCAATCAAGGCAATATCGTTAATGTGTCGTCATTTTCCGGTTTGCGGGGCAATTTCGGTCAGACGAATTACACCGCCGCCAAGGCGGGCATTATCGGGTTCACCAAAACTTTGTCAAAAGAAGTGGGAAAATTCGGCGCGCGCGTCAACGCGGTGGCACCCGGATTTATTGAATCCAAAATGACCGAAGCAATGCCCGAAGAAGTGAAAGCCATGGTGAAAAAATTGACCTCATTGTCGCGCACGGGAAAACCCGAAGAAGTTGCCGCGGCAATTGCGTTTTTGGCTTCAAGCGAGGCGAGCTTTATCACCGGCGCGATTCTGAATGTTGACGGCGGCCTTTGGCTTTGAGAGCGCAAATCGAAAAGAGTAAAGATTTTTATTGGTGATTGCGTCGGAAAGATTTTCGTGGTAATAGAGTAAATTCCAAATATCAAGCACCAAATCTCAAAGTAAATGCCAATATTCAAAATCCAAATTTAAAATATTAAAATTTGAAAATTGAATATTTTTGAAATTTGGCGCTTGGGATTTGTGATTTATTAAAATTATGTTGCATAACAAAGAACAAATCAAAGAGATCATTCCCTATAAAGAACCGTTTTTGTGGGTGGATGAAATTGAAAAAATCGAGCGCGACACGATCGTGGGCTACAAGCAAACTTCGCCGCAAGACGATTATTTTGCTGGTCATTTTGTTGATTTTCCGATAATGCCCGGGGTCTTGGTGGTGGAGGGGATCGCGCAAACCGGCACCTTGCTGTTGCGTCAAAAAATCGGCGAGGGGCACAAAAACAAACATCTTTTGGCCTATCAAGTGCGCGGCGCGCAATTTTTGGCGCCGATTTTGCCGGGGGATAAAATCAAATACCGGGTGCAGTTGCTGGGTTTCTATGACGAAAAGATTGCTAATTTCACCGGCGAGGCGTCGGCGGGCGGCGCGTTAAAATGCGAAGTTCGTTTTTCGGTGGCGGTGATGGATAAATCCGAAATGAAAGAAAAATTTTTAAAATCGGAAGCGGCGGCAACGTCGGCGGCGCGAAAAGAATATTTTTCTTTGCCGCCGCTTGCGATCGGCGGCAAAACCGCCAAATATCCCATCATTCAAGGAGGCATGGCGGTGCGCGTGTCTTTGCATAATTTGGCGGGCAATGTTGCTAAAAACGGCGGCGTGGGCATTGTGGCAATCTCGGGAATGATGGACGGCGAAGAGGTCAAAAGCGAAATCCGCCAAGCCCGCGCGATTGCCGGGCCGGACGGAATCATCGGCGTCAACATTATGGGGGTGATCGGCCGGTTTGAGGAACTGCTTACCGCGGCGCTGGAAGAGGGGGTTGATTTGGTGATCCAGGGCGCGGGATTTCGCCTGGATACTTTTGAAATGGCAAAAAAATACAACACGCCGATGTTTTCCATCGCTTCTTCGGTAAAAGTCGCGCGAAAGGCCAAGGATGCCGGCGCGGCGGCGATCGTGGTTGAGGGTGCCGACGCCGGCGGCCATCTGGGCTTTCCGCACGGCAAGCCGTTTCGCAAAACGATTGACATTCTCAAAGAAGTCAAAGAATCCGGCATCAATTTGCCGTTAATCGCCGCCGGCGGGATATTCACCGGCGCGGATATTGTTGAAATGTTGCGCGCCGGCGCGGCGGGAGTGCAGATGGCGACAAGATTTGTTTCCACTGAGGAATGCGATGCCAACCTCAAATTCAAGCAGGCGCATGTGAACGCAACCAAAGAAGATGTGGTGATCATCGGCTCGCCCGTGGGGTTGCCCGGCCGGGCGGTGCGCACGCCGTTTGTGGACAAAGTGCTTGCCGGCACCGCGCCAAAAGCGCTTCCCGAGGAATGCAAAGGGTGTATCGGTCCGGTGTGCAATAAAAGCTATTGCATCCTAAAGGCGTTGGAAGCCGCGCGCAAGGGTGATCTGGACAACGGACTGGTGTTTGCCGGCGCCAATGTGTGGCGGGTAAAAGAAATCACCACAGTCAAAAACATTATTGATGAACTGGTCAATGAGGCCAACGGGATCTTGAGTAAAAAACCCCTCATTCTATAAATTAAAAATTGAGATCTAAAAAGTAAAAACGACAATCTAAAATTAAAAACCGAAAAAACGATAATTTTAAACTTTTAACTTTCGTTTTTAATTTTTCATTCTTAGTTTTTAAATTGAAATATGTTTGAGCACAATAAACTTACCAAATTATTGGGGATAGAATATCCCATTATTCAAGGCGGGATGGCCGGAGTTTCGGAATCAATATTGACCGCGGCGGTTTCCAATGCCGGCGGAATGGGAGTGATCGGCGCGGGATTCGCGTCTTCGGAATGGTTATCCGAAGAAATCAAAAAAACCAAGTCGCTCACCGACAAGCCGTTTGGGGTGAATTTGTTGATGCAAAATCCCGACTCGGCCAATCTGGTGAAAGTGATTATGAAAGAAAAACCGACGGCGGTGTGGACCGGCGGTGGCAATCCGGTGCCGATAATGCCCTACCTAAAACAAGCCGGCGTGAAGGTGATTCCGGTGGTTCCCTATGTGCGCTTGGCGGTGAAAATGGAACAAGCCGGCGCCGACGCGGTGGTGGTGGAGGGGCTTGAATCGGGAGGTCACATCGGCGAGAGCACCACGATGTGTTTGGTCCCGCAAGCGTCCGCGGTGGTCAAAAGCATTCCGGTGATCGCCGCCGGCGGCATTTGCGACGGACGGGCGATGGCGGCGGCATTGATTCTGGGCGCTTCCGGCGTGCAAGTCGGCACGCGTTTTTTGGCGGCTGATGAGTGTCAAATACATGAAAGCTATAAGCAAGCGGTGATCAACGCCACCGACGAAGATATCGCCGTGGTGGCGCGGTTCACCGGTCATCCGGTGCGGATGATTAAAAACAAATTCGTGGAATCGGTGCGCAAGATTGAGGCGAAAAATCCGTTTCCCGAAGAAATCAAATCCGAAAGATTCGCGGGCAACAAAGGCGGCGCCAATGCCGATTTGTCGGCGTTGTTGTGCGGGACTTGCGCGGGAAGTGTCAAGGAAGTTAAAACCTGCCAAGAAATTATTGATGAAATTATAAACGATGTCAAAAAAATCCTGGATAACGCGCTGTCGCTGACGCAATAATTATGACGCGATTGGTATCATTTATTTGTTGGGTGTTGATGGGGTGGTTTTTTGAGCTGTTTTTGATCAAGGAAATTCGCGGCAAGGAGAATTTTTCCAAAAAACGCAATTATATTTTGGCGTCAAATCATGTGAGCCATCTTGATTGGCTGATCGGATGCTATTTGTGCGTGCCGCGAAAATACACTTTCATCGGTCAGGTGGACAAAATCAAAGGCGTTGCCGGCCGATTGCGCGACTTGATGTATTGGACGGGGCAAACGATTCGCGTTGATCGCGCGGATCCTGCCTCGCGCGCCCGCGCCGCCGCCAAGGCGGTTAAATTCGTCAAAAAAGGTTATAATCTGTTTATGTTCCCCGAAGGGACGCGTTCGCGCGACGGGGCGCTCAAAATCTTCAAGCGGGGGATGGGCGCGATCTATTTGCAAACCGGCGCGCCGATTTTGCCGGTGGCGATGCTTGGCACCTATGAAATGATGCCGCCCGGAGGAAAGGCAAAATTGAATCGCAACGCGCGAGTGATTGTCGGCAAACCGCTGGAATTTCCCGAACAATTGGCGGTGGCAAAGAATCTTGCCGTGGATTCGCCCGAATATCTGCGCCTCTGCGAAATCATCGCCAAAAAAGCGGAAGAAAAAGTCCGCGCGCTAATCGCGCAAAATTAAAAATTGAGATCTAAAAAGTAAAAACGACAATCTAAAATTAAAAATCGAAAAAACTACAATTTTAAACTTTCAATTTTCATTTTTAATTTTTCATTTTTAGTTTTTAAATTGAAAAATGAATTCATTCGTTTCCACCATTTCAAAAATGATTTTGGGCAAGCCAATTGAAAAATGGATGATTAAAGAAATTATCGGCCGCGAAAACATTCCCGAAGGCAATTTTATTTTGGCGTCAAACCATTTGAGCCATGCCGATTGGTTTGTGAGCGGCTATGTTTGCGCGCCCAAAAAATTTGTTTTCATCGGACAAACCGATCAATATAACACCGGCATAAACGCGATTTGGCGGCGGTTGATTTATTGGTGGGCGAGCACGATTCCAATTAATCGCACTCGCGGCGAATCAAAAAGGCAGGCGATGGAGCAAGGAGTTAAAATGCTCAAAGACGGCTATCGGCTGATTGTCTATCCTGAAGGCGGACGCGCTTATGACGGCGTGATGAAAAAATTTCGGCCCGGGGTGGCGATATTGCATTTGGAAAGCGGCGTGCCGATATTGCCGGCGGCGTTTTCGGGCACCCGCGAGATTTTGCCGCCGCACGGAAAATTCAAATTGCAAAAAATCGTGCGCATCAATATCGGTAAGCCGATGACCTTTGGCAAGGAACGTGAAATTGCCGCCAAATTGGACAAACATTCGCATGCCTATCACGGGCTTTACGCCGATGTGACGAATAAAATTGAGGAAGAAGTCCGCCGCCTCGCCAATAAAATTAAAAATTAAAAAATCAAAAATCAAAGTTAAGGTAAAATTCCTAACGGAATTTTGATTTGATAATTTTTAATTTTACATTGTCATTTTGATTTTTGATTTTTTAATTTTGAATTTTCTATGTTGCAAATCAAGAAGATATTGATTGCCAATCGGGGGGAGATCGCCTTGCGAATCATCCGCACTTGCCGCGAGATGGGAATAAAAACCGTGGCGCTCTGCCCGCGTCCGGGAATGGAAAAAAACTTTTTGGAAACGTCGTTGGCCGACGAGTTTTATTTTTTGGAAAAAGACGGATCGGCCGGTTATTTGGATCGCGAAAAAGTGATTTCCATCGCCAAAAAGGCGGGTGCCGACGCCATTCATCCGGGCTATGGTTTTTTGGCGGAAAATTGGCGGTTTGCTTTAATGTGCGAAAAGAGCCGGATTAAATTCATCGGCCCCAATTGGCGCACCCTGCGCGCGTTTGAGGACAAAATTGAAGCAAAAAAAATCGCCAAAAAAATCGGCGCGCCGGTGGTGCCGGCATCGGACAATTCCATTAAAAGCAAGAAAGATTTGGTGAAGTGGGCGGAAAAGATTAAGCCGCCGTTTATCATCAAAGCGCAACGCGGGGGCGGCGGCATGGGAATTCGCGTGGTTAACGGACAAATGAATTATGAAGAAATGATGGCGCTGTCGCTGGGAGTCCAGCGGCAAATGGCGGGGGCGTTTGACGATGTTGATTTTTTTCTGGAAAAATATCTGCCGCGAGTGAAGCACATTGAATTTCAAGTGTTGGGCGACGGCAAAAAAGCGGTGCATTTGGGGGAGCGGGAATGCTCCATTCAGCGTCGTTTCCAAAAATTGGTGGAAGAGTCGCCTTCCGCCGCTCTGGACGCGGATTTGCGCGCCAAAATGGGCGCGTGGGCGGTCAAAATCGCCGAACATTTGCGCTATGAAGGCGCGGCGACGGTGGAATTTTTATTGGATGACGCCAAGAATTTTTATTTTATGGAGATCAATCCTCGCATTCAGGTTGAACATCCGGTCACCGAGGCGGTGACGGGAATTGATGTGGTGGAACAACAAATCAAAATCGCGCGGGGAGAAAGATTGTCATTTGGACAAGACAGCGTTTATCAAAATGGCTGGGCGATTGAAGTGCGCGTTAACGCCGAAGACCCGCACAAAAATTTTGTGCCTTCGCCGGGCGTGGTGGCAAAATACATTCCGCCGCAGGGACAGGGAGTTTTTGTGCACAGTTTTTTGCAGGATGGTCAGGAAGTTTATCCGTTTTTTGACTCATTGCTGGCGAAAGTGATTGCTTATGGCAAAGACCGACCGGCGGCGATTACCAAGTTGAAGCGCGCGCTTTCCGAAACCGTGATTGATGGCGTGGCGACCACCATTCCCTTTTTTCAATTGTTGCTGGAAAAAGAAGAATTTTTGCGCGGCGATTTTTACACCAACTACATTGAGAAAAGCGGCATCATTCGCGAATTGATGCTCACGCCCTATTTGAAGAAAAAGATTGTTTGCGAACACAAAGATTTTGACGAAGAAACCGTGGCGCAAATCGCCCACAAAATTTATCAAGAATTGAAAGTTGCCGGTGGCGCGGCGCCAAACGGCAGCCCCTCCCGATGGGTATTGGCGGATCGCGCGAGCGAAATTGAAAATTGAAAAATCAAAATGAAAGATTAAGGCAAAATTCCTAACGGAATTTTGATTTATACCGCCGGAGGCGGGCGCGCCACGAGCGTATAATTTTTAATTTTACATTGTCATTTTGATTTTTGATTTTTTAATTTTGAATTTTTAACATGGAATTTTCATTTACCGGCGGAGGCAAAGAATATCAAATTAAGATTGACGATCTCGGCGAACGGGGAGTGCGAGTTGCCGTTAACGGCAAGGAGTTTTGTTTTGGCGCGCAAAGCGCGATTGAAGCCGCGCCCGTGGCGCAGTCGGCGATGCCCAAACGATCATTGGGCGCAAAAGAAATCATCGCGCCGCTTGCCGGCACAATTTCGGAGATTGCCGTCGCCGCCGGCGACATCGTTTCGGCGGGGCAAAAACTTTTGACCCTGTCGGCAATGAAAATGGAAAACGAAATCCTGTCCGAAATTGACGGCAAAATCAAAGAAATCAAAATCACCCAAGGCCAAAAAGTCGCCGAAGGCGACATCTTAATCGTCCTGGTTTGAGAATAGAGGCGCATTGGAATTGTTGTTCTAACAAGTCAAGCGATTTTTAATTTTATGGATTTCAACGAATTCAAATTAAGTACGCTGGAAATTAATGAAAGCAAATTTGGTAAAATTTTTGGATTTGTTGATTTCGGAAATGTTAATCATTGGTTTGATAAGGATAGATATGATATCACCGGCCGCTTGATGAATAAAAATGAATTTTTGATTGTTGATATTGAAAAAATGGGCAGCTTTTTGAATTTATTTTGTGAGAAGAAGTTGTTTTATTACGGTTTTGATAGCGCGCGCAAGCAGTCGTGGCATATCCATAAAAAAGCCAAGAATTGCGGCTTTGTTAAAATCAGCAAGCCGTTGCAGATTATTAAGCACTACTTGGACAATAATGAATTAAATGAAAAAATATTGGAAAAATTGGAAAATGACGTCGGCGGTTATTTTGTGAAAATTCCAAAAGGCAATTTTGATGTTGAAATCAGTGTTGATTCCATCAGATTAATGAACTATTACAATACATTTTGTATATTTTCAGGCGATAGTGATTTTGCTTATTTGGCAAAATTCCTAAAGCAAAAGGGAAAAAAGATTATAGTTGTTGCTTCCGGCAATGTTTTTCATACCCTGAAAGAACAATCCGATTTGTATATTAACGCTCAGCGGATTAAAGGCGAGATTACTTGTTTGAAACATAAAACCCCGCTTGTTTAAGGCGGAGTTTGGATATCGGACCCAAATCCATGGGCAGGGCAGCCTTACGGCTACAACTTAATCGTATCATGATTTGGCTCGCTGTCAATGACGCCTGCAACCCAATTTTTTCTTGCGAAATATTGTTTTATCAATCAATATTTTTCGGCAATAAAAATCAAAAACTAAATCCTCGCCGAAATTGACGGCAAAATCAAAGAAATCAAAATCACCCAAGGCCAAAAAGTCGCCGAAGGCGACATCTTAATCGTCTTGGTCTAGCGCCCGTCAAAAATACGATCCAAATCGTTTTTTTGATATAATCTCTATTATGGAAGCGAAAAATAAAAAAATATTGGCTTCCGTCGCGGACAAGCCCTATTTCTCGGAGGGAAATTTTGTGCTCTATAATGCCGACTGCCTGAAAATCTTGTCGCAATTGCCCGACAATTCCGTTGATATGATTTTTGCCGATCCTCCCTATTTTCTTTCCAGCGGCAGCTTCACTTGCCAAGGTGGTAAAAGGGTGAGCGTTAAATTTTAATTTTTATTTCAAAAATATGAAACAATATGAGGCAGTGATAAAAATAATGGAACAAAGGGGAGGATTTGCGACTCTCGGTCAGCTTAATCAAGAAGTTTTGAGGGTTGCTGGAGTTGAATGGAAAACCAGAACGCCGTTTGCCAGTATTCGTCGCATAGTCCAGGACGAAAGGTTTTTCTTTAAAGTTAAGCCAGGATTATGGGCGTTAATTTCACACAAGGATAAATTGCCAGAAAATATTTTGCCGTCAATTTCAACTCCAAAGATAGAGGTGGAAATTTTTAATCACACTTATTATCAGGGCTTGCTTGTGGAAATCGGTAAAACAAAAAGATACGAAACATTTATACCAAGCCAAGATAAAAACAAAAAATTTTTAGATAAGACTCTTGGCGAAATCAGTTCTCAAGATTTATTTTATAAATTCGGTTATGAGAATATTGTTGACAGAGCAAAGACTGTTGATGTTTGTTGGTTCAACGCTCGAAAAATGCCAGAAGTTCTTTTCGAAGTAGAGCATTCTACTGATATTTATAATTCGCTTTTAAAATTTATTGAATTGCAGGATTATAACGCAAAATTCTTTATTGTTGCGGATAAAGTGAGAAAAAATGAATACATAAACAAGATTGGTCAAAACGCATTTATATCAATTAAATCAAGAGTGCAATTTATGGATTACGATAATTTATCTGCACTGCATACGAAAACGGCCGAAATAGCTGTATTGGATAGTGGGCTGATATTTTAATAAGATGAAAATCAAAATTAGTCCATTTATCGCTAAAATTGTATTAAAATTTTTGCCGTATGGGATCTCTCATCGAGTTTTAATTATGTGTCGAGGTTATGGCGAAGATGATTTTAATTTTACAGAGATTATTTGGGAAGACGACAAAGATTTGGAATTTTATGACAGAAATAATTATCCTGAATTTCAATTATGGATTATTTAAAATCAATGACGCTTTGCGTGATTAAGTAGCGTGAATAAGATTACGATAGTAATTATTAAGAACCGGTAATCAAGGTTTTGCCGAGGACGATGATCTTATCCAAGAAATTAAAGGCGATTATGATTTTATCAGAAACAAATTGATTAGTCAGGGATTTAAGAATTTGACCGGGAAAGATGGAAAGTGGATACAGGCAAGAACCAAAGGAATCGGCGGAATAAATCCAAAGACGGGGGAAAGGCGGCCGATAACTCGCGCATTTTACGCGCGAACTTGCCTGGTCAAAAAAATTTTTGAAATTGCATCATAGGGGTCTGTTGCCGAATTAGCTTTGAAGCGAAATTTTCAGATTTCGCGCGAGCCAAATGAGAAAAGAGGAGGCATACTTGGCTTAAAGTATGCTGAC
>Ga0209609_10001671_pt1 | contig 12831 bp, 13 predicted proteins | sample LakKivw325mmetaG_FD_184136 | JGI IMG/M metagenome (GOLD analysis project Ga0209609, IMG submission 184136) | Anoxic lake water microbial communities from Lake Kivu, Rwanda to study Microbial Dark Matter (Phase II) - Lake Kivu water 325m metaG... | ecosystem: Environmental > Aquatic > Freshwater...
CCTTATATTGCCATAATCATTGCTGGTCCCTCGGAAAGGGTGAGATGAGCTCGTAGACGTTGGCTAAATATTGTGAACTCCTCTCGCGGTATCCGGAATCTCGTCCTGATTCTTCCGACGAAGTCGGAAGGCAGGCGAACTCGGGTGTTCTGACTATGCCTCGACTTTTTCGAGGCTGCCATCGACGTAGTCGTGGCACGTCGGAACTCTCGCCGTTATTAACGATATCGTTCTTCGCAATCCTATGAACAAAAATTGATGCTCTTACAATAATTCCTTATCCAACTTCAGAAAGATAGTTATTAATACTGCGCCTGCGCTAGAAGGGCTTGGGAGAGGCAGGACCATGGAGGTTGTCGTAAAGCGATCCAGGAGGCGCAAGAAGACCATCCAGGCCAGAATGATAGAGGGAAGGATGGAGGTCTTAGCGCCTGCATATATTTCGGACGCTGTTTTGAAGACGCATATCTCACGTCTGCAAGCCAGGCTCGTTAAGAGGAATGCAACCAGAGACGATGCCCACCTGGACGCCCGAGCCATCCATCTGAACAAGAAATATTTCCAGGGATGTTTGACCTGGAACTCCATTCAGTATTCCGAACGCCAAGAGCGGAGGCGCGGGTCCTGCAACTTCACTACAAAGACCATCCGCATCAGCCAGAAGCTGTCCCGGCTGCCTCAATGGGTCGAGGACTACGTGATTGTGCACGAATTGGCCCATCTTCTGGAGCCCAACCACGGCAAAAGGTTCAAGGCTCTGGTGCGCAGATATCCGCTGGCAGAGAGGGCCATTGGATTTCTGATCGCTTCGGAGACCATGAAGGGAAGCCCAAGCGGTAGTTAAAACCGCCAAATGTTCAATCTGATGAAAACATACTCCGCCTGGCAGGAAAGCATAGCGATACCCGGCAAGAGACTTCATTATGGCCATTATGTTTTTAAATCAGTCACTATGGCCCAGTGGCAAGGACTTTCAGGGAGCAAACTTACCGTGCCCGCAGGTGCAGATGAGTCCGGCATTGGCCGAAGCTCTGGAAACGAAATCTTAGCGTGGCTATCCCAAATTGAAATATTTTCTTTAAATATTTTAATTTTAAAATATGATTAGTCCCATTAGCAATTAATATTTGAAAATCGATTATTTGCTACAGGCCTTAAAGTATCCATTCATGACACACACAGACTCCACGGGGCCAACCTGCTCGAACTGCTGACAGGGAGTTCCCTGGTAGCACGGCAGATAGTTGGATGATGCAGGATGTGCGGCCGCTCTCAGAGGAGAGATGAGGGCAGCGTTCTCCAGCAGGCTTGAGAATCATGGCTTCAGGATCCTGGGAACGAGCGTGCCATCCGGTAGTATAGAGCGGGGGTTAACAATGGAGATATCCAAGAGAAGGCAACAATTGCCGCACCTCAAACAGATCATGGTCTTATTTAATTATCACTGACACATTTGTAGGTTACTATTCCCGAAGCCCGCCGACTTCACCATCCGAGAAGGACTGAAAGTAGTAGGGATCTAGTTTGGTACGACCTGTTTGCGGGATGAATTGGTCACGAAATGATTGGTACAAAGACGGATGAATGTTAATCACAAGACTGATAAGAATCAGAAGGGTCCGCACTCAAAAAAACAGCTTTGCGGACCAATCCTTTTTAAATCAATGTTCGCATAGGTTACACGGAGATCTCGCTGGCAAATCTGTCGATCTTCTCTTTATATATCTCCTTGATCGACATCAGAGCCATATCGGGATATCCTGCATCTTTTACTGCATTTTCGAAATCGCTGATGGCCTCGCTATAGGCTTTCATGTACACGTACATCATCACAAGATACAGATTGCTTGATGTTCCCAAATTCATGAATAACATCTGCCTTTTATTTCAAATCAGCTCTTGATTCCTTTTCCTGGTGGCAAATCAGCCTTCCAGCTTGCCAAGTCGTTGGGCTTGACATGAGACAGCCCCAACAAGGAATTATATAAAGCTGGTTGTGCAGCGTTCATAAAGAGTATGAAACCAGAAAAATGATAACAGTAACAAATGAAGATGGTAATAGTAATAGCTATAAAAGATTAAACCCAATATTTTGCTGATGAGAACATGAGAGTTCTGGTACCCCTGGCAGAGGGCTTTGAAGAGATCGAGGCCGTCAATGTAATCGACATTTTGAGACGCGCTGATGTGGAGGTTGTAACGGCAGGACTGAAGGAAGGGCCGATAGAAGGCTCTCATAAAATTAAGGTGCTGCCCGATACCAGCTTAGACAAAATTGATTTCAGAGACTTCGACGGCCTGATTTTGCCTGGAGGCTCTCCTGGCTTTGTGAACCTGGGAAACGATGAGCGCATCCTGAACATGGCACGGGAGATGGATCGTGCTGGAAAATACATCGCGGCGATATGCGCAGCGCCATCGGTGCTGATTAAGGCCAAAGTCCTGCAGGGACGAAAGGCTACGGTCAGCCCTTCGGGCAAGGCCCAGGTGGAGGCCTGCGCAAAGTTTTGCGAAGACAGAGTCGTGGTGGATAGAAACCTCATCACCAGTCGGTCTCCGGGAACCGCCCTGGAGTTCGCGTTGAAATTGGTAGAGGTATTTGTAGGCGAAAAGAAGATGAGAGAGGTTAAGCAGCAGACTCTGGCCATCTGCCAGGGCGATTGAATAAATGTCCATTGGAGAATACATTCAGAGATATCTCGGCGTGAAGGCACAAAAACCTAAATCAGAGGTTCAGGCTGCTTCTCCTCTGGCGCCATAGGCAGATCTGCCCGGTGCAGGACCAGGCTTCCTTGGAAGTGCTGGGCCCGGTTCAGAATCAACCGCTTTCCTTCGTCCGTGAGAGCGAAGACCGGAATGGAGATGCCGATCTGAAGCTTCGATCTTCGTCCCATAATATCCCGCACGGCCCGGGAGGCGCAGGACCAGACGATGTCGCAGCTTTCCGCCAAGACCTGTGCTTCTGCTTCGCTTATTCCCGTAGTGTGAACGGCGAGAAGATAGGGCCTCTTTCCTGAAGCTGCCCCAAGCTCCCACAGCGCTCTGGCTTCAGCCGCCCTGGGCCCGGCCACTGTCACAGCAATCCTTGCAAATCCCGCCGCAGCAGCACATTCAAAGCCTTGCACCTGGTCGATGGTTCCTATTCTATCAACAAGAAGACAGCCCCGTTTCTCCAGGCCATCTTGAATCTCTGCAATTGGCATAGTTTTGATGAGCCCGACCATGTGCGCTCCTACGGCCTGCAGCACATCAGGTCTTGACACGACTACCGTTCCCGCGCCCTCGCAGACCACAACTGCGGCATCCACCAGGCCTTCCCTAAGGGCATCCGCGAGGAGTTCAGAGGCTCCGAAGCTCACCGGCTTTTCCTGCAGCTCCAGGATGCGCTCCGGCCCGTACATGCCTAGCATCTGCATGTGCCCTTGCAGGACATTCTCGACGGTCTTGCGGCTTTCGGCCTCGATGCCGTAGAGATCTCTCCTGAGCGGGCAGCTGCAGATCTCCGGATCGGTCAGTACCTCAACTTTTCCGTCTTTCACCCTCACCAGCGCCTTGGCCATCTCCAGCAGATGTTCGGACATGATGTTACCTTTTCCCAAAAGTTAAAATCAGTGAGAAAGCTTTTGCCCTTTCTTCTGGTTTGCCTTATGCCTTTGGCTCCAGCCGTCTTCTAACCGATTCTGCATGACCTTTCAGCCCCTCAGCCTCGGCCAGGGTGGTCACTGTCTCCTCCAGGCCCAGCAGGCCGTCATCTGTGATCATCTGTACCGTTATCTTCTTGGTGAAATGGTCGACATTCAGGCCCGAGAACACCCTGGCATAACCGGAGGTGGGAAGCACATGGTTCGTGCCGCTGGCATAGTCGCCCGCAGCTACCGGCGTGTAGCGGCCAAGGAACACGCTGCCGGCGTTGCGTACGGATCGCAGCATTCCCATGGGATCGACGGTCATTATCTCCAGATGCTCTGGAGCAAAAGCGTTGGAGAAATCCACAGCCTCGTCCAGGTCGCTGGCCACGAGAACCGCGCTGTGCTCAAGGCTTTGCTCCACGATTTCGCTGCGCTCCGCGCTTGCAGCTTGAATCTTCAGCTCTTCGGTCACGGCATTGGCCAAAAGCTCGTCCGTGACCACCAGGACAGACACGGATTTAGGATCATGCTCTCCCTGGGCGATCATGTCTGAGGCGATGACGCCTGGGTCCGCGGTCCGATCGGCTATGATCAGGACCTCGCTCGGGCCCGCCGGGAAGTCGATCTCGACCGTGCCCCTCAGGAGCATCTTGGCCGCAGTGACGTAAATATTGCCAGGGCCGACGATCTTGCTGACGCGCTCTAAGGTATCGGTGCCGAAAGCCATGGCAGCTATGGCTTGAGCCCCGCCCAGCTTGTAGACTTCATCTGCACCGGCCATATCGGCAGCGACAAGCGTGAGAGGTGTGACTGAGCCGTCGGCTTTGGGCGGCGTGCACACTACGATTCTGGGAACGTCCGCCACCTTGGCCGGAATCACAGTCATCAGGGCCGAGCTGGGATAAGCGGCCCTACCGCCCGGCACATAAGCTCCCACGGAGTCCAGGGACACGACCTTTTGGCCCACGGCCACCCCCGGTGAGACCTCTGTCATCCAGAAATCACGTCCCCGCTGCTCATTATGGAATGCGAAGATGTTTTCCGCCGCCTGGGCAAGAGATTCGAGAAGTCGCTCATCTGCCGCTTCGTAGGCAGCATCGATCTCTTCCTGGCTAACCAGCAGGTCGTCCAGCTTGGCACCCTCAAACTTCTCTGTGTACCGGAAAAGAGCCTCGTCCCCCTTCGATCCCACCTCCATGAGGATCTCGTTCACCACGGGCAGCACATCCTGTATGCCCATTTCCCGGGAGAAAAGGGCCTGCATATCTTCGTCTTTCAGCTCTTCCAGCCTCTTGAAAATCATCTCAAAACCTCCATCCTAGCCGTAAAGCAGATCAGGCAGAAGAGCTGCGTCCCCTCTGCACTCTGTAAATCGAGACCACTCTTTCGAGAGTGTCCGCCTCCTGCAGAGATTTGTCATCGCGAACGGTAACCAGCCGCGGGAAACGCAGAGCATATCCAGAAGAATAGTTAGGGCTCTTCTGAATCTCCTCATAGGCCACCTCGAAGATCACAGCCGGCTTCAGCTCCACCTCCATACCTTTCTGCACTACAATAAGATCCTTGAACATCTCAGTCAGATCTGCCAGCATCTCATCTGTCAGGCCCGTGGCCACCCAGCCGATATCCAGGAGCTTGCCCGTCTCCGGATCAGGGCACCCTAGCCGGTAAGAGCCCAAAAATCTGGCTCTCCTGCCCTCGCCCCACTTCGCGCCTATTACTACTAAGTCCAGAGTCTCCATCACGGGCTTGATCTTCAGCCAGTTTTTGCCTCGCTTCCCCGGCGCATAGACCGACGAAGGATTTTTGAGCATGATGCCTTCTTGACCTGCATCCAACGCCCTGCGGTAGATATCCTCAGCCGCCTCTGGCTTATCGGACAGGACCTGATCAGCCACCAAAGAGGGATCGGCCACCTTGACCAGAAGAGCTCTGCGATCCACTAGGGAAAGATCTATCACGCTCCTGCCGTCCAGATATATCAGGTCGAACAAGAAAAGGCGCAAGGGAATCTGGGCAGCGAGCTTTTCCACATCATATTTCCTTCGAAAACGCTTAAGGATCTCCTGGAAGGCCATGGGTCTCCCGTTTTGGCCGATGGCAACCGCTTCTCCATCCAGTATGGCGCTCTTGGCCTTTATCTGCTTGGCAGCACGGACCACCTCTGGCAGAGAGGCGGTGACATTCTCCAGCCTGCGAGAGAAAATGCGTACCCGCTCCCCATCTTTATGGATCTGCACGCGAGCACCGTCGTACTTCCATTCGATAGCGGCCGTCCCCAGCTCCTGCAGCGAGGCTGATATATCTTCGCCCAACTGGGCCAGCATCATCTTGATAGGATGGTTGAGCCCAACGGTCAGATCCTTCAGGGTGCCGTGCCGAGCGCTCACCGCCACCAGGCCCATATCTATGGTGAGGTTGTAAGCCCTCTCCACATCCTCCGCAGACATCGCAAAGGCCTTGGCGATGGCATCCCGCACTCCGCCCTCTCCAACACCGATCCTCATGTCCTCGATGGCCAGCCGGGCAATGTACAAAGCCTCCAAGGACGAGGCCTGACTGAAAAGAAACTGCAGATTTTTGATCTTGGCATCTTGACTCTTCCTGCCAGAAGCACGAGCAACCGCTAGAAACCTCTGATAGACTTCAAAGATGGAGAGCTGTTCTCCTTTTGAGAAAGCCGCAAAACCGATGGGCTTTCGCTTCTTCACGATCTCCGCTGCCACCAGGCCTGGGTCGCCTGTGACGCGTAGCAGCTCCGAAATCTGCTGGGATGGGCAGCCGCAAGCTCGGGCCAGCGCTTCATAGAGGATGCTCGGTCCCACGCCCATGACCAGGTCTGAGCTAGGTGGGAAGACGGTGCCCATTACGAAGTTAGCGGCCACAGAGAGATCCGCTTCGTCAAGCTCTGCCAGGAATGCCGCGACTAAATCGATCTTCTCAAGGGAGCTGCTTTTTCCCTCTACGCTCTGGCAGAGCTCTGCGAAGCCAAGAAAGCCGGTCATATTTTTGCTCAATGGGTCATGCCTTAGAATATGGCGTCGATCTGTTTGGTCCTGTAGATGCTGATGATGTCCGACAAAATGGCTGAGGCCGTCTCTATGGAGCCGGCTCCAAGACCGGTGACGGTTATGGTTCCGGACAGATCCGTGTAGATCGCAGCCGAGTTCAGCGTCCCGGCCACAGCTATGGGGCTGTCCATCGGCACCAGAGTAGGCCTGACGGTCAGAGCTGGTACGTCACCTATGAGCTTTATCGCGTAGCCCCTCTTCCTGGCCAGGGCCAGGGCCTCTGGCGTGACGCCCGTGATACCCGTAACATCTACATCACTGTACTTGATGTTCATATCGAAGAGTGCGTTGGCTAGGATGACCACTTTGCCGGCTGTATCCACGCCCTCCACATCATAGCTCGGATCTGCCTCTGCAATCCCCAGGTCCTGGGCCTCGCTCAAGGCATGGGTATAGGGAATGCCCTCTTCGGTCATACGGGTCAAGATATAGTTGCAGGTGCCGTTGAAAATGCCCCTGATGCCATAGATGGTGTTGCCGCAAAGCGTTCGCTCCACCAGGCTGATCAACGGCATGGTGCCGCCCACTGTGGCCTCGAACTTCAGCATTACCCCGTTGTCCTCGGCTAGCTTCTTGAGCCGGTCGTAAGAGACTACCAGTGGCCCTTTGTTAGATGTCACGACGTGCTTTCCGCTGGAGAGCGCAGCCTCCATGTGACCTAGGCCGGGCTGACCGTGAACAATGTTCGTGGGGGTGACCTCTATCACCAGATCTGAATCTATGGCAGACACTGCTTCCTTGCCTTTCATGTCAGAGGTGGCCACATTTTGCAGAGTTCTTTCGCTCAGGATCTTTTCAGCGTTGATCCCTTCATCGGCGAGGACGGTGCCGGTATGATCGGAAACACTTATCAGCTTCAGGTTCAGCCCCATCTCTCGGAGCATCTTCTTCTTGCGGTTCAGGACATCGACCACACCGTGGCCCACCACGCCATAGCCCACCAGGGAGACCTTGACGTCTCTCATACCGCCTCAGCCTCGATTGGCTCGATTACGAGAAGCTTCTTCTCTCTGCACACTTGGCGTAAGATGCCAAGAGCCTTCTGAATCTCGGTCTTGCCGGTAGCCCGGATCTTCAGGTAGGCAGAAGATGGCTCATTCACGCCAGGCATGGTCAAAGCCAGGTCCATCACCTCGGCAAAGCCGGTGGAGTCGATCCTGCTCACCGTGTCACCGAGGTCGCTGTCCAGTACGTGGCCCACCAGAACCACGGACACGGCCTCAATGAAGCGATCCTCACCAGCTCTCACCACCGATATCCCGCTGCTTTTTAGCTGGTTCTTGATGGTGTCAAGCTTTGATCGGTCCATCTCCACTACGAGGCGGACGGGGATGGTACCGCGTGGTGTCTTGCGGTCTCGGTGATGTACCACGCTGATGATATTGGCCTTGTTATCTTTCAAGGGCTGCAAGGCCAGCAGCAGCTGCCCTGGCACATCCTGCAGCTCCAAGTCCATGGAAAGTCGCATAGCATTCCTCATAAATTGCTGGACGTTTCCAGCCCCCTGAAAGGAAATAAACCTTGTGCAGAGGATTTTCAATCATCAAAAAATAAATAGACGCAAAGGCCGAAGGAAGGCGGGCAATACAAGTCTATGTAAAGCGCCGCAAATGACATCTAATCGCAGTATCGGTCGTGTCTTATGAGCGGGACCCAATGCACCTTCCCAGCCGCTTGATCGCCTCATATTTTTCTTTCCTCTCGACCTTGGCGCCCTCTACCGCCTCCTGGAGCGCGCGGATGGAATGGTCATAAGTATCTCTATCCACAGGAAAAGGGGTGCCATCCTTGCCACCGTGAGCAAAGCTGAATCTGGCTGGATCGCGCCAGCTCGGGCTGGCTCCATAGATCAGCTCTGAGATGAGCGCAAGAGCTCGGATGCGCTTTGGTCCCAGGCCTTTCAAGGCAATCAACTCTTCGTAGCTGGTGGGCTGAAGCTCATAGGCCATCTGCAATGCCTTTCTGCCTGCTTCGTCTATGTCCAGTAGGGGCACCAGCTCGTGGCGTCTGGGCAGGGAGAACCCCGGAACTGGGCTTGATCCAGGGATAAAAAAATCCAGAAGACTGCGCTGCGCAAAATGCAGGTGGGAAGGACCGTCCTTCACCAGGTCAAGAGTTGCTTTGCGGTTCTCGCGGCTCGCCGAAGCAGTGAGGTCCAGCACTGACCTTTCTTTTTTCTCGGAACAGATGGCGCTATGGGGCTCCTCCACATAGCTTTGGACGCGGTCGGATAGCCAGTGGTAGCGGCGGGCAAAGCTCTCGTTCATCCCCTGCTGCACCACCGCCCAGTCTCCTCTTTCTGTGAAGAAGAAGGCATGGTGATAAAGCTGATATCCATCCTGCACCAGGGCACTGTCCACCTTGGCGGACATCCTGCTCGCCCTCACCAGCTCGTCCACCTTGCAGAGAGGGAGTGAAAAGCTTTCAGCGTGCTCCTGGATATCTGCCGGCGCTTTTCCGGAGGTCCTGCCCTTTCCTCCCGCCACGGCTATGCCATGTCTTTCTGGCGATAAGGCCATCTTGAGAGCGCCTGTGGTAACGGTAGTTGTACCCGATGAGTGCCAGTCGAAGCCTAACGTACAGGCGAACGCCTGGAACCAGTACGGGTCCGCAACCCGACGCAGGAACTCCTCCGGACCCTGCTCGTAGACCAATGCTTCCACTATCTCGCCTGCCAGGCGCACCATGCGCCCGAAGAGCCAGGGAGGTGCTGAGCCGCCATGAAGCGGCAGGTTGACGACACCGGTTCTCATAGTTAGGAATGGTTTTTCAGTTAGCGTTTTTCGGATAGCTATTTCAGATAACCTTTTCTTTTACAAGAATGGAATATAATTTTATGGAGCACAGCGCGAAAGTAAAGGGCGGTGATGTTCTCACTCCCGTCTCAGAGATAGATCTGCGATCTTTGGCTGAGGCGAGAGACGATAAGGACACCTATCTTTCGATTTACACTTCTGCTAATAGAGACGCCCGACTCTTTGTCGCATCCAGGTTGAAGGCCATAAGAAGGGCTCTGCCAAAAGATCTCGAAGCTCACTTTGATAAAGCCCTGCAGATGGCTGAACCCGCCCTGGTATCCGAACCGGTAAAGGGCGAGAAGGGCTGTGTGATCTTCGCCTCGGCTGCAAAAGGTTTTCTTGGGATCTACAGGGTAAGTGTGGAGCTGGAGCCAATTGTCGTCTGGGATAGATCCCCGTTTGTCCTTCCGCTGGCGCGGCTGAGGAGAGATTACGAGGATTATGGACTCTTATTACTGGACTCCCAGGAAGCGAGGCTCTTTCTGGTAAGGTCGGATGTAATCGAAGAGAAAGAAAAGGCATCCATCGACCTCATGAACCGGCATAAAAAAGGTGGATGGAGCCAGATGCGTTTCAATCGCCTGCGCAGGGGCGCCATCAAATCGTTCCTCGCGCAGCTTATCGACGATCTGCAAGGATGGGAAGAGCTGCCGAAGGTGAAAGGATTGGTGGTGGCCGGGCAAAGTGAGGCAAGAAGTCAGCTCATGGAGATGCTGCCTCCGTCTCTGAAAAGCAGAGTCCTGGATGAGGTGAATTTATCCATAAAAACGTCGCGGGGAGATCTGGTGAGGCTCGGCGATGAAATCGTCAGGAGCAAACGGTCAAAGGAGAGGGCTCTGGCGGCAGAGCTGAAGGATACCGTGCTCAAAGGGCAGCCTGCTGCCTATGGATTGAAGGAAGTGAAAGAAGCGCTGGAAGAGGGTCGGGTGAACCATCTCCTGATCTCAGAGGGCTTTGCCCTTCCAGGTATGATCTGCGTCAGCTGCCATCATATTCACTCGGAAGGCGACAGGTGCCCAACCTGCGGAGGTGAGATGGCTGCCCTGAAGCTGGAAGAGATCTACGAGATGGCAGAGAGGAGGGGAGCTGATGTGGTGTTGGTGGAAGACGAGTTTTTAGAGAGCATTGGGCACGTTGGCGCGACGCTGAGGTATTAATGAGATTTCTTAATGTAATTTTCCGCGAGGAAATGCCGGAAAAAAAATATTTAAAATAAAAAAGGATTATCGAGTTGCATAACAGGATTTGGCACTGAAAAAATAAATTCCTCCGCTCACTCCTCCTCCAGCCTGCAAAACTGGCAGCTGTGGTGCCACATGGGCTCTGCCTCCACCCGGACAGGATTTTCCATAGCGTATCGGCCTTGATCCATCCCCTGGATGAACTTATGCACCAAGGCGGCATCCATACCTCTGGGCTTGATTCGTCCTACCTCACGACCATGGACGCCGTGGTGGCCTTCTGTTTTGTCAATGGTAACGACTGCATATTCCGGAACATCCTCGCTGTCGCCGTCGCTCAGGTACAGCAGTTTTCCGTGGTAAAAGCCGTAGCACAGAGGCCATTTGTGCTGGGTCATGGCCTCGACAAGGTCGTCTTCGCTCGGGACCTCCTTGAAAGAGAATACGCGGGCGGGATGGTTCATTGTCTTCACCTTAATTGGATTATTGTTTTGGACTTTCAGAATTAAATAGCTTCTTTGGAAAACGCACCAGGCTACTGGGGGCATGGGAACCAGAAGTCATTGGCGACCTGCCAGGCGCCCGAACTCGACGATAAAGTTAAAACCAAAGGGGTAAAAGTATTCACAATTCGTATATACCAAATCAGCCTCCAATGCCCTGTTCACAATCGTGAATCGAGGTTAAAGCCGCCCGCAGAGCAATATAACCGGGGTCCGCATCTAGGGCATTGGTTGCTTGCCGAGAAAGATCCGGCACAAAGCCCGCTGCCTCTTTGCTCCATTTGAGACGGCGTGAGACGAACACCAGGATCTGCACATCGTTCTCAGGCACAGGGCTGCGCCTACATCGCCTTTGCCCTGCCCGCGCGAGCCGCCAGGACCATCGTGCCTGTGCAGGGCTCCGGGAAGGACAATAAAGAAGATGTAGATCTCATTGGCAAGAATAAGTTACCGCGAAATTTATCATGGCCCGAAGAGAGAGTTGAGTGCGTGAGGTTTGATGGCAGACATTTGGTCAAACCAGTACTGAGCTTGGCATCGCTGCATTCCTGAGAGCAGATCAGGCAGAGACCTTTTGCCTGCCCAAGACAGGATGCGATATCATGCCCTCACAGCAGTATTTGAGGTTTGCGTGAAATGATAATAGCCTTGCCGGATGGCAGCAGAAAAGAGATAGCAACTGAGAGCGCCCGCATCGAGGACATCCTCCGGGATCTGGGGATCAATCCCGTCGAGGTCATCGTGGCTAAGAACGGCCGAATAGTCCCGGAGGAGGAGATGGCCGATTCCGGGGACGAGCTTAAGGTGGTACGGGTCGTGCACGGAGGATAAGAACCGGTCGCCATCGGCTTTAAATCGGTTACTAATACTATCGATCTAGATGCTCAAAGATGCTGAAAAATCAAGATACTCCCGCCAGATTCGCCTCTTCGGCGAGGAGGGCCAGGAGAAGCTGAAAGAAACAGCAGTCCTCATAGCCGGAGCCGGCGGCCTGGGCTCGATCGTGTCCATCTACATGGCAGCAGCCGGCTTTGGCCGGATACGGATTGTGGACTGCGACAAAGTTGAGCTGAGCAACCTGAACCGGCAGGTGCTTCACTGGAATGACGACGTGGGACGAAATAAGGCGGATTCTGCCCTGGAGACCTTATGCGGCATAAACCCGGAGATTGAGGTTGAGGCGCTGGTGGAGACCATTTCAGAAGATAGCATCGATCGTCTCCTGCATGGCTGCGATCTGATCATGGATGCCATGGACAACTTCCCAACCAGATACCTCCTGAATCAGGCCGCATTGCGCAAAGGACTTCCGCTCTTTCACGGGGCCATCAGCGGCCTGCAGGGCCAGGCCACCACGGTGGTGCCTGGAAATTCTGCCTGCCTGCGCTGCATCTTTCCCCGCGCGCCCCCTGCCACGATCTTTCCCGCCATTGGAGCTACCTGCGGGATAATCGGCTCCATCCAGGTAACGGAGGCCGTGAAGTATGTGCTGGGCAAAGGGGAGCTTTTGGAGAACAGGCTTCTGCTCTGGGACGGCCTATCTGCCAGCATGGACGAAGTGGTATGCGAGCGCAATCCCGGCTGCGAGGCCTGCATGAATATTAATAACCAGTCCTAATATTAATATTATCCACAATCCTTAATTGTAA
>Ga0209609_10001673_pt1 | contig 12811 bp, 12 predicted proteins | sample LakKivw325mmetaG_FD_184136 | JGI IMG/M metagenome (GOLD analysis project Ga0209609, IMG submission 184136) | Anoxic lake water microbial communities from Lake Kivu, Rwanda to study Microbial Dark Matter (Phase II) - Lake Kivu water 325m metaG... | ecosystem: Environmental > Aquatic > Freshwater...
GCCCTCCCCTTATCAGGGGAGGAATTATGAAACTTTGACTCTCCCTGGCCGAATCACTTTATCATTTAACTTATATCCCTTTTGTAAAATCTCCGTAATTTTACATTCTTTACCCTCTTCTCTCTTTTCTGTTTTCATCTCCACCCTCTCCACACCTTCACATAGACAGGGATCAAATTTATCCCCCTTCTTAATTTCAATCTCTTGCAAACCCTCGGATGCTAAAATATTTTGAAAATGATTCTTAATGTGTTGGATCCCTTCTACCCAACTTGTTTTCTCCCAGCCATGAGGTACATGCTTTAATGCCTCTTCCAAGTGATCAAGGACTGGCAGAATCTTTAACAATAATTCTTCATTGGCAAACTTAATTAAATCTAGATTCTTTTTTTCCATTCTTTTCCGATAGTTTTCAAAATCCGCTCTTTCTCTTTGCCAACCCGCTAGATTTTCTTCGGATATCTTTTTACATTGCTCTAGCTCTTTTTCTAAATGTTTCGGTTGTTGTATTTTATCTTTGCGCTTGAATTCTTTCATGTTTTATGAATAAGGAATTATGAACCAGCCCGCCACCAAAAGCCCAAGCTTTGCGGGCGGGGAATCATGAATTAGGAACAAAATCTTACGGTTCATGATTCCTCATTCCTGCTTCCTGATTCCTATGTGAACAATTCCAAAATCTGATCTCCAAACTCTATAACAAACATTCCACTTACTGCTGCGCCACCTAAAAATTTAGTAACATAATCCAAAATGGACATATTGCGTGCGTAATGCATCCTTTTCGGACCAATCAAAGCGATCACGCCTTTCTCCCCTGATGGTAATTTAAAACGAGATACCATTAGGGCGCAACCTTGGGCATCACAGAAAGGATTTTCCCCGCCGATATACACCTTTAAATTTTTATCTCTAGATCCTCCCAAATCCTGAATATGTTCATCTAAAAGATCAACCATTTGTGCCATTTCAGAAACTAATTCCGGACGTGCAAATTCTGGTTCATGTAGAAGACGAGAAAGGCCCGAATCAAATACTAAGTCTTCGTCCAATACGCTCGTTAAGGCGACACTGCCTGTCGCTTTGGCTAAGAGTTTTACTACTTGGCGCAAAAGCTTAGTATTTACTGCTTTGGTTTTTAATAATTCTAAGGCCAACTTCTTTTGTTCGCCATGGGAAAGATTTCTATCCCGCATTAGATGATCAATAAAATAACGATAACCTTTATCTGTCGGAATGCGGCCTGCAGATGTGTGCGGCTGCAGAATTAAACCCTTTTTCTCTAGGGTCACCATTTCATGGCGGATAGTCGCTGGTGAAATATTAAAATGACATTTCCTAACTAACCGTTTAGAAGAAACAGGCAAGGCTGTTTCTACATATTCACGGATGATGGCTTTTAAAATTTTATTTTGACGTTTGGATATATGCATAAGACTTTGGAAAATATTTTTTATTTAGAAATTGCTTTACCTGTCCTTATATAAATCAGGGTTCACAACAAAAGTTATCCACAGGTTTAGCAGTCAAAACGCAAGAGTGCTAATTTCATTATACACCCCCCTTAGCACTTGTCAAGGCGGAGTGCTAATGTAGAGTAAAAAGTTGAAAGTGAAAAGTAAAAAATTAGCCTTCCCCCTGACAAGGGGGAAAAAGAAGAGGGTTGCATCCTTATGACAAAATTAGTTAAATATGTTAATCTGAAAATATACAATTATATATTTTATGATAGAAAACTCTTTTAAACTGTTTCAAAAACAGCGGGAATATCTGGAAAAGATGCAATCAGCGCGGCCGGATTTGTTTGAAGTGAATAAATTATTCACTGAAGAAGAAGTCTTGCCTCAAATTGGTATTACCACCCTTGACCCTCAAAGACCAGAGGGCTTTTTGCGGCTCTACCCCCAAGATTTTATTGTGGAGGAAATCCAAAGCGATGGAAATTTAAGTACTATTGAACCCAAAGACGATGTTCCTGAAAAACCAAATAAAGAAAAATTTACTCTTTATACTGACTTAATTAAAGTGGGTATTTCTACGCTGGAAGCGATAAATCGCTTGGCGCAAAAGTTAAATATCACGCCTAACAAAATCGGCTATGCAGGCATCAAAGATGCGCAAGCGCTGGCAAGCCAGAGGATTGGCTTACCAGGAATAAAGTATGAACAGATGCAGGATTTAAAATGTGAAGGCTTTTTCTTAACTCATTTTTTTTATAATAAGGGCACAATAGAAATAGGTTCCCTAAGAGGCAATCGCTTCACAATTTTCATCCGCACCAAAGAACATTTTCCCCGTGAGCGTCTGAGAGAAAAGCTGACTTTATTAAAAGAAAATGGATTTTTAAATTATTATCATACCCAGCGCTTTGGCGGAACAAAACTTTTGAGTCACATTTTGGGTAAATTGATTTTGCAAAAAAAATATCAAGAAGCGATTGAAATTTTTCTTACTACCCCCAATCCTTATAGTATTAAATTTGTGCAAGCCGTGCAATTAAAGGCCGAAAGGGTGTTCGGCCACTGGCAAAAGATGAAAGAAATTTTAGAACATTTGCCTTACACTTTCCAAAATGAAATCAAAGTGCTTGACTATTTAATTCAAAAACCGCGCAATTTCCTAGGTGCTTTAATCAAAATTAAAGATCAAACCCAACTCTGGGTTTATGCTTATGCGAGTCTTGTTTTTAATCAATATTTATCTTGGGCAAAAGAAAATAGAGTAGCATTACCCGAAAAAATCCCTCTTCTTTTGAGTAATAACTATCAGGAGCAAAGACTATATGAGGCAACACTTACTGACGATAAAATCTACAATATTAAAGTGGCCCTACAACCTTTCAAATTTATCCAGCTTAAAAGAAGAATGAATCCGACTATGATTTATCCTAAAGATATTTTGGCGAAATCTTTGGACCAAGGGGTGATTATTAGTTTTACTTTGTCCAAAGGTGCTTATGCCACTACATTTTTAATGAACTTATTTAAATTGCGCCAGGGTTTACCGATTCCAGAATGGTTAAATAAAGAAGAAATAGATAGCAAAAAAATTCTAGAAATTGGCACTTCTGAACCGGCTTGCAAAAGACTTAAGGATCATATTTTTTCAGTGTTGAACTATGACCAAACCCAAACCAAACCCACCCCCCTCCCTTATCAGGGAGGGAGCCAAACTTCTCCCCTGACAAGGGAAAACTAGAGAGGGGTTGAGAAATTTCCCCCTGATAAGGGGGATTAAGGGGGTTATAAGTATGAAATATTTACCCTATAATCCCAAGCTAACAAGATTTGCAAGAAAGAATCGCCACGAACCTACTCTAGCTGAACGAAAAATGTGGTCAAAAATATTAGGGAAAAATCAATTCAAGGGATATAAATTTTTAAGACAAAAACCCATTGGTAAATTTATTGTTGATTTTTATTGTGCAAAATTGATGTTGGCAATTGAAATTGATGGCGACACTCATGACGGAAAAGAAAATTATGATCTACAAAGGATGAAAATTCTCAACCAATATGGGGTAAAAATAATTCGCTATACTGATGACGAAGTTCTAAATAGTATTGAAGGAGTTTATGATGATTTAGTTGCAAAAGTGAAAGCAATAACCCACCCCTTCCCTCCCTTATCAGGGAGGGAGCCAAACTTCTCCCCTGATAAGGGGAGATTAGAGAGGGGTTGAGAAATTTCCCCCTGATAAGGGGGATTAAGGGGGTTTTATGAAACACGGCAAAGCCGTGTTTTTAAAAATTCTCCATAACGAAAAAATCCCGGGAAGAAAAGTAATTTTTTGAAAAAATCACTTTCTTTCGCCGGGATCGGTCTTAATGTAGACCTAAACCATTCTGTAGGTGTTGGGGTGGTCTTCGGAGATTATAAGCTTCCAGGAACGCCCTTCCGAAATATGAGGGTATGCTACATTTATTGTGTCTAAACGATACTGCCCCTTGGACGGATCTTCGGGATCATTGTAGCGGAGATTACCCCATATTACGATGTCGTTAAACCGACGACCGAGAAGCTGCTCAACCTGCTCGGGCATACCAACCTCTTCGCCTTCAGTGCTGAAGTTTAAGAAGACTACCGCCTTCCCCTGCACGTCTTGCCAGTGACCGCCGACATACTTGAGACCGAGGGTCTTTAGCTGATCTATGATACCAACTATATAAACACCCCTGTAGTCCCCCTTTGTTATTAGACAACATCCGGTATCGGTTTTTCCACGATATGCTTTAGGGTCAAGGTTGCGCTTTTCTGCCTCTGCAGTATGACGGGCTTCTATTGCTTCATCATCCCGAACCTTCTTCTCAAGACCCAATTGAGTCAACTTTATTCCTTGAAGAGCCAAGAACTTGATGAGAACGGTATGACGTGTTTTTGTATAAACCGTCTGCCTTTTCATCTCTTCGTCACGCGACACCTGCTTTGTATCAATAGCCATTCTAATATCCTCCTATCTAACCGAAAACTTACTAACCCAAGGGCAAATGCCCAACTAAAAAAAATAAAAAAGAACCGTCTAAATTTATGAGCCTCAATTATATCATATCTTACCTAAAAAGTCAATAGTTTTGGGCTTACCTGCGCTTTTTTGGCTAAAATAAGCCAAAAATTGTTATTTTCAAACCGATTTCTGCGCAAATTCAGAATAAAAAATAAGGACTTAGAAGAAAAGGTATTATTTTCTTTGGGCTAAGTCCAATAGAGGCTTTTTTACATCCTGCCTCCTATATCCTGCCAGAAACTGTTATCCTGTTTTAGAGCCCATAACCGGAAGATTCTTAAACCAGCATGGGTAAATGCGCATAAAGTTTCCACTTCGCGCGTTTCCTCTGGCGACAACCAGACCACTCTGCGAATTTTTTCATTGGGATCTGATGGAGCTGTAGCGGGAATTTTAGTGGCTAGTGAAACCACTAAAAATGGTGAGGTAGCAAATAATGAGGTATTAGGGTTGATATGAGTCGTATATAAAACCTCGCCACCTTTATATCGCGTTTCCTCTTCCACCTCCGCCATAATCACGTTCGCGAAGCCACGGGGCAACTCAAGTTCTATTATACCGCCTTTTATAGATAATCTGTCCGGTGCGGCTCCCCATATATTTTCATATAATTTTGGAGGGATCACCGCATGTCTTTCTTGCTCTACAAAAGCAATCTCGCCAGTGTCATTAACGATCACATCTACTTCCCCGCGGGTTTCTGACCATATTGGCTGCTGATATAATCTTTTATTGCCATCGCAAACATCCACTAACTGAATCATGCCAAAACGAGGATTTTCTAATGTGCCTTCTGATAAATCCATCTTCCACTGATTCAATTCCGATTTTCTTAAAATCAACATAAATAGTACCTCCTATTAAACCATTAAAAATTCAAGCCGTTCCATCTCTCTACGAAACTTTGTACAATAACAAAAGAATTTAATTTTGTCAAAGAAAAAATAAAAAATTATATCTGTAAAAAAGAGCCTCCTATAAAAATATTGGGCTCTTTTAAAAAATCCATTTCCTTAAAAAATAGATTGCTGGCGAATAGAGCACCAGCGCGACAATGAGCACAATGAAACTTTGATAGAAACGATGGGATGCCATTCTATCCGCATAAAGACGCAGGGTGTTGCGAAAAGTATTTTTTAACCACCAACTGCCTGCATACAAAGAGAAGATGAACCCAGCATATTTTATACTAGATAGAATTAGACGTACAAATACTATCAGTAATTCATTGAAAAAAAGAACAAAGGAAAACAAAATAATTTTTTTCTTCAAAACAAAAATCCCTCCTTAATGTCAGAATCTTGAATTTAGAATCCGGCTTCTTTTTTAATTTAAAAACCAAGATTCAAAATTCTAAATTCTATATTCTCAAAATATTCGTACCGCCACGGGGATTTGAACCCCGGTTTACTTGGGCTGACCTGCCCGCCGAAATTTAGTACCGAGTATGGGATTTGAACCCATGTTTCCAGGCTGAGAACCTAGCGTCCTAGACCGGGCTAGACGAACTCGGCATGCAGGCGGGCTCGCCCACCGAAGCCTGAAAGGGCGTAGGCGGGGAACCATGTGTCCTAACCACTAGACGATAGCGGCGAAAAAATTAATGTAAAATGCAAAAATCAAAATGTAAAATGACGATGCAAAATTTTAAAATTTTTTATCATTTTAACATTTTACAGGACTTTCGCGTTTGATGTCATTCCCGACCTGATCGGGAATCCAGATAAATAGCACTAATCCTGGATTCCCGCTTTCGCGGGAATGACAATCGTATTTGATTAAATTATTGGCAAACGCGAAAGTCTTGATTTTATATTGTCATTTTGATTTTTGATTTTTAGTTTTTACATTTTTTTAACCCATTCCTCATTCTGTCTCACCAATAATTCCTCTGCAGCTAAGGGTTCAAACATTATGTCTTTGACAATTTTTTCCATCCGCATTGCCTGTGAGCCTTTGACTAAAATAACATCATTGGGTTTTAAAATATTTTCAATATCCTCTAAAACCTCGTCTGTATAATTATATTCAATAATTTTTTCCTCCGGCATTCCGGCTCGCCGTGCTTCATCTGAAATAAAATTTGCGCGATCACCAACTGTAATTAAAAGGTCAACCATAGAATGAGCAACTCGTCCTACTTTTCTGTGGCCTGCTTCAGTGGCGGCCCCAAGCTCTAGCATATCACCCAGGATTGCAACTTTTCTTTTCCCAGGAAGAGTAATTTCGGCTAATGTGCGCAGGGCAGCAATCGTGGAGAGGGGTGCGGCATTATAAGTATCATCAATGATCAAGGTGTTCTTGATTCCAGGAAGCAGCCGCATCCTGCCTGGTGGCGCTTGAAAATCTTTGAGGCTTTCCGAGATTTTAATTAAATTCAATTTGAAATAAGTCCCGACTGCAGCGGCAGCAAGGCTGGCGTAAATCTGATGCCGGCCAATAATTTTTGGTAAATGTACAGGCACACTATTACCTTTATAATTTAATTTAAAACCCAATCCCCCTTCGCCGGAAACTAAACGAATATCAGAGGCCACTACTTCTTCTCCTGAAGGTCTTTCTTCATCTTTTAAAAGACCATATTTCAGAGTGGATGCCCGACCCTTCATTGCCGCCACAGCAGGGTCATCGCGGTTCAAGACAATAAGACCGTCAGGAGAAACCGCTTTGACCAATTTTTCTTTCTCTTTGCGAATTGCTTCTAATGATTCAAAAAACTCTAAATGCGAAGGACCCACAGAAGTAATCACAGCAATATTAGGCCGCGCGATATTTACTAAATAATCCATATCTCCTGGCCGATCCGCGGCCATTTCTAAAATTAAAATTTCTGGATAATTTTTGATTTTGCCTAAAATTAACTTTACACCTTGACTAAAAACCTGCAACCAACCAAAGGCACTCTTACCTGGTGCTTTTGCGCCGATAATAGTAAGCGGTAGTCCTAATTCATTATTATAATTCTCTATGCTTTTAGCCACCCGTTCTGGAAAGGCAGCGTTAAGAACAGTATAAATAGCATCTTTAGTTGAGGTCTTGCCCACACTCCCGGTAATGGCGACGACCTTCGGCTTATACTTTTTTAATATTTTCCGAGAAAGAAAGGCTAGTTTTGCTTGGATAAATTTCTTCATAAGATTTATAAAATCAAAATGTAAAAATCAAAAATTAAAATGACAGTTTAAAATCTTAAAAATAATTAGGGTTTCTGGGAATTTACCATTCCCGCCTGCAACGCTTCGCTTGCGAAGCGGGCGCGGCTTAAGGCACTAGCGGGCGAGAATCCTGAATTCCCAGTTATTTTAACATTTTGCATTGTCATTTTACATTTTGATATTTGATTTTTGATTTATTCTGACGGCGGTATTTGATAATAATTCACCAAAAATTGCGCCAGTTCTTTAAAAACAGGTGCGGCAGTATTTACACCATCTGCTCGAAAACTCGAGGTGGATTTAGGATTGTTGAACTTTACCAAGATTAAAAAGCGAGGATCTTCAATCGGACCATAGCCAATAAAAGAAGTAATCACTTTTTCCGGATCATAACCCTTTTCGCCTTGTAGGGGCACCTGGGCAGTACCGGTTTTGCCTGCAAGATGATAGCCTGGAATTCTCCCTGTTTTAGCATAACCGTTATCCATTGAACTGACAAGCATTGCTGAAATCGTGGCAGCACTTTCGGGCTTCAATGCTTGCCGTATAATTTTGGTTGGAATTTCTTCGCGTGTCTCTGTACCATCGGCTTTATGATGAATAATCTCTTTAACAATATAGGGCGTAACTAGATTCCCGCCTTCTGCCATTGCCGCTGTCGCAACCACAAGTTTAATAGGGGTAATGGCAATCCCTTGACCATAGCCCATCGTGGCGAGATTAGATTGCCGCCAAGTTTTTGGAGGTTTTAATTCTGTAGCAGCTTCACTATCTAAATCAATTCCACTTAATTCATTCAATCCGAGTTTTAAAAAACCATTATATAGTTTCTCTGCTCCCAAATGTTCATTTACAAATACCATACCTGTGTTAATGGATTTTTCTAAAACATTAGTCATTGTTTGTACACCATAACTTTTATTGCCATAGTTATGAATGGTGTAGCCACCCACATTAGCCGCACCAGTGTCGGTATAAGTTGTATCTGGAGAAACCACGCCTTCATCTAACGCGATTGCCATACAAACTGGTTTAAAAGCCGAACCGGGTTCATAATGTTCGAAAATGGCCGCATTATTGAAAACATTGATATCTTTTACTTCTGCATATTTATTATTGTCATAAGTTGGATAATTAGCCATTGCCAAAATTTCTCCATTTTGAGGATTCATCACAATGATGGAAGCAGAATCTGCGCCCCATTTTTCTACTCCACTTTTTAATTCAGCTTCTGCCTTGTATTGAATGGCGCGATCAATGGTTAAAACCAAATCATCACCATCCACTGCGGGTTGAATTTCTTTCTTTCCAATAGAAATCCAACGTCCGCCTACATCCTTTTCAGCTTCTAGGTGACCCATTTTGCCTGCCAATTTATCTTCATAATAACCCTCTATGCCATAACGACCTTTTCTTTGATCACCATCATAACCTACAAATCCTAAAATATGAGCTGCCAATCCCCCTTCAGGATAGATACGCCAAGACTCTTTGGTGAAGCCAATGCCATTTAGATTCAATTTTTTAATCTCTTCCACCCTTTCATCAGTAACCTTATTTTTCAAAGGCTCATATAAATCATCTTCTTTAGAGATGCGCTCCAGAATATTCTTTTCGTCCATTTCTAAAAGAGGAGCAAGCCTCGCCGCAAAATCATCACGATCTTTAACCTGTTTAGGAATGGCATAAACCAAAGTCAATTTTTGATTAGAAGCAAGAGGATAAAGGGTATCTGAATATTTATCTTGAACAAAAATCTGACCTCGTTCAGGAAGAAGGTCAGCTACAATTTGATGCTGATCTTGTGCCAGGGCAGTATAAAAAGTGTGATTAACCACCTGTACTACAAAAAGACGAAAAATAATTAAATCTGTAATTAAAAAAACGACTGCCATCAAGATGTCAATGCGAATGTCATGTTTTTTGTGATATTTTTTATCTCTATGCCTAGACAAGGTTTAAAATTATTCTAATTAGCCTAATTATTCTAATTATTCTAAAAAATCCCAATTTCTAATGACCAATACCTAAAAAATATTGATTTTAATGTAACAAGTGCATTGGTAATTATTTAGGTCAATTAGAATAATTGGAATAATCCTTAATTCTTAGAAGCGAAAGAATAATACGTAATCTTAAAGATAAGCTGCCTACCAGAAAGCAATGCGTAGGTGAAATATTTACATTTAATTTTTCTTTAAAGCCACAGTCGTGCCTTCGGAAGATACATAAATAACTTTTTGCAAGGGCACCATATTTAATTTCTTTACCCCCTCTTCCACATTCCGCACGGATTGCAATTCTGCGGCGCGTAATTCCAATTTATGATTCTCTTCTGTTAATTTATTCAGTTTATCTTCTAAATCTTTAATTTCATAACCTGTGGTGGCGATTTGATTAGCTTGGGTCAGATAGAAAAGACTGACTAAACACAAAAGAATAATCGTTACAAAACATAAAGTAACCGGCCCCACTTTGATTTTCCCCCTAATTGTTTTTTTCCTCTTGTCTTTTTGGATATCTCCACTCTTGGAGAGGGTAAGAAAACGCGCCATTTTTAGACCTTGGCTGATCCCCCTTGTTGTAATTGATCAGTCAACAATTTTTTCCGCGGCGCGCAAAAGCGCACTGCGCGATCGCGGATTCTGTTTAATCTCGCTCTCTTTTGGTTTAATGGGTTTTTTATTTAAAATTTTAATTTGCGGTGAATGATGACAAACACATTGCAATATTTCTGACGGACAGACGCAAGCGCGGCTCTCGGTGCGGAAAAAATTTTTCACAATTCTATCTTCCAAAGAATGAAAAGCAATAACTACTAGCCTTCCTCCTCGTTCTAAAATCTCTAAAGCCTGCGGTAACACTTCCTGCAGATTTTCTAACTCATTGTTTACAGCAATCCTCAAAGCTTGAAAGACTTTTGTGGCTGGATAAATTTTACTTTGGGGATTCTGCGCTACCTTGAGAATAATTTTGACCAAATCTTGTGTCGTTTGAATTCTGTGTACTTTGCGCTCTTGTATAATCGCTTGTGCGATTCTGCGCGCTTTTCGCTCTTCTCCATATTGACGCAGAATCTGCATCAAATCTTTTTCATTATAATGATTCACAATATCTGCAGCAGTAATCTTTGTTTCTGTGCTATGCCGCATATCTAGCGGTTCGTCTTTCAAAAATGAAAAACCACGACCCGATGACTCCAATTCTAGAGAGGACATTCCTAAATCTAATAATATGCCCTGCACTTTTTCAAAATGGTGTTCCTGAATAACTTTTTTTAAATTGACAAAATTGTTTCGTGCCAAAATCACCCGTTTACCAAAAACTGCCAAATTTTCATGCGCGATCCTCAAACTCTCTTCATTCCAATCAATGCCAAGCAACTTTCCTGCCGGGCCAGTGCGGGATAAAATCTCCCTGGCGTGGCCCGCTCCCCCTATGGTGCAGTCAATGAAATTTTGATTGGGTTGTGGGTTTAAATATTGGATTACTTCCTTTAATAAAACTGGAATATGAATGATATTCACAAATCAAAATGCAAAATGTAAAAATCGCTCCGTCGCTAAAGCTTTGAAGCGTCGGCGACAAAATGACAGTTTAAAATGTTAAAATGAAAATGATTTTAAAATTTTACATTGTCATTTTACATTTTGATTTTTTATTTTTACATTTCTCTACACTCCCAGCTCTCCCATTGCCTCGGCAATTTCAGTAGAATTACTTTCTGTTGCTGCCTTGTATTTCTTCCATATCTCTGCATCCCAAATTTCCAAACGATTATATAAACCAGCAATCACAGCTTCTCGGTTAAGCTGCGCATAATGGCGCAAATAATCCGGAATTAAAATCCGTCCCTGCTTGTCAATTTTAACGTCCATTGCACCAGCAAGCATTAATCGGCTAAAGGCACGCGACTTTGCCTGACTAATGGGAAGGCTTGCTAATTTCTCGGCAAGTTTTGCCCATTCTTCTTTGGTATACAAAAAAAGACAATTATCAAGACCACGCGTTACCACTGCTCCAATCGCTAATTTTTTTCTAAAGCGAGCGGGAATGGCTAAACGACCTTTAGTATCTAAACTATGGCTGTATTCGCCAATAAGCATTGTAAAATAACCGACCCCAAATGTTTTTGTCTTTTTGTAAATTTACTTAAAGACATAAAACACTTTGGATCTCCCCCTATAGTACTTTCGTCATTGTGAGCGAAGCAATCTCCTCGCTTTGAAAGTATAAAATTTTAATTTTTATTCTTCTTGTGGGTTATTCACATTTCCCCTGACTTTTCCCCACTTTTATCCACAGTTCCCCACAACAGAATCATTATACACCATTTTAATGTTCTCGCCAACCATTACCAGCCACCTTTACTTTTGGCTTATATAAAGGGAAAAATAAAATGCCCTCCAAATTTATCCACAGATACCCCCTCCTGTGACATGCAGAGGGAAGGCCTGCCCGCCATGCTTTGCAAGGCGAGGCGGGCGGGGGTGGGTTATTTTAATTGCTGGCTCCATAGAGCTTCGCCACTATGGAGCCAACGAATCAAATGAGTTATAATTTTTCGTTTTTCATTTTTAATTTACAAAAAATCCCCACTAATCTGCGAATGAGTTGAATCCATCCGAAATCTATAAAAGACACGGGTGGAGAGGAGAGAGATTTTGGCAAAAATTATCTAAAAGATAATCTCTACCAAACCCATTCGCAGGTTAGTGAGGAAAATAAATGATCCTTCCCCCTGATAAGGGGGAAGCAAGAAGGGGGTTTGTAACCCCTCCCTACTAAAGGAGAGGAATTTAAATGTTGGCTCCATAGTCCCGCCGGAGCTTTAGCGCAGGCGGGCTGTGGAGCCAGATTGCAGACCTATATTATGGTTCACTATGAAACTTACACACTGCAACCTTTACGTTCTATTCTTTCCTCAAACAGTATTCTTTAAAATGCTGTTTAGGGAAAGATAGGGAATAAAAAAAATAACCACAACACCTGCCACCATGAATAATCACCTCCTCATGCAGTCAACTTTCTACCCCATAACTGAAACATTCTCTTCCCAAACTAAATCTTTGAAAATTTTTCAAAAACTTAGATTGAGAAACGACAATTTACCGAGTTTGACACGAACTTAATAAAATAATATACTTGAAGC
>Ga0209609_10001674_pt1 | contig 12805 bp, 8 predicted proteins | sample LakKivw325mmetaG_FD_184136 | JGI IMG/M metagenome (GOLD analysis project Ga0209609, IMG submission 184136) | Anoxic lake water microbial communities from Lake Kivu, Rwanda to study Microbial Dark Matter (Phase II) - Lake Kivu water 325m metaG... | ecosystem: Environmental > Aquatic > Freshwater...
TTCGCAATAAATGATCTTGCCATGATAAACAAGACCCCGATATCCATAATCGGAAAGGTAAAAGGAAAAGAGCTTGTGATAAACACTCCCGAAAAAAAGCTGCTTTCACTTAAGATAACCGAGCTGGCCGACGCCTACAAGGGGTCCCTTCCAAAAACAATGGGGGCATAAATGGAAGTAACTGCGGCGGCAGTAATATTGATCTTTCTTGCAAGCATACTATCTACGGTTTCCCACAAAGACGCAAAATATTCTCCCGAAAACCCGCAACAGATCTCTTCTTCTCAGGAACTGGGGAGTCTGCCGGGCGCGGACTTTGACCCGGTTTTGGCCGAGAGCGATATTGCCGCCGTTAATTTTTATGTGGTACGCAGGGCAAAAAAACTTTCAAGGGATGATGTTGAGACGCTTGTGGACAGCATTAAGGACTATTCTCAAAAATATAATGTGAACGCAAAACTTTTGACCGCTCTGATGGACAGGGAATCCGGTTTTGATCCTATGACGGTCTCGTCTTCCAATGCGCAGGGGCTGGGCCAGCTCCTGCCTTCTACCGCAGCCAGTATAGGGATAAGGGATCCCCACGACATTGACCAGGGCGTAAAAGGCGCGGCTATTTATATACGCATGATGCTGGATAGGTGGGCAGGGAATCCTCAGCAGGTCCCGCTGGCGCTTGCCTCCTATGCCGAGGGATATAATCAGATCGTCAGGGCTGGCGGCTATACCCCTCAGACCGCTAACTACATTAAAGGCATCCTCGAGGTCTACAACTCTATCCGTTAGATTCAAAAGTTTTAAACCCACTCCCCAGCCCCTCTCCCTTTTCAAGGAGAGGGGGATTTGGGTTTCTCCCCCTGCTTGCCCCGAGCTTGGTCGAGGGGATAAGGGGGAGATTAAGAGGGGGTTTATTTGGATCTTTGGCGCCGGAATTGCTGTGAGCCTTTATGCCATGCTCGAGGAACTGCTTAAAAAGAACAAGCTCTACTTTATAGGTTTTGTATGTCTTATCCTTTCTATCAGCCTGGGAGTCCGCCTCTTCCATAGGCCCGCCCCGCCTCCTGAAGAACCCTCTTTGGGTGTTGAAGTGTTGAGAACCACATCAACTGCGGAAGAAAAGAAAGATAATTATATCCTTGTCCACATAAGCGGTGCTGTAAAGAAGAGGGGGGTGTACAGGCTTTTTGCCGGCAGCAGGACAATAGATTTGATAGAAAAGGCCGGGGGGCTGCTCAAGGGGGCCGATGTAACTTCCCTCAATCTTTCGCAACTGTTAAAGGACGGGCAGAAGATAGATATCCCTGAGAAGAGCTTGAGCTTTGCAGGAGGCGGCTCCGGCAGCGGGGCAAAGGTCAATATTAATACAGCTAATGCTTCTGAGCTGGAAAAGATCCCCGGGGTAGGGGCCTCCACCGCAAAAAAGATCCTCGAGTGCCGGTTAAAGAACGGGGCCTTCAGGTCCTATGAGGACCTTGCAAAAATAAAAGGTTTCGGCAAAAAAAAGATCGAGAAAATGAAAGAGGATATAACCCTTTAATACTATGTCATTAACCCTGCGCCCTGTTGCGGCCATCACCATTTTTTATGTCCTGGCGATACTCCTGTTTTCTATTGCAGCCCCGCCGGGGCGCGACACGGGCTCTTTGGAGCAGAAAGACATCCCGATAAGCCTCTGCGGGGTCGTGGAAAGCGAACCGGGGAACTCCGGAACATATACGGGCTTTGACCTAAAAGATGACAGGACTGGAAAGCACTTTAAGGTGATGATATTTTCCGTCAATAAAGGTTATGAATACGGGGACAGGATAAAGCTTAAAGGTTCCATTGCGGAGGCAAAAAAACCGGGCAATCCCTATGAGATGGATTATGACAGCTATTTAAAAGAAAAAGGTTTTTCCGGCTGCGTCAGTGTTTTTCCCGACAAGGACGGGCTTCCCGGAGTTGTTGCAAAGAACAAGGGCAACCCATTTATCTGCCTGAGCCTGGCGATCAAGAACAGAGTTATGACGCTTCACAAAGGAGCGATGCCGGAGCCGTATTCCTCTCTGTTCGGAGGGATCCTTTTCGGCATGAAGGGGTCGCCCGTGCCGGACGAGGTAAAGAGCAGGTATCAAAAGGCCGGAGTGGTGCACATACTGGTGGCTTCGGGCCAGCAGGTGTCGATCCTGATAGGCGTGAGCCTGCTGCTGCTTTCTTTTATGCGCCTTCCCATGCCGGCTGTGTTTATCATAACTTCATTCATTACCTGGTCTTTTGCAGCAATGGCGGGGTTCGGCGCTTCGATAACACGGTCGGCTATTATGGGCCAATTGATGATAGCCGGCAGGTCCTTTGACAGGGAAGGGGACTTTCTTAATTCGCTTTGCCTGGCCGCGCTCATACTCCTTATCATAGACCCGAATAATTTATTTGACATAGGGTTTCAACTTTCCTTCCTTGCCACATGGTCCCTTGTTTATGCGGTTCCGGTGATCAACGAAAAGCTTTCCAAAAGGCTCCCGCTATTTTTGTCTGGGCCCGTTTCCGTTGCCTGCGCGCCTATCCTGGCCACTTCACCCATTACCGCCTACAATTTTTCACAATTAAATCCGGTCGCTTTTTTGTCAAACCTTATTGTGGTGCCGGCGGCAGAACTCCTTACCGTTCTGGGTTTTGCCTCAACCGCTGCGGGGCTGGTATTGCCGCACCTGGGCCATTTTCTTGACGGAGCGGTCTTTGCCATCATGTTCCTTCTTGACCTCTCAGTTTCTGTATTCGCATCCCTTCCAATGTCCAATTATTTTATTGCCAGGCCGCATTTTGGCTGGATAATAGCTTATTACATCTGTTTTTTCTTTTTGCTCAAGAAAGCCAAAGACGGGCAGCTTAGCAGTGTTTTTTTGAATAACAGGCATGTTCTGGTCCTGGGGGGCTGTCTGATATTTGCCTTTTTCTCTTTTCAGGCGCTACTTTTTGGCGGCAGCGAACTATCGATCTCTTTTATTGATGTCGGCCAGGGCGACAGCATACTGATCGAGGCTTCTAACGGGCAGAAGGTCCTTATAGACGGGGGAGGCAAGCGCAGCTCTATAGGACAGGGTGATAAGATCGGGTCGCGTATAGTTGTTCCTTTTCTTCATAACAGAGGTATCAACAAGCTGGACCTTGTGGTGCTTACACACCCCCATGACGACCATTTGGGAGGCCTGGTTTCGGTCTTAAAGGAGATCAAAACGGACGAGGTGATAGATTCCGGTTTTGCTTATGACTCGCCTGCTTATGAAAACTTTCTCGAGCTTATCAAAAAGAACAAGATAAAATACAGAACGGTAAAAGCCGGTGATGTAATTTCTATCGACGGGGCAAAAGGTCATGTCCTGAACCCGCCCGAACTGCCATTTCGGGGTACCGAATCCGATGCGAACAACAATTCTGTAGTTATCAGACTGGTATATGGAAGTACATCCTTTATGTTGACCGGGGACGCCGCTTTTGAGGCGGAGAGGGAAATGCTGGACCGGGACTTTTTCTTGAAGAGCGATGTGCTTAAGATAGGGCATCACGGCAGCGCCACCTCAACAAGCGATGAGTTCCTTGATGCGGTGGCTCCCAAAACCGCCGTCATCTGTGTCGGAAAGGGCAACAAATTCGGTCATCCCAGGCCAAAGATCCTTGAAAAGCTTAAGCAGCGGGGAATAAGAGTTTATCGCACCGATGAGGACGGGTCGGTATCAATGACAAGCGACGGCAGCAGGATAACCATAAAAGCCTTCAGAAAGAACTAACTGGTATGGTATATTATCTCTATGGATGTCAAAAAAAAGACCGTTATCGGGGTTACCGGGCCAATTGCTTCGGGCAAAGACGAGGTGTGCAAGATACTAAAAGGATACGGTTTTTATGTGATCGACGCCGACAGGATAGGGCATCAGGTTTTAAAAGAACAGCCGGCAAAAAAGAGGATAATTGCTGGGTTCGGAAGAAAAGTGCTTGGGGCCAAAGGGGATATCTCCAGGAAAAATTTGGGCAGGCTCGTGTTTTCCGATAGAAAGCGCCTTCTGCTTCTTAACAGTATAATGCACCCTGCCATGAGGAAAAAGATAGAGGGGCTCGTCAAAAGAACGCAGAAAAAAATGGTCGCTATCAATGCCGCGGTGCTAAAAGAAATGGGCCTGGCAGGATACTGCGACCGGATCTGGCTGGTCCTAGCCTCAGAAAAGAACAGGCTTAAGAGGCTTGCCAAGCGGGGAAAGCGGTCAAAAGAAATGCTTAGGAGGATGGCTTTTCAGAGAAAACCGGGCAGCTACAAAAAAGAGGCCGACAATACAATATACAATAACGGCGCCAAAAGAGGCCTTAAAGCTAAGATATCCAAAATCATTTCCGATGGCTGCTAGAGATATTTAGCCTTTGTTCCTCCCCTGCAGGGCACTGGAGCCCCTCAAAATTTGCGGGCCTTTGAAATATCTGCTTAAAACTAAGGATATACATTTAGGGCGATCATGGGCAATTTGTTAACAACTGAATTGATAATGAGAGGCGGAAGCAAGCTGGAAACCACCAGGCTTATCCTTGAAAGGGGGATCCCTATCCCTGTTCCACGTTCCGCCTGGCTTTACAGCGGACAAAGGCTTGACGGCATATTGCCGCAGCTGCAGGCAATGCTGAGGAACGACGGCCGGATAATCGTCAGAGGGTCCCATCCCACGGATTATCACTGGTCGATCGACGCGGTCCATACCGAAAGAAATGTCACATCCATAGACGGAGCGGGGAAAGCTCTTGAAAAGATAGAAAAAGGCGTTAACAGCCGGAGTTTCAGGCTGCACTGTCAGGACGGAGGAGTTCCATGGTCAGGAGAAGCCCACGCCTTGATACAGCAGCAGGTGGACTGCCAGTATCTGGGATCTATGATGAGGCATCCGCATCTGGGGCATCTCCATATCGAATGTTTTGACGCGGAGGGCAGATATTCCAATGACCCTTTTCGCGGGGTCACATATGTTTATGATACAAGGAAATCCTCTATTCTTCCCGAACTGTCCGACGACCTTAAAATGGCCATTGACCGTATCTATATCCTGTTCGAAGAATCCGGCATTCCTGAAACAGCTTATGCTCAGCAGGTAGAGTTCTCCCCGTCGGGATACTTTTTCCAGGCGCGTCCGGGGTTTTTAAAAACTCCGGCCCAAGACTTCATTTTCTTTCCTGGCTTTGGGATCCCCTATATCAGGACAGACGATGTTTTCGGCATAACGCTCGCGAGCGGCATTGATCTTGATTTTCTGACGAATAGCGGGGAGGACATGTATTTCAGGGTATTTCCGGAAGAAGAATACGGCTTTTTCCTGACTGAAAAGTTTTTCACGTCCGCAGGCATAAAAAGCAGGCTCGGAGGATTAAAAACGTTCGTTTCTTTTTCCGGAATAGACAACGGACAATATCTGTCCCACGGCTCGTACCGTTTCATGAAAAAAGCGGGGTTTTCGTTTGTGGGTTCCAGATTAGGGAATGTTCCTGCTGACTTGGAGACCAGGAGCAATGATTTTGTGCTCTATCTGAGCGAGGAGTTCGCAAGGTGCCGGTTTTGGAGCAACGGAGCTGTCGGAATGATCGCTCCGGCGAAATACTTTGATTGAAATGCTATAATTTTTGTGTGGAATTTAAACTGAAAGCTTCTTTTGAACCCTCCGGCGACCAGCCTCAAGCTATTGAAGAGCTGGCCGAGCGTTTAAACAAACAAAAAAGATTCTCAGCATTACTTGGAGTCACTGGCTCCGGCAAGACATTTACCATGGCTTCTGTCATCCAAAAAACTCAAAAGCCCGCTCTTATATTGTCCCCCAATAAAACGCTGGCCGCGCAGCTTTGCCAGGAGTTCCGCGATTTCTTTCCGGCAAACGCGGTCGAATACTTTGTGAGCTACTACGACTACTATCAGCCGGAAGCCTATATCCCCAGCTCCGACACCTACATAGAAAAGGATTCGGCCATAAACGACGAGATAGACAGGCTGAGGCACCGGGCAACGATGTCGCTTTTTGAAAGAAGGGATGTAATAATTGTTGCTTCCGTTTCCTGCATCTACGGCCTTGGAACTCCGGCCAATTACCTTGAGGGTTCTCTCGAAATAGGACGCGGCCGGGACACGGGCAGGGAAGCCGTTCTCAAAAGGCTGGTGGAGATCAAATATGAAAGAAATGATACGGCGCTCTCCCGCGGCAAGTTCAGGGCAAGGGGAGATACTCTTGAGGTCCTTCCTATATATGAAAAGAACATCTTTAGGGTAGAGTTCGATTATGACAGGGTCTCAAGGATAACAGAAGTGGATCCTTTAACGGGAGAGGTCATTTCAAAAAAAGAGAGCGTAAGGATCTTTCCCGCAACGCATTATGTGACCTTCCGCGACAGGCTGGAGAGGGCGATACAGAGCATCGAGGCGGAACTATCGGAAAGGCTTAAGTATTTTAGGGGAAAGAACAAACTTCTTGAGGCGCAAAGGCTTGAGCAGAGAACTAATTTTGACATAGAGATGATAAGGGAGATGGGCTACTGCCACGGGATAGAAAATTACAGCAGGCACATGGACGGAAGAGCGGCAGGGGAGCCTCCGGCAACTCTTCTGGATTATTTCCCGAAGGATTTTGTAATGTTCATAGACGAGAGCCATGTGGCCGTTCCCCAGATCAGGGGCATGTACGCAGGTGACCAGGCCAGGAAAAAGATGCTGATAGACTACGGCTTCCGCCTCCCTTCGGCCGCCGACAACAGGCCTCTTAACTTTAAGGAATTCGAGTCCAGGACCGGCCAGTGCGTTTTTGTATCTGCCACCCCGGGAAAATATGAGATGGAGCACACCGACAAAGTGGTGGAGCAGATAATCAGGCCCACGGGGCTTGTGGACCCCAAGGTAACTCTAAAGGCCTCCAAGGGGCAGATAAAGGACCTTGCCAAAGAGATCAAGAAAAGGACGGAAAAGAACGAAAGGGTCCTTGTCACCACGCTTACCAAAAGGATGGCGGAGGACCTTTCCGAGTTCCTCAACGAAAAAGGGTTCCGCGTCAGGTACCTGCACTCGGATATCGACACTTTTGACAGGATAGAGATACTGCGCGGCCTGAGGCTGGGTGAATTTGATGTACTTGTCGGCATAAACCTGCTGCGCGAGGGACTGGACCTTCCCGAGGTCTCGCTGGTGGCAATATTGGACGCGGACAAAGAAGGTTTTTTGAGGGGCGAGACCTCTCTTGTCCAGACCATAGGAAGGGCGGCAAGAAATGTCAACGGCGAGGTCTTTCTCTACGCCGAAAAGATAACGGATTCCATGAAAAAGGCCCTTTCCGAGACAAACAGGAGAAGAACCCTGCAGCTGGCCTATAACAAAAAGCACGGGATCGTCCCAAAAACCATCGTAAAAGAGATCAAGGATATCGGAGACCAGCTTGAAGATGCTTCTGCGGACGGACTCTCTGCGGCAAAAACACTTGTAAAATCAGAGGAAATACCTTATATTATAGGAAAGCTGGAAGAGGATATGAAGATAGCCGCCATCGCTCTTGAATTTGAGCGGGCGGCAAAGATAAGGGACCGGATAAAGGAGTTGAAGAAACTATGGAAAAAATAGGTAGATTGATAACGGCGATGGTGACGCCGTTCAAGCCAAGCGGAGAGGTTGACTTTGATAAAGCCGCGGAGACAGCAAATTTTTTGGCGGAGAACGGTTCAGACGGCGTTGTTGTTCACGGCACTACAGGTGAATCCCCGACTCTCACGCATGAAGAGGAATATGAGCTTTACAGGGTCATAAAAGATGCCGTCGGTAAAAAAATATCCGTGATAGCCGGTACAGGTTCAAACTCAACTCAGACGACCATCAACTCAACCAAAAGAGCCCAGGAAATAGGCGTTGATGCGGCTTTATTGGTGGTGCCTTATTACAACAAGCCTTCGCAGGAAGGCCTTTTGCGGCATTTTAAAGCGGTAGCGGATAACACCAGCCTGCCTCTTATTATTTATAATATCCCGGGCAGGACCGGGATCAACATGCTTCCGGAAACGATAGCCAGGATAGCGGAGCTCAAGACTGTTATCGGCTTAAAGGACGCTGCAGGGGACCTTAACCAGACCTCCGCTGTAAGGCAGCTTACTTCGGACAAGTTCTTGATCTGGAGCGGGGACGACAGCCTCACCCTTCCGATGATGTCGGTGGGGGCCTACGGGGTGATTTCCGTGGCTTCGCATATCGTCTGCAGGCAGATCAAAGAGATGATCTCAAGTTTTGTCGAAGGAAGAACAAAAGAGGCCGAAGCGCTGCACAGAAAGCTAATGCCTGTCTTTAAAGTGCTTTTTATAACTTCAAATCCTTCGCCCGTAAAATATGCCCTTTCCCTTGTAGGCTGCGACTGCGGCAAAACGCGCCTGCCTCTGGTGGAGCCTCTTGACAGAGAAAAAGAGCAGATACAAAAAGTGATGAAGGAACTCAAGATAATCCAATAATAATGTCCAATAACACCCACAAAAAACTCCAGATAATCCACCTCGGGGGACAGGAAGAGATAGGCAAGAACATGACCGCCGTTAAATACGGCAGCAATATCCTTCTTATAGACTGCGGGATGAAATTTCCCGGGGACGACCTTCCCGGGATAGATGTGATAATACCGGACATGTCCTTTTTGAGCGAGAACCGAAAGTTTATCAGAGGGCTTGTGATAACGCACGGCCATGAGGACCATATAGGAGGCATTCCTTACCTGCTGCGCGACATGAACATCCCTATCTGGGGAAGCCGGCTGGCGCTGGGGCTGATCGAGCACAGGCTCAAGGAACACGGCATCTCCAAAGCCAAAATGACGGGAGTTAAGCCCGGAACGGTCATCAATATGGGGCCCTTTAAGGTGGAATTTATCAGGGTCAACCACAGCATCCCGGATTCCTTTGCTGTTGCCGTTACCACTCCCGTGGGAGTGCTGTTCCACACGGGTGATTTTAAGATAGACCACACTCCGGTCGACGGGGAAAAAGCCAACCTTGACAGGATGAGAGAGCTGGGAAGCAAAGGGGTGCTTGTCCTTATGTCGGATTCTACCAACGCGGATTCCGAAGGCTATACTCCTTCCGAAAAGACCGTCGGAAAGAACCTGGACGGTTTTTTTGCCGCCGCCAAAAAGCGCATAATAATAGCCTCTTTTGCCTCCAGCATCCACAGGATACAGCAGATCTTTGACTGCGCCCACAGGCACGGGCGCAAGGTCGCGGTCTCGGGGCTTTCGATGAAGAATGTTGTGGGAAAAGCAAAAGAGATGGGTTACCTAAAGATACCGCACAACACGATGATAAGCCTGGATGAGATAGGAAAACAACAGCAGAACAAACTCGTGGTGCTGACCACCGGGAGCCAGGGCGAGCCGATGTCCGCGCTGTCTCGAATGGCCACCGGCGCCCACAAACAGGTGGAGATACAAAAAGGCGACACCGTTATTATCTCGGCCATCCCCATACCGGGGAACGAAAAATCCGTCTTTAACAACATAAACAGGCTTTTTAAGAGGGGCGCCGAGGTCATCTACGAAGAAAAGCACGGTGTCCATGTTTCGGGGCACGGCAGCCGGGGCGATCTTAAGACCGTGCTAAATCTTATCAAGCCCAGATATTTTATCCCTACCCACGGCGAGTTCCGCCATCTGGTAATGCATGCCAAACTGGCCGTTGAGTCGGGCCTCAGGCATGAGAACATTTTTATTGACGAGAACGGGGACACAATAGAGTTTTCAAAAGGCAAGGCTGTAAGAGGGGCAAAAGTCCCTGCCAACGGGATCCTGATAGATGAGAGCGGCTTCAGGGATGTAAGCGAAGACATCATGAAAGAGAGAAGACAGCTGTCTGAAAGCGGCTCGATAACCATCGCAATAGCGGTTTCAAGAAAGGACCTGCGACTTTTGGACGAGATAAAAATCGAAACAAAAGGATTTGTATTCTCAAGGTCCGGGGACCTTCCCAAAAAGACCTGTGAAACCGTCAAGGAAGCCGTTGCAATGTTCCGCAAAAAAAAGTCAAAAGACCTTTTTGCCCTGCGCCAGGAAATTAAGAAGCAAGTGAGAAAACTTGTTTTGAAAGGCACAGAGAGAGAACCCGTGATCACTCTGCTTCTTCTTCAGGCTTAAGACTGATATCCGTTAATTTTTTCAATATATCCCGCAGTTTTCGCTTGACTTAATTTGCTATATATAATATATTCGGTGTAAAAGGTATATAAGGCGTTTCGCGGGGAATAAAACGAATAAACGCAAGACAGTCAATCCTTTGTTTGCGGGCATTTTCTTTTGCCTTGTAAAGCACCTTTTTATCCTTTTGTTCCTTCTAGCGCCTTTTTATTCTCTATGTTCCGCGGTCCCACAGAAAATGGGTTATGAAGGCACCCTTTCGGACGCCTCAGGCAACGCGCTTACCGGTTACTACAACATGAGATTTTCCATAGTGTCGGTGGATTCGGTCGCTTCTTCGGTAGTCTGGGGGCCAGAAACACATAGGTCTGTTAAGGTTGTTAAGGGGGCTTTTTCGGTAACTCTTGGCTCCTCCACACCGATACCGCCTTCTCTGTTCTCAAGTTCTGCCTTATACCTGAAGATAGAGGTGGCAAATCCCGGCTCTTCCTCGAACTACGAGCTGCTGTCGCCTTCTTCTCCGATTGTGAGCGTGGGCAATGCCTTTAAGGCGGCGGAAGCGGACACTGTTTCGGACGGGGCGATCACCGCGGCCAAACTGGCGGCAGACATCAGCATCAGCACAACGGGCAAGGTAACAGCAGAGGCATTTTACGGAAGCGGTGTGGGGCTTACGGGAATAACCGCTACAATAGGCGATTTTTCTATCACACAGGCAAAGATAGCAACTTCGGCGGTGACCAGCGAAAAACTTTCGGATGAGGCGGTAACATCTGAAAAAATATCGTCTTCTTTCCTTCTTCCCGCTACAAAAGGGGGCACCGGACAGAATGCGTATGCAAAAGGGGACCTTCTTTTTGCTTCGGACATAAATACTCTGAGCAAATTACCTTCCGATGCCGACGGCAAGGTGCTGCGTTTGTCCGCTGGAGTGCCTCAGTGGAGCACTGTAGGAGGGACCGGAACGGTCATTCTTGTTGACAGCGGCCCGGGACTAACAGGCGGACCTATCACTGTGATGGGCACGTTGGAAGTAAAATACGATGACCTTACAATAGGTCTTAACTCCGTCAGCGGTTCGTTGGAGGTAAAAGACCTGGGTATTAGTGCGGCAAAAATAGCGGTTGGAGCTATTACGGGAGACAGGTTGGCAACGGACATCGGCATCAGCACAACGGGGAAGATAACGGCAGAGGCATTTTACGGGAGCGGAGCTAATCTAACGGGGATAACGACAGAGATAGCGGACTATTCGATAACGGCAAGCAAGCTGGCAACGATGGCGGTGACCTCGGAAAAGATAGCGACCAGTGCTGTGACCTCAGAAAAGCTGGCAGAGGGAGCAGTAACAGCAGAAAAACTGGGATCAGGTTCTGTTACAGCCGAGGCGATAGCGGTTGGAGCTATTACGGGAGACAGATTGGCAACGGACATCAGCATCAGCACAACGGGGAAGATAACGGCAGAGGCATTTTACGGGAGCGGAGCGGGGCTTACGGGTATAGAACCGACACCCGGAGGGACTTCTGGAGCTGTTCAATTCAATCTGAGCGGGGCTCTTTCAGGCGAAGCTTCGGGACTATTCTATGATACAGCCAGCAAGAGATTTGGCATCGGGACCACAAGTCCCGGCGCTTTACTTGAAGTCAAAGGGAGCGGTTCCGGACGATTTATGGCCGGACAATACACCCTCGACAGCGCTTATTCAGTTGTCTATATGCAGGGGGCTGACGATCTTGCGAACAATTACAATTTTCTGGCTAGCTCCACGGACAATAATTTTTATATCAACCGCAAGAACTCCGGCAACATTTATTTTTTAGAGGGCAGTGCAACTCCGCATATGACCCTAAAAACTGGCGGAAATGTTGGCATAGGCACGATGGATCCGCTTTCTATGCTCGAACTTCAAACCTCTTCCCCATCAGGTAAAGGCCTGATAGTAAAGGCTGCGGCTGGCCAAACGGCAGATCTTACCCAGTGGCAAAACAGTTCCGGGACAGCTGTGGCCTCGGTTGATGCTTCAGGAAATTTCAGGTTTGGGGGAGGCGCTTCTGCCGAGGCTTCTACCGGAAAGGTCTGGGCAACAGAATTTTATGGCAGCGGCGCTAATTTGACCGGGATAACTACAGGAATTGCCGACTATTCGGTAACGACGACCAAACTGGCAACAATGGCTGTAACGGCAGAAAAGATAGCAACAAGCGCGGTAACAGCGGAAAAGCTCGGAAGCGGAGCGGTGACGGCGGAGGCGATAGCAGTTGGAGCAGTTGCGGGAGATAAACTTGCAACCGACATCAGCATCAGCACAACGGGGAAGATAACAGCGGAGGCATTTTATGGGAGCGGCGCAAATTTGACAGACATAACAGCAGAAATTGCCGACTTTTCGGTAACGACAACCAAACTGGCAACAATGGCGGTGACCTCGGAGAAGATAGCGACGAGCGCGGTAACAGCGGAAAAGCTCGGAAGCGGAGCGGTGACGGCGGAGGCGATAGCGGTTGGAGCTATTACGGGAGACAGGTTGGCAACGGACATTAACATCAGCACAACGGGGAAGATAACAGCAGAGGCATTTTACGGTAGCGGCGCAAATTTGACCGGGATAACGACAGAAATTGCCGACTTTTCGGTAACGACAACCAAACTGGCAACAATGG
>Ga0209609_10001676_pt1 | contig 12801 bp, 10 predicted proteins | sample LakKivw325mmetaG_FD_184136 | JGI IMG/M metagenome (GOLD analysis project Ga0209609, IMG submission 184136) | Anoxic lake water microbial communities from Lake Kivu, Rwanda to study Microbial Dark Matter (Phase II) - Lake Kivu water 325m metaG... | ecosystem: Environmental > Aquatic > Freshwater...
CTATTACTAGTCAAAGCACATACTGCATTTAATCTTCTTATTCTATTGTTAAATTCGACAATTTATGAACAATACGGGAACAATGAGGATAAGCCAACCACCGGATTCGGTTTCACATTCTATAGGCCAATACCACCTAAATTCATCGCCACGTATTACCAGTTATCCAAGTAACAATAAGCCATATAGTTCACCCAAGTATAAGCATCCAGCTATAGAAGCTATAATATTAACTGCCTTAGCCTTAAAAGTTGATGCACTTATTTGCGAATATGATAGATGGAGGGTGGAATATGACTAATGAATCTGGCCAAAAATATAACTGGTCCGATTGGCATCGGTTCGACGATGAAAAGGCGTTGACAGCGTTACCAAATGAGCCCGGTGTGTACGAGGTACGTACAGATTTCGGAATTGGCAGACTTCAGGGTAACTCATCTTTGGTAACAATAGGGAGGGCAAAGAATCTCAAAGATAGGCGTGATAAACAGAAGGTTGGCGACACTACTCGATACTTGAATCGAGCTGAGAAATGGCTACTGCAGGCAAATCATGTTCTTGAATTCCGCTATCGCGTTTGTCGTAGTTTCGAGGAGGCGAAGTATGCTGAGTCGGTCGGTCAACTAGAATATGAAAGTCAACACTGGGAGCTCCCTCCTGGTAATGACCGTCTAGAGCTAGCTCCTGTAAAGAATAGAATAAAGGAGTTATTTGGAATCAGCATAGAACAAATGGTCATAGACTTGCTGCAAGGGAAGTTAGAAATTTCCGACATAGGCGATAAGCTACGCACATCCACAGCTATTATCAGTACTCTCGTGGTCTATTTTGGGAACAATAATCCATGAAGCAACAGTTTGATTGACAGTGTACTTTTCATCGTTTTGTTTAGTTTGGCTTTTTACGCCGCCAACATTAGCTGAGTGAACATTGTGGCAAATTACGTTTGCCTCATCGAGGCTGGACTGATATACTAACCATTTGTGGAATACGAGGTTGTCATCGGGCTGGAAGTGCATGCCCAGCTACTCACCAAAAGCAAAATGTACTGCTCCTGCAGTACGGATTATGCCAGCGCGCCGCCCAATACGCACGTCTGCCCTATCTGCCTGGGTATGCCGGGCGTGCTGCCCACCATCAATGAAAAGGCCATAGAATACACGGTCATGACCGCACTGGCCCTGAACTGCACCATAAACGAATTCGCCAAGTTCGACCGCAAAAACTACCCCTACCCGGACCTGATGAAAGGCTATCAGATTTCACAGTACGATGCACCGATGAGCAAGAACGGCTGGCTGGAAATAGACGTCGACGGCACGAAGAAGAAAATCGGCATTACCCGCGTCCACCTGGAAGAGGACGTGGCCAAGCTGACTCACTGCACCTCGCCGGAAGGCGAAAGCTACAGTCTGGTGGATGTCAACCGCTCCGGATGTCCCCTGATGGAAATCGTCAGCGAGCCGGATATGTCCTCGGCGGAGGAAGCCAGGCAGTACCTGATGAAGCTGCGCTCCATTCTCCAGTACCTGGGAGTTTCCACAGGTAACATGGAAGAGGGCAGCTTCAGGTGCGATGCCAATATCAGCATCCGGCCCAGGGGCACCACCGAGTACCTGTCCAAAATAGAGGTCAAGAATATGAACAGCTTTAAGGCCGTCTACCGAGCACTGGAGTTCGAAGCCAAGCGGCAGCAGGATGTGCTGGAAAAGGGCGGCAGGCTGGAGCAAGAGACACGCGGATGGGTGGAGGCGAAGGGCGCCACGGTGAGCCAGAGAAGCAAGGAATACGCCCACGACTACCGCTACTTCCCGGAGCCCGATTTGCCGCCAATGGTCTTCAGCCGGAAATGGGTGGAGGCAATCAGGTCCAGGCTGCCCGAACTGCCGGACGCCCGGCGGGACCGGTTTGTATCGCAGTATGGACTACCGCTTTACGATGCCAACTTGCTGGTGGACTCGAAAGCCATGGCCAACTATTTCGAGGACTGCGTTAAGCTGATGGGCGCCAAAAACGGCGACCTGCCCCGCAAAGCGAAGTCGGTCAGCAACTGGCTGCTGGGCGATTTCAGCCGCTTGCTAAACGCCACCAATACCAGCATCGAAAATACCAGGGTCAGCCCCAAACACCTTGCAGAAATGTTACAATTAACCGACAAAGGCGTTCTCGGCGGGCCGGCGGCCAAGGCGGTCTTCGAAGAGATGTTCAACAGCGGCAAGACCGCGGGAGATATCGTCGCCGAGAAAGGCTTAAGCCAGATAAGCAGCTCGGAGGAAATAGAGAAAATAGCAGCCGAGGTCATCGCCGGCAATACCCAGGCGGTCTCGGATTACAACGCCGGCAAGCAGCAGGCACTGGCGTTTTTAATCGGCCAGATGATGAAGGCCACTAAGGGACGGGCGAATCCGGCCACGGCGAAGGAAGCCCTGTTACATAAGCTCGGAGGTAAAGAATGACTGGAATGAGTACTTACTTACTAATTGCACAATGTGTGGTAGCTGCCGCCCTGATTGCGGTAGTTACAATGCAGGTCCGCGGCGGCGGGCTGGGAGGTATATTCGGCCAGCCGGAGAGCGTCTACCGGACGCGGCGGGGGGTGGAGAAAAGCCTGCTCCAGTTCACCATCGGCCTGACCATTTTGTTTGTTATACTGTGCGTCTGGGTAGTGTGGATACAGTAAGATTTACTATTCTATTTTATAGTTTTTCATTTTAGATTTAAGGTAACACCCTCACCCTTGCCCTATCCCTCTCCCCGTATCCCAATGGGAATAAATCCTCATTGGATGCCTGCCCACCCTACTTCCCGCGGGAGAGGGTATAGTTTTATATCAAGAGGGGTTGCGCCCCTCTTGGACTCCCCACTTCTTAAAAAGGTAAATTTTTTGGTCTCGGCCCCTGCCCTCTCTCCCAATCTGATAAAATAGGACTATGTCTATCATTACGCTGACCACGGACTTCGGCACCCACGATGGCTACGTGGCCAGCATGAAGGGCGTGATACTCGGTCTGAATCCCCAAGCCGTCATTGTAGATGTCTCCCACACCGTCGAGCCGCAGAACGTATTGCAGGCGGCGTTTATTATCAGCACCGTCTACCCATATTTCCCGGAAGGCACCATACACCTGGCGGTGGTCGACCCCGGCGTGGGCAGCCGGCGGAAGGCCATAATTCTGAAAACCGACACCGCTTATTTCGCAGCGCCGGATAACGGGATACTGAGCTACATAATCGAAGAGTCGGGTAAAGTTCACGGCAAGCCGGCCCGCCAGATACCGTCAACAGCCGAGTCGCGCAAATTACCCCCTGGACTGGAAGCAGTGGAAATAGGCAACCCGGAATACAGGCACCACCCGGTAAGCAGCACCTTCCACGGCCGGGATATCTTTGCGCCGGCGGCAGCCCACCTGTCGCTCGGCGTGCCGCTCCATAAGTTCGGAGACGCCGTCAGCCAGCTGCATGCATTTTCCATACCCCGACCCTATAAGAACGCCAGCGGCGAACTGGTGGGGCGGGTATTGCATATCGACCACTTCGGCAACCTCATTTCTAATATCAGAAGCGGCGATTTGCCGGCCGGAACAGCCACGGTCGGCATCGGCAAGCACCGCATACGCGGGTTGAGCGGGTTCTACGCGCATACCAGGGGTCTATCGGCCATTATCGTCAGCAGCGGTTACCTGGAGATTTCGTTGAAGAACGGGAGTGCCGCGGAGTTCCTGGGGGCGAAGGTGGGGCATGAGGTAAGGGTAGAATAAAATCCCCCTTAATCCCCCTTTTTCAAAGGGGGAAAATCACAAAATCCGCTCGTGGTGAGCCTGTCGAACCATGGCGGATTTATTCTATCCCCGCAGAAATGGCTCGCCCTTCGACAAGCTCAGGGCTAACGGTTGGAGCAACCATGGCGGATTATAAAATTATTGCCTGGAGCAGATGCTCCAGGCTACCCACGTGAAATTTCCCTCCTCGTCATTGCGAGGAGTCCCGATATAATCGGGATGACGTGGCAATCTCGGCTGGGGCAACGACATTATGTTGGTGGACAGGTATGAAGAATCCATACCTACATTTCGAGATGAACGGCCGAGGTCTAGCATCACAAACATGTAGCCACGAGGTTTTAACCTCGTGACCTCGACCTTAAAAGGTCGAGGCTACATCTCAGGGGGATAACTACAAAATCCCTCATGGTTATTAAATCCGCTCGCGGGCAACTGATAATAAAATCCGCTCGTGGTGAGCCTGTCGAACCATGGCGGATTTATTCCATCCCCCCAGAAATGGACCACCCTTCGACAAGCTCAGGGCGAACGGAAAGAAATAAAGCTCAGGGCGAACGGTTGGAGCAACCATGGCGGATTATAAAATTATTGCCTGGAGCAGCTGCTCCAGGCTACCCACGTGAAATTTCTTTCTCTGTCATTGCCACGTCCTTCTGCGGAAGGACTCGCGATGACACGGGATAAAAACCTAGGTTCGTTTCCAGATGGTGCCTTTGGGCGTGTCTTCCAGCGAAATGCCCAGCCCACCGAGGCGCTGCCGTATGACATCTGCGTCCTGCCATTTCCTGGCCTTACGGAGCTTTTGACGACCCTCGATCAATATCTGAATGAGCTTCTCCGCGTCCATCAATGAATCATGAGACGGTATCTCTTCAAACTTCTGGCTCAGCTCTTTCAGTAGCACCACGAAGGGCCCGCTTTCCAGCGGCGGCTTTTTCGGTTCCTGAAGCGTAAAGCCGAGCACGCCGACTAGCTCACGCAACATGTTCCGCGCCGCCGTGACGTCCAAACCCTTCTCGCGGCCTCGGTTTATCTCTCTGGCCAGCTCGAAGAGCACTGCCAGTGCCTGCGCAGTGTTGAAGTCGTCGTCCATGCTGTCAATAAACCGGCTCTGATACGGCCAGGCATCCAGCACTTTCTTTCCCTTTGAACCATCATCGCTCATGGCCGCCTGCCGCAATCTCTCCATGCCGGCCTCTGCGGCCTTTACTATGTCCTCGCTGTAGGTCAGCGGGCTGCGATAATGTGAGCTGAGTATAAACAGCCTCAGGGCATCGGGGCTGAAGTTTTGCAGCGCCTGCTTCACCGTTATCAGGTTGCCCAGCGACTTGCTCATCTTGTTTTCACCTAGCTGCAGCAGGCCGTTATGCAGCCAGTGGCGTACAAACGGAGCCACGCCGGTGAAGGCCTCCGATTGTGTTATCTCGTTCTCATGATGAGGAAAGATAAGGTCCTGGCCGCCGCCGTGTATGTCCAGGCTGGTGCCCAGGTATTTAAGCGCCATGGCGGTGCATTCGATATGCCAGCCCGGCCTGCCCTGTCCCCAGGGACTGGGCCAGAACGGCTCCCCCGGCTTGGCCGCCTTCCACAGGGCGAAGTCCAACGGAAATTCCTTGGCACCCTCTTCTGCGGAACCGCGCGACATCATGTCACCCAGTTCCTGGCGTGACAGCTTGCCGTAACCTTTAAAATTTCTCACGCGGAAATAGACGCTGCCCTCGGATTCGTAGGCAAACCCCTTATCTATCAACCCCTGAATGACCTCTATAATCTTGGACACCTCTTCGGTAGCCCTGGGATAGACGCTGGCGCGCTTAATATTCAGGGCATCCATGTCCTTGAAATATTCGTTGATATATTTTTCGGCCAGTTCGGTCGAAGAAATGCCAAGCTGGTTGGCCCGGTTTATTATCTTGTCGTCGATGTCGGTAAAGTTCTGGACGTGATTTACTTCATAGCCCCGGTACTCCAGGTAGCGCCGGATGGCGTCGAATATCACGTAGCTCATGGCGTGTCCGATATGGCATTCGTCGTAGACTGTCACCCCGCAGATATACATGGTGACCTTTTTACCCGCAGGTTCGAATTCTTTTTTTTGCCCGGACAGCGTATCAAATACTTTCATTCACCTCTCCGAAGTTGACGTTTAGTCGTCGGTCTCTTTTTTGGCTGCGGTTTCTTCAATCCGGCTTCGAGTTCGGCTACCCTTCTTTCCAGGTACTCGATTTTCTCCCAGACCGGGTCAGGCAGTTTCTCCACCGTATCCGTATCGGGATTGCGGACCTCCACCACCCGCCCGGGCACGCCGACAACGGTGGCGTGCGGCGGGACCGAGCTGACGACCACAGAACCGGCGCCGATTTTCACATCGTTGCCGATGGTGATGGCTCCGATAAGCTTGGCTCCGGCACCGACCACCACGTTGTCGCCGAGCGTGGGATGCCGCTTTTTCTTCAGCAGGCTGGTGCCACCAAGGGTGACTCCCTGGTATATGGCTACATTCTCCCCAATTTCAGATGTCTCGCCGATGACGACGCCCATGCCGTGGTCGATGAAGAACCCTTCGCCGATGGTGGCGCCCGGGTGTATTTCAATGCCGGTGACGAAACGACCAATGTGTGAAACGAACCTGGGAAAAAACGGCCAGTGCCATTTCCACAGCGTGTGGGCTACCCGGTGGAACTGGCGGGCGTGAAATCCCGGATAGGCAAAAAATATTTCCCAGGCGTTCTTGGCAGCCGGGTCGTGCTCATAAACCGCCTGAATGTCTCTTCTAATACTACTGATCAGACTCATAATATTAAAACCAAAAACCAAAGGCTAAAAACCAAAATGACAAATAAAAATGAAAAAATCCTACCCGGAAGAATCCCTCTATTTAATTTTTATTTTTCTTGCACCAGGGCCACGGCATAAGCGGCTATACCCTCGCCTTTGCCGGTGAACCCCAGGCCGTCGCTGGTGGTGGCTTTAACCATCACCTGAGCCAAATCAATCCTAAGCGCATCCTTGATGTTGCGGCGCATTTCGTCAATGAAAGGCGATAGTTTCGGCTGCTCGGCAACGATAACGGCATCGATGTTTCTGACATCAATGATTCTCCTGGAAAGAAGGCTGCCTACCTTTTTCAATAAAGCCAGGCTGGAGATATCCTTATACTCCGGGTCGTCCGGCGGAAATTGGACGCCGATATCGCGCAGTCCGGCTGCGCCCAGCAAAGCGTCCATGATGGCGTGGGTCAGCACATCGGCATCGCTGTGGCCGGCAAGCCCCAGCTCGAAGGGAACCTCCACACCTCCCAGGATAAGCTTACGTCCCTGAGCCAGCTTGTGTACATCGTAGCCAATTCCAACACGCATTTTATTTCTTCCCGGCGATGAACTTGGCCAGAGTCATGTCTTCCGGCATAGTTATTTTTATATTATCGTAAGCACCCATGTAGAGCTTTACCTTATACCCCAGCTTCTCGACCATGCCGGCATCATCGGTGACTTCATCTTTCACCTGCTCATGGGCTGCCGCTATTATATCAAAGCGGAAAAACTGCGGCGTCTGCACCGCCCATAGTGCTTCGCGGTTTAATGTCCGACTAACCAGCATGTCGCTGCCGCCCAGCTTGACTGTGTCTTTGACGGGCACGGCAGCCACAGCCGCACCGGTCGCCTGTGCTGCTTCCAACCCGTCGCGAATCAGGTCCTCGGTCAGAAACGGCCGGGCGCAGTCATGAATCACTACCCAGTCGCAATCTTCCAATTCGTTAAGTCCTTGCCTCACCGAGTCCTGGCGCCGGTTGCCTCCGGCGCATATCTCTACCACCTTGGACCACTGCCTCTCGATTGCCAGCCTGTGCCCCTGGTCGAGCCGGTCCTCATTTAAAACCAGGACGACCTGGTCTACCAGTTGGCTCTTCTGGCAGACATCAACCGACCAGGCCAGCAGCGGCTTTCCGGCGAGCGGTAAAAACACTTTATCGTATCCCAGACGCGTACTGCTGCCGGCGCCGACAATTATGGCTCCTGTCTTAGCTGTTTGACTCTTCATTCGGTTGGTCCGATTTTTTAGGTGAACGTATGAGCCCCAGCCGTAAAGCCTGGGACACCGTACCGGCGGTTACCAGCTCCACGCCTTTGGCCTGGAAAGAGTGCTTTGAATCTGAGTCCGGAACCAGGCAGCGCTTGAAACCGAGCCTGGCTGTTTCAGCGAGCCGTCTCTCCATCTGCGGCACCGGTCGCAGCTCGCCGCTGAGGCCTACTTCTCCCAGCGCGACCAGCCTCGGAGCCACCTTTGCATCCCGGTAGCTGGAAGCAATGGCCAGAGCGATACCTAAATCGGCTGCCGGCTCACCTATGTGCAGGCCGCCGATAACGTTGGTTATAATGTCCTGATTCGATAAATTGATGCCGGCGCGACGGCTCAGCACCGCGGCGATTAACAGCAGACGGTTGAAATCTACTCCATTGGCGATGCGGCGGGGAGGACCGAATCCGGTCATAGTGGTTAAGGCCTGAATTTCAACGAGCAGCGGCCGGCTGCCCTCGAAGGTGGGCACCACCATCGAGCCCACGGTACCATCTCGATGGGACGCCAGGAATACTTCAGAGGGATTGGCCACTTCTATCAGGCCGCTGCCACTCATCTCGAAGACGCCGACCTCGTTGGTGGAGCCGAAGCGGTTCTTGGTGCTTCTCAAAATGCGGTAGCTGCTGAAGGTCTCGCCTTCAAGGTAAAGGACCACATCGACGATGTGTTCCAGCACCCGCGGCCCGGCGATAGCACCGTCTTTGGTCACGTGGCCGGTAATCAGCACCGGTATCCCGGCCTTTTTGGCCCAACGCATAAGCCTTAGTGTGGACTCTCTTATCTGGCCTACGCTTCCCGAGGCGCCCGTCATGTCCTCGACATAAACCGTCTGGATAGAGTCGACAATTACCAGGTTCGGGGATAGCTCGCCGATTCGGCCTAATATAATCTCCAGGTTGGTTTCCGGTAAAAGGTAAAGCCTGTCGCCCGGCACGCCCAGTCGTTCCGACCTCAGCTTTATCTGGTGCGCCGATTCTTCGCCGGAAACGTACACCACCCTGCCGCCGGCCCTGGCCACGGCGCCGGAGGCCTGCAGCAGCAGCGTGGACTTGCCGATTCCCGGGTCGCCGCCAACCAGTACCAGGGAGCCGCTTACCATACCGCCGCCGAGCACACGGTTGAACTCATTAAAGGGGAAGCTCAGACGGGGATGGGTCTCGGTCTTCAGCCGGGAAAGCTCCTGCGGGGCGTTTTCTTCCGACGACACCCAGGTACTCGTTTCCGTAGTAACGGCAACAACGGTCTCGACAAAGCTGTTCCATTCCTGGCAGGCGGGACAGCGGCCGAGCCACTTCGGGCTTTCCTTACCGCACTGCTGGCAAACGAAGACGCTTTTAGATTTTGATTTAGTCAAGTTCCTCTACTGTGATTTTTGAATATATCGAGTACAGGTCTTGACTATATTATAACCTTTACGGTCGCTATCGTGCAGCTAGGATACGAGAATCCGCCCGTGCTGCGCCTGAGGAACCACGGTGGATGAGCATAGGAATAGACCTGAATATTTTCCCGATGTCGCACCGGGCGGACGGGTCTAAAGACCTTTCCCTACAAATAAGAGAAGCGAAGCGACCAAGGCTATTATGTCCGCAGAGCAGATGCTTCACGTTACCCTCGTGGTAATAAAAAAGGGCGGGTCATTTAAACCCGCCCTTTGAAAATCAAAGAATGCCCTTACTACAGCTCTTGCTTTACCGCTTTCCCGGATAAGGCACCGGCGGCGGCTCGAATCACAATTTTCTCGCCGTCGTAGTCCACCTGTATATTATCTCCGGGGCTGAATTCACCGTGCAGCAAAGACTCTGAAAGCTTGTCCTCAACCTCGTTCTGAATCACACGACGCAAAGGACGAGCGCCGAAGGTCGGATCGTAGCCTTTTTCACCGATGAAATCTCTGGCGGCTTCGGTTAACTCGAGCTTCATATTCTTTTCGCGCAATGTCTTCGCCACCTGGCTTATCATAAGGTCGACGATCTGGTGTATTTGTTCCTTACTCAGCGAATGGAATACAACCACTTCATCAATCCGGTTCAGGAACTCCGGCAGGAAGGTCGTTTTCAACTCGGAAAGGACCTTATCCTTCATCTTCTCGTATTCGTTCTGCCGATTCTTGTCTTCCGCGGAGCGGGCAGTAAAGCCGATGCTCATAACGCCTTTTATGTGCTTGGCGCCGACGTTGCTGGTCATAACGACTATACTGTTCCGGAAATCCACGCGCCGGCCCTTGGCGTCGGTCAGGTGACCGTCGTCGAATATCTGCAGCAATATGTTGAACACATCGGGATGTGCCTTTTCTATCTCATCGAGCAATATAACGCAGTATGGCTTCCGCCGGACTGCCTCGGTCAGCTGGCCACCCTCGTCGTAACCAACATAGCCGGGAGGAGCCCCGACGAGCCGGGCTACGGTGTGCCGCTCCATGAACTCGGACATATCGAGCCGGACCATGGCATCCTCACTGCCGAACATGAACTCGGCCAGAGCCCTTACCAGCTCGGTCTTGCCGACTCCGGTAGGCCCCAGGAAGATGAGGCTGCCAATAGGGTGACGCGGCTCTTTCAGGCCGGCACGGGCGCGTCTCACCGCCTTGGATACCACGGTTATGGCCTCGTCCTGACCGACAATGCGCTTGTGCAAAGCATCTTCCATCTGCAGCAACCGGCTGGTCTCATCAGTGGTGAGGCGTACCACGGGCACACCAGTCCACATGCTGACTACCTCGGCAATATCCTCTTCGGTGACCGTCGGCTTTTCCTGCTGCTGGTCTAACTGCCATTTCTGTTCCATGGCACTTATCTTATTCACCAGCTGAACCTCGCGGTCGCGCAGTTCAGCGGCATATTCATATTCCTTAGAAGAAATGGCGGTCTCTTTATCCCTGCGTACGGTTTCCAGAGCGCGTCTGGCCTCAGCCAGGCCGATGGGCACGCCGCCGCGGAGTATGCGGACCCTGGATGACGCCTCGTCCATCAGGTCGATGGCTTTATCCGGCAAAAACCGGTCGGGGATATATTTAGCCGCCAGCGATGATGCAGCCTGCAGGGCTTCATCGCTTATGGTCAGCTTATGGTGCTCTTCGTATCGCGCTTTAATACCGCGAAGTATTTCCAACGTCTGCTCCACGGTCGGTTCCGTAACCGTTACCGGTTGAAAGCGGCGCTCAAGTGCGGCGTCCTTCTCGATATACTTGCGATAATCATCCATGGTGGTAGCGCCTATGCACTGCAGCTCACCACGGGATAGCGAAGGCTTCAAAATATTGGAAGCGTCCACCGCACCTTCGGCGGCTCCGGCACCAACGATGGTATGGAGCTCGTCAACAAAAATCACACAGTTACCGGCGCTCTTTATCTCGTCGATAACCTTCTTCAGTCTTTCTTCAAATTCGCCGCGATATTTAGTACCGGCTACCAGCGAACCGATGTCAAGAGTAACCAGGCGCTTACCCTGTAACGTCTCGGGTACTTCGCCGGCCACGATTCGATGCGCCAGTCCTTCTACGATCGCCGTCTTGCCCACACCGGGTTCTCCGATAAGGGCCGGGTTATTCTTGGTGCGCCGGCTGAGTATCTGGATAACGCGTTCTATTTCCTTCTCGCGGTCTATAATGGGGTCGAGCTTTCCAGAGCGGGACGCGTTGGTAAGGTCTATGCCAAGCTGGTCCAGAACTGGTGTCCGGCCGACACCACGGGCAACGGCCCGTGACTGCGGAGCACTCTGGCTCAACACGTTGTTTATCTCGGTCTGGGCTTTTTCGAAAGTTACACCAAAGCTCTCGAGGACGCCAACTGCGGCCCCTTCACGGTCTCGCAGCAGGCCCAGAAGCAAATGTTCGGTACCTATATAGCTGTGGTTCAGCCGGCGGGCTTCGTCTACGGCCAGCTCGATCACCCTCTTGGCCCGCGGGGTTAGACCCACTTCGCCAATGGCTGATCTTTCGCCCCGGCCGACTACGAACTCTACGGCGGCTCTTATTTTATTCGGTAGTACGCCCAGATTTACCAGCACTTTACTGGCCACGCTGTCTTCTTCGGCTACCAGACCCAACAAAATATGCTCGGTATCGATGTAGTTGTGGCCGAAACGTTGCGCTTCTTCCTGGGCACGTGTAAGAGCGCGGCGCGCTCTTTCTGAAAACTTTTCGAATCTACTTGTCATGTCTCTTTCTGCTATTCAACCTGCTCTAGTGTATTAGCCTGAATTATAGGACGTTTAATTTGAGGTGTCAAAGCGATGGGATATTTGGAATTTTGATGTCGAACGTTTATTATTTCGTTCTAAATTTGAAGAAAACCCCCTGGCAGTGGCATATTTTCCCAAAGAGTTACCCCCCCAGTATCGTCTGCGCTGAGGCGTTTCACTTCCGTGTTCGGGATGGGAACGGGTGGTACCACCTCGCTCTAACCACCAGAGGATTTTTACTTACTTATAATATAACCTTAAAACGTCACTTTTGTCAAATATAGCTTCGAGTTGACGGTATGACCGCCCGATGTTATGCTTATTGAAAACCGAAATTTAAGCGAGGTGCAAAAAGTGAATTACGAACGTGAATTACTGAAAGGCAACACCGACTCTTTGCTACTTAGCTTGATCAATCGCCAGCCAACTTACGGCTATAAAATCATCAAGGAGCTGGAAAAGGGAAATATTGTTATTGTTGCTGGCTTTCAAGGGATTACTAATGAGATGGATATAACCACGCTGGGGAGGGGTGGCTCGGATACTACGGCGGTGGCGCTGGCAGCCGTTCTCCCCGCTAAGGTTTGCCAGAGATACACTGATGTTGACGGGGTTTACAGTGCTGACCCGAATCTGGTCCCGGAGGCTCATCGCCTGGACGAAATTCACTACGAGGAAATGCTGGAACTGGCGACCTATGGAGCTAAGGTGATGCATCCCAGGGCGGTTGAACTTGGGGAACTGTTTAATATTCCCA
>Ga0209609_10001677_pt1 | contig 12796 bp, 13 predicted proteins | sample LakKivw325mmetaG_FD_184136 | JGI IMG/M metagenome (GOLD analysis project Ga0209609, IMG submission 184136) | Anoxic lake water microbial communities from Lake Kivu, Rwanda to study Microbial Dark Matter (Phase II) - Lake Kivu water 325m metaG... | ecosystem: Environmental > Aquatic > Freshwater...
GTGACGAGGGAGTAGACTTCAAAAAACGCGCCGGCGAACTGCTGGAGTTGGTGGGCCTGGGAAAGAGGATGAAGCACTATCCCAAAGAGCTTTCGGGCGGTGAGCAGCAACGGGTGGCTATTGCCCGGGCACTGATAAACAGTCCCAGGATTATATTCGCCGATGAGCCCTGCGCCAATCTGGACACCATATCCAGCAAGAAGGTGATGGAGACGCTGGTCAACCTGAATAAGGAAATGAAGGTGACCGTCATTTTTGTATCGCACGATCCGGATGATAAAAAATATGCCCGCGGCTTAATCGTACTCAGCGACGGCCAGATGGTTAAGGAGGACGCCGTTCTATGACTAAATCGCTGAAAGTAGCCGCCTTCCTGGCCCTGAAGTCGATTGTTCGGGGAAACATCGGCGTTATCGTGCTGACCGTGTTCATGCTGATTCTGGTAACCATGAACCTGCTTTTCGTCCCGGGTTTGATTAATGGGGCTACCCGCAGCATGAACAGCATACTGGTGAGGACTTATTCCGGCGACCTGATCATTGAGCCTGCGGGAGAGGACAAGGTCATTACCCACGTTGACGACCTACTGGCCGGCATCGAGTCAATCGACGGCGTGGTGGCTGCCAGCGCCCGGAATGACATTAACGCCTATTTCACTTTTGACGATAGGCGCGTCGGCCGCGTGGTCACCGGAATCGACCCGGTGCGGGATGAAGAGGTTTTTGACATCGCCGGTAGCCTGGTTGAGGGCAACTATCTTGAGCCGCGGGACCGTGGAGAGGTACTGCTGGGCATTCAACTGGCCGGAGCCGACCAGGAAGATATAGAGCTTTATTCCAGTTCACTGCGTCACGTTCACGCCGGAGACAAGGTGAAGGTAACTTACAGCAGCGGCGTGGAGAAGCAGTATACGGTTAAGGGTATTTTTGATACCGGGTTCATTCAGACCGATATACAGGCTTTTATTACTCAGCTTGAATTCGATTCGGTAATGCCCAACATGAATGACAAGGCGACCAGCATAAGAGTTAAGCTGGCGGACGGTGCAAATCCCAACGCAATAATCGAGCGCATCGCAGCACTAAAGGACGGCCTTGACTTCCAGACGTGGCAGCAGACGGCGGGGTTGGTGCAGAGCATGACCGAGAGTTTTACCCTGATAAACCAGATATTAAACGTGGTCAATTACCTGGTGGCCGGGATTACGGTTTTTATCGTTACCTATGTGGATGTAATAAACCGTCGGCGGCAGATCGGCATACAGCGCGCTATCGGTATCAAGTCGGAGTCCATTACCATGTCGTATCTAATCCGGGCGCTGTTTTATGCCATTGTCGGCTTGGTTGTAGGTATACTGGTATTCAAGTACGTCATCATACCCGTGGAAGTCCGCCACCCCTTTGAGTTCCCCTTCGGTCCCGCCTATCTCCTCACACAGCCTTCTTATACCGCACGTATGGCACTTGTTCTGCTTGTTGTTTCTCTGGTAGCAGCCTTTATCCCAGTCTGGCGCGTCATGCGTATAAAAATCCTCGACGCCATTTGGGGATAAATACTTCAAAATGCCGTTACCGAATCGAACGTCCTACCATGGCATCTCAGCTACGGCGAGTTCAACGTTAATACTGGTCGTATTCAGAAACGGGATGCCGTTGTAATCTTCGAGAATCAGCGGTAACTCAGTTCCGCTCAGAGTCGATCATTCGATACCGTCGTGCTCTTTTAACCGTTCGATTATGGTCAGCAATTTTTCAAGGGTTGGCGGCATATGATAATCTTGAATTTTTAATATACGTATACATTATCTCCGTAAGTTCTCGATGACCGTGGCAACACCTAATCCGCCACCGCAGCAAGAGGCGAATAACCCATATTTACCACCGGTACGGATTAAATGACGCAAGGTGAACATACAGATTCTGGCCCCGGAAGCGCCATTAGGATGACCGTAGGAAATAGCACCGCCTAACGGGTTCCATTTGGCACGATCAACTTTTTCGCCCGTCTGTTTTTCAAGTTCCATAATGACCGCCAGGTTTTGTACGGCAAATGCTTCATTGCATTCCATATGGTCGAAATCAGAGAGCTTCAAGCCCGCCCGCTTCATAGCTATAGGAATGGCATATGCGGGGGCAATCCCCATAATCCTGGGATCGACACCGTAATCCCCACCCGAAATCCATTTCGCCATCGGTTTATATCCCAATTCTTTGGCTTTTTCCGCACTCATCATTAAAACAAAGGCACCCCCGTCATTTTGGCCGGAAGAGTTCCCGGCCGTTACCGTACCGCCCTCTTTGAATACTGGCGGAAGTTTTGCCAGACCTTCCATGGTAGTGTCAGGTCGGGGATGTTCGTCTTTATCAAAAACCGTGTCAGGGGTTTTCCTATCGCCTTTGATGGTTACCGCAACCAGCTCATCTTTAAAATAATTATTTTCCATGGCCATCTTGGTTCTCATCTGGCTCTGATAGGCAAATTCGTCTGATGCTTCGCGCGGGATGTTGTACATGACCTGTAGGTTTTCCGCCGTCAGGCCCATGCCTATACATTCTTCCTTCACGGGAGATAACTCACCTCGAATGGCTGCGGGTGGAATCAATTTGTACGGTTGCACCGACATAGGAAATTTGGCAAACATCTGGCTGTATGATTCCATTCCACCGGCAATGATAACGTCTGCCTCGTTAGCCAGAATTCTCCAGGCTGCGTGATTGATTGAGTCAATAGCGGAACCGCACTGCATTTCTACATAAGATGCTGGCGTCTCTTTAGGCAATCCGGATGCAAGAGTCATCCATCGCGCGGGGTTTAATGCATGAGAACAATGGGCTGCTGACCCCGCAAAAACACAGTCCACTTTACCTCTCTGGGCAATTTGGGTTTTGTCGAGCAATCCTTTCAGGGCAAAAGTACCCACCTGTGAAGCAAAGAAACTGCGTAGCGATCCGCCCATTCTTCCAAAGGGAGTCCTAACGCCATCTATAAAAACAACTTCTCTTTCTGCCATTGTAGCTCCTAAAATTTATTTATTTTTTATTAATAACGGCCATCTGCTGACCACGACCATCATGCTATTATTTTTCTAAGTTCGGATTTGCCACAGTAGGTTTGTCAGGTTATTTGGATAACAGCAGACACAAATTATCGTGGTGATTTTACCATCACTTCATAGTGTGGTGCAATAAATTGTTGTGATTTGCCGTCGCACTTTACTGACGAATGTGCAATTTCCTGACCTAATTTCATCACTATTGTTCAGGCACAAGCTTTGAATAGTGTTGTGAATAATCAAGTAGCCGACGTTACACAACGCGTTCAAGTAACCATATAAAAGTGATATAATAGAACTTGTGGGGGCAGAGGTGAAGATGACGTTTCCAGCATCGGTTGTGGAACAGGCGTGGCGACGAGCAAGGGCTAAGTGTGAGTGCAGACTGGGAAGAATACACCATCACCTCCAGACCAAATGTGACGAGCGTTTAATATGGGCGAATAGAGGCAGAAGTGGACGGGGTGGATGGGAGGCCTGCCATATAAGAACCCTTGATGGTGACACACTTTCAAATTGCCAAATTCTCTGTTGGCCTTGTCATCTACGCTAGCGGTCTAGACTTCTAAGTTAGGGTCAATCCCAATGAGCACTGCCATAGGTGCTGACTAGAACTAAAAATCTTCGGTTTTGCAAAGTGAACCGTCTTGATGTATAGTGGAATTGGTGGTTTTAGTTTAGGTTATCACGAGATAGCGTCAGATTACGCTCGTTTTACCCAAGTCCTGGATGACCCCGACTCTAACCAACTATTAATATAAGAGAGGAGGTCATCCGAATGAGTTTCACAGACAAGTCGGTTCTCTGTCCCGATTGCGGGACTACCTTCACCTTTACTGTTGGGGAACAAGAGTTCTTCGCGTCTAAAGGCTTTACCAATGACCCTAAGCGTTGCCCTCTGTGCCGACAGGCCAGGAAACAGCAGCGCAGCGGTTCACAAGGTGGCTATAGCCATAGCAGTACCAGACTCAGTAGGGAATACTAGTTTGGCTTTAACACGTACATGGGTCGGGGATACCTGGCCTACGTATGTTACGCAGCGTGTTACGAGAAAGAGGAGCAAAACATGAATATCTACGTGGGCAACTTATCATCTGATGTAACTGAAGAGGAATTGCGGGAGCAGTTCAAGGCTTTTGGAGGAGTCACCTCGGTAAGCATCATAAAAGATAAATACAGCGGGCAGTCCAGGGGATTCGGCTTTATCGAAATGCCAACAAAGGCCGAAGCTGAAGCTGCCATTGCCGGTCTAAAAGGGAAAACACTGAAAGACCGGACGCTTGATGTTAATGAGGCTCGACCTCGTACCGACGGCAGAGGCGGAGGTATTAGGGGTAGTAGAGGCGGAGGCTTTGGCGGCGACAGAGACAGACAGAGAAGATATTAAATCTAGCTTAGCTTCACATTACCGAGACATATGGCGCTTGTACTTGGTAGAAGTTTTTTTCTATTAATATGAAAAACCGCGACACTCCAAACACGGAAGAAGTCCTCGGTATTGCGTCCGAGGTCGAGCCGCTACTGTTTGACCAGGGTACCGGGGACATCTTTCATGAAGACGAGACCGAAGAAAAAATTGCCGAACCCGTACTGCCCTGGGAAGATGATTCTGCTGACCCTGAACAAGAGTGGGCGGACAAGACAGAAAAAGAGGCTAAGTCTCTGCCTGGGCTTGCAGCGGAGCCCACGGAACAGCCGATTGATGATCCTGTCCTCATGTATCTGCACGAGATAGGCAGAGTTTCGCTCCTCACCGCCAAAGATGAAAAGTTACTGGCCAGTAGACTAGAAGAAGCTAAATACCTGGCAAAAATCGAAGTGCTTCTCTCGCAACAACGTGTCAGATATTCCCCGGCGGTAAGCACTGCAATTTATTTGCTTCGTCATTTACTTGTCACATGGCCGGTGGTGAAAATTCTTGCCCGACGCTTTGAGATTCCCGCGAGGAATGGCTTCATGCAGACAGTTCACGACCCCAGATTGCAGGCAGCTATAGACGGTGTAATCGACCCGGAACTGGTGAAAGCTATAACAGAAATCAATGGCAAAAGCGCCTCGGAGGTTGGGCGGAGCTTAATAGACTTTTCTATAGATAGCAGGCTTCTACCACCGGAATTGATGGAGAGCATAGTCAACGGAACCTCATGGAGTAAGCTAAGGTCATTAGCCGCTGAGCCTGTTAATCATGCATTACTTTCCAAGCTTCGGGCTAGAAGCCCGCAGCTCACCGCCCATTTCGGCCAGGTTAAAAGAACGGCCAGCGAAGCAGAAAAACAGCTCATCGAATCCAATTTACGTCTGGTGGTCAGCGTGGCCAAGAAATATACCGGACACGGAATACCGCTCCTCGACCTTATTCAAGAAGGTAATATTGGTCTATTTCGCGCTGTGGATAAATTCCAGTACAGGAGGGGTTATAAATTCAGCACTTATGCCCACTGGTGGATAAGACAAAGTGTTACCCGATCTATAGCCGACCAGGCCCGTACTATTCGAATACCTGTGCATATGGTAGACATTATCCATAAGTTGTACAAGACAATCCGCTGGCTATCTCAAGAGTATGGTCGAGAGCCAACCGTTGAGGAAATCGGCAGAACTATGGATATACCTTCGGCAAAAGTGAGAGAAGTCCTGAAATTATCTAGAATGCCGTTATCTTTGGAGACTCCTATCGGGGAAGGAGGAGACAGCGACCTCGGTGATTTTGTTGAAGACCGAACTAGCATGCCACCGGCTGAGGCTGCATCACGAGAGTTACTCAGGGCGCAGCTAACCGGGGTACTTTCTGAACTTAGCGACCGGGAAAGAAGGGTTTTACTGCTCAGGTTTGGTCTTGAGGATGATATACCCCGGACTTTAGAAGAGGTGGGGAGGGAATTCAATGTGACTCGGGAGCGAATCCGTCAGATAGAGGCCAAGGCATTGCGGAAGCTGCGCCATCCCAGCCGCAGCCGCAAACTCAAAGACTACCTGGAGTAAGCTGGCAGGATCTATAAACTTAATGTGTGGGGAAAATGAGCAGTTCATCTACGAGAAGAAAGTAAAGATGGGGGTGAAAAGATGGGTACCAAGGGAAGAAAAAACGTGAAAAAGCCCAAGAAGCAAGTATTAGAAAAGAAAGCACAGAAGGCAAAGCAGCAGAAGAGATAAACGTACCCCCCAATAGGATTTCAAAAGTGTGGCAAGCAGTATAATATACGGACTACATTGAACGATTGCCTGTGTTGTTCTTTTCACTTTTTAGCCGTTGACAACGAATTAATCCGCTACTAAAATGAGCCCGCTCGCCTTTTTAAAAGCAGCGTATCGACACGCACTTTTTACGGAAGGAGAAGGCATGGCTGAAGACTACAAGACGAAGAGCTTCTGGCTGGCACATTCGGGAGATTACCGGGAAAATCCACCCTTCGACGGCGATTTAAAATGCGACGTTGTCGTAGTGGGCGGCGGTTTCTGCGGCATTGCTACGGCGTTCTTCCTGAAGAAGGCGGAACCTTCGTTGAGTGTGGTGGTGTTGGAGAGCGAAGTGGTGGGCTTCGGCGCCTCAGGACGCAACGCCGGCTTTGCCATGACCACATTCGGGCTGATGATGTCTATAACGAAGGCTATTTTCGGGCTGGAGAGGACTCGCCAGTCACATCGATACATGGAACGTGCCGTCGATATAGTCGGTGAACTGGTGGCGGAATATAAATTGGACTGCGACTACGAGCGCACCGGATTTTTACGCATGGCCACCACGCCAGCCTATGTAAAACGTATTAAGCACGAGGTGGAATTGGTGAAATCTCTGGGGCTGGAAGATATAGACTGGATCGATGCCGATGAAGCCCGGGCACGAGTGAACTCGGAGCTGTACCTGGGCGCCTGGTGGGAACCGCGCTGCGCACTGGTCAATCCGGCTAAACTTGCACGCGAAATGAAGCGCGTGGCTGTGAAATATGGTGCTAAGGTTTATGAGCGTACACCGGTGGAAGAAATAAGCCGTGAATCGGGTGTTTATAAAGTAAAGACGCCAAAGGGCACAGTCACCGCCAGTAAACTCGTGCTGGCTACAAACGCCTATTCTATTCAGGTTCCGTTGCTGCGACGCAAACAGGTACCGGTATGGACTTATATCGTGCTGACCGAACCGTTAACGCGGGAACAACTCAAACCAATCGGCTGGAAAAAACGCGAGGGCGTTGAGGACTACCGCAACCTGGTGCATTACTATCGGCTGACTCCCGATAACCGGCTGCTGATGGGCGGTAGGGATATAAATATAACTTACGGCATAAACATGGAAAAAGACTATGACGAAGGCATATTTACTGCGCTGGAGCATGACATTATTGATCTGTTTCCATCGCTTAAGGGCGTAAAAATAGTCGACCACTGGGGTGGGCCGGTATCAGTTCCCATTGATATGGTGCCGGCGCTGGGCTATCTTGGCGATAAGAGCGCTGTATACAGCCTGGGCTGCATGGGCCACGGTGTCTCCCTGGCCCATCTTAACGGGCATGTTTTGGCTGATCTGCTGCTGGAGAATAAGACAGAATGGACGGAATGTTTCCCCGTAAACCGGCATACGATCGGCTGGCCACCTGAACCGGTACGCTACGTGGTCAGCCAGGCTATCCTGGGCTATTTACATGCCGAAGACGCCTGGCTGGAGCGTAAAGGCCTGGGTGCACGTAAAAGTTAGTCAGCCTACAAAAACGGAGTGCCCCTCCCCTTACCGATTTTGAACATCTTGGTGCCGCACTTGGCGCACGTGCCCTGCGTCGCCGGTCTTCCGCTCTTCATCTTTATTTCTTTAGGATTAACCATTTCACGCTTGGTCTTACATTTCATACAGTATGCTTCCACTGGTAACCTCCTTTCTTTTCAGAATATAACACAATCAAACGGGTGTCAATTGACGATTTGAAGCCCGAAACAGCTAAGAAATTTTTGCGGCTTGCCGATTATGATAGAATACGGCCGCATCAGCCCTGAAAATCGATGCAATTAAACTAATGCTTGGGAGGTAATCGGCAAGGTGAATAGATATATTGTCACAACATCTGTAGTGCTCATCATAATTACAATTCTGCTTAGTGTTACCGCCTGCGCCTCTCCCGGGGCCAAGCCGCCTCACCAAGAAAAGATATTGAGAATTGGCAACATACAACCACTTACGGCTCTGGGAGGAGTGATAAGTCAGGGCGGCAATGCGGCACTGCAGGTCTACGTAGATGAAATAAATAGGGACGGCGGGCTTAAAGTTGGCGACGACTACTACAAAGTTGAGATTTATTTCGCCGATGGCCCCATAATGCCGCCGTCGGCGGACGTGGCCGCGGCCAGGAGCCTGGTTTACGAGAAGGGCGTTGATGCTATCGTAGGCTATTACGGGCTGGCCAATCCGTCCATAGCTTCGATTACCACGCCGGAAAAAGTTATCTTTGTCCAGAGTACCCTCAACATGGGGACATACGATGCGGAAAAGCATATATATTCGGTGTTCGGTTACCCCAACCTGGAAGCAATGGGTTCTCAGGCGGTGCTTGTCATGAAGTCGTTCCCGGAAGCTAAAGTCCTGTGCTGGATGAGCGCCGAGGGCGGCAATCAGACCCTTGAATCCAACTATGCCGGATGGGACGCGGAATTTGAAGACAAATTCGGCTTTAAAAGCGTCCACGTATCTTATCCGGTGGGCACCATGGACTTCGTGCCTTATCTGACGAAGGTAGCCGAACTGAATACCGACGTCATATTCACCAGTTTCAGCACGGTGACCGTCGGCTTGATCGCCAAGCAGGCGCATCAGATGGGCTACAAATTCGTCATTGCGCAGGGCGGGCCGGTACTGGACGTGCAGCAGCTTAAGGCGCTGGCCGGCGGCACCGAGGCCATACAAAACATAATCGGCGATTACAGCTATCCCTGGGCTTTGAAGCAGACCAAAGTTTCGCAAAAATATCTCGATTTGACTGATACGATAACTACGGAATACAGGGCGCGGTTCAATAAGGAGCCCAGCGCCGGTGCCTTCAGCACGAACTGCAATATGCTCAGCCAGTACTTCGAAGCCGTTCAGCAGGCGGGGACAATCGACCCGGACGCCGTTATGAACGTTTTCAGAGGCGGCACACTGGATTCATTCGTCGGCACCTATAAGTTTTCTGGGAAAAAACATTACGGGGCGGACGTGGTGTTCGGTTATCCCTGCTGCATGAGTATCATCAAGGGAGAGGAGCAGGTTTATCTGGGAGAGAACCCGCTGACCGATGCCGACACGCCGGCGGTGGATAATCTCGACTAATTTTATACTTCTTTACGTGAAGCCAGTTTATGCCTTTAGCTATCTGGATTGACAGCCTGATACTCTCATCCATCTATATACTGATGGCTGCGGGGCTGGTCCTGGTCTTCAGCATCATGGGCATTTTGAATTTTGCCCATGGCCAGTTCTATATGCTGGGCGCTTATGTGCTGTTCTGCCTGTTCAAGCTCGCCGGATTAAACTTTTTTATTAGCTTGGTTCTGGCAACCGCGGCTGTGGGATTTCTCGGAGTGCTGCTGGAGAGGTTCGTCATCCGTCCCGTGGGACAGCCGATACAGGTAATCGTAATTACCATCGCTCTTATTTCGGTATTTCAGGGAGGCACCACTTTAATTTTCGGAGCGGCTCCAAAGTCGGTACCGCCGGCCTTCCCCGGCACGTTCACCATCGGCAACACCGTGGTCAGCAACGAACGGATAGCGGTGGTAATAATTGCGATGCTCCTGATAGCGGCACTTTATACGTTCATCCAAAAAACGAAGACCGGGCTGGCGCTTAGAGCTTCGGCCCAGCAGCCTTTGGTGGCCGGTATGTTCGGCATTAGGGCAGGGCGTGTCTCTTCGCTGGCCATGGGAATGGGCTGCGGCCTGGCGGCCCTGGCAGGGGGTATTATGGCGCCGATTTTTTATATCGACCCGTTCATGGGAGAGCAGCCGCTGGTAATGGCCATGCTTACCATTGTTATAGGCGGCATGGGCAGCCTGGGTGGCGCCGTGGTCGGTGGATTGATACTGGGTATAACCGGCAGCATCGTGGCTTACTATATCGGCTTCTGGGCGCAATTACTGGCTCTTTGCCTGGTGGTCGTTCTACTACTTTTCCGGCCTCAAGGTCTGTTCGGATTTTCCGAGAAATAAATATGAAGTTTATCAAACCTAAATTGAAGCTAACGACAATACTGGTGATAGTCCTTGTAGTTATAGCCGCGCTGTTTCCGCTTCTGGTTAAGGACCGGTTTACGCTGTCGATACTGGTCGAGGCCGGTGTCATGTGTCTGCTGGCGCTGGGCTTTGCTGCCGTACTTCGTAGCGGGCAGCTCAGCCTGGGGCAGGCGGCCTTTGCCGCTATTGGTGGCTATATGGCGGCAATAATGGCCACCAAAATCAGCGCCCCGTTCTGGCTGGCGCTGCTGGGAGGCGGAATTGCTTCGGCCGTTATTGCTTTTCTACTGGGTATCGTCATATTGCGCATCGGCGGGCTGTGTTTCTCCATAGCCACACTGGCACTGGGTGAAATCGCGGTCATTGTTTTCAGGAACTGGGACCAGGTAACGCAGGGTTTTACAGGCATCGCCGTTAATGCGCCGTTAATAAGAATCGGCGGTACGGTCATTGATTTTACCAACACTATAATTCCTTATTATTACATCGTACTGTTATTTATTGTTGCCGCAGCACTAATTTTCTGGCGCATTAATCAAAGCCGGTTGGGACGTATTTCAAGGAGCGTGGCCGTAAGCCCGATACTCTCGGAACATCTGGGCATGTACCTGACAAAATACCGGGTGCTTATGTTCGTTCTGGCTGCCTTCATTACGGGAGTAGGTGGGGCATTTTACGTTTATTACGGTGCCTGGATCGGGCCCACGCTATTTTCCGGTACGCTGTCCATATCGCTGCTTATCATGTGCGTTATCGGCGGCCTGTGGTCGCCCGTGGCCGGACCGATTATCGGCGCCGTGATTTACACCTATCTGGGCACGCTGATGCAGATGCGCCTGGAGGGACTGCGTCCGCTAGTCTTCGGCCTACTGGTTATCGTGCTGGTCTGGATACTGCCCAACGGGCTGGTGGCCCTGCAATATAAGTTCCCTATCTGGTTTAAAGGATTATACAGGAAGCTGGCAAGAACCGGATAAGTACGGCGGAAAATATGGCACTGCTTGAGCTGAGAGATGTAAAGAAGCGCTTCGGGAACCTGATAGCGCTGGATAAAATCGACCTGGATGTTCACCCGGGCGAGGTTGTGGGCATCGTCGGCCCCAACGGATCGGGCAAAACAACCTTGCTGAATGTCATCAGCGGCTATCACCGGCCTTCTGAGGGCACCATAAGCTACGAGGGGCAAAAAATTGCCGGGCTGCGGCCCGATAAAATCGCCGCCCTGGGCATTGTCCGCACGTTTCAGCAAAATATTATCTACTGGGACGCCGTAATACTGGAGAACGTAATCAGGGCCTGCTATCTGGCGAATAGGACCAATTTGTGGCAGTCGTTCTTCAATAGCAGGTCTTACGTAGCAGAAGAGGCGGGGATACGGGAAAAAGCCGTAGATATCGTTAAAACGTTTGGCCTGGCCGACTACATGTATTCCCCGGCCCCGGGGCTGCCGCATGGCAAACAGCGTTCACTGAGCATGGCCATGGCTTTAGCGGCGAACCCTGTACTTTTACTGCTGGATGAACCGCTGGCAGGCATGGATGCTGCAGAAACGGAGCTTGTAGCCGGCAATATAAAGAAAATAATCGAGCGCGGCGTTACTATCATGCTGGTGGAACACAACATAAAGAGCGTGCTGCGTCTCTGCAACAGGATAATCGTGCTGGACTTCGGGCTGAAAATAGCCGATGGTAAACCGGAAGAGGTATTGAAAAGCCAGAATGTAGTGGAGGCCTATCTGGGGGTGGATTGAAAATGCCTGACTTCTTACTTGAGCTAAAGGACGTCCATATCAGCTACGCCGGCGTGGAGGCTGTTAGAGGCGTTTCAATGAAGGTAAAAAGAAACGATTTTGTGACAGTCATAGGAGCCAACGGTGCCGGTAAATCGTCTATATTTAATGCTATAAGCGGTATCGTAAGACCGTCGAAGGGCGAGATATGGTTCGGTGGTGAGCGGATAGACTGCCTGCCGCCGCCTGATATCGCGATTAGAGGTGTGACGCAGGTGCCTGAAGGAAGAAAAATCTTTCCGCGTTTGACTGTGAAGGAAAATTTAATGGTTGGCGCCTTCCTGCAGAACAACAGGAAGAAAGTCCATAGCAACCTGGAAAAGGTATACAGCCTGTTTCCGGCGTTGAAGGAAAAAGCCGATACCAAAGGCATACGGCTGAGCGGCGGGCAGCAGCAGATGCTGGCCATCGGACGCGCCATAATGGCCGACCCTAAACTTATGCTGCTTGACGAGCCGTCGCTGGGGCTGAGTCCCATATTTTGTAAACATCTGGAAGAGCAGCTGAAGCTGCTGCATAAGGAAGGCCTGACATTATTGCTGATTGAGCAAAACGCGGCCATGGGCCTGGGCATGGCCAATTACGGCTACGTCCTGGAGAACGGCGAGCTGCTTAGGGAAGGTTCCACCGTCAGTCTGCTGGAAGACGAAGAGGTTAAAAAAGCATATCTCGGCATTTAAGAATTAGATGATTACTTATAGAAGTCCCGTTCCGCTTACAACATGGAAAAATTCCGTATATTGATCGTCAAATAAGCAATA
>Ga0209609_10001680_pt1 | contig 12783 bp, 12 predicted proteins | sample LakKivw325mmetaG_FD_184136 | JGI IMG/M metagenome (GOLD analysis project Ga0209609, IMG submission 184136) | Anoxic lake water microbial communities from Lake Kivu, Rwanda to study Microbial Dark Matter (Phase II) - Lake Kivu water 325m metaG... | ecosystem: Environmental > Aquatic > Freshwater...
CCATTTCAAATCCCCCCTGACCCCCCTTTTCTAAAGTGGGGGAAAGGATTTTCATCTTCATATGGTGATGCGCAGCAGCATGGCGGTCTATCCTGGAAACTCATTTTCGGGTTTGATAAATCAAACCCCTACAAAAGACTATTTTGATTGATTGTAGGGGCAGCAGTTTATTGCGCCCTATTTAATTGTAGCGACACGCCATGGCGTGTCGAAATTTAGGTTTTCATCTTCTCATCACGGTATGAATAATCGGGAGGAACCTATGAGCTTTCAAAATTGGTGTTTTTGTATTTTGGCAGCGGGAGAAGGGAAAAGAATGATTTCCTCCCAACCCAAGGTCATCTTACCCGTTCTGGGGAAACCTTTAATAAATTATCTCCTCGATACTGCTTCAGATAATCATTTAGGAAGGCGAATGGTGGTCGTTTCTCCGCTTTCCCACGATTCCATTCGACAAGTCGTTGATCCGCAGGTAAAATTAGTTATTCAGAAAAAGCCCTTGGGAACAGCAGATGCAGTCAAATCGATTCTTCCCCATCTTGATGCCGATATTGATAAAGTGCTCATCGTTTACGCTGATATGCCGCTCCTCCACGCCGAAACACTGAGCCAGTTCATGTCGTTCTTTGAACATAACCAAACTCCTCTGGCTCTTCTCACTACTGAATCAACGACCCCCACCGGTTTTGGCCGCATCATTCGGAACTCGGCTGGGGTACCGCTCAGGATTATCGAGGAAAAAGATTGCACCCTTGATGAGAAAAAAATACCAGAAATAAATCTGGGGATTTATGCTTTTCAAAAGGAATTTATGGGAAGCATCTTATCAGCAATTGACAATCAGAATATTCAGGGTGAATACTATCTCACTGATGTCCTCGAGGTCGCTCAAAAACAGAATTTTGAAGTATCCGTCTACACTGTTCCCTGGGATTCACAATTTACCAATGTCAACTCTCCCCGTGATTTATCAACTGTGATATCATTACTTCATTTCAAAAAAATCGATCTTTTATTTGAACAGGGAGTAAAAATTCTTGATCCCAATACCACTTATATCGACTGGGATGTTAGGTGTGAAAGGGATATCTGGTTGTATCCGGGAACCATTCTCGAGGGGAAAACTGAAATTCATGAAAGTTCGATTATCGGACCCTATACTCGATTAGTCAATAGCAGAGTGGGGAGAGGGTGCCATATTGAGTACAGTGTGGTTGAGGATTCTCTCATTGAGGATATGGTTTTGATCGGACCCTTTGCTCACCTCCGAATGAACGCTCATGTAAAAAATGGTGCTCGCATCGGGAATTTTGTTGAAGTAAAAAAGTCTGTTGTTGGAGAAGAGACCAAGGCTCTTCACCATAGTTATCTTGGCGATGCCCAGTTAGGGAAGAGAGTGAATATCGGTGCCGGAACCATCACCTGTAATTTTGATGGCAGACAAAAACACCCGACGATCATATATGACCAGGTTTTTATCGGAAGTAACAATTCTCTGGTGGCTCCGGTGACGATTGGAGAAGGAGCATATACGGCAGCTGGTTCGACTATTACCCGAGACGTACCGCCTTTAGCTCTTGGTATCGGAAGAGCAAGGCAAGTTAATATTGAAAAATGGGTAGAAAAGAAAAAAAATCAGGAGCTGATGGGCAAATGATTTGCTATACTGAAATATCTCAGCATCTGAAAATATTTTCTGGAAGAGCAAATCCTTACTTAGCACAGGAGATCTGCTGGTACCTCGATGTTCCATTGGGTCGTGCGGATGTAGGGAGGTTTTCAAACGGCGAAATTCGAGTACAGATTGAAGAAAGTGTTCGCGGATGTGACGTTTTTGTGATTCAACCAACTTGCCCCCCAGTAAACGACCATCTCATGGAATTGCTCATCATGATTGATGCACTGAACCGGGCATCGGCAAAAAGGATAACCGCAGTGATTCCTTTTTATGGGTATGCCAAGCAAGACCGAAAAACCAAAGGGAGAGAGCCGATTTCTGCCAAACTGGTGGCCAATCTCTTAGTGACCGCTGGAGTTGACCGGGTTTTGACCATGGATTTGCATGCTGGACAGATTCAGGGATTCTTTGATATTCCCGTGGACAACCTGGTTGCTCAACCGTTATTATCCCGTTATTTTGCATCCAAGAACCTATCGGATGTGGTAGTCGTCAGTCCAGATGTGGGTGGAACTGCCCGGGCTCGTAATTTTGCTAATCATCTGGGGGTTGATTTGGCAGTCATCGATAAATATCGGCCAACCTATGCGCAGGTTCAAGTGATGGATGTTATCGGAAATGTACAGGGGAAAAGCGCTATTTTGATCGACGATCTGATCGATACCGCCGGGACTTTGGTTGAAGGAGCTCAAGCCTTGAAGGAGAGGGGAGTCGTTGAAGTGTATGCCTGTGCAACTCACCCCGTTTTTAGTGATCCGGCATTAGATCGAATCCAAAACTCATGCTTGAAAGAGGTGGTTGTAACCAACACCATCCCATCGAATTCAGAGGAATTGCACCGTCGGACTGACAATAAAATCAAGGTGCTCTCGGTCGCTCCCATTTTTGCCGAAGCGATCAAGAGAATTTACGGGGAGATGTCGGTAAGTGAACTTTTCCTGTAATGGAAGTAAGATGGATGAATGAAACAACCGTCACTCGGTAAAAAATGCCAATGACGCTTGAGAGCGGAGGGAATATAATGAATCAAAAAGAAATTGTGACCATCATGACGGAAAAAAGGGAGAACACTGGGAAAGAAATCATGAAAAAAATGAGAAAACAGGGTTGGATCCCGGGGGTGTACTATGCATCTGAAAGTAAAGGTGGGAATACCATATTATTAAAAATGCAGGAAAGTGAGTTGAAAAGAGTTCTGAAAGTCCATGGTGTGACCCATCATCTTTTAAATATTTCCATCGATGGTGAAATCCATCGGGGAATTATTAAGGAAATTCAAAGGAATCCGATTAAAGAGGAAGTTTTACATATCGATTTTTACGGAGTTCGAGCCGATCAAAAGATTACGTTAACCGTTCCTCTCATTATCCGGGGGGAGGCACCGGGAGTCAAAGCCGGTGGGATACTCGAGTTAGTTATGCAAGAAATTGAAGTTGAATGTCTGCCCGACGCTATACCCGAGTTTATTGAGGTGGATGTCAGTAGGCTCGATGTTGGCGATTCCATCCATCTGAAAGACTTAAAGATTCCGGAAGGAGTCACGCTCAATGAAAACATTGAAGATGTCGCAGTCGTTGTGACGCCGCCGGAGGTCATTCCCGAAGCTGCTCCACCTGCAGAAGGTGAAGTAACCGAACCGGAAGTTGTCAAGAAGGGTGAAAAGAAGGAGAAGGAAGCTGAGGAAGAGTAAGTGCATCTGGTGGTTGGGCTTGGAAATCCTGGTCAGAAATACCAATTGACCCGTCACAACGTCGGTTTTCGGGTACTGGATGACTTTGGTTGTCGCTATGGGTGGAAATGGCGCAAAGCTAAACGTTTTGCCTGGACTCATGGAAAAATCGATGGTAATGAAATCTATTTGGTTAAGCCCCTCACTTATATGAATTTAAGTGGTATGGGGCTTCTCTCTTTTTTCAGTTTTACTGCCAAATCTTTCGAAAAGAAAATAATCGTCCATGATGAACTTGATCTTCCTCCTGGAGAAATTCGTATCACTCGCGGAGGAGGAACAGCTGGTCATAGGGGACTTCATTCGATTTCTGAGTTTTTTAACATCAAAGACTTTATTCGTATCCGAGTTGGAATTGGGAAACCAATTCAAAAGGATGATATCGTCGATTATGTTTTAGATTTTCCTGGGGAAGAAGAGTACGCTATTCTCGCTGAATCCGAAAAGAAAGCGGTTGATGCTTTGATCTGTCTCATCACTTACGATGTTCAAACAGCAATGAATCGGTTTAATTGAATTCAAAGGAGAATTCATCGTTGTGGATAAGAAAAAAACTGCAGGAATGATATCCTTGATTTTCCAACCGACTTTTATCCCGATTATTCTTTATTTATTGGTTTCATTTCAAGTTGCATCGGGATGGAAAGCATTTTTATATGCATTCATTGGAATTGGATTTGTTACTGTTGCTCCGATAGTGTTAATTACCCTTTTAACCCGACTCAACAAGGTATCTGATCCGGATCTTCCCGACCGACGAGAGCGGTTTATTCCCTATATGTTGATTGTTGGTTTCTATGTCATCGTATTTTTTCTCTTTTTCTTTCTGCATGCTCCCCGTCAAATACTCGCCATAACCATGTCTTATATTTTGGTGACGCTGGTTGGAGCCATTATCTCCCTTTTCTGGAAAATCAGTATGCACCTGGCAGGAATCGCCGGACCAATAACCGCTTTGGTATTTTATGTTCATCCTTATTTTGTATTCACCTATTTACTCCTTTTCCTATTAGGATGGGCACGATTCACCCTGAAAAAACATACGCTTCTACAGATATTTGCCGGGAGCGTGTTTTCGATTTTGCTCACCTTCTTGACTATACGACTTTATTCATGAAGATTCCTCGTCTCTGTCAACAATTATTGGAACGGTTACGTTCCTCTTCTCGAGTTTATCTATCGGCTATTCATCCGGTTCGGCCTTTGATGGTGAGATTAATAGCTGAAACCGATTTATCACCCCTCTTTTTTATTACCTCCAGTGATGAAATCAAAAGGAAAGTTTATCGACAGATTGAAAGCTTGTCTTTTTTTTCGGAGAAGGAGGTTGCGCTCTATTTAACTGACTTTGATGAAAAATATGCTGATATTCTCTTTCAAAAAAACGTCAGTGAAAAGAAAAAACTAGTCGTCATCATGAATGTGAATGAGTTAAGCCGGGAAGTGATCGATCTGGATACCTTCATCAGCTCATCGATGCTCCTTCTGAGTGGGAAAGAATATTCACGGGATCGATTGATTGATCAGTTGTATCAAATGGGTTACGAGCGCAAGGATTATGTGAGAGAAAAAGGAGATATAGCCATACGGGGTGAAGTTTTTGATATATTTCCTCCTGATTTTAATGATCCAATTCGAACCTATTGGTGGGGGAATCTATTGGAAAAAATGAAATTTTTCCAGGCTGATAATCAACGGACAACCCAAACCGTGGATCGTTCGTTTATCATTCCCAGAAATGGCGAGTTCAGGACAATACCGCTCGTAAAATTCATCAAGAAAATTGCTGGCACTCTTTTTTGGGATGATGTGTATTCCGAAAACGCTTTCTTCGCTGATATCCCTCAAGTTATTTCCGGTATTGTCGCACCTGAAGGTTCTCCGGTTGTTCCGATTGCTGCCTCCCGACCACCGGCTTTTTATGGAGAAATTCCACGCCTGATTGATTTCTTGAAAGAGAATTCCTGGAGGAAAGTCGTTTTAATTCTCCCTTTCGAAAAAGTCGATCTTTTAGCCTCCATTTTGGATGATGTTAAACTGAAATATTCCCGGAATATAAATGAATCATGTAAAAACTATCTCTTAGAAGGTTTCCCGGTCGAAGGATTTGTTCTCGAGGATTCCGGATATGTGGTTTTAACCACTCAAGAAATTTTCGGCAAAAATTTCTCCAAACCGGGGAAAAGAAAAGTTGAGCGGGAAATGGCTGAAGAAGTGGTTCATTCATTACAACCGGGTGATTACGTCGTTCACGAAGACCAGGGAATCGGTGTTTTTCAAGGAATGAAGGAAATGATTTTAGAGGGGGTTCACCGCGTCTATCTGGTTATTGAATATGCTGCCGGGGATATCCTCTATGTTCCGGTTGAAAGCGCTTCTTTGGTCCAGAAATACATCGGTGCCGGGGATATTAAACCCAAAATTTATCGTTTGGGTAAAGACGATTGGGTAAAAGCCAAGCAGAAAGTAGCAAAATCGGTCCAGGAGACGGCTCGAGAATTGTTGGAAATCTATGCCCGACGGAGCATAGAGCGCGGTCATGCCTTTTCTCCCGATACGGTATGGCAGAAACAACTTGAACTCTCTTTCCCCTATGTCGAAACTCAGGATCAGAAACAAGCCATAGCAGAGGTACAACGCGATATGGAATTGCCTCGTCCGATGGATCGTTTAATCTGTGGGGATGTTGGATATGGGAAAACCGAAATCGCCATTCGGGCAGCATTTAAAGCCGTGATGGATGGCAAGCAGGTTGCCCTGCTGGCTCCGACCACTATTCTTTCTGAACAACACTATCTTACTTTCCAAGAAAGAATGAAAAACTTCCCAATACAAATAGCGGTTCTGAATCGTTTTAAACCTCTCCAGGAACAAAAACAAATTATAGAAAAGGTGAAGAATGGTGAAACCGATATCCTGATTGGTACTCATCGACTGTTGCAGAAGGATATTGACTTTCATGATCTCGGTTTGGTGATTATCGATGAAGAACAACGTTTCGGGGTCATGCATAAGGAACGTTTAAAAAAATTAAAATCATCGGTAGATGTGCTGACTCTCACTGCTACTCCGATTCCGCGTACTCTCTATCTTTCTCTCACCGGAATTCGAGATATCAGTGTCATCGAAACCCCACCAGAGGGTCGTAAACCGGTCCATACGGTGGTCGCTCCCCGTAACTCGAAAATGATTAAGGAGGCCATTGAATACGAGCTGGACCGAAATGGCCAGGTTTTTTATGTCAGTCCGCGAATTAAGAACCTTTTAAAAATTCAAGAAGAGTTAATTACTCTCATCCCTAATCGACGGATTGCCATCGCTCATGGGCGTTTGTCAGGAGCGGAATTAGAGAAAGTTATGGGAAATTTTTACAATGCCGAGGTCGATATTCTCTTGTGTACCACCATTATCGAAATTGGACTGGATGTTCCGAATGCCAATACCCTCATTGTCGATCCAGCCACTTTATTTGGATTATCACAGCTCTACCAACTCCGTGGTCGAATTGGTCGATTCGATCGGGAAGCCTTCGCCTACTTTTTTTATCCAAGAAGAATGACTCACGAGTCCCAAGAACGTTTGGATGCCATATTGGAATTTGAAGACTTAGGTTCGGGATACAAGTTAGCTTTGAGAGATATGGAAATTAGAGGTGCCGGGAACATTTTGGGACAAGAACAACATGGTTTTATCCAGGAAATAGGGTTTTCACTTTACACCCGCATGTTGCAAGAAGAAATTGCCCGATTGAAAGGAGAAAATACTGATCCGCTGGTTCGAACCACAGTTATTTTGCAGGAAGATGCCTATCTCCCCGAGTGGTACACGAGACAAGAGAATGAACGATTCAGTTATTATCAACGACTGCTTCAGGTTCAAAACCAGCACGATATTGAAGAAATAAAAGCCGAAATGGAAGATCGTTTCGGCCGTCTTCCTCGAGAAGTTGAGAATATTCTGAAAATTACAACCCTTCGCTATTATGGTAAAATAGCAGAAGTCGAAGTTATCGAAGAAAAGAACGGAGAAATTTATATCGGAGCACCCCTGGAGATTTTGATCCGATTGAATGAACGATTTCGTAGCCAAGGTGTGAAAGGAATTCTGACCAATTATCACAATAAGCAATCGCTCAAAATCCCGCTTCAAAGCATCAATGTCTTGCTTCGGCTGTTTGATCCTTCAGGTGGAAAAGGAACAAAAGAACACCTCAAAAAATAAATATCTCACGGTGAATGGATGTTTTTGAATAGGAGAATGACGATGTCCGAAGACGATCCGCAGAAACTTTTTGGAGAATTAGTCGAATTGGTGGCGACCCTGAGAGGTCCAAATGGATGCCCGTGGGACCGAGAACAAACCAGAGAGAGCTTGAAACCGCTCATGCTCGAAGAAATGTATGAAGCCTTTGATGCCATCGACCGGCAAAATGAAGCTGATTTACGGGAAGAATTAGGAGATATGCTGCTCCATATCGTTTTTCAAGCTCAAATTGGCGCAGAAAACCAGACTTTCTCGGTAGCTGATGTTCTTAAACAATTGATCTTTAAAATGAGAAAACGCCATCCGCATGTTTTTGGGAATATTGAAGTCCAAAATGTTGACGAAGTATTGCTGAACTGGGAAAAAATTAAAGATGGAGAAAAAGAGCGGGAAAGCATGCTCTCTTCTATTCCTTCGAGCCTACCGGCTCTTCTTCGGGCTCATGCTATCCAAAGCCGGGTCGCACGGGTTGGATTCGACTGGTCAAATGCTGAGGAGGTGTGGAAAAAGATAGACGAGGAACAGGAAGAGTTCAAAAATGCCTGGCGCAACCGAGACCAAAAAGCCATCGAAGAGGAGTGGGGCGATCTCATTTTTGCTTTAGTGAATTTAGGGCGTCATCTTCGTCTCCAACCAGAAGACGCTCTTCAAAAAGCATCAAACCGTTTTATCCAGCGTTTTGAGTTCATGGAAAAAGAAATGAAAAAAGAAGGAAAAAAAATTGAAAACCACTCTCTTGAGGAGATGGATGAATTATGGAACAAAGCCAAACGGGAAATCAAACTTATCCCCGACAAAAAATAGAATTTGATGAGCTTATGGAACGAGTAAAAGTGTTGCTTCCACTGGTTAAAGGTTGGAATCCCGATATCTTTCTGGCTCTCAACCCGGCTGGATTGATCCTGTGTGGTATACTCGATTCGTTTTTCCCTCGGGAAGTCCGCACTCTCTCAATGAGCTTTGAGGGAGATGAAATGAAGATCGATTGGGATAACAGCGGGGATCTGCAGGGGAAGAGGGTTCTGGTTGTCACCGATCGTTTCCCCGATGAAACCAATCTTACCTTCCTGGAAAGTTTCTTAAAAAAGAAGCATGTCCTTTCTTCGGTCAAATTGGTGATGTTGGGGAAAGGTGTGGAATATTCCTGTTTCCCTGAGCTGCCCGAAGATTCTTCGCTTCCCTGGGGAATCGATGAGACTTGATAAGTTTTTAAAAGTATCCCGATTGATTAAGCGACGAACTCAAGCACAGATTGCATGTGAGAATGACCGGGTTTTTGTGAATAATCGAGTGGCAAAATCTTCTACAACAGTCAAGGTGGGAGATGAAATCATTCTTGTATCCCCGGTGATGAGGCTGCGAGTGAAAGTGATTCAGGTTCCGGAAAGCAATCGGGTTAATGGTGATTTGTTTACCGTTTTAGAAGAGACTCGAATGAGTGAAGAAGGTGAATTGTGAACATTCTGCTTTGCCCGGATTCTTTTAAAGGGAGTCTGATGAACTGGGAAGTATGTGACGCTATGCGTCGAGGCTTTCTCCGGGCCGGGAGTGATTTTCACGTTGTGGAAAAACCTCTTTCTGATGGTGGAGAGGGGACGGTTGCAGCGCTCATCCGAGGAACTGGCGGAAAAGAAATTCAGAAAGAAATTTCCGGACCCTTTGGTGAAAAAGTTACTGCAACCATCGGAATCCTTCCTGATGATAAAACCGCCATAATTGAAATGGCGCAGGCCTGTGGTCTTTTTTTGGTACCGCCTGAGAAGAGAAACCCCCGATGGGTGACCACTTACGGAGTTGGTGAATTGATTCAAGAAGCACTGCTTCGTGGCTATCAGCGGATCATATTGGGAATTGGAGGAAGCGCATCAACCGATGCTGGAATGGGTGCCTTACAAGCGCTCGGGATTCATTTTTATGACGATGATGGCCATGAGCTTCCTGGCATTGGAGAGAGTTTGAGAAAAATTACCCACATCGATACCAGCCATATCTTCTCTCTTCTTTCTCAATCGGAGTTGCTTATTGCATGTGATGTCAATAACCCTCTCTATGGTCCCAAGGGTGCTGCCTATATCTTCAGTCCTCAAAAAGGAGCAACTCCAGAAGATGTCATTCAATTGGATGAAGGTCTTCGTCACTTTGCCTGGATTACCCAAAGAGTAACCGGGAAAAATATCAATTCCCTTCCCGGTGCGGGAGCAGCCGGTGGTATCGGTGCGGGACTCTTTGCCTATGCTGGTGCTCAAATGGTTTCGGGTATCAATATTATCATAGAGTTGTTGAACCTCGAAGAAGAAATTGCCCACGCCGACCTGGTCGTCAGCGGAGAAGGAAAGGTTGATAATCAGACGCTCTATGGTAAAGTGTTATCTGGGGTTATCAAGCTGTGTAGAAAATATCACCGACCTTTGCTCATCTTTGCCGGAACAATCGACTGTGATGCTAGTGAGGCTTTTGCCAAGGAGGCGGCTTTGTTTTCAATCGTGAATGGTCCTATCAGTGAAAATGAAGCGATGGAAAAAGCAAAGATATTGGTCGAAAATTCGGCATTTCATGTTGCTCATTTATTAAAAATGATGTTCAGTGCTATGAAAAAATGATTTTTTCAAGGAAGGATGACATTTAATAAGGAGATGATAAGCAAATGAGTACTATTTTTGATGTTCATGCTCGCGAAATTTTGGATTCACGTGGCAACCCGACTGTTGAAGCGGAAGCAACCCTGGCTTCGGGTGCGTTTGGCCGAGCCGCTGTTCCTTCAGGTGCATCGACCGGTACCTTTGAAGCAGTTGAACTCCGAGATGGTGATAAAAGCCGGTATCTCGGTAAAGGTGTGACCAAGGCGGTTGAGAATGTCAATGAGATTATTGCCCCGGAAATTATTGGTCTTGATGCCCTCGATCAAGCGAAGATAGATAAAGTGTTAATTGAGTTGGATGGGACTCCAAACAAAGCAAAATTAGGTGCTAATGCCATTTTAGGTGTTTCTTTGGCTGTTGCCAAGGCAGCAGCTGAATTTACTGGTCTTTCACTCTATCGCTATATCGGCGGAACGAATGCCTGTGAGTTGCCGGTTCCTTTGATGAACATTCTCAATGGTGGGAAACATGCTGATAGTGGTGTCGATATCCAGGAATTCATGATTGCTCCTTGTGGGCTGAAAACCTTCAAAGATGCGCTTCGCGCCGGAACCGAAGTATTTCATCACTTAGCCAGAGTGTTAAAACGAAGAGGCTATTCAACCGGTGTCGGTGATGAGGGGGGTTTTGCACCCAATCTCCATTCGTCAGACGAAGCGATTGAGGTGATTATTGAGGCGATCCAGCTGGCTGGGTATGAGCCCGGGAAAGATATCTATTTAGCTCTCGACCCAGCTGCAACCGAGTTGTATAAAGATGGTATTTATGTGTTTGAACGAGAGGGAGCGCGGCGCAATATTGATGAAATGATTGAATTTTACCAGGAACTGGTGGAAAAATATCCGATTATATCGCTCGAAGATGTGTTGGCCGAAGAAGACTGGGAAGGATGGAAGAAAATTACCTTTGCGTTGGGTGAAAAAGTGCAGTTAATTGGAGACGATCTCTTTGTGACCAATAAAGAACGTCTTTTAAGAGGAATCAAAGAGAAATGCTGCAATTCCATTTTGATCAAATTGAATCAGATTGGTACCCTGACTGAAACTTTAGAAACGATAGAGGTCGCCAGAAAAGCTGGTTATACCTCAGTTGTTTCTCACCGATCAGGTGAAACTGAAGACACCACGATCTCTGATTTAGTGGTTGGATGCAATACCGGTCAGATTAAGACCGGCTCGCTCTGCCGTACCGAAAGAATCGCCAAGTACAATCAGCTCCTTCGCATCGAAGAAGAATTAGCTGATTCTGCGGTGTTTAACGGCCGAAATGTGTTTAAAGTGAAAGGGTATTAATTCCAAAACCTTGATGACCATCTCACCTCTGCACCTGTCCAAACCTTCAGGTGCAGAGGTGGGTATAAAGAGGCAAAAGTGTACCTCAAATGGGGTCGGAAAAGATGATGCCTCACAGTCAATTTGATGGAAATTATGAACCCAATATCTCTCATAAGGTTATTTTTACTTGGAGAAAAATTCTTTTCTCCGCCATTTTTGCGGTTATTCTTTTAGCCTGGTGTTTTGGCTTTACCAACAAACTTATCGATTACTACAACCTTTCGATTGAACAAATTCGATTACAGGAAGAAGAAAAAAAGTATTTAGAGTATATCGAAACCCTGAAAGAAGAAAAAAAGAATCTTAATGAAGACTGGTATATCGAAAAAATGGCACGAGAGAAACTCAATCTGGCCAAACCAGGTGAAGTGCTCATCAAGGTTATCCCCGCAGAAAATCCTTGACACTCTCGATTCCTGATTTGTATAATATTTTCGCTTTTTTATTGAAGCGTTACTCAATAATGAATGAGGAGCGTAAAGAAGGAGGATAATGAATCACCCCCATGATTGAGGTGAACAGCATTGTTGAAGGTTCGGTAGTTGGCATCACCAAATTTGGAGCATTTGTTGAGTTGGAAGATGGAAAGAAGGGTCTTATCCATATTTCTGAGATATCGAATCAATTCGTTAAAGATGTCAATGATCATTTAAAACTAAACGATCGTGTGAAAGCGAAAGTTATCCATATATCTGAAGACGGGAAAATTGACCTTTCGATAAAACGACTCAACGAGGATGAAGAGTATCTGGAAAAATTGGAAAAAAGTTTAAAGTCACTTCCTGGAGAAGAAAGGGAAGACATTTTAAATGACTTTAAAGAATATTTTGAGGTTGGAATAGAGAGAGGCAGGTTAGAAGAGGAATTGTCGGCAGCGCTTGGAACCCCAAAAACTTTGGCAAGGCAGATAATGGTAGAATCATATATAAAGAAAGCCGAGGAAACTAAAAGTGCTTCCATTATTGTAAGAGCGATATTTACATCAGTGGGCTTAAGTTTTTTTAATATTATTTTCATCCTCCCATTTTTTCTGGCTGTTTTCAGTATCATCGTTTCATTATTTGCGGTTTCTGTTTCCATAAGCGCAGCTGGAATTACGGGTACTGCCGGTAGTTTCTTTTACCCTCTATACTCTCAGTA
>Ga0209609_10001683_pt1 | contig 12781 bp, 13 predicted proteins | sample LakKivw325mmetaG_FD_184136 | JGI IMG/M metagenome (GOLD analysis project Ga0209609, IMG submission 184136) | Anoxic lake water microbial communities from Lake Kivu, Rwanda to study Microbial Dark Matter (Phase II) - Lake Kivu water 325m metaG... | ecosystem: Environmental > Aquatic > Freshwater...
TCAGCACTACAGGACTCAGAGACGAGTCAGGGTGGTCACCCAAATGTTCATTACACTGTTGGCGCTGCTGCAGTCAAAATTGAAATAGATAAGCAAACTGGTAAAGTAAGGATCCTTAAAGCCGTTGAGGCACTTGATGCTGGAAAAGCAATTAATCCCATGAATGTTAAACATCAAATATACGGAGGCCTTTTACAGGGATTTGCTACTGCATTGTATGAAGACATGAGATTTGATGAAAATGGTAAAATACTTAACCCCAATTTTACAGATTATAAGATTCCAACTTCTTTAGATATTCCTGACGAAGTCATACCGATAATCGTTGAAGTGCCTCAACCAGATGGACCATTCGGTGCAAGAGGTATTGGCGAACATCCAATGATCCCTGCAGCACCTATGATTGCAAATGCAGTTGAAGATGCTCTTGGTATAAGAATAAAGTCGATGCCGATAACCGCTGAAAAAATCGCTATGGCAATCCTTAATGGTAAAAAAGAGGTCGACGATTTTTTAATGATTATGAAAAAGTAGTAAGAATATAACCACGGGGAGGCGATGCCTCCCTTTTCGTTTATTTATTGAGCTAGATGGAGAATCGATATGGAAGAAGCATTTAAAGAGGTGGTTTTAATTGAAGTTTATGTTGCTTCACCTCCAACTTTTAAGTGCAAAAGAATGATTGAACTTGCAGAGGAGATAGCAAAAGATTTTCCAGAAAAAATAAAAATAAATATATATTATAAAGGCCAACCAATCCCTGATGATGCAACAAGTGGCTTTAGAGGGAGTTTAAAATCTATTGGTATTCCTTCTATTTTTATTGATGGGAGGTGGGTTGCAACTACAAATATACCAGATAAAGAAAAAGTTGAAGAAATAGTTGAAGAAGATCTGCAGATGATGGAAAAATATTTAAAGGAACATGGCGGAACTTAAATTTTACTGTTCAATTTGTGGTACGGAATTAGTAGAAAAACATGTAGTTGGCAAATGTATATATTGCGGTAAAAAAGAAGAAACAGATTATATTTGCCCTAATGGGCACTATATATGTGAGGATTGTAGGCTTTTAGGTCAGAAAGAGATTACATTAAAGTATCTTTCATATACTAAGGGAAAAGATGTTTTGAAAATAATGACAGTACTTCTTAAACATCCTTCTTTTAATCTGTTTGGAAAAGAACATCACTTTGTGCCTGGTCCTGTTGTTTTAACTGCTCTTAAAAACCAGGGGAAATTAAAATGGGACTCGAGAACAAATGAAGCTCTGATAAAAAGAACAGAGTTTCTTCCTTATGGAATTTGTGGTTCAATTGGAACATGTGGAGCATGTTCAAGTGTTGGAGCAACTCTCTCAATGCTTCTTAAAGCAACTTATATGAGTGATAGGGAAAGAAGCATTGTTTTAGATGCAACATCTGAATGTCTAAAAAAACTTGCAAATGCAGGAGGCCCAAGGTGCTGTAAAGGGAGTGTCTATACAGGTTTAGTGGTTCTGGATGAATATCTGAAGAAGTACCTTAACCTCGATGTGGAGCTCCCTGGCAAAATTGTTTGTGAGTTTAGCAAAATAAATCCTGAATGTGAAAAAGAGAGATGCGGATTTTATAATGGAAAAATTTAGACTGATTAAAGATAACATAACTGATCCCGCAAAACATTATGCCCTTGAAGAGGCTATGATGAGATTAATGGACATGGATAAGTCTTATCCAAATACTATCAGGCTAAGAAGAGTCAAGAAAAGTGCTTTGATTGGTTTTTTTGAAACTCCTTTTGATACGGTTGATGTGGAGTTTGCTAAAAGTCACGGAGTCAAAATTTTAAGAAGGCATAATCTTGGAGGAACAGTCTATCAGGACCTTGGGAGTTTTATGTTTACAGTTTTGTTTAGAAACGGAACTTTTATGTCAAATAAAACGGAAGAAGAAATCTATAAGGATTTTAATGATTTTATAATTTTATTTCTTTCAAAGTATGGGATTGAAGGAAAATTAAGAGGAGTAAATGATGTTGTTGTAAACGGTAAGAAAATATTTGGCTCTGCTCACACAATGATAGGCGATGCAATTTCCCATACGGGCACTATTCTTTTAAATATGGATCTTAATTTTCTATCCAGAGTTCTGAAATTTGTTGAGCCAAAATTTTCAAATAAGGATTTTAAATCTTTGAAAGAAGGATTAACTACAATTTCACTCGAACTGGTTAAAAAATCAAGAATTACAGAGGCGTATGAGAAATTTTTAGAAGCATTTGAGGAAAAGTTTACTGTAGAGCTTTATGAAGGTAAACTAACGAGCGAAGAGCTATCCTTAATGAATCAATTGGTAAAAGAGAAATATGGTAAAGAAGAATGGACTTTCAGCAAGGAAATTGGCTATGAAGAAGTTTATACGAAAAAGATTACAAGTGGATTAATTTTTGTTAAGGGCAAATTTAAGAAAAATTTTATTGTTGAAATAAAAATCTCAGGGGACTTTTTAGCAAAAACTGGTGAAGAAATCCTAAATCTTGAAAAAAATATTGTGGGAAGAAGTTTTAAGGAAGCGGAAAATATAATTAAAAATTATGATTTATCTCTGGATTTTAAGTCAGGGTTAATTGATTTGGTAAAGAAAATAGAGCAAGAACACGAATAAAAAGAGCCCCAAGGAATTGGGGCTCTTTAGGTTTTAAAAAAGATTTATATCTCTAAATCTTCGTCTTTTGGCATCACTAATTTGTCGTTTTTCTCTACAAGTTCTTTAGGAGCCGGCTTGAAGTTTGTTCGGGCTATTTGTGGAAGATAGTTCTTCTTTACTTCTTCATCCCATGTTTTTTTTGTAACATAAAAAACAGTTGCACCGCCTAGTTCGTGTTGATATTCTGGCCAGGGATAGCTATGCATTGCCATACGAAGTCCGCCAAGCACCCAGCCGTTATAACTTTCAAATGTTGCCCAAAACTCTTCATTTTTGCAGAGCTCAAAAGCATACCATGCCTTTGCATAATAAAGGACGGCTCCAGCGTTTACCTGCCTTAGAAATGCCATAGTATGCAGGCTGATGTTTACTTTTTCATTTAGGATTCTTCCATTTGCAATACCCACGGGAACTCCATTTTCCAATCCTAAGAAGAAATATTCGTCTTTCATTCTCTTTCTTTTGATGGCAAGTAGTTCTGCGAACACTCTTGCTCCGACAATATCGTAGTAGTCATATTCGGCGTAAAGATATTTGTGGAGAATACCAAGCACTGGGTCAATCTCTTCTTCTTTGATTGGACGAATAAGAACATCATGCTTATTTCCTTCTTTGTCTAAAATCTCAGACCACATAGGTTTAAGTTCAGGAACCCTAATAGGGGCTTGCAGTAATCCCTCCAGCCACTCTGCATCAAACTTGTACTCACTTTTCCTGAGTTTTACAGGAATTTGCTTTTTCATAATACCTCCTTATGTTTAATAAAATTTAAGTATATTATAACTGTTAAAATTGTAGTGTCAATAAGTTGATTATCAAAATTTATTTGATTCCCTGATTTAAAAAGTACTTTTTGCATATCTATCGACAATCTTTAAATAAATTGCTCAGATTATTTAACTCGATTTTCTTCCATAATATTTATGATTCAAGATGATTTGAGAAGGTTTCATTATAAAAGTTTCCGTTAGTAAGCACTCTTTTTATTAATAAAACTTTTTATTTTTTTTCTTATCCTGCTTTTACCTCTCTAGACTCCAATGCTAAAATTTATTTACTTGCTGAATGAAGCTTTTTATTATTTTGACTTTTATTCGCTCAGGGCAAATAATGCAGTATTTTCGATAGTTTAATTTGCTTGTCCTTGACAGAGGTTTTAATTTAATTATAAATAAAAATGAAAATAGATTTTATTGTGGTTACCAAATTTAGTGAATACTACATTATAAACAGGAGGAGAAATGGTAAAAAAGAAGAAAGAAATTAAATCGAGAAATGATTTTTTTCATTTACCAGAAGTTTACACGCTTGGTCAAGCCATACTTGAAGCTGATAGATGTTTACTGTGTTATGATGCACCTTGTAGTAAAGGTTGTCCTGCAGAAACAGACCCTGGAAAATTTATAAAAAAACTTAGATTAAGAAATATTAAGGGTGCTGTTAAAACAGTTAAAGAGAATAATATTCTTGGTGGTGTATGCGGTCTTGTTTGCCCTGTTGATAAATTGTGTGAAGAGGAGTGTCTTGAAACTGGAATTGATAGACCAATAAATATAGGTAAACTTCAAAGATTTCTTGTTGAGTATGGATGGGACATAGGTTTTAATCCTTTGAATAAAAAGAAAAACAAAGATATTAATATTGCAATTATTGGTTCAGGATCAGCGGGTTTAATATGTGCTGCTGAACTTGCTAAAGAGGGCCACAATGTTACTATATTTGAAAAAAATGAAAAGTTAGGAGGTAATCTTAGATATGGCATTCCACCTTTCAAATTGGATGACAAGTTTTTAGATAGAGAGATAGAGGATATTTTAACCTTAGGTGTTGAAATTAAGACAAATCATGAATTTAAAGGAAAAGGTTCAATTGAAAATCTTTTAAAGCAAGGATTCAAGGCAATTTTTATAAGTGCTGGACTCACAAACCCATATAAATTAAAAATTCCAGGTGCTGATTCAAAAAATGTTATTACATGGTATGATTTTTTATGGGAAGTAAATGGCGGAGATATAAATAAAGTAATTGAAATGGTTAAAAATAAAAATGTTGCAATAATCGGTGGAGGTTCTGTTGCTATGGATGTTGGAATAACATGTAAACTTCTTAATGCAAATAGTGTTTATTGTATTGCTCTTGAAAGTATGGAAGATTTACCTGCTGATAGAGAAGATATCCATAAAGCCATAGATTGTCATGTTATTATAAAACCACAAAGCCAAATAAAAGAAATTTCAACAAAAAATGGAGAGGTTATAGGCGTTAAGGGCACTGAAATAAAATTACTCAAAAAGGGTGATTTTTCCCCTTCAAATATAAAAGATATTCCCGGAACAGAGTTTTCTTTTAAAATTGGTTCTGTTATTTTTGCAATTGGTTCAGGAGTTGACTCTAAAAACAAAGAATATTTACCTTTAGTTGAGTTTGATAAAAAAAGATATATTAAAGTAAATAAAAAAACCCTTGAAACCTCTGTTAAAGGGATTTTTGCAGGTGGAGATATTATCAATGGACCTGGTTTAGTTGTCGATGCTGTTAAAGATGGAAAACAAGCAGCAAAATCAATAATGAATTTTTTAAATAAGTAATTTAAGGAGGGGACTAAATATGAAAGATTTAAGTATAACTGTATGTGGTGTAACATTCCCAAATCCCTTTATGTTATCATCTTCAGTTGTAAGTAACACTGCTGAGATGATAGCAAGGGCTTTTGATGCAGGTTTTGGTGGTGTATCTTACAAGGGTATTGGGGGTCCATCTGTTGAAATTATTAATCCTGCACCAAGAATGCACTCTTTAAATTTAGGAAGTAAAAAGTTGGTTGGTCTTCAAAATGTTGAACAAACTACTGATAGACCTCTTAAAGATAATATTCAAGATGTTATTTGGCTTAAGAAACACTATCCAAAAAATCCCGTAATGGTTAATATAATGGGTTTTAATAAAGAGGAGTGGAAATATCTTGCAAAAGTTTTTGAAGATGCTGGTGCTGACATGCTTGAACTCAATTTTTCATGCCCCCATATGTCTGTTGAAGGTTCTGGAATGAAAGTTGGTCAAGCGTTTAAACTTGTAAGGGATTTTATGGAGATAGTAAAAAGTAGTGTGAAAATTCCAGTTTTCGCAAAATTAACCTCTAATGTTACAGATGTTACAGAACCAGCAATGTATGCAAAAGAGGGTGGTGCTGATGGTATAACAGCAGTCAATACAGTTCGTGGAGTAATAGAAGTTAATGTTGATAATTTTGTTCCCTATCCAAATGTGTTTGGAAAAGGAGCGATAAGTGGATATTCTGGTCCCGGGATAAAACCCATTTCTTTGAAATGTATTGTTGAACTTGCCAAGAAAAAAGAGTTAGGATTACCCCTTGCAGGATGTGGCGGCATAGAAACCTGGATTGATGCTGTTGCATTTCTTCTTAGTGGTGCATCACTTATACAAATGACAACAAGCATAATAAGATATGGACATAGATTAGTTGAAGATTTAATTGAAGGACTATCCTTTTATATGGAAGAAAAAGGATTCAAAAAAGTCGAAGATATTATTGGAAAAGCATTACCAAATTATCACGAAACTATAGATTTTGATTTATCAAGGCAAGGTGCTGCGCAATTTGATCTTGATAGATGTATTGGTTGTGGAGTTTGTTATATAGCATGTCAGGATGCAGGAGGTCAATGTATAGAGTGGGATGCTGAAAAAAGAAGACCAAAAATAGATCAAGAGAAGTGTTATAGTTGTATGATATGTTCATTTGTCTGTCCAGTTGATAACCCACCGCTTATTACTTTTAAAGAGATCAAAGGTAAAAAAATTTATACTCCTCCACCCTCTAAGTTACAGAAAATTATTAAATAATATTTTAAAATGAAATATTTTGCATTGTTTCTGTTTATTTTTCTTTTGAGCAATTCTCTGCAAATTTTTCTTTGCTCACTCAATATGTCTTCTGTGAGAAGAAATAATAAAATGCCCGAAGTTTTTAAAGATATCTTAAGTGAAGAAGATTTTGAAAAATCGCGCCTCTATACAATTGATAAAATGAAGCTCAATGTTTTTGAAATTGTTTTGGAGACCCCCGTTATGATATTTTTGATTGTTTATGGTTTTCCCATTGTTGAGAGATTTGTCTCTAAAATTAATTCAAACGAAGTTGTTCAGGGAATTTTATTTTTCTTTTTGATTGGTGCAATTTACTATTTACTTGGTCTGCCATTTCGATATTATGCGACTTTTGTTGTTGAAAGAAAGTACGAATTTAATAAAACAAATTTAAAACTCTTTGTTTCTGATCAAGCTAAGGGTGTCCTTATTGCAGTAGTTTTAGGCTTCGTCATTATTTTTACTTTTCTCAGCATTGTGAGAATAAGCAGTACCTGGTGGATTCTTGTATCTTTATTTGCCGTCTTTTTGTTTGTTTTTCTTGAAATAATTTCTCCTCTTCTTCTTCCGCTCTTTAATAAACTTAAACCCATAGAAAATGTTGAACTTAAAGATAAAATTGAAGAAATCGCCAGAAGAAATGGATTGTCTATTTCAAATATCTTTGTAATTGATCAGTCAAAAAGATCTTTGCACACAAATGCATTCTTTTCAGGAATCGGGAAAAGCAAGAGACTTGTCTTATTTGACACTCTTCTTAAGCTTCATTCTGAAGAGGAGATTCTTGCAATTTTCGCACACGAAGTCGGGCATTACATTAAAAGGCACATTCTTAAGTTAATTTTTATTAATTCTTTGATTTTCTTTGTCGTTATATTTTCCTTGTTCGCTCTCGTAACTTCAAGGGTCCTTAACCTTGCCTTTGGAGTAAGCAAATTCTATTCAGTTGCTCTATATGCTGCAATTTTCGTAGGTTCAGTCATGTCTTTATTAGAGTTTGTTTACAATTCGATCAGTAGAAGATTTGAATACGAGGCTGATAGAGTAGCTGTATATGCTACCTCTAAGGAAATTATCGTAAATGCGTTGAAGAGGCTTGTAAAATCAAATCTTTCAAATCTTTATCCACATCCTTTGTTTGTATTTTTTAAATATACACATCCTACCCCTCTTGAAAGAATAAATGCAATCTACAAAATTAATGTTTGAATTTTAGTTATGAGATAATCTCTCAAAGCGAGGTAAATCAATTGTTGTAGAGTATGATGTCTCAGGTAAAAATTTAAAGTTTGGTATGGAATAAAGAATTTGTTAAAATAGAAAGTGAAAAGAAAGAGATTCCACACCGGAAAAAGTGTAAATACATCTTGAAGCCAGGACACATAAACATTATACATGAAACTTAAATAATATATTGACTTAGCAAATTTTTTTGGTAAAATTAAGACATCTTTTGAAAGGGAGGTAGTACAATGAAAAAACAACCGCCAGTTAAAGTTTCACAAACTGAAGTTGTCTTCAAAGTAGAAGAAATTGAACCCATATTAAGCGGTTCACCGATGATTCTTCCGCCGTGGAGTCCAATGTTTATTGAACTTCCAAACGGGAAGAAGATGGTTATCAGGGAAATGAGAAAAGATGAGATTCCTCTTTTACTTCCAACAGTAAAAAATCTTTTAGACGTTGATCATGATTTTTATGACATCGTGGGTGCAAGAGTTTATGCAGAACTTCTTGGCTGGTTAAGAAATAGATTAAAGGATCCTTATAACCTTGTTGGCGTAGTAGATGGTAAACTTGCAGCATTTGCAAATGGAAGACTTATGGATGAGGATATAAACATCAGTTTACACACACTTGCATTTATGAGAGGTATGAAGGCTGGCGCTGTAATGTACTATGCAAAATGCTATTATACTTTTGAAATTCTTAACCAAAAAGAATTCTGGGCTACTTATGAAAGTTACAATGGTTGGAAGAGATGGGGAATAGGAATGGCACAGCCGTCTTATCCCTGGCCTGATGTTCAACACGAACTTGGTGGAGCAAGGGTTTACTATATAACAAAAGAATACTGGAACACCACAGTAAAGAAATACCTCGAAGATTATATTGGTTCTGGTCTTAATAGCCCTGTTCCGGGAGATATGCTAAAGGCAAGCGAGCATTTCGAGGCTCCGGAAGGGCTTGAAGAATAATATAGTTAAATTTTATTTAACTCCCCCAATAATTATCTGGGGGTTTTTATTTTTACTGAAGAGAAGATTAGAATGATGCAAAAATTAGGTTTGATGGTTAGATCCTTTGGTGATTGTATAAACTTTCGCAGTGATTGGAAAGAAATTGTGATTCACTCTGCCTTTAGAAGTGCAATCAATGTGTTAGTTTCATCTCGAATTGTCTCTTTTGTTACACCTGTCGTTGGAAAAGGTCCCAATAATATTGTTATAGATATTGATGATTTCAGCCAATTTAAAGGTGTAAAGTGGCAGGACAAGATTTTGTATTTAGATAATTACGAGGTTGATTTTAGCAGTTCAGAGAAGTATGATTCTGAGATTCTTATATCCTGTTTGAACGAGGCTAGGTTCATGAACAAGTTGCGAATTTCAGAAGAGGTTCTTAAGGGAGAAGCTCCTCAGCTCAGTAGTGCATTTCTTTTGGATAAAAGTAGAGAGGAGTTTTTTAAAACGCTGTTTGAAAGGAATTTAAAGGAGAAAATTAAAACCGGTTTTAACTATTTAATGAACGGCTATTTTGATGCAGTTAATGAGTTAAAGGGTGCAGGTTTCGGATTAACGCCTCAGGGAGATGATCTTATAAACGGGATAGTAATTGCTCTGTATATTTTCGAACAAATCTCCGGTAAGTCAACTTTATCTCTGAGAGAGAAATTTTATCTTCAATTTTCGAACAGCAATGGCCTTAGTAATACATTCATCTACTATTCTTCAGTTGGTCGTTTTTACGAATATTTTAAAGATTATTTATTATCTATTTTATCTAATGGAAAAAACGTCGAGTCTGTTACTCGTAGAATACTTAATTTCGGAGAAACATCGGGTGCGGATATTTTAACTGGTTTTATCATTAGTTTGAAAAAATTTTTAGAAGGAGGTTTGTTATGGCAGTAAAAGGAATTATTAAAAAGGGCGAGTATTATGATTCTGTAACTCTTATGCTGGTTGCTCGGGAAGCAACAAAACTTGATGGTGTGGAAGACGCAGCTCTGATGATTGGCACGAAAGAGAATAAATCAATTCTCGAATCCTCCGGATTATTAATAGAGGAATTTAAAGGAGCATCAGAATCAGACTTGCTTATCGCAGTAAAGGCAAAGGATGAATTATTAGCCGGTACAGCGATTAAGAAGGTAGAAGAACTTCTTAAAACTAAAAACCTTGGGTCACAAGAATCTGAAGAATATATGCCCAAGAGTCTTGAAGGAGCTTTAGAAGTTTTACCCGATGCAAATATGGTTATTGTGTCAGTTGCAGGTAAGTATGCAGCAAGAGAAGCAATGAAGGCTTTAGAGCATGGTCTCCATGTAATGATTTTCTCTGATAATGTTCCAAAAGATAAAGCGTTTGAGGTAAAGAAATACGGGAGAGAGCATGGTCTTCTTGTGATGGGGCCTGACTGTGGTACAGCTCTTATAAATGGGGCACCGCTTGGTTTTGCAAATGTAGTTAATAGAGGTGATATTGGAATTGTTTCTGCTGCAGGTACAGGGCTTCAGGAAGTTAGCTGTATTATTTCAAATGCAGGCGGCGGTATTTCGCAGGGAATCGGTACAGGAGGAATAGATGTAAAAAAGGATTTTCAAGGCATGTCTTTCCTGACCGGCCTTGAAGCTCTTATTGATGACTCTGAAACAAAAGTAATTACGCTTGTTTCCAAGCCACCATACCCGGAAGTTCTTGAAAAAATTGGTGAAGTTCTCAAAAAAACTGACAAGCCAGTTGTTGCTGCTTTCCTTGGAGCAGATCCTGAATTAGTTAAAAGGATTGGTGCAATTCCTGCAAAAGATCTTGAACATGCCTCACTTCTCGCAGTCAGTATTTCCAAGGGCATTTCTATGAAAGATTTTGAGAAGGAGATTGTTCGTAAAGATGATGAATTAAAAGAATTGGCTTCACAACTTGCAAGGAAATTAACAGGAGAGCAGAAGTATTTTAGAGGCTTGTTCCAGGGAGGAACCCTTGCATATGAAACCCAGGTTCTTCTGAAGGATATTTTAGGTGACATAAATTCTAATGCCCCGCTTGATCCTTCTCTTAAGCTTGAAGATTCCTGGAAAAGTGTCGGACATACTGTAGTTGACCTTGGCGAGGATGAATTTACAGTTGGAAGACCTCATCCTCAGATTGATTTTGAATTGAGAAACAAGAGGATACTAACAGAGGCAAAAGATCCGACTGTCGCAATTATTTATCTCGACGTTGTTATTGGTTTCGGTACTAATCCTACTCCGGCTGAGGAATTGGTACCTGTAGTTCAAAAAGCAAGGGAAACAAGCAATGCAATTATTATTGCTACTGTTACTGGAACAGATAAAGATCCTCAGGATAAAGCCAAGCTTATAAGTATGCTTAAGGCTGCTGGTGCAGTTGTATTCGAAAGAAATGCCTCTGCAACAAGATTAGCTGGATATATTTTAAAAAATATTGGAGGTTAAGGATGTTGGCAAATGATCTTTTTAAAAAGGAATTAAAGGTTGTTAACGTTGGCTTACTTTCTTTCAAGGAAAGTCTCGATAAGGTAGGAGTTAAAACGATTCAGGTCGATTGGAAACCACCTGCTACTGAGGATGCTGAAACCTTAGAAGCGTTAAAAAAATTGTTGGGGAATAAATAAAAATAAGTTATCTCTGAATTTTGCCCCCGTGTTGAATTGATTTAGATATGCATTTAATTCCATTTGAGTAAATTGAAAGAATTATTTAGGAGGATATTATGACAGGCGAAGAATTTATAAAATTCATGACAGAAGAAGTAAAGATGTATGATTTAACTCAGCCCTTGAGCATTCATACACCTCCGTGGCCAAGTTACATGCCGCTTGGTCTTCAGTATTTCAAAAGAATCGCTGGTGCTCACATGGGGCAGGGAGCAAATGGCCAGATTATTACTTCCAGCAATCATGTCGGAACACATATGGATGGCGAAATCCACTTCTATGGAGCTGGAAGAGCAATAGGCCAGGTGCCACTTGAAGAGTGGGTAGGTCCTGGCGTAGTGGTTGATATTTCCGACGAGGTTGAGGATTATGGATTATATACTCCAGAAATGCTTATGAAAAAAGTAGATATAAAAGAGGGAGACATCCTTGCCATTAATACTGGTTATCATAAGTATGCATGGTACGAACAGGGAGCAGATGAAATAAGATATATGGTTAAACACCCGGGGCCAAGTCCTGATTTTCCAAACTGGGCTCTTTCAATGAAATTTAAATGGATTGGTGTTGATTGCGGAAGTGCAGACCATCCAATGAACACAATTCTGAGAAACTGGCATCCAGGTCTTTTTAAGGAAGCTGATAAAAAACTTAAAGAAAAGTATGGAAAAAGCTGGGACGAAATGTTCCCTCCAGAAATTTATTACCAGATAATGCATTTAAAGTTGTTTCCTAAAAGATTAGTTCATGCTGAAAACCTTGGCGGAGATATTGATAAGCTCAGTAATAAGAGGGCTTATATGGGTGCCTTTAACGTCAAGGGAATTGAAATGGAATCCACATGGACAAGAATAGTTGCATGGACTCCGTAACTAAAAAATAAGAAATATTTGTTTCCTATTTGATTATTTAACGCTTTTTTCTTATCAAAAGCATTTTGGTTGATTCAAAAGGCTTATGTTCGTTGGCTTTATAAGGTTCATATGGCGCGGAATTTTTTAATAACTTATTAATATGGTTGAAATTCAGGAGTCCCGAATTGTTTTTAAACAGGTTTCTTAAAATTGACTTTTTGGTTGCACTATTTTAAAATAGAGCTTAAATAGAATAGGAAATTGCAAAAAATTTGTGTTTGCTCAAAATGTTTTTTAGAATTAATTCAAGTTAAACTAATACACTGGCTTGAGAAATTTAATATAATTCTTACAACTACTTGATTTTTTATCATGAATATATAAAATAGTAGATGCTCGGGGTGTGGCGTAGTTTGGTAACGCGCATGGTTTGGGACCATGAGACCGGTGGTT
>Ga0209609_10001684_pt1 | contig 12773 bp, 5 predicted proteins | sample LakKivw325mmetaG_FD_184136 | JGI IMG/M metagenome (GOLD analysis project Ga0209609, IMG submission 184136) | Anoxic lake water microbial communities from Lake Kivu, Rwanda to study Microbial Dark Matter (Phase II) - Lake Kivu water 325m metaG... | ecosystem: Environmental > Aquatic > Freshwater...
CCCGAACTGGTCCGCGTGGTCGGTGGGGGCAGCAAGAACGCGCTATGGAATCAACTGCGCGCCGATGTCACCGGCCTGCCGATGATCACCATCGAGCAGAAGGAAGCCACCGTGGTCGGCGCGGCGATGTTCGCCATGTTGGGAGCTGGCGTCTACACGACGCTGGCCGAGGCCCAGGAGCAGATGACCGGCGGCCAGACGACGGTGGAGCCGTCCGGGGATCGGCAACTCTACGAGGCGGGGTACGGGCGCTACCGCCAGGCGCTCGAAAGCCTGAGCGGCTACTACGGTTAACCGCCCGGCAGACGGACGGTCACGATCTCCCAGGGCCGCAGTTCGAGGCACAGCGCATTGCCTTCGATCCGCGGCCTTGGTTGCTCCTGCGGCATCCCGTTGAAGTCAATGGCCTCCGCCGTGGTCGGCGCCCACGGGAGCGTCAGCCGTACCTGCGCCGCTCGCCCCTCGCCCTCCCACAGCCGCACGATGACCGCGCCGTCTTCGTCGTACAGGGCACTGAGCACGACCTGGTCCGGCTCCAGGCTCAGCAGGCTGGCCACGCTCGGCAACTCCCCACTCGTGCCCTGGGGGAGCACCACCTCCACCGGCTGCCGCAGCCGCTCGGCCCGCTGCCGCATCTTCGCTGCTCGCCAGTCCCCCTCGTGCAGCACGATGCTCCAGTGGAACTCGTGCCGGCCGCGGGCCTTGCTCTGGTGGTTGACGTGCTGCTCCCAGCCCTCCGTGATCGGGCCGACGCTGTTGATGAGGATGTGCGCCAGCGACTTCTCCTGCGCGTCGCGAAGGTAGTAGCGGTCGCCATCGTGGCTGATGAACGTGAGGCCCGTCGCGCCGTCGGATTGACTGACGAATGACTTCGCGTAGAACATGCCCTCCCGCAAGCGCTCGATGTTGTCGGACCGATGCCCCGGGATGTTGCCGTACTTGATGCCGTCCAGCGCCTTCACCTCGGCGCCGAAGGGTGTGTCCGCCTCCATCGGCCCGTCTACCACCAAGGGACACAGCGCGGCCAGGAACCCGGCGTGCCCCTCCCAGTGCGCTACAAGGCTGAACTCCACGCGCGGCTCGCAAGCGTAGAGCGTCGTCTCCAGACGCAGCCCGTGTGGCCCCACAGCGCCCTCGCTGACCGCCCGCCAGCGCAGCGGCCCGTGCTCGATGATCTCCAGCGTGTCCCACTGCGCCTCGTGCGTGCCCAGGATCGGCCCGACATGCAGCGGCCCGCTCACATCTACGTCATACAGCCGCAGCCCACCGAACGGCACACGCCCACGAAATGTCTGGCCTCGCCACTGCAACTCAACGGCCGCATTGTTCTCGAAGCCCACGGCGATCTCGCCGTTGTCCACCTGGGAGTGCCGGCTGGAAGCCGGCCCGGCTGCCGGCTGGAAGCCGGCGCTCCCCGGAGCCTGCCACGACACCGTCGTATACCCTCCCGCGGGGACCTCCACCTCGACCAGCCCCTCGGCTTCCCAGATGCGCCCGCCGTACTCCATGGGGTTGGTCAACTGGTAGCGCAGCGGCTGCCCCGCTCCGTCACGCACGTCGAGCGCGGCCGGCAGCCCCGTCGAGTGCGTGAACAGCACCGGCACGATCTCCCGCCGCGCGACCGGCAGGCTGTTGAACAGCGTCGCCGCACAGTTCGCCGGTTGCGTGACGCGCCGAGCCAACGCCTGCAACGTCAGCCGCCGCGCCTGTCGGGCTGTCAAGATGGTGCGCTCCGCCAACTCATCCAGCTCGTCGAAGTCCTGCTGGAACAGCCACTGCGTGGCATGGGCCGAGAAGAGCAGCGTGCTCTCCCATAGCTCGTCCCACTGTGAGGGGCGGGGTACGAGCCCCCGCCCTACAGTGCTGCCCGCCAGCGCCTCCCAAAGCTGCGCCGCCACGATCTCGTCGTTCGCCACGACCCGCTTCCGCCAGAACCCGTGCTGCCCGGCCCACGCGGTGTTGTAGCACACGTCGCATGGGTCGAGCGTTCCCTCCCGGGTCGGGATGCGGTCCCGCCGCGCCTCCAGGGCCGCGGCGAACTCCACCGGCGTGGCGAAGCGCATCGGGACCGGCTCGCGCCGGTTCCACTCCGCCATGAACCCCTGCACCTCAATCGGGATGTCGCCGCCATGCGAGGCTAGCGGCAGCGCATCGTCCATGCCCTGGCTGACCCACAGCACCCCGGTCGGCGCGTGGCGCGCGACCAACTCCAGCTCTGTCCGCCAGAGGTGCTCCACGGCCTCGTCCCACTGCGTCGCGTAGTCGTCCGCCAGCGCCCCCGGGCTGCACAGCCCCCCGTAGCAACCGCGGCTGCACAGGACTTCGCTGCCGTCCAGCCCCCGCCACACCCACTCGTACGGCACTCCCGCCTCCGTCAGCCCGGCCTGCGGTCGCCAGAACCGGGCGTGCGCGTACCCGCCCAGCTTCAGTAGCTGCGGCACTTGCGGGTGGCCCAGCGCCACGTCCACGATGTCGGCGTGCACCGTGAGATCGGCCTCGGGGAACAGCTCCCGGAAGCGGCGCCGGCCGAGGATCAGGCTGCGGATGAACGTCTCCTCGCCCACCATGTTCGGCCGCACGTTCGCGAAGCCCCCGCAGATGGCAATGCGGCCCTCGGCCACCCGCTGCCGCAGTTCCGGCAGCAAGTCCGGCCGCAAGTCCAAGAGCGGCTTGAGTTCGGTGATGAAGGTGTCGAAGTACCAGCGGAACCCCGCGTCCTCGCGCATGATCTCAAGCACGCGCTCGAAGCTGTGCACATAGCGCAGCACATGCCACTGGCGCGTGTGCGTCCAGGCCCAGTCCGCATGACAGTAGGGTACGACCAGGATTTCGCAGCCCTGCAGGCGTTCGCGAATCTCGGCAGCAGTCATGGCAGGCCTCCGCGGGTGGAACGACGCGGGGAGGTTCACCGCCTCCGGGGATATTCCTCTTGCGCGTAGGATTGACCCGTGGGAAGGGAGCGCTACTTGAGGGTGAAGCCGCCGAGATTGAGGGAAATGCGCTGGGTGTAGGTGGAGTAGGCGAGACTGACCTCGCGGTTGCCGAAGACCCGGCCCACGGAGAACTCGAGATCCTGGTACTCGTTGCCTGAGAAGTCGTAGTACGTGGCCAGCAGCCCGGCCCGCCACTGCTTGCTCAGGAAGTAGTCGAAGTTCAGCATGCCATACAGATCGCTGCTCGTGATGTCGTACGTGCCGCTGAGGTAGCTGACCCAACGCTGCGCCTGGTTGGCCCGCGTGTCCACCCCGACCAGTTGCCGCAGGCCGCTCGTGGTCGGGTTGCCGCCGCGCAGTTCCGCGCTGTAGTTCAGCCCCACGCTGAAGGTCCGCGCGAACTGATGGTCCATGCGCACCTGGCCGCGCACGCTGTTCTCATGGTACCCGCCGGTATCCCAGCTGTAGATGTTCGTGATCATCGGCGACACGCGGGTGTGCTTGCCCCACGAGCGCATGCCCAGGTTCAGTTCCGAGTATAGCTCATTCACGAACAGCGGGTCGCTCTCGCCCGTGTAGCGGCGCATGCCCGCCGAGGTGCCCAGCCGGTAGGTCACGGGCCCTGACCCGATGGGCCGGGGATCCATGAGCCAGTCGCCGACCAGACCGTACGTGTCCTCGGCATCTTCGGGCCGGGCGTAGTAGGCCTGCAGATTGAGGCGGCCGCCCGCCAGGCGGTGGTAGGCGCTGGAGTCGGCGAAGATGCTCCGATGGTCCGGCATGGCGAAGGTGAAGTAGCTGTAGCCGTCGCCCAGCACCGGCCGCGCGTCGCGCCATTCAAAGCCCCAGTCCGAGCGGGGCAAGCCGGCCACCACCACCGATCCGTCAACGCCCGCGCCGTCGCGGTACTCCTCCGACACCGCCAGCGACCACCCATCGCGCGACATTACGCCACCGGACATGGCCCCGTGCTGAATGCGGATGGCCCCGGTGCTCCGGTCCGTCACGCGGTAGAAGAAGGGGAAGTCCACCGCCAGGCCTCCCCCCGTGGTCATGCCCAGAGCCTCGGAGTTCGTCAGTCCGTTGTAGCCCGGCAAGCCGATGATCCAGTACGGGGGGAAGCTGAAGACCTTCTGCTCCTGCATCCACAGCGACGCATGCCGCAAGACAATCTTCTCGTGCAGGAACAAGCTGACGCTCCGGGCGACCATCCACGCGTCGCCTTCGCGCTTGTCCACCTTGAAGGCATCGGTCGGCAGCTCCCACTCTGTCTCCAGCGGGCGCAGCCCGACGGCATCAAAGAACACCCGTTCCAGGCCGTCCTTCCCGAACCGTCGCAGCACCCCGCGCTTGGCGAGCAGATCGAAGTACAGGTCCTCCCCGGCCAACTCGCCATCCCCGCGGCGAATGACGACGTCCTGGGCCCGGATCACCAGGCTCTCGACGTTGAGCTGAATGAGGGAGCCCGACTCGATGGTGAGCTTGCCCAGCTTCACCCGCGCGCGGTCGCGCGCCTCGATCAGCCCAAGCTGCATGCTGTAGCCGACCCATCCGCCGGAAACGTCCACGACCCGCGCCACCGGCGAGGCGGACTCCCCTTCAGGCAGGAAGTCCACATAGGCCAGAGAGCGGCTCCCGGACACCTGCACCGTCAATGTCGCCGTCCCGGGCTCGTCACTGCTGAGGTAGAGAAGCGCAAAACCACCCGCGGTCGGGGTGGTCAGGGAAACCTGCTGGCCGGTGCTGCTGAGACTCAGCAACCCCAGGCTGGTGTGGACCACCACCTGCGTCCCCTCCGCCGCCGCCCGGCCCCGCGCATCCCGCACCTCGACGCGCAGGCGGGCCTGGCTCTTGCCGTCGGCAGGCACCTGCCGGGGCGTGACGGAGACCTCTACCCGGTACAGCCCTACACGATCCGACTGTGCCAGGGCTGTCTGGCAGAGGCACGCCACGGCCGCAAGCAGGAGTAGTGCTCTCATCATAGACGCGTGGTGGGGAGCCATGAATAGCGCGCCCCCGCCGCCAAGACGACGAGGGCGCGACACAGCCGCGGGTGGCAAGCCCTCCCGGAGCCCACGCTCCGGCGGCTCGGGCCCGGCTACTTCGTAACTGTCAGGGCGCCGAAGTTGGCGTACGGCGACACGTCCCCACTGGTATAGATGGTGCGGATCCGGTACTGATAGGTGTGCGTCCCGGTCAGCAGCTCGTAGTCGAAGTAGAACGTGCTGCCCTGACCCAGCGTGCCCGGGTCAATGCGCGAGAAGGGCGGATTGTCGATCAGACGCTCGATCTGGTAGCGCAAGACGGTCAGCGTCGTAGCGGTGGGTTCGGTCCAGTGCAGCCCGACCGCGTCGTTGGCCTGTTCCATCCGCAGGTTAGTGGGCGGCAGCGCATCCGGGTTCACGACCGCGCCGCCGTCACCCCCGCCGCTGCCACCGATGGCGATCGCCGCCCCGGCCACGAGCAGCCCCAGCAGCAGCCACTTGTAGCCGCCTGAGGTGCTCTTCTTGGCCTTGACCTGGCCCACATCGGCGCGGCCGGCCAACGAAGCGGCGGCCTTGGCAGCCGCATCGCGCAGAGCCTCCTGAGCCAGCACATCCTCGGGGCCGGTGTACTTCGCCCGCACCGTACTGGCGCCCGACACGCCGAACGCCCGGAAGACCTTCGGCTCGGCGATCGGCTCACCCGTCGTCGGGTTGATGTTCGCCGGCACCTCGTACATCTGTCCGGACAGAATCAACTCCACGCTGGAGGGGTTGTCCTTGACCGTGGAGGACTGAATCGTCGAGAGCACGATGTAGTCGGCGCCCAGCGCGGAACCCATGGACAGGGCCGTGCCGATGTCCTGGACCCCCTCCTCGACGTCTACCTGCCGAATCCGGCCCTCGCTGACCGCGCGGCGCACACTCGGGGAGGTCGAGGTGAACTGCATCCCCTCGTACGAGCGGTCAGCATCCAGGGCCATGGTCAGGACGCCACTGGCGCGGTCGGCCAGATTGCCCGGACCACTGCCCGAAGCGTTGGTCACCGGGAAGACCAGGACGGTCTTGGCGGCGCCAGCCGCCCATGCGACTGACAGACACGGAGTGACCAGCCCACTGACGAGAACAAGGATCAGGGCCAGACAGGTGCTGCGACTCAGGTAGTGCGATCGGATGGCCTTCATTCGGGTTGCTCCCTCCAGGGCAAAGGACTCTGGGTCCCCTCGGTACCACTACGGCCAGGTTCAACGCGTTAGATGAGATGTGTCAGGCGCTAGCGGCGCATCTCCAGCGGCTGCACCACACTGAGCGATTGCCCGGTCAACGGCGACCGCGCCGTGATCTCGCACAGGTAGCGCCCGGACGGCACCAGGTTGCCGCGGTTGCTGCGCCCACTCCACAGCACTGTATTCTGCCCCGCCGGTGACAATCGGTCAAGCGCCACGTCACTGACGACCACCCCGGCGATGTTCCGCACCCGCACATCCACCGCCGCCTCACTGCTCAGGGCGTAGCTGACCGCCACGCCCATCCCCGTCTGCGCGGCATGGACGCTCGTCAACGCCAGGCCGCCCTCCGGCCGCGGCTGGACGACAACCTTGAGCACCCGCTCGGAAGCGGCGTCGCCCGTCCGGAAGGTGTAGCTCGTGGTCGTACGCATGTACCGCCGCTGACCGGCGACCTCATCCACCAGCGTCGCCACCAGGTCGTTGGGCAGGCTCTCCAGGGACGGCCACGAGACGGTGACCGCCGTGTTGATGGCATTGGTCTGAACCACCAGGTTGTACTGCTGCTGCCGCTCGTTGGCGTCCCGCGTGTCCACCAGGTAGGGCATGCCCAGCGCGCTTTCCCCGGAGTAAAGGGCCGACCGCAGATAGACCGAGTCCTGCTTGACGCCGGCAGGCGGCTTGGGCACGTCGTACTGATCCAGGCCGCGCGTCGCGTTCGTGCGAGCCGCCAGCGACTGCGTCGTCGTCTTCAGCCCGGCAGCCATGACCCGCAGGTCCACCTTCCAGTTGTTCGGTCCGGTGGGCTCCGGGGCGCTGGCAGCAACGGGCGCGGCCGCGGGGGTGTACAGCGTCGGCGGCGGGAAGAGCAGCGACAGGTCCTCGCGCGTCAGTAGCCAGTAACCCATGTACGGGTCCAGATTCGAGTCGGCGGCCGTCAACTCCCACGTGTAGTCGTTCGCCTCCGGGTCGTACGCGTAGATGACCGGCACGAGCATGTTCCGTGAGACGGCCTCGGCCAGTGACCACTCGCCCCCGGCCGACCCCGCCACGCGCACCTGGTCCAGGCGCAAGGTCGTCGTGAACGGGTTGCCGATCTGGTTCCAGCCCGCCTTCAGGTTCGTCGCATACGTCCGCGACGCGTCTACCGGCGTCGCATCCGGCGGCAGGTAGATGACTTCGCGATTCCGATTGAGCAGCCAGAACCCGGCGCCCGGAGATACCGCCGTCACGGCGGCATCCGGGAAGTAGCGGTAGTCGCGGATTTGCGGGTCATACCGGATCAAGGCCGCCGGCCCGCCCGGCAGCAGCGAACCGAGGCTCTGGAAGACCCACTCCGCGTCGCTGTTGCCGAACTCGTACGGGACGGACACCATCTCCAGGCCCAGCGTCGCGTTGGGCAGGGGGTTCAGCACCGGCACGGCCGGGATGTTGATCGTGCGGTTGACGGCCTTGCCGCGGGGCCCGGTGAACTTCACGTCGGCCTGCCCCGGCCGCGCCGCCGTCGCGAAGGCGTTCCAGGTCAGGCTCTTGATCTCGTTGCGCTGGATGATCCCGGCCGACTTCGTGGCCGTCTCACCCGTCGCCAGGTCCAGGCCCAGCGGCAGGCGGACTCGGCCAGTGGCATCGTAGATCGGGCTGGTGCCGAAGTTGTCCATGTAGATGGACAGCGGGAACGGCGACCGGTTCGCCTCGTCCGTCAGGTAGTACTGCTCGGTGACGTCGGGCGTGCTCGGGTCGTTGCCAACGTGCGAAACCAGGGAGAACGGCCCGTAGGCCATCAGCGCGTAGGGCGGCTCGTAGTCGCTGGCCGAGCTACCTAGCCCGTAGTATGTGACGTACCGCCGGGACTCGCCGGGACTGAGTAGACGCGGCGCCCAGTAGACCCCATACGCCCAGTCCTCCCCCACCAGTGGCGCCCGCGTGTTGGTGTTCGGGTAGTACTGCCGCGCCGCGCCGATGTTCCGCATCTGCCCCCAGGACACGCCGTCCGGCAGCCCGGCCGCCGAGTTGGCGATACCCGGGTCAAACACCTCACTGGTGTTCAGCACACCGCGCACTGCAACGTTGGGCGAGGCGGGGTTGTCGTAGGCCACCCAGCGGCTCGGCATGATCGGGGTCGTCGCGTCGGGGATGGTCCGCTCCGTCTCAAAGGTCGAGCCGTTGGGCAGCACGACTGTCTGCCCGTCGAGGGTCGTCCCGCCACCGAAGCCGGCGTCAATGAGCAGGCGCAGCCCGACGGTGTGGCGCTCGCGGGACGCATTGGTCACGATGAACTCGAATCGCACGACATCGCCGACCACGGTCAGAACTTGGCGCACGCGGATCCACTCGGTGAGGACCGTCGTCGTCGTCACACGGTCTACGACCGGCACTTGGAACTCGCCCGCCACATCGCGCACTCCGGGGGTGGGCGCCAGTGGCCAGAAGTCAATCAGGTTGGCCCGGTCCGCCTGATCGCTCAGGCTTGCCGCCAGCCAGTGCGGGTCATGGAAGATGCCGACGGTCTGATCCGCCGGGTCGGCATCAATCGCCACCGTGATCTTGCTGCTGTACTCATAGCCCCAGGTGGCGGTCGAGTACGGCGTGGCGACACTCGCCAGCAGGCGGTTCTCATCGCCGGTGCGCGTGGGGTTGCCACCGTCCGGGGCCGTCGGCGCGGTCTGGAGCTGGAACCGTCCGGCAGGCTGGTACAGGTACCGGGGCGCCGCCGCCGTGCCCAGGACCATCAGGTTGGGCTGCTCGACACGCAGCTTGATGAACGCCCGGCCCATGGTCGGCACGTCCGTCGTCACAAACCGTGGCTGGTTGCCTACTTGCCCCCAGGCGCCCGTAAGGACCAGCAGCCCTCCGAGCATGAGCGCTAGAGCCGGATGGGTCGGACAGCGATGGCGGTTGCGATACACAGCTTCAGCTCCTCTCGGCGCTCGACAACTAGCGGCTCACCATGAAGGGCCGGATCACCTGAATGCTCTGGCCATCCGTGGCGCGAGCCGTAATGCGGGCCAGATAGCGCCCACTCGGCACGCGCGTGCCGCGGTCGCTCTGGCCGTTCCACGACAGGGTCTGGGTCGTCCCGCCCGTCACCGTCTGGCTCCCCAGATTGCGGACCAGCAGGCCGGAGATGTTGCGCACTTCCACCGCCACGTCCGCCGGGCGACTGACCGCGTAGGTGAACATGGTCTGCCCGGAAGACAGGGCGGCCACCGACACGCCACTGACCACCAGCGCGTTCGCGGACGCCGCGTCGGCCACGATGCGCAAATGGCGCACGCCAGGCTCGGACATCTGGAAGCTGTAGCCCGTGCTCGTCCGCATGTAGACCGAGGCCCCGCTATCGGTGTCCTCCAGACGCAGGCTCAGGTCTCGCGGCACCGTCGCATTCAGCGACGGCCATGAGACGGTGACCGGCGTATCGGTCAGACGACAGGCCACTTCCACGTCCCAGGTCTGCCGGCCGGCGACCGCGCTGCGCATGTCCTTGGCGAAGTTGCCTTCGGCCGCCGGCATGTACAGCCGCAGCGAGTCCACCAGCGGCGGCGGCTCGGATACGTCGAGGCCGATGTCGTAGCCATCCGTCGCGGCGGCGGCCACACCCACGTAGTTCGCCGGGTCCTCATACCGCCCCGCCCGCGCCTGCAGTTGCAGCAGCCAGTTGCCCGTATTGGGGGCCGCGGTCTTGGCCGCGGTGTGTGTCTTGCGTTGTGGCGTTGCGGCGCTCGCCATCGTGCTCGTGTTCGGCACCACCAGGGTGGCGTTCCTCAGCACGTGCAGCCAGTAGCCGGTCAGCGGCGTCATCGTCGCCTGGGTCGGGTCGGGCGCGAAGTCATAGTAGCCGCCACCGGCATTGCTCACATATGCAAAGAGCACCCCATCCGTCACGGCGCTGTCGCCGGTCATGGCCTCGCTCAGGTCCTGGCGACCGTTGCCGCTCAGGAACTCCACGCTACCCCAATCCACATAGCCCTCGTAGGGGTTGCCGATCAGGTTCCACCCGCGCGGCGCGCTGGTCCCATACACTAACGAGATGTTGTAGGTCTCGTCGGTCACGCCGCTCCCGCTCACGCTGAGCGTCCCCGTCGTCGGCAGGCTCAGGAAGTAGCCCAGGCCCACCGGCGGGTCGGGCACCAACTGGTCGGGCGGCGCGAAGCTGGCATACTCGTCCGGATAGACGTGGTACTTGCTCGGCCGGCTGTCGCTGGGCACCCAGCGCAGCAACGCCATGCCGTCGAGCGGCACACCGAACACATCGCTGGGCGACTTCGTCACCAGGTCCGGGTAGGGCAGCGCAATGATGTGCAGCCCCGGCGCGATGCTCGGCGTCGTGATGCGGAAGTTGGACGTCGCCACCAGCGAGGCGTTCCCGGCCAGGTCACTGGCCTGGATCTTCAACTGGTGCAACGTGCGGGTCATGTTGTTGACGACGAACGTCAGGTCGCCGGTGCCCGAGTCGAAGACATAGTCGGAGACGGCCCCGGAGACCACCGCACCGTTGGACACGATCTTCGTACCATCCAGCCACACCTGGATGGTCGTCTCGTCCACGCCGTTGCGGTCCACGGCGCTCGCCACCACCCGCGGCGAGGCCGCGGTAATGGTGCTATTGTTGATCGGGAAGGAAATGCTCACCACGGGCGCTTCGCCGTCGGAACTCGCGCCCACGCGCAGCGCCACGCGCCCGAGACCGTACCCGTTGACATCCGCCTCGGGGATGTCCGTCGGCACCGTGTACTTGCGCGCCATCTGTGCCAGGAGCGCCTGGAGCGTGCTCTTCGGACGGCTCTGGTCCTCCGCCAGCAGCAGCACGGCAGCGCCGGCCACGTGCGGCGCCGCCGCCGAGGTCCCCGGGAACGGGCTGTAGCCGGTGACGGACGTGGCCACGCCATCCGGCCCCACGATGTTCGGCTTGGCGTTGCTGCCAACGGCGCCGCGTGAACTGAACGGCTCAAGCCGGTCAATGGGCAGGTCCGTCACGCCCGGTATGATCACCGTGCTTCCGCGCGTGGCGCCGACCGCATACGCCCCGGTGGCCTCGGCCGGAATGGCCAGGCTGTTCTCCGAGTGCTGGAGGATGGTCTCGATGTCCACACCGGGGGTGAACAACTGGAACTTCTCAGGCGTCGCGCCCGGCGTCGGTGACGACACGCGCTGGATCTTGAGCCGGTACTGGCCGGCCACGCCGATGTAGGCCGCCAGTTGCTCCTTGGGCGGGTCGTCGCCATCCTGAGTGACCGCCGATCGCGCCACCGTGGCCCCAAGACTGTCAGTCAGCACCAGGTCGTAGTCGTTAGCCGTCTGGCCGGAAGTCGCCGTCTCATACCAGGACAGATAGGCACTGAAGATGCCCGGGCTCAAGTCCACGTTCATCGTGTCCTTGCTGCCGGCGAACTCCAGATAGGTGTCGCTGTTGTTGTCCTGCCACTGCCCCTGCCAGTGCCGCTGAGCCCAGTTCCCCGCCGCGTTGACCCACAGGATGCCGGCATCGGCGGCGCGGTTGACGGCCTGCGAAAGCGGGTGGCTACCGTCGAAGGGCCCCTCGGCCAGCCCCAAAGACATGTTGACGATCTTGAACCCCTGCGCGATGACATACGCGATGGCGCTCTCGACCGACAGGGTCGTGTCCACCAGGATGAGCGTCATGTCGCACTGCTCGGCCATGTCCGCCACGATCTCGGCCACGGCCGCGCCATGGCTGGTGTTCCCCAGCGCCGGAGTCTGGCTCCCCAGCCGGTAGTCCACGATGTCAGTGGTGGGGTCCACCGGCACCTCAGCCGACAGCCCCACAAACCCCGTATCAATGATGGCGACCTTGACGCCGCTGCCGTAGATCCCCGCCAGGTGGAACGCCGTCGCGTTGGTGAGTTGCACGCCTTCGCTGCTGACGCCGCCGTACCCCTGCTGCGGGATCATCCGCGTTGTCGGCACCACCTGCGCCACCTGCGGCAGCGACGCAACTTCGACCAACCGGTCCGCCGGCACGAAGGCCTCCATCCGGCGGTCGTGGCGAGCCCGCATGCGCCCCCCGAAGCGGCTCAGCCCGGTGGCGGCAGCGGCGGCTTCACTCCGGAACAGGATCGTGACGCCAATCTGGTCCCCCTCAGTCATGATCCCCGCCTGGCCAGCCGCGGCGGTGGTCATGCCCCCCTGGGCCGCCTGGGCGGCCAGGGCCCGCAGGGGCCCCGCCAGGTCCTGGATCCCCTTGGGCTGGGCCAGGCCCACCGCCAGCACCAGGGTGACGATGATGAGAGCGAGCCGGCTGCATACTGATCCTCGATGGCTCACGCGAACGCCTCCTCCCGAAACGGGGCCGCTGACCGCTCCTCTGCGCGCCGATGTCCTGAACTCGTTGTGCCTCACGCTGCTACTCCGTGCTACCCGGGATGAGCCTTCCCGACAACAATGACGAGACCCAGCCCCAATACGCCTTCAGGAACCCGTACCACCCGCTGTCCGCCGCAAAGCCCAGTCCCTCATAGGAGGGCGGGATCGCCTCCACGGTGGGCGGGAAGTACGCACCCACGCCACTCGCGCGCCTGGACCGTATCTCCGCCCCAAACCACGCCCCAACGGTCGCCGCTTTCAGCGCTGCCTGCAACCCCTGGGCGCTGCACCGCACCTGCTCATCCGCGGCA
>Ga0209609_10001685_pt1 | contig 12765 bp, 12 predicted proteins | sample LakKivw325mmetaG_FD_184136 | JGI IMG/M metagenome (GOLD analysis project Ga0209609, IMG submission 184136) | Anoxic lake water microbial communities from Lake Kivu, Rwanda to study Microbial Dark Matter (Phase II) - Lake Kivu water 325m metaG... | ecosystem: Environmental > Aquatic > Freshwater...
GGGGCGCCGGCGGTGCCGGCGGTGGCGGGGGAATAGCCGGAGCAGGCAGCGCTGGAGGGGGCAGTGAGCCCGCGATTTGCTCCACAGTCACGTTCTGCTCTACAACCACATTGACCGTAACGTTGTCGTCAGCCTGTGCCGGTGTAGCCCAACAGACATAAGCAGAGCCTGCAATCAGCGCTGCTGCCAGGACAGGGATCGTAAATTTTAAATTCATGGTTACCTCCTTAGACATTTCAATTTTAAGCTTGAATTAATATGCCCGGATCGTCATCGATCACGCTGACTATTAAGTTTTTTCTGTTCACATCACTTCCTGATTGTTATTTTTTAACGCTGTGACATTTATTGTTAATTCAAATATACCGGTGCAAAAGGGCAATTGCTTGACTGCTGGTTAACAGTTGGATGACAAAGCGCTGACAGTTTTGCAGTACGGTTAAAGGGATATACGGATATCAGGAATGGCCTGCTATTAAGCAGTGTATGCGGGTGAGGATGTGGGGGGCTGAACTAGAATTTTATTTGAACAGAGCCGCCCATACGATGGCGTCCAGTACGGCCGTATGAAAGGCAAAATAGCCGCTGCCCACTATGGCTAACCACCAGGCTATGTCCAGCCTATCCCCCTTCAGGCTGAGCAGCGCCAGGAAAAGTGCGATGGATGCGATCCCCACTATTGCCAGCACCGTGCGCACTGCGATCCATATGACGGTAGTGGGATTGGATACATACATGTTGGTCAGGGGCATCCAGAATGCGGATGGTACGAGCATGAGAAGGAAAATGGTGTAAAACAGGCTGAACCCGAACCGGCCGCCTATAACCACTTCATCGGGCACAAGGCGGAAAAGGATGAAATAAATGAATGCGAAATAACCCAACGCGGATAAAATCATGGAGACGCCGTAGATGGGCCTCACACCCGTAGGGACACCTCCCCACAGTGCATCGGCGCCTCCTCCCTGCCCGCTGAGGCCGAAGATATAGCTTCCGATGACGGCAGCCCCGCCCAGGATATTGATTACCAGAAGAATGATTTGTTGAGCACCCATCCTCTTACTCCCCTGCTTAAATTTATGACGCCTTCCTGATGGCGCCCAGCAGTACACCCGGACCTCCATGTACGCCGAGGCTGGCCCCGAGCTGGGCAATGGAGATGCTCCCTTCGGGCATGTATTCGCTGAGCCTGTTTTTCAGTTCCAGTGCCTGATCCTTTATTGCGCTGTGTACAATGGTCAGCTCGCTGACAGGCAGGTTGCTTTTTACGAAGTTGTATATGCGGTCCATACCTCTGGCAATTGAGCGCACCAGCCCCGCGCGCACGATCTCGCCGTCATGGAATGTGAGCAACGGTATAACATGCAGGAAATCCGATGCTGTCGCTATGGTCTTATTCACCCTTCCGCTGCGCACCAGATATTTCATGGTGCTGAACATGCCGAACATGTTGACCTGGCGGATGGCGTTGTTTGCCTCCCGGACCACCTCCGTCATGCTGGCGTCTTTCCTTGCCAGCCTGGCGGCAGCGGTAACCACCAGACCCAATCCGGCTGAATTAAACCGTGAGTCTATTACTTCTACGGGACAATCCTCGACCAGCTCACATGCCAGCACTGCCGAATTGTAGGTGCCGCTTATCCTGGATGAGATGTGTATCGATACGATGCCATCGGCCTTCCTGCTGTATTCTTTATAGACAGTGGCAAAGTCGTTGGGATTGGGTTGAGATGTGGAAGGATGGACGGGTGAAGTCGTCAGCAGAGAGTAGAATTCATCGCCTTTTAAATCCCTCCCGTCGCGGTAAGTTTTATCGCCGAAATGCACGTAGATGGGAACGATGCCGATATTAAGCTCTGCAGCCAGCTCAGGTGGAATATCGGAAGTGCTGTCCGTTATCACCTGTACCGTCATAAATCTCCTTCACCCGCTTCAGCGAAGCTTCTGCGTATGCTGCTTATTTATCATCCCCCGGATAAAGATAATATTAGCAGTTAACATCACTCCGTCAAAACGAGTTTTTTAATGACTTTTAATCAGGTAAATAAGCGGGTTGTTTAATGTAATATGAAAGTCGATGCAAATCTGGGTGGTGTGCAGTCAATCATGCTTTGACAGGCAGGTTATAATAATACGAAATTTCATATTTCGCCGGAGGTAGTCGAATGATGCAGTTAATGAAACGTTTTGGTATAGGATTACTTGCCATTTTGATTCTGACCGGGATGATGCTTTCTGTGTTTGCTGCTTGCGAAAAAGCCCCTGCCGCAAAGGCTCCCGTGGAGATATCCATGGGCGCGCAGTCGGAACCGTCACAGTGGACGGTAAAGGCCAATCAGGAAATCATGAAACAGTTTGATTTTTCCGATCAGGAAGAATTTGCCGATGCACAGCGGGGTTTCATTGCCACTGTGCCGGATCTTGTCATCAAGAACGCGCAGGGTGGAATAGCATGGTCCATGCCTGACTTCGATTTCGAGAAACAAACCGAGGTACCTGTGACCGTTAACCCCCTGCTCTGGCGACATTCTCAACTGAATTTGAACAACGGTCTTTATAAGGTTACGGACCGTATCTACCAGGTAAGAGGATTTGATATCACCAATATGACCATCGTCGAAGGCGACAGCCGGATTATTCTTATCGATGTGGGTATGAGCGCGGAAACTGCCAAAGCCATGCTGGACCTGTACTACCAGCAGCGTGGAATAAAACCTGTTGCGGCCATTATCTATACGCACAGCCACATTGATCATTTTGCCGGGATCAAAGGCATTATTTCGGATGAAGACGCAAAATCCGGGCGGGTTCAGGTTATTGCCCCTGAGGGTTTCCTTGATTATGCTATCAGTGAGAATATACTGGCCGGCAATGCCATGAGCCGCCGCGCGCAGTACCAGTTCGGTATCTATCTGCCAAGGAATGCCGGAGGGCTGGTGGACAGTGGAGGCAGCAAAGCCTTACCCGTCGGCACCATGGCGCTGATCGGGCCCAATAAAGAAATCAAGACGACGGGCGAGAAGATGGTCATTGATGGCGTGGAAATGGAATTCCAGATAGTCTCAGGCACCGAGGCGCCGGCCGAGATGACCATATATTTTCCCCAGCTTAGGGCGCTCGACACAGCTGAGATCGCCAGCCAGACCAACCACAACCTGCTTACCCCTCGCGGCGCGGAAGTGCGGGATGGCAATGCGTGGTCCAAGGCGATTAATGAGATGATCGAGCTTTACGGGGATAAGGCCGATGTGATTTTTGCCTCACAGCAGTGGCCGGTCTGGGGCAATGACAAGATAGTCACCTATCTCAAACAGCAACGTGACCTGTATAAATTTACACATGATCAGACGCTCAGGCTGCTGAACCAGGGCTATACACCCAATGAGATAGCCGGGATGATCAAATTGCCGGCCAGCCTGGCTAAAGGATGGGATGTTCGCGACTACTATGGTACATTGAGTTTCAATGTAAGGGCCGTTTACCAGAAATATCTCGGTTTCTACGACGGCAACCCGGCAAATCTTAATCCTTTACCGCCGGTTGAGGCCGGCAGGAAATATATCGAATATATGGGCGGTCCCCAGGCTGTTATCGACAGGGCAAAAGCAGACTATGCCGGCGGCGATTATCGCTGGGTGGTGCAGGTGATGAACCAGGTCGTCTTCGCTTACCCCGACAATCAGGAAGCGCGTAATCTGGAGGCTGATGCGATGGAGCAACTGGCTTATCAGTCTGAATCCACCGTATGGCGCAACTGCTACCTGGTGGGCGCTTCAGAGCTGCGCACGGGCATGAGTAAAAGTTTAGGCGCGGGCAGCGTCAGCCCCGATATGGTGAGAGGTATAACCCTGCCCCAGTATTTCGACCTGATGGGCAGCCGCCTTAACGGTCCGAAGGCCGAAGGCAAAAAGATTGTGATCAACTGGAATTTCACCGATACCGGCGATAAGTATGTCCTTAACCTTGAAAACTCGGCGCTGACCTGCACATCGGGCAGACTATCTAAGACGGCCGATGCCACGATTAATCTTTCGCGCGCCACTTTGATCTCGGTGCTGGCGGGTGAAACTACATTCGTCAAGGAAATAATGGCTAAAAATGTGACCATCGATGGCAATATGATTGCTCTGATGGACCTTATGGGGATGATGGATAGCTTCGATCCCATGTTTAATATAATAACGCCATAATAAGGAGCAGGACGGCCAACTTGAATAATTATAAAGGCCGGCGATTTATGCCATGAATTCAAATCGTGCACCACGGCTATCAGTTCACAGCCTGCTAAAAAGCGCGCGCTTTGAAGTCATTCCCATGAAAGGTGTGGTCGAAGAGGCGGCATTGCTGCCTGCCCGCTCGGTTGTCACGGTCACAGCCTCTCCCCGCAAAGGCCTCGACGCTACCTTCGCACTATCCGAGGAACTGGCCGGACAGGGATTTAACGTGGTTCCCCACATTACAGCGCGGCAGGTGCGCGATAAGCCTCATCTGCGCGAGATCGTAGACAGGATGTCCAGAGGTGGTTTCGATGATGTCTTCGTTATCGGCGGCGATATTGTCGACCCGTTGGGCATCTATGATTCATCCGGCGCGCTTATAGCGGATATGGTTGACATGGGCAACCGCCCGCGACGCATAGGCGTGGCAGCTTACCCGGAAGGGCATCCGCTGATTAAACGTGACGTCCTGATGCAGGCGCTCAAGACCAAGCAGCCCATGGTCAACTACATGGTCACGCAGATTTGTTTCGATCCCCGGGTCATCGGGGACTGGCTGGCGGAGGTCAGGGCAAACGGTATTGCACTGCCCGTGTTTATCGGCATTCCCGGCATTTTGAAGCGCTCCAAGCTGCTGGAGATATCGCTCAGGGTCGGTGTGGGTGATTCCACACGTTTTCTAAAGAATCATCTGGGCATGATCGCCCGGCTGTTGCAGCATGATATGTACAATCCAGATAACCTGATAAGAAAAATCAAAGGATTATCCGGCGCTGCGGCTGTGGCAGGATTCCATATATACACCTTCAACCAGTGCCTCTCCACAAGGCAGTGGCGGCAGAAGGCTTTACAGCGCTTCAGGACCTGATGGTTATTGACGTGTCCAAGGAGTTGCTTTCCTCATAGCCGGAATGAATTCGATGTCAGACCTCTCCTTGGCATGTGATTTTCCTGCCTGGCCCGAAGTTTGATCAGATGCTTTTATAATCCGTCCCGATGCTCACATCACCATCGCCGAACAGCTTGCATTGATTGCGTCCATGCCCCTTGGAGTAATACATGGCGGCATCGGATTTTTTAACCAGTGTCTGCAGGTCCATCCCGTCTTCGGGGAAGATGGCTATGCCGATGCTGGTGGATAAATCCACGCTGCGGCCATCGATTGTCAGAGGCTCTGTAAAAGAGTCCAGTATCTTTTGAGCTATAGCAACGGCATCTTTCAGCTGGTTCGTCTCCTGTATTAGCAGTACAAATTCGTCACCGCCAACCCGGGCTATCGTGTCACTGGCGCGCATTATACTGGCAAGCCGTGAACTCACAATTTTAAGCACCTGGTCGCCGGCTGCGTGGCCAAGCGTATCATTAATAGTCTTATATTTATCCAGGTCCAGCGACATCACCGCAAGCTTCTCTTTATTGCGCTGGGCCAGGGCTGCCGCCATGGCGAAGCGGTCATCCAGCAATGCCCTGTTCGGCAATCCCGTGAGGTAGTCGTGGGTTGCCATCTCAGTAAGCTTCTGCTCCATCTGCTTGCGTTCCATGATGTTGCGGGACACTCCCTGCAACCCTGTCAGTACCCCCTTTTCATCCCTGATGGCGGTTATTGAGTTCTCAAACCACAGAGTAGACCCGTCTTTGTGATAGTATTCTGATTCGATGATGACAACCCGGTTGGCCTCGGCCTGCCCCGACTGTTCGTACTCAAGCTCCTGTATAAGCATTTCCTGTGCTCTGGCCAGGGATTCCGGCGTCAGCTGCTGGGTTACGTCCTGCTGCAACCTTTCTTCCGGTGTGAATCCCAGGGCTTTTTCGATTGACGGGCTCACATAAGTCGTATGTAAATTCAAATCCATTGTCCAGAGGATATCATGTGTATTGTCCGCAAGGAAACGGAATTTCATCTCGCTCTGCCGCAGCGCTTCGGCATGCTGTATAGGCTCGGTGATATCGATAAAGCTTTCCAGATAACAGAGCCGACTTTTGATATAAAGTGGCGATACGGTTTTTAAAACATTTCTTTGTTTTCCATCCGCACAAATGATTTTGGAATCATAGTTCTTCAAGGTTTGACCGAGATCTTTAACCGGGCACCTGCCTTCTTCGCCGGGACAGATAAAAGAGCGGCAGACCTTTCCGGCTACAGCTTCCCTGGCCCATCCGATCATATCTGCAGCGGTCTGATTTATTTCAAGTACCGTCAATGTTTCACTGTCGATGAGCAGGATGCCTGTCCCGACTATATTAAATATTGCTGCGAGCGCATCCCCGCTGTCCATCAGCTTTCTAACAGACGGTCCGGGCATTCCCTTTTTCCTGCCGGTTGCCATTTGTTCTCCGTTAACGAGTATATTAACATACGTTTCACTTGACGGAATATAATTATATCAATCTTAACATGGATGCCCGTTGATTATATCGTTTGCGCCAAGAAAATTGTAAGAGGGAGGCTGTAATGAAATGGCAACAACTGATGATAGATATTTATAAACGCACAACCGCGGAAATTGAACAGGTACTGGACGGTCTGAATATAGAAGACCTGCATAAACGGCCGGCTCCCGGCGCTAATCCCATCGGCTGGTTATGCTGGCATGCAACGCGAAGCATGGACAGGACAGTCGGCGACGTGATACTGGGAGAGCAACTCTGGATTAAAGACGGATGGCATGAGAAATTCAACCTGCCGCCCGATCCTCAAAACACCGGTTACGGCCATACCGATTCGGAAGTGGATGCCCTGAGAATCCCCGACGTAAAGACGCTGCTGGCTTACCACCTCGCAGTAATGGAGGTAACCTTGAAATATCTGGAAGGTCTCACAGAGGAGGAACTGTCCAGAGAATATCCGTTCTCGGTAGTGCCCGGCATGAAGCGGCCTGTCTATTTGCGCATCATTGCCAATATACAGGATGTCCAGCACGTGGGGCAGGCCGGTTATGTCCGAGGATTAATAAAAGGCCAGCGCTGGTACGGCAAATGAGTCTCAATTCTCCATTCCGGAGCTCGCTGCAGAAATCAAAATATCATTGGTAACAAATCCGATAGCGAGGATACTGAGATGAAAATAGAGTATCAGAAATTCATCAGGAGAGAGGACCTGAGAGCAAACCCCGATAGCATTTATCTTTTCGGGGATAATACACTTCATATAGGCTACGGGGGACAGGCGGGTGAAATGCGAGGTGAACCGAATGCCGTCGGCATCCCTACACTCAAAGAGCCCGGTATTTTCTTCTCAGACGACGAATACGATATTAACAGGCGGATAATTGATGAGGCGTTCAGGCAGATACCTCCGGGTAAAACAGTGGTAATACCGTCCGATGGGCTGGGCACCGGCATAGCCAGGCTGGACAGGGTTGCCCCCAGGACCTTTAAATACCTGGTCGACAGGATAAAGGCTCTGGAAAAAGACTGAAGGGAGCCAGCCCCTGTTTATCAGGATAACTAATGAATAAATACAGGTTTACACTTGCATACAGTGCGGTTATTACTATTCTGACCGTAATCGTATTCCTGCTTTCCTGCACTTCCGCCGCCATTCCGGCGCCGCCTTCACCGCCAATCACTCCACCGGCTGTCATTGTCGTGGAACCGCCTGCTCAACAGGCGGCGTTTACGATCGTAGCGCTGCCGGACACGCAGAAATACTCTAAATCCTATCCTGCAACATTTATGGCACAGACGCGGTGGATAAAGGACAACACCGCAGCGAAGAACATCGTTTTCACAGTTCTCCTGGGCGATATCACAGATTCACAGCATAAGAAGACGGAACCTGTAAAGCAGGAGTGGGCCAACGCAAAAAACGCTATGAACCTGCTCGAGGGACTGAGATATGCGGCGCTGCCGGGCAACCATGATAATTTAATTGGCGGCAGGATAGACAACACGTTTTTTAATGCGGCTTTTCCGTATACGGATTTCGAAAACTATTCCTGGTACGGCGGCCATTATCCACAGAACGGAAACCAGAATAGCTACTCGCTGGTGGACGTCTCCGGCCAGAATCTGCTCATTATGAGCATCGGGTATTTCGGAAATACTACCGAGCCCATGGACGAAATGATGCAGCTGTTTAACTGGGCAAACGCGGTCATCGCGAAGTATCCCGACCGGAATGTAATCGTGGCGACGCACTCGGTGCTTAACTCAAAGGGCGGGTTTACAAACGGTGGGCAGATGCTCTGGGATTATGTGATCAAACGGCATGCCAACATATTTCTGGTGCTGGCCGGCCATGATTGCCCCGAATCAACGGTAACCAAGGCAGGCGAGGCCGGCAATATCGTCAATATCCTGATGTGCGATTATCAGTGCGATGAAAAAGGTGGAAACGGTTATCTCAGGCTGATGGAGTTCATTCCATCGCAAGAAATAATTCATGTGGAGACATTCTCGCCCCTGACGGGTAAACTGCGTGCAGGCAGCCCCCGCTTCAATATCCCGTACTCGTTCAAATGACAGGACATTGCCGGGTCCGTTGGTTCAAGCTCCAATGCTTATTTTGTGTTTCTAATACAAGTGCTAAAATGAGGAGTTATTTGGGTTGTCCTTCCCATGAATAATACCGACTTTCTTTCAATTTTTCTTATAGCCATAGGGCTGTCTGCCGACTGCTTCGCCGTGGCCCTCAGCGCCAGCATCACGGCTAAAAACCCCAACAGGCTGCAGGTCCTGCGCATGGCGGCGATGTTCGGGCTTTTTCAGGCGCTTATGCCCGTTCTGGGCTGGCTGGCCGGCCAGACCGTGGTAAAGTTCATTGCCAGCTATGACCATTTCGTGGCATTTGCATTGCTTGCGATTGTGGGCGGCCGGATGATCTGGGAGTCCTTCCATCATAAATCGGAACATGAAAGGCCAACCGATGTTACCAAAGGCTGGATGTTGCTCACGCTGGCGGTAGCTACCAGCATTGATGCGCTGGCCGTGGGGCTGTCACTGGCTTTTATCGAGGTTAATATCGCCCTGGCCAGCATCGTCATAGGCGTCGTCGCCTTTATAGTGACGATTATCGGTTTCCTTCTGGGTAAGAAAGCCGGAGATGTGATCGGCAGATGGGCTGAGACTATCGGTGGCATCGTCCTCATCGGCATCGGCCTGAGGATACTGATAGCCCATCTCCTGGGTTATGCCTGAGTTTGCGGGTTTCAACGTCTTATTTCTTGGCGATAGTCCCCCCCGCCCTCTTTATGGCTTCTTTTTCAAAAGATTCCTGGAAGCCGGGAGAGTAGTTCATGTAGCTGGGGACCGGGTATCTTAAGCCTGCTTTGTGAGTCGCTTCCAATCCTTCGGCCAGTATTCCCAGCTTGTTTACCGGGCAGGAAAACATGACCTCGGAGTCCTGAGCTCCGCCCCAGACACGGTCGCCGTTGCCCAGCAGCACCAGCTGCGGCTTGCCTGTTATCAGGGCCTTGGCGATGCCTTCATGGCAGGAACCCACTCTGCCCGCCGCGGAGAACTCCAGCGCGCCTCCTTCGAAGTATAAATATCCCTGTATCAACCGCATCGCCTGGGCAGGAAGACAGTAAATAAGGACCAGCTCCGGGATCACCCTGGTCCGCGTTAAAGGAGAGATGACAAGGCCTTCAAAACGGTTTTCCAGGCGGTACATGTATTTTCCCAGTTTTCTGGCAGTTTCAACGTCTGCAGCGTAAAGACCTACACTGAACTGGTCGGTCCAGCCGGCATAGTCCTCATCCATCTCATCCCAGCCGTATATGACACGGGCAGCCTTGCAGTTGATATCTTCCCTGGTAATGGCCACCGTCCAGCCATAGGAACGGGCGATTTTAAAGTTCTGGCACACGAAGCTCTGTAGATTCTGCTTTCTGAGAGGCCTTCTGTATTCAGGCCTGATCTCGTCTTCAGACTGAATTGTTTTCACGGCCAGAGGGAAGGTGGATGGACGGATATACTGCTCAATTTTTCTGCCGATTTCATGGTAGGTGCTCAAACTGTCAGACATTGAAGTTGGCCCTCCTGTGCCTCCTGTTATCGCCACCTATTTTACGGTGACCGTCTCGGGAAGCCGGCGCGTTAAGATATCCGCCGCTTCATCCACCATCTCCTCCAGGACCTGCCTGGCCGGTTTAATTTCACTGATCAGGCCTGACACCTGCCCGGCCAGTCCGCCTACGTAATCGTCCTTACCGCCCTCTACAAAGCTGCCCAGCAGGGCGGAGGATATCATTGCTTGAATTGGGAAAGGAAGCGGTTCCAGTCCGGAACCGTCCCATAGATCGTGATACCTGTTGTAGCTCGCCCGCAGCGTCTTGCCCGTGTATGCTTTGCTCACGCGTGTATCTTCGTCGGTGGAGTCGAGGATGTGTTTTTTGTTAATTGCGTGGGCTCCTCCCTCGATCGTGGCCAGGAAACGGGTTCCAACCCATACTCCGACACATCCCATGGCCAGCACCGAAGCTAATCCGCGTCCATCGCCGATCCCGCCGGCAGCGATGACGGGCACCGGTGCAGCCGCATCAATGGCCTGGGGCAGCAGCGCTAATGTACCGATGCGCCCCGTATGTCCGCCTCCTTCATGCCCCTGGGCGACCAGAAGATCTATGCCTGATTGGGCCATGCGGCGCGCGTTCTTGGCATTTCCCGTGATACTGAGCACCTTCATGCCCGCAGCATGGGCCTGTGCCACCATGAAGCCCGGATTGCCCAAACCGGCGCAGAATAGCGGGACCTTTTCTTCGATGCATACCTGGATGGCCTCCTTGGGGCGCAGGGTCGTGGTATCCAGTTTCACCACAATCTCCACATCGGGGACCTGAAGCTCGTCTTTCACCTTTTTGACCCAGTCCTGGTAAGGCTGGGGAAGCGATTTCAAAATCTGGCTGATCGGCATCTCTCTGGGGCCCTGCTGCAATAGATCGCCGCCGATATCCAGCTTTTGAGGTAAAAGCAGGTCAACACCGTATGGTTTACCGGTCTTAGATTTGATCTCCCGTATGGCCGTTCTGAGCTCTTCAACCGTATAGCCGCTTCCTCCCAGGACCCCCAGCCCTCCCGCTTCCGAGACTGCCACCACCAGCGCAGGCGGCGCTCCCGTCGATTCTCCCATCAGCGTGGGGCCCATCCCTGCTGAAAGAATAGGGTATTCGATTCCCAGCATGTCGCAAAGCTTGGTACGCAGCACTCTTTTTCCCATTACGTTCCCTCTTATCAACTCCAATTATTTAATTCGCAGCCGGTTCAGAATAACTGCCGGCAGTGCACGACCTGGCCATAGATTGCGGGCCGTACAGTTAAGTCTATTACTGAGCAAACTCTTTTTTCGATATCGCGGTGAGTACCAGGGCGATAATACCTATAACGGGCGAGGTAATGAGCGTGGTAATGGAGCCGGCCAGGGCCAGGCCCCAGACCCTCCGCATTAGTGCGCAAATGCCCCCGGCAATATCGATCAAACCCAGTATGATCAGTGGAATTGAGACCAATGGTATCAGCGTGTTCAGCCACATCGGCAACTGGGTGACGAAACCCACCATTGCCCCGCCGATCATGAAGCCGAAACCCAGGATTAATCCTGCCGCGCCCGCGATAATATCCAGTATACCGGCAGTAACAGGTTTCCAGGTCTTATTCATTTGTTTCCTCCTCCTACGGATTTAAATCTGAGACGCTCATCGGCGGTAGCCCTGACAGGTTCGGATACAGTCCGGGCACATTCCAGGTGCGTTTGATAACCTTTCCCGCTTTAGCGCCGGTGAGCTTGCCGTTGTCGACTGCCAGCACACCGTTTACGATGACATAGGGTATGCCGTAAGAAGCCTGGCCGGGCTCGGTATAGGTGGATTTATCTATTACAGTTGCAGGGTTGAAAAGCACCAGGTCTGCATCACAGCCCGCCTGGACCCTGCCTTTTTTATCCAGGCCCAGCCAGTAGGCGGCCATGCTTGAGGTCCTGGCCAGCGCCGTGCGCAGGTCGCAGACACCCTGCTGCCTCACCCAGTAACCCAGGAAATGCGCGAAGGCGCCGGCGTCCTTGGGATGCCCGGCATATTTGCCTGTAGCCTTATCCACCGTCATTGTGCAGTCGTTCTCTATCATCAGGTAGGGGTTGCTCATCCAGAACTTCTGCTTGGCCTCCTTGTACAGGTGCCCGACCAGCATGGGGTCGGGTATTTCCTTGTTTTTCACCTTCTTCCTGACGTACAGGAACTGATCAATGCTGGAGAAGCGTTCACCGGCCTTCATGTACACCTTGCCGTCGATCATAACTGTGGAGGGCACCTCCAGGTCAGAAACCTTCGACTCCATTAATTGCATTAACATCTCGGGCGGATAGTCGAAAATGGCAGCGCCCAGCTCGGTCAGAAAGGCATCGTATCCGTACCAATCGATACCCAGCCTCAAACCCTCATCCATGCCCTCGTAGACGGCTTCTAGGACCGGTCCCGAGCTGCGCGGAACTACGGTCGGTCCGCCGCCGGTATGAGAAATGATAAAGGGTATTTTCGCTTCCCTGGCCGTGTTTATCGCTTCATTGATGCTTCTAACAGCGCCGCCCGGCGTAAACGCGTCCCTGACATGGCTG
>Ga0209609_10001689_pt1 | contig 12740 bp, 12 predicted proteins | sample LakKivw325mmetaG_FD_184136 | JGI IMG/M metagenome (GOLD analysis project Ga0209609, IMG submission 184136) | Anoxic lake water microbial communities from Lake Kivu, Rwanda to study Microbial Dark Matter (Phase II) - Lake Kivu water 325m metaG... | ecosystem: Environmental > Aquatic > Freshwater...
GGCTGTCTTTTCCGTATTTATTTTTTTTCATTGCCTGAAGTACTTTATCCGCATCGTTCCTGTCTACAAAAACAACCATTTTACCCTCATTGGCAATGTATAGAGGATCAAGTCCCAGGAACTCACATATGCCGTGAACCTCTTTTTTAACAGGAATTTTATCCTCATATATATTAATATTTGTTCCGGAAGCCCTCGCCAGTTCAAATAGTATAGAAGCAAGGCCACCCCTTGTGGCATCTCTTAAGGCATGGATTTTATTGGATGCTGCCAGCATATCGCTGACCAGGGAAGACAGGGGAGCGCAGTCACTGACAATATTGGTTTTAAAATTAAATTCTTTTCTACAGCTAAGTATAGCTGTACCATGATCGGCAATGCTTCCGTTGAGCAGGATTTTATCTCCAGCTTTTATTTTCTCAGGGGATATATCTATATCATTATCAATAAGACCTATGCCGGATGTATTTATAAAAATTTTATCTGCGCTTCCTTTTTCTACCACTTTAGTGTCACCGGTAACTATGTGCAGTTTGGTATCATCAAGAGTACTTTTTATGGAAGATAATATCTTTTTAAAATCCGAAACCGGAAAGCTCTCTTCCAAGATGAATGAGAGGCTGATTGCCAGGAGAGTACATCCTGTAGTCACCAGGTCGTTTATAGTGCCGCATATACTCAGTTTCCCAATATCTCCACCGGGAAAGAAAATAGGATTTACCACAAAGCTGTCTGTAGTATAGGCAATCTTCTTATTACTGCAATTAAGAACCGCACTATCTTCAAGCTTATTTAAGATTTCATTTCCAAAATATTTGAGCAGGAGATTACTGATAAGTTCTCCTGTTTTAATCCCGCCATCACCGTGAGAGAGTTGAATGATCCTGTCCCTGAATTTCTTATCGTTATAGGCTTTTATATTTTTTTTATTTTTACTACTTGTCATATTAAAGGCATGTTAAGATTTTTAAATGTTAGACTTTTAATTTTTCATATTTATAATAAGCCGCGCATGACCCTTCGCTTGAAACCATGCAGGGTCCTATTGGATTTTCGGGTTTACAGATTCTTGAGAATAGCCTGCATTCTGAAGGTTTTTTTATTCCTTTTAAAATGTCCCCGCATTCGCAACCGTGAGGTTCTCCGGATTTATTTATCTTTACCGGGAAATGAGTCTTTGCATCAAATTTTAGAAATTTCTTTTTTAACTTTAGACCGCTTCCGGGAATATTCCCGAGACCTCTCCATACCGAATCCGATTTGTCAAATACTTCATATATTGAATTTACTGCTGCAGGGTTTCCTTCTTCCCTGACTACCCGCCTATATTGGATTTCAACATCTGATATGCCTTTATTTATCTGTACGATTATCATTGCTATGGATTCCAGTATATCCATGGGTTCAAAACCGCTTATAACGCAGGGTATATGATAATCATCTGCTATAAAGCTGTAAGGTTTACTGCCAATAATAGCAGAGACGTGTCCGGGGCAAAGGAAAGCATCGATTTTTACTTCTCTGTCCACAAGGAGAAGTTCTAGTGCTTCCGGTACAAGTTTATGGGTATTATATATATAGAAGTTACTAGTCTTTTCCTTATATGCTCTTTTTACAATGACTGAAGTCAGGGGAATGGTGGTTTCAAAACCGATAGCTATGAAAATTACTTTTTTATCCGGATTGTTTTTGGCAAAATCCAGGGCATCAGCAGGGGAATAGCAAATATTTATATCTTTACCTTTTGATTTTTCATTGTAAAGACTGGACTGTGTGCCTGGCACTCTGAACAAATCTCCAAAAGTAAATATGGAGACATCGTACTGTCTTGCAATCTCGATTATCCAGTCTATATCGCCGATAGGGGTAACACAAACCGGACATCCTGGTCCACTTATAAGGTTTATATTTTCAGGAATAAGCTGTCTTAATCCATATCTGGATATTGCCATGGTGTGAGTTCCACAAACTTCCATTATATTTATCTTATGGTCGGGTTTATTATTATTTAAGGATTCAACTAGTTCTTTAATATTATTATTCACCTAAATATTCCTTCCAATAACCCTGTGTTACCAGTGCATCTTCCTCATCTATAATCTGTATAGCAAATCCTGCATGTACTATAACGAAGTTTCCTACCTTGGCGCCTGGAGTGAGAGAAATATCAATTTCTTTTTTAACTCCAAAACTTTCAACTTCTGCTATATTTTTATTTATTTTAATTATCTTTGCTGGTATGGCTAAACACATAATCTAATCATCCTTTCCTGGAACGTAAAACTCCTGAGGCGGCTATATATGCCTGTCCTAAAGAAATACCGCCGTCATTTACAGGAACTTTAAAATTTGAATATACTTTGAAACTGTCATTTTTCAATATATCAAAACTCTTACTTAAAAGAAAATTATTCTGAAAAACCCCGCCGCTAAGGGCAATAATATTAATATTGTGGGTTTTTCTTATCATCTGACTTATCTTTAATATAATTTCAGCAAGGGTATTATGAAATTTAGCGGATATTTTGTGTTTGGATATACCATTCAGTATTTCCTTTAATATCTGGTAGAAGATATAATTATCATCTATTATATATTGGTCACCTGTATTATCAATTCTTATATTATAATACTCTTTCTCATTATAATCAGCGATCATTTCCAGGTGAATTGCAGCTTCACTCTCAAAGCTGACTAGATGTGTACAATCAAGTACTGAGCTTACAGCATCAAAAAATCTTCCCATACTGGTTGTAACCGGGCTGTTAAATCCGGTTTCTAATTGTTTTTCAATAGCATCTATTTCAAAGGTAGATATAATTCTCTTATAAAAAGGCAGATTGTTATATACAAATTGGCAAAATTTGTCTTTATTATTTTTATGAGTGTCCCATAGATGATACAGATAGGTCATTGCCATCCTGTACGGCTTTTTAATGGAAACCTCACCACCTGGCAGAACTTTTTCTTTTAGATGGCCAATTCTTTTAAAATTCAGGTTGCCATTGGATGTAAATATTTCACTTCCCCAGATCTTTCCGTCATCGCCATAGCCTGTACCATCCCAGGCAAAACCTATTACCCTGTCATTTATACCGTTTTCAGCCATTACACTAGCAATATGCGCTTTATGGTGCTGAACTTTAATTTTTTTACTTACATATTGCAGTTCTTGCGCAAATTTTGTGGAAGCATATGTAGGATGTTTGTCGTAAGCCACTGTGTCTATCTTTTCAATATTAAAAAGTTTATTATAATTGTTGAATGTGGATCTGTAAAATTTAAGTGATTCTACATCGTCGAGATCTCCCATATGCTGGCTTACAATAGCGTAGTTTTTTACAAGTAAGCAGAATGTATTTTTCTCATGGGCTCCTGATGCAAATATAGCCTGTTTCCCAATGTTCTTATCAAGTTTTACCGGATAGGGTGAGTATCCTCTGGCTCTTCTTATAACCATCTCTCTACCGTCAAAAACTTTTATAACTGAATCATCATATCTGGAGTAGATATCCCGGTTATGAATAAGAAAATAATCACATATATTATTTAATTTTTTTAAAGCTTCCTCATTTTCAGATGCTATTGGTTCTTCTGATATATTTCCGCTGGTCATTATCAGGGGTATATCTATATGATTGAATAAAAGATGGTGCACTGGAGTGTAGGGAAGCATTACTCCCTCATATCTATTATAGAGGGAAACATATCTGGAGATGGGATAATTTTTAAGTTTCTTTTTTAGCAGGACAATGGGAGCTCTGGATGATAAAAGGCTTTTTATTTCTTTTTCATTCAGACGGTAATATTTTTTTACCGACTTAATATCTTTAATCATTATAGCAAAAGGCTTTACCGGTCTTTTCTTTCTTTTTCTAAGTTCTCTGACTGTATCATCCGATATGGCGCTGCAGGCGATCTGAAACCCACCAAGGCTCTTTAAGGCTATAATTTTTCCATGGTTAAGTAGCTTTGCTGTGGTAATAATTGGATTTTTAGAGTCTATTTTTTTTCCTTCTCTGTCAATAAGAATTAATACAGGACCGCAATTCTTACAGGCATTGGGTTGTGCATGAAATCTTCTATCCCTGGGATTATTGTATTCATCGTAGCAGTCTTCACACATCACAAACTTGTACATGGTAGTATATGGTCTATCATATGGCATTTTCTGTATGATAGTAAATCTGGGCCCACAGTTGGTACAGTTGGTAAAAGGGTAGTAGTATCTTTTTTTATCATCTTTATTGTTAATGTCTTCAATGCAGTGACTGCATGTGGCAATGTCCGGGGATACCATCTGAAATTTTTCTTCCGTCTCCTTACTTTTTCCTATTTTAAAATCCTTAAAATTATGAAAAGGAACTTCTTCCACTTCTATATTTTCAATAACTGAAGCCGGGGGTTTTTGAGATTTAATGTCGGAAGTAAATTTCTTAATTGTATCTTTATCGGGAGCATTAATTTTTATAGTGACACCTTCTGTGGTATTAGAAACAGTACCATTAAAATTATATTTCTGTGCAAGTTTGTATATGAAAGGCCTGAAACCTACTCCCTGGACAATACCGGATATGTTTATATTAAAAGTTTTTGTACTACTATTTCTAATATCTATCATTTTTTAAAATCAAAAATTAATCGGTGATATTTTAACAGCAATGTAAAAGTAAAGCTAATAAAATTGAAAAAGATTATAAGAATTTGCTTCTAGATCTCGCAGGAAAAGTTATAAATTATAGATGAATACCATAATCTGATGTAAATATACATCTAATTTTAACTCTAAAATTATATCTATTTAGATATAATTTTATGTTTACATATTATAAAAATAAGAATATAATTTTGGTAGAAGTTATTTTTTTAGGGTGACGACAATGGTAAAAATTAATGTGTCAATTCCAGAAGATTTCCTGATTGAAATTGATAAATATAAGAGAATTAAAAATATTACGAGATCACAGTTTATAATTAATGCAGCAAAAAGTTATTTTAATACTATTGAATCGGAACTAGCCGCGGAACGTAAAAAAGATGCAATAAATAGATTAAGAAAGACCAGACGGGAGATAATGAAACTGCTCTCGACAAAAAAAGAGATAGATGTAGTCGAAGAGTTAAGAAAAATGAGGTCAGAACGTGGAAGAGAGATAGAAAAAAGGTTATTAAAAAATAGATGGAATTAAAAGAATTTATAACTAAAGAAGATACAAGAAAAAAATATATTCTCGATGCCTCTGTGATTATAAAGTGGTACTATTTTGAAAATGAGTCTGACCTTGAAATAGCAAACCATATTCATGAAAAAGTTATTAGAGATGAAATAATTATTGCTTCACCTGATCTTATGGTTTACGAAGTTTTAAACTTCTTTATTTTTAAACTGGAAATCCCTGAGGGTAAAGTAGCTGATATATTATCAGAATTAAATGATATCCTTTTTATTATCAATACAGATATTTCAGTTCAAAAAAAGGCTTTTGAAATATCAAGAAAATTTAATAATTCCATTTATGATTCCTTATATTTGTCACTATCACAATCACTTGATTGTCCACTGATCACAGCTGATGACAAGCTGAAACTGGATGCAAAAAAAGAAAATTATCCTGTTCTGTTGTTATCTGAATTTAAGAGTATGTATTAAAGTTTTAAAATTCCCATTATTAAGATATTCTTATTCAAGAAGCTTTGATAGATACTCTAAATAATTTAATTTTTCTCAAATTACTATATTATGTAATAAAATGCATCTTGAATTTCATACAATTATTATGTAATATATTATGCAGGTGAAAGTGTTATGAGAACTACAATAAATATTTCTGAAGGTGTTATTAGAGAAGCAGAAGCTCTTTATAACACAAAAAATAAATCAAAGGCTATAGAGAATGCTATTAAGGATGCGCTAAGATTCAGAAAACTTAAAGAATTTATGCAGCTTAAATCTAAAATTTCTTTTGATGAAAAGGCGATAAGATCTTTAAGGGAAAAAGAATTAGTTGAGAGATAAATTTTAAGAGATAAGTTATGAGTAATAAAATTATTGTAGATACTTCAATCTGGATTGAATATTTTAAAAATAACTCAGATTATGTTCCCTTCGTTGAGGAAAATTTAAATCTTGAAAATATTTATATAATTGGTCCAATTATTTCAGAATTATTGCATGGTGTGAAAAATGAGAAAGAATATTTAATGCTCTCCAAATCAATTAGTGCCATTCTCTATTTAGATTGCATTTTTGAAGACTGGATTAAGACGGGCAGTATTTTATTTAACCTTAAGAAAAGGGGTAAGATAATTCCTCTAACAGATGCTCTTATAGCTGCAGTTGCTATTAGAGTTAATGCTGCAATTCTAACCCTTGATCAGCATTTTAAGGATATCACAGAGATAAAACTTCTTACGAATTAAATATTAGTTATTACGATGTTTTTTTGTTTTGTATATAAAAATGGTAAATGAATTTTTAGATAATAACTTGGCTTATATCTCTTTTGAATATTTATTTATTCTTAAGAAGTATCAATCAGTTCCTTCTTCACTATCTCCCTCACCAGCTGGCTCTTCTTCGATGCTCTGTATATCTCCGGCATCTATTAGTGCAATAGCACCCAGGGTGAAGACATTATTAAAATCAAATGTTTTTGATGAGGAAATTACCAGCTCTGTTGTTTCCAGGTTATCAGTGTCGAGTATGGAAATGGTAAATCCCAGTACATCCTTGTCATTAGGATTGTAGTTTGGGAAATAATACCAGGGGATACTTGCTTCTATCAAGTATCCTCCTTTTGCCAGCCTAGTAGAAGCAATAGTAACTTCTCTGAGTGGTGCATTAGAAAGAGGGAAGCTCATAAATGATTCTGCAAATGTACCGGAGAAATTGCCCGGCGAGAAATCAATTCGATAATCATCACCGTTATAAGATGATATCTGCATATCTTCTTCCAGTTCAGTATCGAATGCAATGGTTATACTGTCACCCTTGTTTAATTGATTGCCGGTATAGTTCTGGCTGAATACATCATCAATCACCTGTACCGCAAAATAGAAATTATCGTCATCCCAGCAGGAATAAAATATACCATCAATATCAGTATGAGAGGTGTAATGTTCTGTTTGAATAGTGGGTACAAAGGCAGAAAAACTCTCAAATTTATCCCACTCCTGAATACTCCCATCTATAACCGGAGGGATATAGCACTTGTAAGAGAAAATAGGAATTCCTGTGGGTATAGTGTTATTAGTTCTGAAAACAGACTGACTTAAAATCTCGCTTTTCTTTTCCTCAATATCAACACTTAAAGCAACATTTTCTGCAGTTTTAATCTCGTATTGCACAGTGAAATTTACTGTGTTTGAGTTTGTGAGTATATTGCCGCTATCATCTATAAGCTGCGCTGTCATTTCATATTCACCGGAAATGCCCGGATTCCAGTTATATTCATAGGGTGGAGAGGTGAATGATTTTATCTCATTATCGTTTACCAGTACTTTTATAATGTAGTTTGTACTTTCAACTTCTTTTGCCTTTATCTCTACAGGAACAGTTTCATTTTGATTGATGAAATTAAAGGCTTGTTCTTTGGTAGGTGAAGTTATAAGCATGGTATATTCTAACTTACCTTCAGTTTCTTCCCGTACTCCAGAAAAGAAATTAAGCGGCATGCAGCTTCTGACCGGGAGAAATATGATTATGGCTATTATCAATATTGCTCCAAACAGGATATAGGGAACCTTATCCAGTATAAATACTCGCCTTTTATGATTCTCGTTCATTCCTTTTGCTTTTTCCTTTCATCTATTATCTTATGAGCTAAATTTGGAGGTAATTCTTCATAATGTGAAAATTTTTGAATAAAACGTCCCCTTCCCTGGGTAAGAGATGTTAGATCAATTGCATAGTTGAAAGTTTCAGATTGGGGGGCAGTGGCTTTTATTAGTTGTTTTTTATTTTCAATTTGTGTCATTGAAATAATTTTTCCTCTTTTTGCATTTATATCTCCAATTATATCACCCATATACTTTTCAGGTGCTGTAATTTCCAATTCTGTAATAGGTTCTAATATGACCGGATAAGCCTCCTGCATTCCTTTCTTGAAAGCCATAGACGCTGCTATTTTAAAGGCCATCTCGGACGAGTCTACAGTATGATATGACCCATCATACAGATTTACGCTAACATCTACTACAGGGTATTCGGCAAGAACACCCTTTTGAAGAGCTTCTCTGATGCCTTTTTCCACTCCTGGTATATAACCTTTGGGAATTGCTCCACCAAAAATACTATTTTTAAATTCGAAACCTCCGCCACTACCAAGTGGTTTGATTTCAATTAAAACATGTCCGTACTGACCTCTGCCGCCAGATTGTTTTTTATATTTATATTCAGCCCTGGCATCTTTTCTTATTGTTTCTTTATAAGCAACATCCGGTGTTAATATATCAATATCGATATCAAATTTCTCTTTTAATTTCTCCCTTGCCATAGAAAGATGCAGCTCTCCCATCCCCCAGAGTATATTTTGGTGTACTTCCAGATTTAATTCCTGTCTTATGGTAGGGTCCTCCTGAATCAATTTAGACAGACCATTGCTTATCTTTTCTTCATCTCCTTTACTCCTGGGTATAACTGCTTTGGGCAGGGTTGGAGAGAAATATTCTGTTTCAGGTATTTTTAATGGCTGATCCTGGCTTGAAATGGTATCATCGTTTGAAATATCCATAATTTTGGATACAGCTACAATATCTCCACATGAAGCTTCACTTACATCGCTCTGATTTTTACCCTGCAGTTTAAATAAATTGGTGAATTTATATGTTTTTCCTGAACTGGATAGGTGATAGCTCTCGTTTATCTTAATAGTTCCGGTAAAAATTCTAAATATGGATAACTTACCAATATAAGGATCTGCCATAGTCTTAAAAACATATGCCAATACCGGTCCATCAGGTGAGGATTTTATTTCTACTTCAGAATCTTTGTTTAAATCCTTTGTTTTTATAGGTGTTATATCAAGAGCGGAAGGAAGGAGAGAGTTTATATAATCCATTAAAATATCTATGCCAAAATTCTTGCCTGAAGATATGGCAAATACAGGGATTACTTTTCCGGATGTTACCGCTTTTTTAAAAACCTCACTTATTACTTTATTATCAATTTTTTCGCCTTCAAGATATTTATTAAGTAGTTCGTCATCTGTTTCCACTATAGATTCAATCAGTTCATTATGATGGCTCTCAATTTGACCTTTAATGTTTTCATCTACAGAGGTCTTATTGCCGGTAAAATTTTTTTCTTTGTATTCATATGCCTGGTTTTGTAGTATATCTACAATCTTTGAAAAATTTTCACCGCTGTTTAGAGGAATAGTTATAGGGACCAGTTTTAATTGATATTCACTTTTTATATCTTCTACAACTTTAATATAATCTATATTCTCAAGATCTAATTTGTTAAGTATGCAGAACATTGGTTTGGGATTTTTAGCCAGCAGATCTATAACCAATTCGGTAGGAGACTGTACCCCGGATTTTGTATCAACAACTAAAAGAGCACTGTCTATAACTTTAATTGCAGCCTGAGTTTGTCCTATGAAATCCATATATCCGGGACAATCTATCATATTTATATTAAAATCTTTCCATTTATAATTAAGTATGCTTGAACTAATGCTGAATCCTTTTCTTGTTTCCAGCGGACTGAAATCGGAAACTGTGTTTTTTGTTTCTATGGTTCCCAATCTGTCAGTGGCTTTGGAATTATACAGGAGACATTCTGCAAGTGAAGTTTTCCCAGTGCCATTTCCTGAGATAAGGCCGATTACTTTGTTATTAGAGCAACTTTTACTGTTCATTAATATCCTCCCCAAAAGTGTCAGATTTTTTTGATAGCACTCAACTACAATTAGGCAATAGAAGAAATATACCATAAAAATTTTTTTGTGTAAAAATAATATTAACCGGTGTTACAGTCTGAAATTGGCTGTAGTGTAGGATTATACTTTTGCAATTATTTATATGATATAATCTAAAGTTGTTTATTTTTAATATGAAAAAATGTAAAATATTTTAATTTAACAGTGAAAAAATAAACCAGTAAATAAAAAAAAATAGTCAGGAGGTCATTATGTTAACAGGAGTAATTTCCCTTATAGCAATAATTGCAGGAATAATAATAATACTGCTTTTTATTGGAATAGGTATATATAATTTAATAGTATCTTTAAGAAATAAGGTTGACAATTCATGGCATCAGATTGATGTACAGCTCAGGAAAAGATACGATTTAATACCAAATCTGGTGGAGACAGTGAAAGGATATGCCAAACACGAAAGGGAAACCCTGCAGAATGTTATAAATGCCAGAAAACTGGGTATTGACGCAAAAACAGTAAAAGAGCAGGCAAAAGCCGAAAATATGATAACAGGTACCTTAAAGTCGTTATTTGCATTGTCTGAGAATTATCCTAACCTTAAAGCGGACCAGCATTTTTTAAGATTAATGGAACAGCTTAATGGCATTGAAAGTAATATTGCTTACGCAAGACAATTTTACAATGATATGGTTATGAAATTTAATACCAGAATACAAACATTTCCTGGAAATATATTTGCGAGAATGTTTAATTTCATGTCAAGAGATTATTTTGAAATAGAAGAAGTTTCAGCCAGAGAACCGGTTAAAGTAAAGTTTTAATAACAGGTGATTTTTCTATAAAAAAAGGTGTGACTTAGGTAATGTATGAACAAATTGCCAGCAACAGGGCAAAAACTGTATTTATAATTATTGGATTTATAATATTTATAACTCTGGTAGGATTTGCTATTGGCTATTATCTTGACTGGCGTTATGGCATTAGCAATAACTATTCGATAATACTTATGATATTTGCACTTTTAATGGCAGTTATTATGAGTTTTTCAAGTTATTATTATAGCGATAGAATTGTACTGAGCCTGACTGGAGCCAGACCTATATCCAGAGAAGAGAATCCGAGAGTCTATTATATGGTAGAGGGATTATCAATTGCTGCCGGACTGCCTATACCTAAAATTTATGTAATAGGCGATAAAGGTATGAATGCATTTGCAACAGGGCGAAATCCCCAAAAAGGAGTAATAGTCTTTACCAAGGGTCTACTTGATAATCTTAATGATGAAGAATTAAAAGGGGTTATCTCGCACGAATTATCTCATATAAAAAATTATGATATTCTACTGGGAACAATAGTTGTTGTTATGGTGGGAATGATTACTATAATAAGTAATATTATATTTAGGTCTCTTATATTTGGAGGCGGGAGCAGGAGAAGGTCATCAAAAGGCTCAGGCGGCGGAATATTATCATTAATTTTAATAATAGTAGGGATATTGCTTATATTATTGTCTCCTATAATTGCTACTTTAATAAGACTTGCTATAAGCAGGAATAGGGAATTCCTGGCAGATTCAACTGGAGCTTTAATTTCAAGGTATCCTGCCGGACTGGCAAATGCACTTAAAAAAATCAGTATGCATAGCGAAGTAAAAACTGCCACCAGCGCAACTGCACATTTATTTATTGCCAATCCAATTGGTAAGAAATCTAAGGTTATGTTTAAAAGTTTGTTTAATACGCACCCTCCTACAGAAGAAAGAATCAGGAGGCTTGAAAATATGTCTTTAGGAGTGGGAATAAAATAATTGGAGGTGTTTTAACAAGATGGAGAAAGGAACGTTAAAGGTAAAAGCCGGGCTCGCTCAGATGCTTAAAGGTGGAGTAATAATGGATGTCACCTCCCCCGAGCAGGCTAAAATTGCAGAGGAAGCAGGGGCAGTATCAGTAATGGCTCTGGAGAGAGTACCTGCTGATATTAGAGCAACAGGAGGTGTAGCCAGAATGACCGATCCTGAAATTATATTAAAAATCATGGACACTGTTTCTATTCCGGTTATGGCAAAAGTAAGAATAGGGCATTTTGCAGAAGCACAAATACTTGAAGCCATAGGAATTGATTATATAGATGAAAGTGAAGTCCTTACTCCGGCAGATGAAAAATATCATATAAATAAATGGGATTTTAAAGTTCCATTTGTTTGTGGCGCCACAAATTTAGGTGAAGCTTTAAGAAGAATAGGTGAAGGCGCTGCAATGATCAGAACTAAAGGAGAAGCTGGTACTGGAGATGTTATAGAAGCGGTAAAACATATGAGAAGTATAAAAGATGAGATAGTAAGAATTTCTTCACTGCCAAAAGAAGAACTGATGACTGTTGCTAAAGAATTAGGTGCTCCTTATGATCTGATACTATATGTGTATAAGAATAAAAAATTACCGGTAGTTAATTTCTCGGCTGGTGGAATATCAACTCCTGCTGATGCCGCTATGATAATGCAGCTTGGTGCTGATGGTATATTTGTAGGTTCCGGTGTTTTCAAATCTGAAAGTCCATTAAAAATGGCCCGTGCTATTGTTGAAGCAACAACTCATTATAATAGCCCTGAGGTTTTGGCAAAAGTTTCCAGAGGTCTGGGAAGTCCAATGAGCGGAATTGCTGTATCAGAACTTACAAAAGAGAAGATAATCTCCAATAGAGGGTGGTAAGAAAAGAAGTGAGTATTAAAGTAGGTGTACTTTCACTTCAAGGGGCATTCAAAGAGCACATAAGCAGATTAAAAGAGTGCGGAATTTCTGCAGCAGAAGTAAAATTTCCGGAACAGCTTAAAGATATTGATGGGCTAATTATTCCTGG